>OLSF01001245.1_pt1 | contig 23356 bp, 20 predicted proteins | sample 1672301 | NCBI WGS metagenome assembly OLSF01 (sample SAMEA3136669, study PRJEB25190) | human gut metagenome | biome: human gut; feature: human-associated habitat; material: faeces | place: Austria | collected 2013
CCCGCAAGGTAAGGGTCCTCGGAGAAGTACTCGAAGTCGCGGCCGCAGAGGGGGCTGCGCTTGGTGTTGAGGCCCGGCCCCAGCAGTACGGCAACTTCCTGCGCGGCAGCTTCGTCCCCCATGGCCTTGCCGACTTCCTCGCCAAGTTCAGGGTCCCAGCTGCATGCCACGGTGACAGCCGTGGGAAAGCAGGTAGCCGGCACGCTGGGGTTCAGCCCCAGATGGTCCGCCGCCCCGGCCTGCTTGCGCACGCCGTTGGGGCCATCGGACAGGTTGATAGCAGGAATATTGCGCCTGGGATACGCGCGGGTAGTGAAAACGGTATCACCGCTCAAGATCGCACATTTTTCCAAAAGTGACATCTGTTTGATCAATTCCTTGTATCCCATGGCACAATTCCTCTTTTACGTGTTGTTTTTTACTTGATGACCAGCTGGCTGGGGTCGTAGCTGATGGTTGCAGTGCCATCGCCGTTATCGACCCAGCTGCCGCCGTACTCACTAGAGTTGACGGGGCCAGAGCCTTCCAGTTCGGCGGTAAAGGTGCCATCGGCTTTCAGTTCCAGCTTGCCGCTGCGGGTCCAGTTGCCAGCGGCCAGGTCATAGGTGTAGCTGCCGTCGCCGGAAGAAACCGGCGTGGCCACAAATTCGGTCTTGCCGCCACCCATGGCCGGGGCGTAACCGGCGGTACCGCCGTTTTCAAGATCAAAGCCATCGTACGCGCGAGGCCAGGCAAAGATGTTGTTGGCAAAGCCATCACTGTAGCTGTAGGCATCAGTGATCAGACTACTATCGCCCAGCAACAGACCGGTGGCAACGGTCGTGGTGTCCGAGGTCGGGTTCAGCACGTACCCGCTGTTGCTGGTGGCAACGGCGGTCACATCGTAGGTCGCGCCCTTGGTCAGGGCATCGGTGTCCAGCTGGTTGTTATCGGGGGTGACGTTTTCCATCGTCAAGGCGACAACGTCGGCGCTGTTCTCGGTGTTCGTAAAGGTGATATCCACCTTGTCGGGGTAGGCCTCGAACTCATAGGTGCCGAGGTTGGCCACCTGGATACTCATGTTGCCGTCAAACGTGTTCCAGTAATAGTTCAGTTCGGGTGCGCTTTGGTTGCCGCTGTAGGAATACTCGGCGGTCGCGGGCTTGGACATGCTATGATCCTTATCGGTCAGATCGGGGAACGCGTAGACCTTGGCGAGGTAGGAGCCGAAGGCATAGCTGAACTCATCGGCGCAGTTGCCGCTGTAGGTGTTGGAGCTGTTGGCGTTGATGGGACCGCTGGTGTAGATGTAGCTGTCGTCATCGCCGGTAGCGGTGGGGTCGCAGAAGTAAAGCAGATAATACTCGGCATCCTCTACGCCGGTAAAGCTGTAACTGCCGTTTTCGTCCACCGTGAAATCAGTCGGCGTAGCCAGCTGGTTGCCCGCATCGGCGGTGGAAGAGCTGGCCGCATCCTGCTGGCTGCCATTGGATTGCAGCGTGTGCAGGATGGAAGATACGTTAGTAAAATAATCGTTCGTATTGGCAGCAACTGTGCTGCCGCAGCCGGTCAGGCCAGCCGCCATGCCAACTGCCAGCACAGCAGCCAGCGTTTTGCGGGACGCAGTATTGTTTATCATTTTGCTTTGCCCTCCTTCTGCGTAAAGCAGGATACGATACCTGCCACAATGGCGGCGACCATCAGCACCAGCAGTGCGATAACGGGCACCAGCGTGCCGCGGGAGCCGTACATCGAGATATTGTTGAGCCGGTCAGCCCAGACGGGATAGCTGTTGAGGAAGAACAGGCCCATGCCAAAGGTGATGCAGGCCACGGCGGCGAGGTTAAGCAGTTCGCTCCACACCTTATCAGCCAAGGCATAGGCGGCCATACCGGCCACGCCCAGCGCCAGGGTCAGGGAAACGACGGTGTCAAAATAATCGTAAATCATGCCGTATACGGTAAAGCCGATCAGGGCTGCCGCGGACAAGACAGCACCGGCCAGAGCGGCCTTGGCGCTGAAGCTTTTCGTTTTACTCATGGATTCAGCCCTCCACTTTCTTGTTCTTTTTGCCGTAAGTCATCACAACGCAGGCCACGGTGCAGCCGATGAAGGCGATGCCGCAGATGGCGGTGACGACCAGCAAGACGATTTCCCACCAGGGCACGATGTTGACGATGATGGAGTTGCTGCTCAAGCCGTTGACGGAGATCGAACGGCTGGCGGCGTAAACGTTGGCCTTGGTGGCTTCGCGCAGCTGCTGCATGATGTAGCCATCACCCGCATCAATGGCGGCGGTAACGGCGGCCGCGGTCTCGCCGGGGTCAAGGCAAAGGAAGTCTACACCGGCGGTGATCATTTCCATGTAGTGGGTCTTGTAGAGAGAGGACTTGGAGAAGCCATCGGTCGTGATGTGGCCCTTGAAGCCCCACTCACCGCGCAGGACGTTGTTCAGCAACGGCAGGTTGGCGGCGCAGTAGACAACGCCGATACGGTTGAAGGCGGTCATGGTGCTCTGGGCACCGCCCTCGACAAACGCCCCCTCAAAGGCGCGCAGATAGGCTTCGCGGACGGTCTGCTCGGTGGCAAAGGTGTTCAGGCTTTCACGGCCAGACTCTTGGTCGTTCATGGCAAAGTGCTTGATGCAGTAGTTCACGCCGTTGGCCTGCATAGCGGCAGCCTCAACAGCGCCGACCATATAACCGTAGTTGGCATCCTCGCTGTAATACTGCTGGTTACGGCCGCCGAACGGGGTGCGGTGGGTGTTGCCGCCGCCGTACCAGACCTCGTTGATACCGGCGTAAGCAGCCTGAATTGCCATCAGGCTGCCCTTGCGCTCCATGCGGTCGCGGTTCCAGGTGCGGGCGGTCATAACCTCAGACACCCAGCTCAGGCACTTGTCACCGGTGGCAATCATCGCAGAACCGACCCCCAGGCAGTCATCTGCACGCTTCTGGGCAGGCATACCGATCTTATCCAGACCGGCCACGCCGAAAGTATCGGGCATCAGGGCGGTCATATCCGCCACGGTCAGCTGATCGAGGAAAGCATCCCACTGTTCATCGTCGTCCCAATCCACCAGACGCATATCGATGAACTTGAGGCCATTGTCGGCACCCTGAGTAAAGTCAGAAACAGCAGGGGCGTCGGCAGGAGTCTTATACCAATCAAGGTTCAGGTCGTCAATCATCTCATCGGTAGCATCGATGCTGACAACGCTGACCGGGTAGGTGCCGGACCAATCGCTGCGGGAAAGATAAGTGAAGTCCACACCGTAGTAGTTCAGGTCGGCGTTATCAAACTGGTTGGTGACCTCCACGGTGTCGTCCACACGGGACATCTTGTAGGTGGTGGTGTCCAGCTCGGCCTGATTCCAGCTGTAAACCTTGGCAGCGTCGCCGTCTGCGGTCATACCGTTGGCGGTGGTGTAGCCCTTGGCGGCCAGAATGTTGTTCAGCGCATCGTGGGAGTCATCGCCCACGGCCAGGTAGTAGTCACCAGCGCTCAGGATATAACCCTGTGCGCCCTTGGAGTCGTAGCTGGCCAGCATGTAGCGCTCGCACTCAACGGTAACGGTCTGGCTCTGGCCAGGCTCCAGTGTATCGGTTTTTTCGAAACCGACAACCTGTACGGCGGATTTTTCGATGCTGTTCTGCTTTTCGTAATCGCCGTAAGGGGTCTGGGCGTAAACCTCAACAACGCTCTTGCCAGCCACATCGCCGGTGTTGGTCACTTCCACCTCAACCTCATAGTTATCGGTATCGGCATTGAAAGTCACACCCTTGAGCGTCTGGGTGAAGTTGGTGTAGGACAGGCCGTAGCCGAACGGATAGACAACTTCATCGGCATAGTTCCAACCGCTGCCGTTGGAAGAACCAACCGAGGAGGAAGCATCGCCGCTGCCCATGACAGCATCTTCGTAGCGGGTCTCGTAGTATTTATAGCCTACATAAATACCCTCGGCATAGATGGTGTAGTAGTCAACGTTGATGCCATCGTTGGAAAGGTCGGTGGCCTTGCTGTTGACGTAATCCACATTGCCCCACAGCTGCATGTTCTCGCAGGCATAAGTAGTGGCGGGGGCGGACAGCGAGTTAGCGGCATAGGTGTCTACCAGGTGGCCGCTGGGCGAAACTTCGCCGGCCAGCACATTGGCAACACCCTCATAGCCGGTAACGCCAGGCACACCGGCCAGCACACAGGCATCGACATCATAATCGTCCAGCCAGTCCAGTTCCATCATCTGGTCGGCATTGATGATGACGATTATCTTTTTAAACGTACCAGCAGCTTTCTGTTCCTGCAGGTACTTCATCAGGTCTTTTTCGTTGGCCTGCAGGCCCAGGAAATGGGAGCCATCCTCGCCATACATGGCGGTATCGTTGCTCTCGCCGCCCAGGCGGGTAAAGACGGCGATAGCAGCATCGTTGTAGTCGCTGGCCCAGCTGCTGGCGTATTTCTGCACATCGGCGATGGGGGCTTCAACGACTTCGGCCGCGCTGGTAGTGCCTAACGAAGCGTAGGCGTTATCCAGCAGGGTGGTGTTGATGTTGTCCGCACCAAAAACCTTTTGCATAGCCGCACCAAAGGTCATGGTCGGGATAGAGGCCACGCTGGATGTGGTGCTGCCGCCCATAGCGGAATGTGCTGCACCGTTGCCGAAGATCGTCACGCGGCTGGCACTGTCCAGCGGCAGGGCGGCGTTTTCATTGCGCAGCAGGACGGTGCCCTCCTCGGCCTGAGTGACGTTTTCGGCCGCCACTTCCATTTCCACTTTCAATGCGGCTTGCTTGTTGGTATAGTCGGTGCCGAACTCGCTGTCATAATAGGCAGTGTTCACGGCGCTGGCATCATCGGTCTCGACGATCTTGCTTGTGTTGATATTCAGTGCCTTGTTGATGGCACCGGAATAGGTGAACATCAGGGTCGATGCGGATACAGTCGTCAGCGTAAGGAACGCCATCACTGCCGCAGTTCCCCGTACCACAGGCATTCTTCTCATAATTACCTCCTGTATTTGTCGGGTACTTTCCCAGTTGGAAAGCACCCTTGCCTGATCTATTCATCAGATCCCGCCTTTTGCGCAGCATTCCGGACTGCTGCCCCCAGGACAGGATCAAGCTGATGCTATTTATTATACGGATTTCGGTTTTAAAAGGGTGGTTTTTACATAACTGGTCGTTTCAGATACATAACTCACATTTTTCGAAAAAGTCAGTTGCTTTTTACTGTTCATATTGCACAATGTGCAGTCGCATGTTTTTGTGCATCTTGCTCTTTACTATACAGCGCTTGCACTGTCGATATAATCGGACATGGCATCCAGGAAGGCACGGCGCTTGGTCCGGCTGACGGGCAGGCTGTGCGGCCCGACTTTGACTATCTCCTGTGCGATGCCCGCCACCTGGGCCAGGTTGACAAGATAGCAATTGTTGCACCGGGCAAAGGGACGGCCTGCAAGCTTTTCCTCAAAATTTTTCAAAAGACCGCTGGCGCTGAAATCTCCGTTTTCGGTATAGAAGTGGACGGTGTGGCCGTCGCTTTCGATGTAATAAATTTCGGCGGTGTTCAGGCGGCGCATACCGTCCTCGGCCGTCACGGTCAGATCAAAGCGGGCACGCTTTTGCAGCTGGCCAACAGCCTTTTTCAGCTGCTGCGAGAAGCAGAAATACGGCACCGGCTTGAGCATATAATCGGTCGCACCGACAGAATAGCCGTTGATGGCATACTGTGCGGTGTTGGTAATAAAGATGATAAGCACTTCCCCATCCAACTGACGGATGCGGCGGGCGGTCTCCATGCCATCAAGGTGCTTCATCTCTATATCCATAAACAGGATATCGTAGACCGGGCGGTAGTTTTCGGCGATCTCGTCCCCGTCGGCAAATGTATCGACCTGGAACGTAGTGCCGTACTGCCGGGTGTAACGCTGGATATACTCGGCCAGTTGGGCGCGGGTGGCGGGGTCATCCTCTACAATGGCAATGTGCATGTTTTTCTCCTCTTTTTGTTTTACAGGCGTTGTTTTTCCTTCCTTCTATCCTTTATTTAACAAAAAAAGAAGCAGGAGTCAACGACTCCTGCATAAGGTGTAGTTCCTACTTCATAAGTTGTCATTCACTCGCCGGGCGGCTGGGCAGCAGCATGTAGATGTTGACGACATCAGCCTCCTGCTGGAAGGTAAGCTCGCCGCCGTATTTTTCCACCAACAGCTGCATACTGCGGGTGCCAAAACCGTGGTTGAGGCGGTCCTGCTTGCTAGTGACAGGCAAGCCGTTTTCCAGCCGCAGCGGCTCTTTGGTATAGTTCTGCAGATGCACCGAGCAGAAGCCCTCTACCGGGCGCACGGTCAGCACGATCTGCTTTTGGGCTGGGTCCGTCAGCTGCTCGGTGGCCTCAATGGCGTTTTCCAGCGCGTTGCCGAACAATGCGTACAGGTCAGCAGGTTCCATGTAGGCAAGGCCCTTGCCATCCGCCATGCAGGTAAAGCCGATCTGTTTGCTGCGGCAGATCTGGTTTTTCTCGGTTAGCAGCACATCCAACGCAGGGTTGCCGGTTTTTACCGTGATGTCGTAGGCATCGACAGCCTGCTCCATCTCTTTCAGCACCGATTCATCAATGCGGCCCGCACCCCGGAACAGCCGGATCTGGTGGCGCAGGTCGTGGCATTTGATGTTGACTTGCTCCATGTTCTGCTTGGCGATCTGGTATTGCTTGCTGCTTTGCGTCAGCAACAGGCGGACCGTTTCATTCTCGCGCTCAAGGCCTAGTGTCTGGTAGATGGTGTACTGGTAAAACAGCACAACTGTGTCGATCAGCAGCAGTGCCAGATAGTAGGTGCAGCTGGTTTCGTTGTAAAAACCCGCGTAACTGTTCAGCACCAGACAGCCCAGCAGCATTAAAATCCAGCTAGGGAACACTGTGTGGCTGTGGATGCGCTCCAGAATCGGGGCTTCGATATAGCGAACAAACAGCCAATACAGCAGCAGCGCAACCACCAGCAACGATGCAATGCTGGTGATCAGCCCGCGAAAGTTGATCGAGTTGCCAATCAGAATAGAGGCAATGCTGTAGGATGCCTGCTGGGTGAACCAGAAAAAGGTGCCCAGGTACAAACAAGTCCAGGGCTGCATCTGCACACAGCTGTACACGCAGAACAGCGCAATGAAAAATTGTCCCAAAAAGCCAACGCTTTCATATAAAAGGTAAAGCCCCAACAATTGTGGTTTGCCATCAAATAACGCGGCCCACCCGCAGGATACCGCCAGGCCAACGATGCACGCCAGCGCGGCCCGCAGCGGATAGTGGCTGCGCTTGGGGAATTTGGCCGTGTACAAAAGGCCAAGGAACAAAATATCCAGGAAAAACAGGCATCGGAATAAAAAGCTCATCATTTCACCGTCCTCCCCTGCCGTAGAACTGGGTCAGCTGCTGCAAAAATTCTTTTCGCCGATTACGGCTGATCTGCAGCTTATACTGCCCGACTGTTACCTCGCTGCCATCCAAAAAGCCGACATGACGCAAATTGACAAGGTAGCAATAGTTGCACCTGTAAAAGCCGCTTGGTTTTAACTGCGCTTCTATTTGCTTTAGGGTCCCCGTTGCTGTCAAATCGCCATGCAACGTATGGTAGATCAAATTGTGTCCCTGCACCTCAATGTAAAAGATCTCGCTGTCCCGCACCAATTGCTGGCCATGGTCACTGGCAATTGTAAGCAGTGTGCCCTGCACACGGCGAACCGTTTCCAGGGCTTTTTGTATTTTAAGCTTAAAGGAAAAGTAGTTGATGCCAAACTGCCTAAGATCTGCTTGACTTCTATAATTGGGACGTACTTTTCCCCCAGCCCGCAGGCGTGCATTTTTTCCATAAGCCAGTACAGGGTTTTTATCCGTTCTTCCGGGAGGCTGCCGTCGCACCTATACTCGATAGCGATCTGGTTCACGTCGCTGATCAGGCCGTAATTCAAAAAATACGCTTTCAGGTCCGAGGCAGAGATCTGCTGCAGATGGTTGCTAACGTACTTCTGGTAGTAGGCGCCGGTGTTGCCATCTTCCAGGCCGTTTTCCTGCAGGTAGCGGGCTATACCGTCTTCCATCTGTTGCTGCTCACCTTGCGAGGCCGCATAGACGCCCCGATTTGCCAGATAGTCCAGAATGTACTCGATCATGCTTTTGTTTCTCCCTTCTCATACATTTTTGCCAGAATGTTTTGGGCCTCTTTCATTGCCTCGACACGCTCTGCCGGGTCTTTGGAGAGGGTCCTGTCCAGGCAATCCTGCAGCGCTTCGTAGCCCTTCTCCCCTGCCAGGGCATCCACCTTTTCCTGCAATGCTTGCAGGTTGCCGCCATAGTACGCCTCTTTTAAGGTATCCTGTCCGACAATATCCTCTAGCTGGCTGCACAGTTCAGTGGCGTGGGCGTAGATTTGCTGACGCTCCGCGGCTTCGCCTTTTTCCTTGCTGAGTTCCGTCAACTGCTGATTGGTGTATAAGGTGGTAAGGCCCTCGTTCAGACCGCGGCCTTTGGTAGTAAAGTTGTAGTTTTCCCCGGTCTCGTCCGAGTGGAACCAGCTGGAGCTCCGCGTGCCCACCGTCTGATATACAGTATACCCCTTTTTGTCAGGTTCGGGGACAAGCATTTCGCGGTTTTTGCTGGCGAAATGGTTTGTCTCGTGCTTGGTGGTCCGCTCCATCTGTTGCTGGTCCATGGCCGACACCTCAATGCTGGATCGGCCTTTATAAAGCAGGTAGCCGCCGTTTCGGCCCCGGTTGGGGTCGCTTTCGATGGCCCGGGGCTTATCTGAGCCGCCCGCCACCCTGGCCCGGTCTTCCTCCGACATATACTTGCCGTTGAGTGCCAAGATCTGCTCGATCGATTGTTGATGGTACGATTCAACGTCCTTTTGTGCCTGTTCCAGGCTGGCGGGTGTTTCCAGGATCTGGCTTTTTCCATGGGGCACTTCATGCGATTGGGTAGTTATTTCGCGAGGGGATACTGACACATTTTCTATTCCTCTACCACCGCCTGTCTCCGTAGGGCCTGTCGGGCCGCCCTCGCCCCTGGCGCCTATCCCTTCCACAGGGCCGGTGCCTTCCAGGGTGCCGGAATCCTCCACCGAGGATGAGGTCTCTGCAGAAGATGCGCTTTCTGTCTCGTTTCCGCTTTCCTGGCCGGAACCGCCAACCTCCTTGCCGTCGTCGTCACCGCCGCCAATTTCACTCATGTTCTTCCCTCCTTTTCAAATATTTCGCGTATGAATTTACGATGATTCGTTTTTCCTGTAAAGATGACCTGCCGTAGGTATCCAGAATTTCGCCCAGTAGGCAGATCTTTGTGGCATCCGATGCTGTAACGTTCAGATCGCGCAGCATGTTGGTGATGTTCCTTTCCAGCAAAGCTACATTGTAAGGTTCGGCCTGTATTTTGGATACATGAAAGGCGATTCGGGTACTGTCCATACCCGCCAGCATGCTTTTAACCGCATTGCGGCGGCATCGGAAGCGGGTTGTACAGATATGACAGGCTGAATGAAGTTCCTGTTCCCCCGCCGGGGCCGTGACCTGCGCATGCTGCACGCCGTGCTGCCCCCGGATGGCAACTACGCACTCGCCCGGCCGGAATTCCGCCAGCTTTTTCAGTTGGAAATCAGACAGATTGGCCGATGCGCCAACCGTTTTCCTGTCCTCACTATCCGTAAGGGCGTGCAGGATCTTTACGGAGGTATTCGCCATGACTGCCTCGGACAGCAGGCTTGCCCTCTGGTCGCTCAGAATTAAGCCTGTACCCGAACTCCTGATCTCTGCCAGCATCTTATCGAAATACTCGTTGCTCAACGCGCAGCCATTTTCTTCGGACAGGGTGCGCTTGAAAACATTGTGTGCTTCTTCCACTACGATGACCCGGTTCAGCTGGCTGCTTTCCGGCTGGCGCGAAAGGTAGCTGTGGAATTTGTACAGCAGGATATTCATGATAAACGAGGCAGATTGTGGGGAGAAATCGGCCAGTTCTATGACGCAGGGTGCCGCCAGGATCTCTGCCGCCTGCAGCCCCTTGGCATTGCTGAACAGGCTTCCCATAGCACCCGAGTGCATGGTTTCGGTGCGGAGCGTTAATGCTGCGGTCAGGTTTTGCCGCACTTCTGGACCGTACCTTGCATGGGCGGCAATGTAGCTGTCTACGTTGTCCAGTACATTTTTAAAGGTCGGGAAGGGCCTGTGTTCGTCGGTGTAAGAAAGTCCTCTCTCCCGTATGGAAGCAGAAAATTTTTGTTGACGCCTCCCACGATTGAAATCGTGGGCTTGCCCGGCCTTCATTTTGTCAATACAATGCCGCTACGGCCGTTAGGTGAGATTTTAGATTGCCAAGAGAAAAGCGGAGAAGCTGTTTTATAGCCTCTCCGCTTTTCTAGTTAATAATCAAGTAAAATTCTTGCTCTACGCTGTACTTCTCGCTCAATCATAGCCAATCGATTTGTAGGCAAGTTATAGCGACTCGCTCTTCTGTCGAAACTGAAGTTTAGAAGTTGTCTGAGCATTTTGTGGTGACGCAGCTGCATCACCTTGCGTGCCTCATCTAAGAAATCATCATAAGCCACGGGAACGAGTGTCTCAACATACTCATGGAACGCAGTTTCGTTATTCCACAAGTCTAAACCACCTAAGCTAAACAGCGAATTGCCATGATCAAACAATGGCGCAGGTTTTTCTATCTGGTTGGTTACGTTATTTACGAGAACTCCAAAATTGCCTAGGTGTCTGTCTACATTGCAGATTAGAGCATCGAATATTATCATATCATCGAGAGCATCTACAAAAGATTGTCCCAAAGTCTGATAGTACTCTCTGATAGCCTCCATATTCCCTTTGCGAATAAGCTGACCGATGGGCATATAGGAATAATCTTTACTGGTAAATAGCTCACACTTAGAGCAAAGTGATTTTTTCAAGTTCTTTGTGAGCGTATACCGGATAGCGTTAATTCCCATAGCCTTAGCTATCTGATAAGCATACAGCTCGGAATATGGCTCAAATCCTGTGTTTGAGAATCCTGACGTGCCGCCCTTGTACAGATAAATCTTTCCGTTAATTCTCCGCCAACATTTCGGAAGCATTCCGTTGGTAGAAAACTCGGGGCTACTAAAAAGAGATGATCTAACACTGCTGCCATAGCCCGTAAAAGCAATGGATGCAAGAATCGTACTGAATCGATTATCGTACAAATTGACTTTGGCAAACGAACTTTCGTTATCGGCTGAATCAACCCAATAGCAATCGTTCAGCGATAATCCCTTGCATACTGCAATTATTCCGAGTGGTCTGTTTGCGGAGAGCCCTGTTTTAGATAGCAACGCATCAACATACGCACGATTTTTTGGAATAACACGATGCTTTAGCCAACTTTCTAATCCACCATTAGAAACCGTAAGATTCAGCGGAAAAAAGGCATCGTTTTCCTCGTATATCTTTTCAATCTGCAGATTCGAGTTACTGCTGTTCATATCGGCGGAAAAAATTAGCAAAGGTTTATCGAATTCCTTAACGATATAGCGCATTGTATTGCCTCCTTTCCTTTTTCTATATTATAACTCAATTTTTGCTATACGTCCACAGAAATGCTGAACACAATGCCAATTACACCGCGTATGACAGTCTTCAGCGCCTGATAATAAGTGTTTGGCATTTTCCATTTACAGAGAAACACCCTAAATTTGCAGGTGAAAAGTACTTGCATTTCTTTCCGTATCAACTATACTAAAAGTTATATAACTTGCAAAGGAATGCAAACAATATGAAAGTAAAACAATTTATTAAGCAAGAAACTGTCCTTTCAGTAGCAATTGTACTTGCAGCCATTTCTGCAGTTTTTGTTCCTCCTGATGCCGGATACATTAGTTATATCGATCTACGTACTCTTGCCATTCTTTTTTCTCTCATGACCGTTATGGCTGGACTGCGACGGCAAGGTGTTTTTGACCGTTTGGGACGAGCTCTTTTAGGCCAAACTAATAGCACATTGCAGCTTGTTCTTGTCAGGGTTCACTGTCAAAACCGATGCGCTCATCATTGGTACAAACCTTGGTGGTCTTGGCACTCTGATTGCCTCAATGGCAAGCCTGATTTCCTACCGACAGATTGCACGAGAGGTGCCGGAAGATAAAAGTCGGTATTTCAAGCTTTTCTCCGCTTCCAACCTGATTTTTCTCGCCATTCTACTCGCGGAATGGTGGATAATCAGACAATAATTAAGAAATGCTCACTCTTTCTGAACCAGAATAGGGTGAACATTTCTTTGGACGCAACTATTTTTTCTTTTTAAGCTTCTCTTTGATCGGACTCCAGTACATAGCTGTTTTTTGCTTAAGTTGATCAGAGCTAAGCAATTCCTCGAGAGATGAAATATTTAAGCCTTCCTCAGCGATAAAGTACAGTAGTCCCTTATCTTCTTCCGAATACACTGAAAGAAGTCTGGCGCTGTACCACTTTTTGAGCCAAACGCTTTTTCTCATCTTTCTGGAGAAGTGCCTCACGAACAATCAGCATTTGGTACAGCTTATCGCCATCAGAAGTTTTTGCAGAGATTAGCTGTTGAAGCAATTCTTCCTCTTTAGTCTTTTGCTGCGCTCCAAGAGGAAACATTCGCTTAAAGTATTCTGCAGATCGCTCTTCGCGTTCTTCTTTGGAAGTAAACGAAAACCAGTTAGAAATCCCTGCCATAATGTCTCCTCATACTTACCGAACAATAATTATGCTAAAACAGTTAACAAATCCTCGAAGGAATGCATATTATAGTCCCCTGCACCTTTTTTGCTTGCGTCCCCAACACAGGCAACCTTCATACCGCCAGCGTGCCCAGCTTCTGCACCACTAATAGCATCCTCAACAACGAGACAATCAACCGGAGCAACATGAAGCCTTTCAGCAGCGGTTAAGAACACTTCTGGATCCGGTTTGGAGTGCTGAATGCAGTTGCCATCAACAACAACATCGAAGAAATGATCTAACCCTATACGCTCCAGAATAAAAGGCGTGTTCTTGCTGGAAGAGCCAATTGCAAGAAGATAACCACGTTGACGCAAAATAGTCAGAACGTCCTTAGTTCGGTCATCCAGATTTTTCTCTGACATATTCTTTAAAAGTTCACGGTAAAGGTCGTTCTTCTTTGTAGCAAAGGCCTCTTTTTCTTCTGGCGTGTATTTTTGCGGTGCATTCTCCAGTATAATTTCGAGGCTGGCCATTCGGCTGACGCCGCGAAGTCTGTTGTTAACGGTTCTATCAAACGGAACGTCGATTGAATCAGCCAATGCTTTCCACGCCTGGTAATGATATTCATCTGTGAAGCAGATAACACCGTCTAAGTCGAAAATGATAGCTTTGAACTTCATGGTTTTCCCCACTTATTCTCAGATATCACTTGACCTTGCTCATGGATTATAGTTCATCAAATCTGAAATTATCCAGTTCGTCATTTAAAAATTTCGCGACAATCATCAAAGCAACGCCTTCTGCCATAGGACTTTCAGATTTCGTGTCCAAATGGATAGAAATGTTTTCACCGTTTAATGTGGGACGGCTTTGCATCTTAGAGATGATTGTATCTAGCCAAGGCTCAAGATATACAGCGAGAGGGCCACCAATGACAATATCAATGTCAAAGCTCATGCTTACCGTACTAAGGCCGTCTGCGAAATATGTCAGATATTCGTCCCACTTAGCAATGGCATCTGGGTTTTCATTATTGACTTTTTCAAAGAAGCCATCTAAATCGGTTTCATCGAGTCCGGTCAAGGCATTGAGGGCATTATAAGCAGACCAGCAACCGCACGCACCGCAGAAACACTTTCTGCCCGATGGATTTAATGTGATATGTCCGAACGCACCAGCTCTGCCAGCCCGGCCATGATAAATCTCATTATTGAGAATGATGGAACCGGCAACACCATTGTTGGTGACGATTACATATACGGCATATTTAAGTTCTTTAGAACGCCAAACGGTTCCAAAACCAGCGGCATTAGCTCCATATTCGACATAAACCGGATAAGAGAAATGCTTCTGAATCTCTGCAATGGATAAATTCTTTACCCCCAGAACAGTGGAGCGAATAACATAATCCCTATCTGCAGAAACTTCACCGGGGAACGCAATGCCAACACCAAGAAGGCGGTGGATAGCATCGTTTGTTTTTACAATCGTCCGAATGTGTAGGTTCAACTGTTCCCAGTATTTCGGAGTGTTCTCAAAAACAATGCGCTTTACTTCCCCATAGATGGTATCCCCATGAAGATTGATTACTCGGATATCAACGTGATGCCGCCTGACTTCTATGCCTACCACATGATATGTGTTGTAGCAAAATTCAATCAAGTGCGGACGTCTGCCACCGGATGATTCCTGTTCGGACCCTTCTTGTAGTAAACCCTTCGCCATAAATTCTTGTATGTTTTGGGTTATAGTCGGTCCACTGAGTTTGAGCCTTTTTTTGATGTCAGCTTGTGTTAAGGCACCTTCATCAAAAAGGAGGCGCAGCATGTTGATACGGTTATACGAGCGGATATCTTTGTTGCCGAGTCTTATTTCTGCTACAGTTGGCATCAAGAAAACACCGTCCTACTGAATAATTTAATTACATTGTATCATAGAGTTTGATGAATTTCAATTTGAGTAAGGTCTCGTGATAAATATTATTTGGATTTTATCGATATACGTTGTAGTAATTCTTGCAAATGCCATTTTGAATTTCCCTGTGTCTGTTTACAAAATAGAGAATATAATCTGCAAGAACCATTGCTTCGTTAAGGATATAGAAGTACACGGCAGCATCAACGCTGACGAACAGCTTGTTCAGAATGCCAAACACATACGCAAGAACAATAAAGCTCATAAACAGGAGATTTTTTCCCTTGGTGGATTTGCTTTTGAAGCTGTTGTACAGGTTGATTGGCCATGCAACGCCGAAACAGACAATCATTAAAACTTCAAGAATCGACATGTATGAGCCCTCTTTAAAGTTTAGTATCCCAAAGACCAGCGAAAGGATCTACTGGGCTAGTCCCTTTGAAGTCACTACGTCCCATTAGCTTTTCGACCATGGCACGGACTGTATACTCGTTGCAGGTATATGCGTTGATATAGGTTTTAACCATGGGAACGTCAACAAGGTGATAAGGATTAGAGAAACTCAGGAAAAGATAAGGCAAGTCATGTACATACTTCGGAGAAGACTCGCCGAGGAAGTCATCCCAGGTGATACGAATCGTTGTCTGATTACTACCAACTTTCATATTCGCAAAGTAGATGACCAAATCGGTTTCTTTCTTGAAATCGGATAAGCTGAAATCGACATCAGGATACTTTCCGTCTTTGAAGTAGCTGACAGTAAATCCTTCTTTTTCAAGCAGCTGTTTGAAAAGTTCGATTTCTGGCAGCCAGCCACTTTCAGGCAGTCGCTCATTTGTAATCTGAATCAGCTTGATTTTCGGTGTCTTTGCGGGATCCAACGGCAGAAGCGGCTGCTTATTTTTTACCAGCGTAATACTGCGGTCTGCGGCTCTTTCCGCAATGGCAATATGTTCTTTGCAACGCAGGCAGTCGAGTGCAGAGTCATCAGGCACAGGAGCCTTGTCGTGAAGGTGGATGCTTGCTTTCAGGGCAAGAATGCGAGTGACGGCTTCATCTAAACGCTCTTGGCTAAGCAGTCCATTCTGCAGACCATCCAGCATATACCCAACATCTTCCTTTTGGTTGATGGTGAACAGGAACATATCTGCGCCATGTTCAATTGCCGTAGGAACAGCCTTCGCTCGATCCATGCTGCAAGTAAAACCAACCATCTGAGTAGCATCGGTTACAATCAGACCATTGAACCCCATCTGTTTACGAAGAACGCCCTGCATGAGTTCTTTGCTAAGGCTGCCAGGCAGAATGACTTCATCTTTGATGTCAGGATTCACTTCTCTTGCGAGTGCAGGCTGACGAATATGGGCACACATTACAGTAGGCGCACCAAAGTCAATCAGTTCCTGATAAACGCGGCCATAGGTTTTGTGCCACTCCTCTGCAGACAAGCTGTTGATACTGCTCATCAAGTGCTGGTCACGATAGTCGACACCATCACCAGGAAAATGCTTAATGGTAGTAACCACTTCATGCTCGGCGCAGGCTTTCATGTATCCCTTTGCCATCTTGATGATACGATCCGGATTGCTTCCGTAGGTACGAACATTCGTAATGGGGTTTTCCGGGTTCATATCAATATCTATGATAGGCTCAAAGGTCCAGTTGACGCCGCCGGCACCGCCCTCACGGCATGCAACCGTCGCGAGTTCATATGCCGTCTGCGGATCATCTGTTGCCGCGCATCCCATTGGGCTAGACACGTAGGTACCATCAGTCAAACCGCCGTTGCCTCCGGAGCCGCCACGTTCAAGGTTACATGCAACCAAAAGTGGAATTTTAGCTTTTGCTTGAAGACGTTTGGAAAATTCATGCATTTTCTTGCCAGGAAAAGGACGGTACATAACACCGCCCGGCTCAATGAAGTCAAAAAGCGATTCTGGTTCTGATCCGGGGCGATCCCAGAGGATTTCACAGAACAGCTGTCCAACCTTTGCTTTATCGTCCATGCCAGCGAGGGTATTCTTTACCCATTCGCACCCTTTATCATCCAGATAAAATGGCTTTTCTTTCAAATTAATCATATTTTATCCACCGCTCAATCTTTATTGCGCATACGGTCATAAATACGCTCGCTGTAAACGTCCAGAATAACAGCGACGAGGATAATGACACCCTTGGAGACCATCTGCCAGTAGCTGGATACCTTCAGCAGGTTCAGACCATTGCTGATGAGACCGATAACCAAACAGCCAAAGAGTGTACCGACAACCGTGCCGGAACCACCGCCCATAGGAGTGCCGCCAATAACAACAGCTGCAATGATATCCATAACGGTATCGCCACCCAGAGTGGTCTGAGCACTTGCAATTCGGCCGCAGGAAACAAGTGCCATGATTGCAATCGTGAAGCCGAGCAGTGCGCTGACATATACACGAGTCTTGTTAACATCAATACCAGAAACACGTGCTGCTTCAGGGTTGCCGCCTACTGCGATGACATTGCGGCCGAACTGAGTGCGGCTGAAGATAATATGGCCAATTACGATGAATACGAGCATCAGTAAAACAGAGAACGGAATGGGACCAATATAACCTTGTCCCATATAAATGATACCTTCGTTCAGGTTGCTGATGGGAGAGCCATTGGAAAGAAGCATCAGGACGCCTCTGAATACCTGCTGCATGGCCAGAGTGACCAGGAAAGGAGGCAGGTTGAACTTGTTTTCGATAACTGCGTTAAAACTGCTGCAGATAACAGCAATGACAGCACAGAGAATGAGAATGCAAATGAACGGCATGCCGGTCTGGCTGAGCAGGCCGCTGATGATGCCAATCATGCACATCATATATCCAGCAGAAAGGTCAACACTGTCCGATGCAAGCAAGAAAGTATACCCGACACCAATGATGCCGTTTGCTGCGATCTGACGTGCCAAGCTGACCATGTTGCTGCTGGTCAGGAATGTATCAGTTGCAACAGACAGTAAAATGAAGAAAATCAAAACCAACAGCAATGCACGGTTTTTAAGGAAGAAAATCAATACATTGTCTTTCGAAATTTTCTTCTTTGCTTTTGTTTCCATAGCTTTCATACCTCCGGTTTCTGAGCCGTTGTTAAGCCAAACATCTCGCTCATGACCTGCTCGGCTGTTACCGTGTCGCGTTCGTGCTCAGCAACAATTCTGCCTTCTCGAACCACAACCATCCTGTCGCTCATCCCCATTACTTCTGGCAAGTCGCTGGATATCAGGATGATTGCCATTCCTTCTTTGGCAAGCATATTACAGTAATCGTAAATTTCACTCTTGGCACCTACGTCAACACCACGTGTGGGTTCGTCCATGATGAGAACCTTAGGATTGGTCAGAAGCGCACGTCCAATCATGACCTTCTGCTGATTGCCACCGGACAGTGACCAAATCGGCATTTCTCGACCAGCCGTCTTGACGTGCAGTTCTCGAATCATTTTGTCGGTGTCCTCATTTTCGCGGTTGGTATTGATAATTCCAGCCTTGCAAATACGGTAGAAATAAGAGAGCGTCATATTAAGCTGGACATTCATCTTCTTGACAACGCCCTGACGCAGACGATCTTCCGTAACCATCGCAATGCCGTGATTAAGTCCTTCGCGAGGAGAACGGTTTACAACCTTTTTGCCTTCCACGTAGATTTCTCCGCTATCAGCAGGTGCAATACCATAAATACCCTGCATGATTTCTGTTCGGCCTGCTCCAACCAGTCCAGCAAAGCCAAGAACCTCCCCCGCACGCACCTGAAAATTGATGTCTTCAAACACGCCCTGCTTATTAAGATGTTTAACATCAAGCAAAACTTCGCCTTTTGGGATATCTTCCTTAGGATACAGGTTTTCAACCTTTCTTCCGGCGATGCCGTTAATCAGATCGTCCATAGTAATGTCTTTGACAACGTGCTGACCAACCATATGGCCATCACGGAAGATTGTCACACGATCCGCAAGATCGAAGACTTCCTCAAGTTTGTGACTAATAAACAATACCGCAACGCCGTTGGATGTCAGTTTGCGGATGATTTTATAAAGAACCTTTACCTCTTTATCTGACAAGGCACTGGTTGGTTCGTCCATGATAACGATACGAGAACCATAGGAGATAGCACGAGCAATCTCGACCATCTGCATCTGCGCTGTGCTCAGGTTTTTAACAGATTCCTTAGGGTCGACTTCAATGCCGTATTCGTCGAACAGCTCTTTTGTTCTTGCTTCACAGAGATGCGGCAAATAGATCCCGCACTTGGAAAACATGTTGACTCGACCAATCCATACATTCTCTGCAACTGTCATACTGGGGACAAGACACAGTTCCTGATGGATCATTGAGATGCCTTTAGAAATGGCATCGCTCGGACTTTTAGGTGAATAAGACTTCCCATCGAGTTTCATATCACCGCTCGAAGGAGGAAAGCTACCGAGCAGGATATTCATCATCGTGGATTTTCCTGCTCCGTTCTCCCCTGCCAGTGCAAGTACTTCACCCTCGCGCAAATCAAAACTTACTTCGGTAAGAGCATGTGTTGAGTAGAAATTCTTGCTTACGTGATTAACCTCTAACACTACTTTCATCTTTTTCCGCCTTTTATAAAATGCTGGAGAGGTTTTACTCTCTCCAACTTGATAATCACTTCACAGGGTAATTATTCATCGGGGGTCATACCGTTTTCTTCCATGACAGCTTTGTAGGTGTCAGGAGTAACGAGCTGGTAGTAGCCAACAACGGAATTCTTCTTATCTACGGTCTCACCGTCCATTGCTTCCTGGACATAGTCGGCAGAAGAAACGGCGAGCTGTTTCATTGCCATCAGCACGGTAGCATCGAGTTCGCCACTCTTCAGGTAAGTCTGACCGGTGGAAGAGCAGTCAATGGAAACTACAACGTAGTCAGCAATATTCTCACCCTTGGCCTTGATGGCGTTGATGATGCCGGATGCCTGTTCGTCACTCTGGGTGACAAAGCAGTTAATGTTGTCATACGCCATCAGCATATCACTTGTGATATCATAGGCCTTCTGAACATCGAATTCAGCATACTGGCTGGCAACTAGGTTGACGCGATCCTTATACTCGCCATTCAGGCAGCTATCTTCAAAGCCCTGATAGCGCTGCTCAACAGAAGAAGAACCAGACTGGCCGTAGATGAAGGCGACATTCAGCGTCAAATTCGGATCTGCTTCCAGCAAACTATTGAGGTAATTGCCCTGAGCCTCGCCTGCTTCATGATGGTCACCAGCAACGTAAGTGTAGTAAGAGTCTTCACTTGCGTTAATAGAACGCCCAGCGATGATGACTGGGATACCTGCTGCACCAAGTTCCTCAATAGCGGCAGCAGAACCTTCGGTATCGCAACCCATGATGACTACGGCATCGCAGCCCATGTTCATCAGAGATTCCATGTTGTTCAACTCAGTGCTGACATCGCCGTTCGCATTGACCAGAACAGGCTCCCACCCTCTTTCGAGGGCAACACTTTCGAAATAGTCAGCCATTGTCTTCATGGTAGAATCCATGGAGTTCAGGGAATAGCCGATAAGAGGAGTATCTTCGCTTGTTTCTGCTGCACTCGATGCTTCAGTAGTAGTAGCACCGCTACTTGCAGTTGTAGAGGAAGCAGAACTTCCGCATGCGGCCAATGTGCAGGCGGCGGTAGCAATGCAGGCAGCATTGACCAGATTACGCTTCATGTTCTTGATTTTCATTGTTTTCTCCTTTTGTTTGTTTCGTAAGTAGAGGTTGACAGACGGCGTTAAAGCTTTTGCAAACAGCCTTTTGCAAACCGGCTTTGCAAAACTATTTTATCATTAGTTTTTGTCGATGTAAATGGCTTTTTGTGCATTTTGTCGATATGCTGTGCCTTGAAACTTAGATTTGTGCAAGCGCGATACTTTTCTCTGCCGTTTTGCAAAAGTTTAAGATGACTCGTTCTTTTTATATGGTTTCCGCCAGAGCACCTCAAAGAACACAAAAGAGTTTGGCTTCTGATAAGTGTCTGGAATTGACAGAAACCAAACTGGACGAAAAGCTAATTATGTGGCACTAAACCAAAAAAGTAATAGGCACCGGCCTTACAGTCGATGCCCATCACGGAAGGAAATAGAGTGGTGTATATTAAGAAAGGGAATGTCTCAAATTACTGGTTCGCAGCATAATCGGTCCACAGTGCTGCAAAACGTTTCAGAAGCTCCGTACGATCAATCTCGCCAGCCAGGTACAGGCTCCAGACCTCTCCGATGCCGGTACGAACGGTCTCGGGAACGTAAGCCTGCAGAGAAGTAGCACTCTTGCCCTCAGCCATCAGCTTGGAAACCTGAGCGCTCAGGCAACCAACGCGCTCGTCGGTTGCATCAGCCTTGGTGCAAACAGGCAGGCTGCCGGTCTTATCCATGTACCAGTTGGTAGCAGCTTCGCTGGTAGCCATCCACAGAACCAATTCCTTGGCCTCTTCAGGATGCTTGGAGGTCTTGCTGACGCAGATATTGATCAGGTCGGTAGAGAGCTTGTTTCGGGAAGCATCGTTGGTCAGAGGCACGTAGGACTGAACAACGTAGTCCTCCATTGCAGGGTTGATGTTACGGATGTTGGACAGCTCCCAGGAGCCTTCGTCCGTAATCATAGCAGCCTTCTCAGTGAAGAAGTCATTACGAGCAGTCTGCTTATCCGTGGTCAGAGCATCGGCATTGCCGTACTTCATGGTCAGATCATAGAAGTCAACCATGGAGTTCCAGTCGGGATCGTTAACGATGTCCATGTCCTTGCCAGCCTTCAGATCCTCCACATACTGGAACGGCTCGTCCTTGATCATAGCGGGAACCATGCCGTAGTGATAGGTCAGAGTCAGCTTGTCTTCCTTGTAGTGGTTGACGAACGGCTGAATGCCAGCAGCCTCCAGATCCTCGCAGAGCTTGGTCAGCTCATCGAAAGTGGTGGGAGTCGTAGTCCAGCCAACCTGATTCAGGTAGTTCATATTGTACAGGATGCCATAGCCCTCAGTAGTCAGCGGCACATGGTAGAATTCACCTTCATAGTAGCCAGCATCAATGGCGGAGTCAGGGATGCCGCCCTCCTTCAGGGGTTCAACTAGATCGTCCACGTTCAGCAGATGCGGAGCCCACTGGACGGTGCTCTCACCATAGTTGACGTCGAAAACATCAGGAAGCTCGTCAGCGGCCAGCTTGCTCTTCAGCAGGTCAGAGCCGGTAGAGCTGCTGGTCAGCTCCCATTCCAGCGTCACGTTGGGATGCTCAGCCTCATAAGCCGCGGTGAGTTCATCAATGTGATCAGCCCACTGGCCAAGAGACATCATGCAATGCAGGGTAATCTTTTCGCCAGAGTCAGCAGCGGTAGACGCAGTCTCCGTGCTGGTCGTGGTATTTGCCGCATTGTCGCTTGAAGCAGCCGCACTACCGCCGCAAGCAGCCAGCGACATCATCATGCCGCCTGCCATAAGTAAAGAAATTGCCTTTTTCATGTTGTCCTCCCTATAGTTTTTATTATATTACAGGCCGGATGGCCTCGCAACCAAAATTTTTTTCGGGCATCAGCCCTTCACTGCGCCAGCAGAGATGCCTTCAAGAACGTTCTTCTGCAGCAGCGTAAATACAATAAGCATAGGAATCAAAGAAAGTGTAAGCGCTGCCAGAGCGGTGTCCCACGCGTAGAACGCTTCATTAAACAGCGTCTGCATAGACAGCTGAATCGTGCGCAGCGCCGGGCGAGTCAACATCATCTGCGTCATCAGATAATCGTTCCAGTACCAGAAGATGTTGATAATGGAGAAGGTCATAACTGCCGGCTTAATCAGCGGGAACACGACACGCCAGAACAGCATAAACGAGCTGCAGCCGTCAATGATTGCTGCTTCCTCAATTTCCAGAGGCACGGATTTGGTAGCACCAAAGACGAGGAAAATACTGATTGGCAAGCTGAATGCCCAGAAGCAAACCGCCAAGCCCCAGATGCTGTTCATCAGATGCATGGCCTTGGCGACTTTAGCAAACGGAATCATCACCGCCTGGAAGGGAATCGCCATAGAACCGATCATAAGCAGATAGATAGGCTTCGTGAACTTGTTATAATGACGAGCAAACCAGTAGCCTGCCATGGAGCCGAAAATGATCGGGCCAACGGTTGACAGAATGGTAACCGCCGTAGTGTTGAACAACGCGCGGCCGAACTTCAGCCGAGTCCAGGCAGTGGTATAGTTATCAAGGCTGAAGTGCTTCGGGAGTGCAAAGCCATCTGCTGCGATTTCGCTCAACGGCTTGAACGAGTTAACAACGATGAAGTAAAACGGACTAAGGATAAAAATCAGTGCAATAGCAAGGAGAATCCAAGTCACCGTCTTATTCAGTTTACTGCGTGTATACATCAAGACTGAACCTCCTTACGGCTTGTGATAGCAACCTGAAGCAGAGTAATACCAATAACGATAAGCGCCATGATGATTGCTTTTGCGGAGCCATAGCCGAGCTGATTTTCGGAGAACGCCGTTGTGTATACGTTCATTGTGATAGCCTCAGAAGAGCGATACGGTCCACCACCGGTCAGTGCTAGGTTGACATCGTAGACTTTGAACGAGTTCAAAAGAGATAGGAACAAGCATTCGGTAATGCTGGGCATCAGCAGTGGCAGAACAATCTTGGTCAGTTGCTGCCGTGCAGTGGCACCATCGATGATTGCTGCTTCCAGATAGTCGCTTGGAATGGTGGTAAGGCACGGCAGCAACTGACAAA
>OLSF01001253.1_pt1 | contig 23276 bp, 20 predicted proteins | sample 1672301 | NCBI WGS metagenome assembly OLSF01 (sample SAMEA3136669, study PRJEB25190) | human gut metagenome | biome: human gut; feature: human-associated habitat; material: faeces | place: Austria | collected 2013
TCAATAAAATCTTATGTCAGTTTTTTGAGTTTACACAAAACTTGAAACGGTCTCTCTTATACTCTCCTTTTTCGCTCCAATCGCAACCATATTCACCACATTGGACAAAAACGCCATCGCAAGCACCATAACAAATATCGCAACATCCTTTGCGTTTTTCAACGGCATCAATGTAATGATCGAAATCGCCAATATGGCATTAATGATCAGGATAACGATCATTCTCTTTTCGAATTTCTTGTAGTCACCCTCCAACTCCCCAAGCACTTTCGTCATATTCTCATCTGCCACTTCCTTGAGCTCATCCATTTCCACGCGCTTTCCGGCCAAAATTTCATTAATACTGATCCCATAAATATCGCTGAGCAAGATCAACGATTCCACCGGCGGCATATAATTCCCCGTTTCCCATCGGGATACGGTCTTATTGGTAACGCCAATCCGTTCGCCCAACTGCTCCTGTGTCATATTGTTTTCTTTTCTCAGTTCCTTCAAAAAAGAGCCGATCATTTTTGTATCCATATCAGATACCTCCTTTTCCGATTGATGTACTGAGCATAGCATAATGGCGGGAAAATTTCCTCCCCATAAACAGCGAATATTCTATCGTGTCGATCAATTCACCTACTTTAATCTCTGTATCAAGCTCCTCCATAATCTCACGTTTCAGCGCCTCCTGCGGAGTTTCTCCCTCTTCAATTTTACCGCCAGAAATCCTTTATTTACAGGCTTTCTCCAACTTTCGCACTCAAGTCGACGGTATCCCTTCTCTTAATTAAAATCTATAGAGTGGGGTATTCATATTTAGCTATTCTTCAAATAATTTTCAAAACTGAGCTGATGAGGCTCCTTTATCGGATTTTCCAAATCATCATCTTCCATTAATGAAAACAACTTAATCAAATCTTCGGTATCACTCACCTTTATAGCCTTTTTAGTTTTTACCATAAACTCATTACCCGCATATCCACCCATTTCCATACTTGGTGGATAATAGCAACTTAGTCTTCGTTTATATTCGGATGCTGCATCAACTGTATGCATAGTCCCGCTTTTCCTTCATCTACCGTTGCTTCATGTGCGATCTTATCACATCCTAATGCAAGTCCACTTACAACTACTCTATCTGAAAGTTCTAATATCTTTTTGACTAATCGTTCTTCTACCTTTTGACTCCATTCAGATGGATGCCTTGTTCCAACTACAGCAATATTAGGATTTGTTAGTGCTTTTGCATTTCCTTTAATATACAGGACAATCCTGCTTTTTTCAGCCATTTTCGATAGCTTTTCATTTTTCCGGCCGGCACATAAACCGATGCTTTTCTCGGAATTCCACGAAAAGCATTCTTCCCAATATTCTTTTTCTTGAGATACATACTCTGAATCTTTACCGTTTTTACTTTGCGGCAGCCGGCAAACGCGTTCTTGCCGATTCCCGTGACACGATAATGGATTCCTTTGTATTTTACATAATTTGGCACTGTTATTTTTTTGATCTTCTTTGAGTTGCTGCCCATGCAGGTGACATCAAAGATGCCCTTTTTCGCATTGACGGCATTGACCCGGTAACGAAGTCCCTTTGCCTTAAATGAAGAACCTTTTAACAGATACGAATACGTTATCTCTCTACCATATTCTGTGTCCTCATTGTCATTGGAACCGGAACTATTCTTTTCATCTTCCAGCGAATATTTTACGATGCGGGAACGTTCTCCACACCGACGGCAGTGAATGGACTTTTCGCCCTGCGTCGTCGCCGTCGCCGGGATATCAATCGTGAAATCCGACTCCCATTCATGTCCCAGTGGCTGCAAATAAGTTTCTGTGAGCGAAATGCATTCTTTGCCATCCTCATCTGCATACACCTTATCACAGTCCCGGCAAATGTAATATTCGATTGTTCCCGGCTGAGTACATGTCGGTGCCTTTGCTTCAAATTTCTGCATATCGTGTTCATGTTCTGCATCCGTTTCCGGACGAACTGTCGCTCCGGATATTTTTTTAATGTTGTAATAATCCCTCGCATTTTTCGGAGTTAGTATCGTGAAATCTTCGGTTCCAGCTCCTTCCCAAGCGTCCTCTGCTGCCTCTGGTGCTATCTTTGCCTTAAATTTCATTCCTTCCAGGGCGGTACAGCCGGCAAATGCTTTGTTTCCAATATTGGTAATTGTTTTTGGCAATGTCACATAGGTAAGTTCTGTCTGATCAGCAAATGCATTGGCGTCAATAACCGTAACTGTATAAGCCATATCTCCCATCGCAACCTTTGCCGGAATGTTCACTTTACCGGAAATCTTCTCCCCCGGTTTCGCACAAACATGTATCGTCACATTGCCGGAAAGGTCTTCTTCCTTTGTATAACGCACTCCATCTCTTTCGATATAAAGAATGTCTCCGCACCTTTCGCACGTTCCTCCGGCATACTGATGTCCCATCGCCAGAATGACTGTCTGTTCCTCCAGCACCTCACCACACTTCGAGCAATGACTTCCCTCTGTCACACCGTCTCTGGTACAAGTAGCTGCAACTGCTTCATCAATGACCACCTCATGGATGTGGGATTCTTCACCTGTTTTCTGAATCGTAAAATCTTTTCGGATTTTTCCATAGAACAGTCCTTTTCCGGAAATAACAGCTGTCGCCGTTCCGGCATTGACATTTTTTTCATAGGAAATCGTATAATCAATACCCTGCTCCAGCACCGTGTCTTTTCGGTAAGATACCGTCACTTCCGGCTTACAGGCATTTCCATCATAGATAAAGGTGTCTTTTGACAAGCTGACATCCATATCCGAAATATCCTGACTTCCTTTGCCACCGACACGCAGCATAAAGGTCTGCTTAATGCGTGGATTGTACTTCGGATATACACTCAATTTCGTGATTCCTTCCGCTAAAATCTCAAAATGGTCATATGGTGCATTATTGCTCGCCTTTTCCGGTGCTGCTGCCACTTCTTCATTTGTGGATTCCATTACCATATCCTGATAATCCGGGTCTCCATCACTCACCTGAATCCAACAGTATAACAGGGATCCTACCGGGTTGCTCGTCGGAAAAACCGGCGAATAACTGGAGATAGAACTTGTGCTGTTTCGCCAATACAATTTCATATTTGTCGGCGGAATAATACGTATCGTATCGCCGCACACGGAACATTTTCCGGTGCTTTTTCCCTCGGAATCTGCCTCTCCATAAACATAATCATGTGCTTTTTTCGCCACGACTTCTTCTATCGTATTCTGGCAAGTGGCACAATAATATTGTTTTTTTCCTTCTTTCGTACATGTAGATTCCGTATACGATGTCATTTTTCTCGGATGATTACATTTTACTGTGATTTCTTTTTGCGCTACGATCGTGTCCCCGGATTTTGCCGTAATGGTAACCGTTCCATTGGTAATCCCTGTCACCTGACCATCCTGCGTCACCGTCGCCACCGCCGGATCCGATGAAGTATAGGTAACATCTTCCATTGACCACACATTACGAACTGCATTGTTTCTTCGAAGTTTCACACGCGGCGTCACCGTCGTCGTTCCATTTGTAAAAATCTGGTCATCCCCGTCCAGATACGTTTCCTGTATATAGTCATTTGATACTTCGATCTTCTGCATCACATCTTCCGGTGCTTCCATCATTGTCTCATCCAAATCCGATTTTGCGGAAAACTCTCCTGCCATTGTTGCCGGATACGGAGCAGCTTCTGAATAAAAACCGCCAAAACCAACATGGGTATACTTCGGGTTGATCATACTTGTATAATGACGGGTTTCCTCACTGAAATCCTGTTTTACCCAATATTGTTTTTCACTGTACCAAAGCAAAACTCCTTCAATCATATCCTTTACATAATAATAAGCAAGATCTTCAGAAGAAGAAGTTATCCCATTACTGCCAATGGAAAAAGTACCCTTTTCATTCAAACGGTCATGTCCGGAATCCATAAACCGGAATGCAATTCCCGCTTCTGCCGCACGGATACGTGCAATATACTCCAGATCACTCGACCATTTCAAGGGAACATAATCCGATGGCTGAAGATATCTGCCGGAATTTCTCGGATCTCGTATATTTCCTGCTTCACATGCTTCTTTTCGAATTTCATTGATCTTAGCAAGGGCTTCCTTCGCCTGTGCAAAATAGGAACCATATACGCCAAGCATTGTACAGCCTTCCGATGCCTCTGTCACATTTGTTTCCAATACCGTCTGCGTTTTTGCTCCTGCCACATTTGCCGGCACAATAAGTGCAAATGCCAGCAATCCAGCAAGAATCCTCTTCTTAATTGTTTTCTTTTTCATTTTCATCACTCCACTCATATGTACTAGTTCTGTTCCTTGTCTCCCAGCACCTGCATGATGTCTCTCTTCTTTTGAACCAGAAAATGACAGAAATCCTCGTTTTCTTTCTGCTGCTCATAGTTTTTCTGAATCCTTGCCTTCCAATCCGAATACTCCGTCACATAGAGGATTCCATCGTCTTTCGCATCCTGTTTTCTCATCTTTTTATAAATATTGTATTCTGCCAGATAGTCAAATCCATACGCGTTATTCTTTGCTTCCATGCGATTCTGATAAATTTTATTTACTATTTTACTAAAAATGGCAGTATCTTATCCAATTTATCCTCTTCCGCAATATACGTCACCAATGCAAGAGCATCCCGGTCCTTACATTCTTTGTTAATCATACCTTCCAGTCCGCCATTGACGGCTGCCACCGATCGGAATTCGCCTTTGCTTAGTGTCCTTTCCCGCAGATCAATGTATTGAAACCGGATTCCCCGTTCCTTAAAAAAACGCTGTGCTTTTTTTGTGTCGTTGTCTTTTTTGCTGCCAAAGATTTGGATGTTCATACCTACCTCCTATATCGGATTACTTCACGATAACAATAACTGTCTTCGTTATTCCATAACACTTTACTTTTATTTTTGTCCGCCCCTTCTTCATGCCTTTTAGCATTCCCTTTTTGGTAACTGCTGCAATCTTTTTATTCGCGGAAGCAAACACAACTTTCGTTGATGGGCGGACTTTAACAATAATACGAGCCTTTTTTCCTTTTTTGACCTTTATCATCTTTTTCGCCACTTTAAATGTTGGTTTCTTTACAACAATCCTGCACGTGCTCTGATAACCATCTGCACTCGCAGTAATCAAAGCAGTTCCTGCTTTTTTTGCTGTTACCCGGCCATTTTCATCTACAACTGCCACTTTTTCATTGTCAGATGTATATTTCACTACACTTTCTGTATCAGCACTAAGCTGTATGATTTTTTTCCCTTTTGTATACAATGTGACAGATGTCTTGTTCAATGTAAATGCCCGCGGTTCACTAGTTGGCGGCAATGGTGTTACCGTTGGTAGCGTTGGAAGTATTACAGGTGTGGCATCGGGTGTTGAGCTTGGTACTTCTGTCGCAGCCGGAGTTGGAACCGTCGGCGCAGTTGGCGTTGCCGTCGGCGTCGGCACCTGCGTTGGTGTTGTTGTTGGCGCTACGGTTGGCGTTGGGGTCATGGTTGGGGTTACTGTCGGAATCGGCTGTTCTTCACCCACCAAAAGCACTCGCGATATACTCTTACCGGTTTTCGAATGGGTCAGCGTCAATGTCAGTTCACCCTTACAGTTCTCCCAGTCGTATATACATATAATCACCTGATTATATTGGCTTTGCCCCTCGTTAATACACTCCTCATCCCAACTGCAGAAAGCCGCTTCCTCTAAATCAACCGCTTCCCCGTTTTCCTTTGTCAATGCCAAATCGTAATCATAAAAAAGTTCCTCAAACGTTGGCTTATAAACCGTACCATCTGCCTTTTTAAATTCAACCGGATAATAATATTCTTTTCCCTGCTGACTGATCACAGATTTTTTATCTGCATCTCCAATCCAATAAAAGTCATCTGCGTCCTCATTTTCCAGTTTTCCGATAATCCAGGAATATATTTCTTCGGTTTTCTTTTTATTTAATTGAAAATTTGTATACTGCGTGCCTTCAATTGTAAAATTCCCACTCGAAGAGGCCTTTGCCTGTATGTAACAATGATTCTCCACAAATCTCGCCATATATTCTGAGCCATTTACGTTTAATTTTGTTAGACCATAGACTTCTCCTTTTATCTCAAGTGTAGTATCATTTCCAACCAAAACGGAGCCACATGTTTGATCCTCGCCGGATACCGTTACACCGGTAAAATTGTTTGCAACACTCGGATTCGTTGACATTTGTCTGAGATCAAGCACCGCATTTTTCTCGCAAAAGACGTTATTTACGTTAAAATCCGCCTCCTTAGGAAGCGTGATCCGCGACTTTTCTGCCATCGTGAGATTATTGATACCGGAAAATGACAAGGTATCAATATGAGCCCCCGCTTTCACATTGACATTCAACTCACCTATCAGATCCGTCTTGTCAAAATCCGTTACATTACTATCTTTTCCCAGTGTAACATTTACATTTCCTGTCAATGTATGACCATCGGCACCCGCTGCATGAATCTCCGTGTCTACCAATTTGGAATCCAGTTCTATATCCACTTTGTCTTGTTCGGAATCGCGATAATAATCTCCTGCATAAATTGCAGCTATCTTAGTCTGGGATATGGGATTGACCACTTTAATCGTTGTGTGGCTTCCCATCTTTCCTTCCTCTCCCTGGTACGCGCCACCGCTGATGAATGGCCTCACATCGTCCTGCAATGTACTGGTTCCTACTCTCGTATCTACCGCATCCAACACTAGCGTATGTCCCGCCGCATAAATTGTTGTCCCACGTGCATTTCCTGCCTGCGGCACCATTTGCAGCCACATATCACGAAACGTAACATCCGCTCCCAGCTGAATCATACTGCGTATTTTCAAACCTGCTGACGTATCTGAACCAACAATCGTGATATCTTTATCAATAAATAATGGTTTCGGAGATCCGTCTTCGCACGTCTCGTATTTGGTGTAGGAGACTTCACCCACAAGTACAAGTGTCTGTCCCGTCTGAATCTGCTTCAAGGCCGTACGTATATTTTGATACGGTCTTTGGGCGGTTCCATCACCTTCCGTAAGACTGCCTTCTCCATTTTCCACATAAACCTTAACTTCATCTGCTGCATCCGCCGCCTTAATGCCCATTGGAGCAGCTTGGTTCATAATTAACACTAAAATCAATAATAATACACTTAATTTTTTTCTCATATCACACTTCCTTTTCTGGGATTATAAATTTACTTTGCTTCAATGTATCAATCAACAGCACATCCGCAGGCAGCCAATCAACTTTTGTGATTCTACACTATCCAATGACACACGACTCCGAGTCATCCAGCTAAAAATCTGATTATTTACAAATGCATCTTCATACATTGTACTCTTTGCAATATCCTCTTTTTTGTGATACGTCACAAAAATCGGACATGTATCATATTTAATCTTATAACCATAAACAGTCGAACTTTCATCCTTTTCCCAATTCAACAAACGGCATATGTCCTTACGTGAATATTTTTGATACAATGACAGTCCAAGATCATCCATCTCTTTTTGGTATACTTCACTATATCTTCGAATTCCAAGTTCTACTATATCTTTCATTTGCCAGATAAATTCAGATCCCCGGATTCTCACATAATATAAAAATGTCCAAGAGATAAATTGATCTTTTTCTTCTGTCAGTATATCTAATTGACTGTATTTTTTTCGTTCAGACTGCGTATTGAATCAAAAGTAACGGATCGACTTCCCCCTGCGTATAAAAATCGACTATACTTGGAATTTTTCCAAGTCGGTCTTTTCCCTCAAATATCTTCGGATATTATCTTTATTGTAACTTCTGTCTCCGGATAGTGCAATTGGAATCATGAAATTATTTTTATAATTTCCAATAAAATCGAGAATTACAACATATTCCTTCCCCTCTGCTTTTCGGAGGCCACGCCCCAACTGCTGAATAAATACGATCGGCGATTGAATTGGGCGAAGCATAATTACTTGATTTACTTCAACAATATCGGTTCCTTCCGAAAAAATATCAACGGTAATCAAATAATCAAGGTAGTCATCGTCTTCCGACTACACATCCATCGTCAAGCGTTCAATCGCACGTGCTCTCTCCTCTTCGGAATCCGCACCACTCAACGCCATCGTTCTCCAGCCATGTTCATTAAATTTGCGGGACAGTTCCCTTGTCTCTTCAATACGGCTGCAAAAGATCAAACCTTTCACACGTTCTCCGGAATATCCAAAATATTTTGCCTGATCCATAACATACTTAACACGCTCATCGCTTGTAAGATATCGGAAGATATCTCATAAATATTTCTTCCTCTAATTCGACTTCCAGCTCATGGATCGTGTTTTTTACGGTTTGTTTTGAAACGACATCTTCTGTCATACATGCCTTTTCACCGCCTTTTTGGTAACTGGTTTCAACGGCTTCTTCCACAAACTTTGTTTTTACGGCAAGACTCAATCATTACATGCATCAAATCTTCCTCAAACCGAAGCGTATTTCCGGCAAAAAGATATTTTTCTAGAATTTTTTTAATTTTGGTAGTGTCATTTTCGATAAAATTGATTATACTGTTATACATAAGGCAGTTCTCCTTTGCGTTTTTTGTTTCGTCACTTAAAACTTTATACAAAGGAGCTGCCTTTTTCAATATTTATTTTTCCGAAAGTTTTTTTACGCTAACCTCACTGCAAAGATTCCATTTTATTTTTTCGGATTCTCCTTAAAAATACGCAACCTAACAAACATGCTGCAAATTCTGTAATCGGAAATGCCCACCAAATAAGTGACACCCCAGCCTGCCCATTTTTTACTAAAACAGAAAAAATTTCTGCTAACGGTAAAATAATAATCATCTGCCTGAGAAGTGAGATTACAAGCGATTCCATTCCCCCATCTAACGCCTGATAAATTCCCTGATATGCAACATTAATTCCCGCAAAAAGAAAACTGATGGAAATAATTCTCATGGCTCCAACAAAATACTCTCTGGATGATCCGGCATTAAACAAGGCAGCAAATTGTCCCGGAAAAACTTCTGTAATAAAAATCCCTAAAATCATCAAGCCAATCGTAAAAATAATACCATATTTCATTCTGTCCTGAATTCTTTTTTTACTTCGCATTCCATAGGCAAATGCAAGAATTGGCGTAATCGCATCCCTCAAGCCAAAAGCAAGAAACAAAACAAATTGCTGCACTTTATAGAAAAGCCCATATGCAGTCTGTGCAGAAGCATCAAATTTCAATATCAGGTTCATCACATATACCATAATGGACATAAGTGCCTGTGCAATAATTGCCGGAAGACCGATTGCATAAATTTCTTTTATGATTTTACCATCCGGCTTCATATACTTGAATCCATGTTCAAATTCTTTATTTAATTTGATATGAAAAACAAACAGCAGTACAGCCGAAGCAATCTGTCCAATTACCGTTGCATAAGCGGCTCCCTCCACACCCATTTTCGGAACCGGTCCAATGCCATAAATCATAATCGGGTCAAGAATGATATTGATTACCGCACCTGCCACCTGACCAATCGTAGAATACAGTGAGCGCCCCGTCGCCTGCAGTAATTTTTCAAACAAAGAAAAGAAAACAATTCCAAAAGAAAGCACGCAACAGATTTTAAGGTAACTGGTTCCCATAGAAAGCACTTCCGGATTCGCTGTCTGTGATGAAATATATGCATTCACACCAAAAATCCCAAACAAAAAACAAATCACATAAATAATCAAACCCAGAAACAAACTGTTTCCTGCAACCATTGCCGCCTTTTTAGAATCTCCCTGTCCAAGCGTTCTTGCAAGAAGCGCATTCGTTCCCACTCCGGTTCCAATTGCAATTGCAACCATAAGCATCTGCACCGGAAACACAAGTGTAAGCGCATTCAGCGCAGCCTCGCTTCCTTCCTTCCTTCATATTGCCAACAAAAGCACTGTCCACGATATTATAAACCGCCTGCAATGCCATCGATAAAATCATTGGAATCCCCATTTGAATCATAAGTTTATAAACCGGCATTTCCCTCATTTTGTTATTTTCAGTCATGTGAATCCTCCTTTTTTCTGCAAAAAAAATAGAGCAGCAAAACTGGATTTACGCAATTTTGCTACTCGTTCAATAAAGTATTATATTTGTAATTTTTTTAATTGTCAATATCCATTTCTTCAAAATATCGATCTGCAATATACTCAGCCGATTCTGCCCAAAAAGCATTTTCTGTTTCCTGTAATGTTTTATATGTTTCTGAACGATAAAACATTAACATCGCATCCTCAAATGAAACATTTAGCCTTTTTTGCAATTCGTCTACCACTGCTCGTATCTGTATACAGACATTCAATGTAATATCTTTTCCATTAAAAGTATAAATAGCTTCACTCATAGCGTTCTCTCCTTCCTTAGTCTATGTTATCACACAAACAAAAAAACATCTACCTATTACTTAATATTGTTTGTGTCAAGTGTTCGCTAGTACACACACCTCGATTCGTTTGACAATTCTCCCCTTTGATAGTAATATACTATATATTAATTTAGTTAGAGTAAAGGAGAAATTTTCTATGAATGAACAACAAAATCATACAGTATCACCTACTGAAAAAACTATTCCACCTCAAAAAAGCAAAAAGAAAATTGTAATTCCTATCGTAATTTTAGGCTTTATCATCATTGTTGGTTTTCTTATTTGGCTTTATGTTTCTTTGTTTCTGCCAAATCATTCCTCAGAGCAATCAATGAATCTATTTTCTCGCGATTTAGTTGCTGTGAAAACGAACGATAAATGGGGTTTTGTGAATACCGAAGGTACCTTAGTGATAACACCACAATATGATGACTACTCCATCTCTTCTTCATCTAGCAATGACTTAATTGCTGTATGTTCTGACAAAAAATGGGGTTATATCGATCCTTCCGGTACTCTCATCATCCCATATCAATATGACTCTGCCACCCCATTTTACGAAGGTTTGGCTACTATACAAAAAGACGACAAATATGGTTACATAGACGAAAAAGGAACCTTAGTTATATCTACGCAATTTGAAGATGCAAAATCTTTCACTGAAGATGGAATTGCACCGGTAAAATCCAATGAAAAATGGGGTTATATCAATAAAAAAGGGGCTTTTGTCATTAACCCTCAATTTGACCAAGCTGACAATTTTTATGAGGGAATTTCTATAATTAAATCAGGGGAAAAATATGGATTAATAGATAAAGATGGGAAATATATTGTAAACCCACAATATACAGAGATTATTCATTCATATGCAGATGAACTTATGCTTATTTCATCTGATAAAAAATACGGCTACATAAATCAAAAAGGTGAAGTTGCTATTTCACCCCAGTATGATGATGCTTACTCTTTCAGCAATAATCTTGCTGTTGTTTCTCGTGATGGAAAATATGGATATATTGACAAAACAGGACGTATCGTTATATCAGCTCAATTTGATTCCGCATCTTCCTTCCAAAATGATATTGCTGTTGTAGAAAAAGATGAAAAATATGGCTTGATAAACAAAAAAGGTGAATATATAGTTAAACCACAGTATGATTATTTATATTCAGGCAATACCTTATATGCCGCATGCCAAGATAACACTTGGGGTTATATTAATAAAACCGGCAAATTTATAATCCCTAAAAAATATCATTATGCAAGTTCCATGTTAGATGATGGCTATTCCGTTGTTGCTAATGATAATAAGAAATATGTAATCATCAATGAACAAGGGAAGCAAACATGCGACATGGAATTCGATGCTGTATCTTGGCTTTATACACCATCCTTCTGCCAAGAAAAAGATTGTTACGAAACCACATATGGCGATAAATATTGTTCTAAACATAGTTCAAGTAATGATAGTAACTCCGATAACAGCGATATGCCATTCTGTAGCTATTCTGGTTGTCTTAATCATGTTGATTCATATGGTGATGATTATTGCTCAGAACATAGTTATTATAATGACAGTAGTTCTTCTGATATTGATGATACCGACACCAGTGATATGCCATTCTGCAGTTATTCAGGGTGCCTTAATCATGTTGACTCATATAGCAACAATTACTGTTCTGAACATAGTTATATGGAAGATTAACCATACAAATTCATATTGTAGACAAAATGGTGCTAAGATAATATCCTAGCACCATTTTTTATCATTAATTATCTGCTTACCACTTTTACATAAAAAAGTTTTTCGATTTCAACATGTACCCTCATCTATTCTCCAAAAGAATCTCCTTAATCTGCTCAAGATTTTCAGCAAAATAAATTTCCTGCTGCCTCTCCTCGGTTGATAAATCTTTCTCAATCATATGCCGAAGTAAATCCCTTAAACTGTCATAATAACCGTTAAGATTATAAAGAATACACGGAGCATCCAAGTGTCCTAACGACACTTTCGACATAATTTCCGCAATTTCTTCCAATGTACCGGTACCACCAGGAAATGCAATAAATGCATCTCCCAGTTCAATCATCTTCGCCTTTCGTTCTGACATATCCTTTGTCACAATTAGATTTGTAACATCTTCGTACAAAAAACCTGCATCAATAAAAAACTGTGGTTCCACACCGGTAACCTTCCCCCCTGCACGCAGCACACTTTCTGCAATCTCACCCATCAGCCCGGATTTAGAGCCTCCGTAAACAAGCGAATTTCCACTTTCTCCAATCCATGTACCAAGTTCTCTCACTGCATTAGCAAGTGTATTATCGTTCCCTTTGCTGGCTCCAAGATATACGGTAATATTCATAGATACCTCTCCTCATCATTGTATATTTCCTAGCATAAAAATCATTTTTCGGCGTTTTGGCATTTTTCGCTATTGTATTTCCTCAAGTAAGTCATCTTCAGTAATCTCACGTATCACTTTACATGGGGAACCTGCTGCAATCACTCCTGCCGGAATATCTTTTGTCACTACACTGCCAGCACCAATAACACTTCCATCACCAATTGACACACCGCCTACAACTGTCACATTGGCACCGAGCCACACATTTTCTCCAAGCGTTATCGGCGCACTTGTCAACATGCGGTTTCTCTGAGACGGATGAATCGCATGTCCGGAACACGCCAGACACACACCGGGAGCAATAAATGCACCCGCTCCTATGTTGATTGGTGAAGTATCCAACATCACCACGTTGTAATTGATAACTGCAAGTCCATGAAAATGAATATTAAATCCATAATCGCATTTAAAACTATCCCCCGGAAATGCAAGCTTATTGTAAGTTCCAAACAACTGCCGCATAATACTTTCTTTTTCTTCCTGAGCATTATCCCCCAAAGAATTCAAACGTTTCAGTAAATCACTTGCTCTTTCCTTCAATTCCTTTGGATTATCAAATGGATTACAATAATATGGCTCCATCGATGTCATTCTCTCCATTGCCTGATTCACATATTCGTCTTTTTCTTTACTATTCATCGTCTGCATCCTCCGTATTTTGCTATCCCTCATTTTACCACAACACCAAACGTCAGGAAAGTAACAAATGCAACGCTTTCGGCAAATTGTAGTTTACATGCCGATACCCCTGCGTGTTTGATAAGTGAAAGCGGCACAAGAGGTGCAAATTTATTTGAGACATTTTACGGAACTTCCAAAAAACCACCACCTATGCTATACTAATCTCAAGATGTTTTGGACGATTTTACAAGTAAAAAGGAGGTATTTCATGAACCAGAAAAACATCATTTTCAAACTCACTCTGGAAGAAAAAATAGCGATGATTCATGCCGCCGGACTTTTTCGTTCCGGTGCAGTGAAACGACTTAATATTCCTTCGCTTGTTATGTCGGATGGACCAAGCGGAGTTCGTCAGGAATTTGAAAATGACAGTTGGACACCAATTGATGATACAACGGATTTTGTAAGCTGGCTGCCGAGTAATACGTGTCTTTGCACCACGTGGAATCCTAACCTTTCCCGTAAATTTGGCGAAGTGTTAGGGGATGAGGCACGCGGACGAGGAAAAGATGTCATTTTAGCACCCGGCATCAACATCAAACGGACTCCTCTGTGTGGAAGAAACTTTGAATATATGAGCGAGGATCCACACCTTACCGGACGCATGGCAGTCCCTTTGGTGCAGGGAATCCAGTCACAAGATGTAGCTGCCTGTGTGAAACATTTTGCCCTGAATAATCAGGAGTGTGACCGATTAAGTGTCGATACCAAAGTCGATGACAAAACACTTTTTGAATTATATCTGCCGGCATTTTATGATGCATTAATGGAAGGTGGCTCGTATAGTGTAATGGGTGCCTACAATAAATATGACGGCGAATTTTGCTGTGAAAATGCAACGCTTTTAAAAAAGATTCTGCGTGATTTATGGCACTATGATGGGGTTACAATTTCTGACTGGGGCGGCGTACACAACACGGAAAAAACCGCTCTAAACGGGGTTGATATGGAAATGTCCGTCACACCGGATTTTGACGATTATAAGTTAGCAAATCCACTTCTTGAAAAAGTAAAATCCGGAAAAATCGACGAATCCGTAATTGACGAGCGGATTGAGCGGATTTTAACAATGATGGAGCGGATTAAGCTCGGTGACAAAACCAGAAATAAAGGCTGCACAAACACAAAAGACCATCAGCAAACCATTCAGCAGATTGCTGAAGAAGGAATTGTCCTGTTAAAAAATGACACGGCACATCTCCCGCTTTCCAAGGAAACAAAGAAAATTCTTGTCCTCGGCGATAACGCCAAAAGAACACATGCTGCCGGCGGCGGAAGTGCGGAAATCAAAGCACTTTATGATATTTCGCCACTGCTTGGCATGCGTATGGTGCTCGGGGGTGATGCACAGATTGACTGGCTGCCGGGTTATTACGTGGATAACGAAAAACATGTAGCCGGTGAAGTCGACTGGCAGGCAGAAAGTCTGGATGTAGATTATACAACAGACCGCGGAAAAGAACAGTTTTACAAAGAAATCCGCCCGATACGTGAGAAGTATCTGAAAGAGGCACTGGATGCCTGCCCGTCCTACGATGAAGTCATCTTTATCGGTGGATTAAACCACGCTTACGATGTGGAAGGATTTGACCGCCCGGACATGACACTTCCATATGGACAAAACGAAGTGATTGAGGCTTTGACAGAAAAATGTAAAAATCTCACCGTGGTACTGATCAACGGCGGTCCGGTTGAAATGCCATGGATTAATAAAGCAAACTCACTGATTCAGACAAGCTACTGTGGCATGCATGGCGGACTTGCTTTAGCACGGATTCTATTTGGCGAGGTAAATCCGTCCGGACACTTGGCAGAAACCTATCCGGTTCACCTTTGTGATACACCGACCGAAAAATTCAAATCCTATCCGGGCACAGTGGATAATTCCGGTCAACGTCATGTGGAATACACGGAAAAATTAATGGTTGGCTACCGCTATTATGAAACCGAAGAAATTCCGGTTCTCTTCCCATTTGGATACGGTCTTAGCTACACAACCTTTGATTTGCATGATTTTTCCGTTGAAAAAACCGACGATGAAACTGTTTGCTGCCGCTGCCGGATTACAAACACCGGAAACAGAGCAGGTGCACAGACTATACAGCTCTATGTCGGCATCCCGGAAGAATGGCAGCCGAAAAAACAATTGAGGGCATTTAAAAAGGTGGCACTCGCCCCACAGGAAACAAAACATGTTTCCCTCTGCCTAGGAAAAAAGGACTTTGCCACCTATAACTGTAAAAATCAAGTTTTTGTGATAAACGAGGGTACCTATTCCTTATGGATTGGCACTTCGGTAAAAGATATTTTCTTTCAATCCGAAGTCACCTTTTCCCAAAGCGGAATCGTAAAATAATCAACCGTTTCCGTTATCCAAAGTGCTCCCTGTCTGGTTTCGCCGGTGAAATAATTTTTCCACTGTCCCTGTGGAAGGTAATACGTCACTTCACCGGTCTCGTCCATGACAGGAGCCACCAGATAGCGGTCACCAAGCCAAAGTCATACCTCGGGTTGCAATTTCACGATGTGGCGCCAAAAAGGTCAATTCATGTTCTGTCTTATGCCCTTTCCTTTCTTACTTTTTCTGCTGCCTTGCCACAACATTTTTCATCATTTCCACCTTCGCTTTCTCCTGCGGACTCATGTTTCTAGTCAGAATTTCAAGCAAAACTTTCGATTCTTCCGGTGAAAAAGATAAATTATGGTTTTTCAATTTCGTGGTTGCCGCCATCAAAAGCGGTGCGGCATCTTTCATGCTTTTACCCTGCATGTTCTCAGCCAGTTCCTTCATTACCTGCAATTTTACCGGATGCATTGTTTTAAAAATGTCATACTCGTCAAACATCGATGTGCTCATTGTCTTCTTCCTCTCCCTCATTTTCCGCTTGTTCGGGCTGTTCCACAGAAGCTGCCTGCATCATTTCCATCATAGAAGAAATCATTTCAAAATCCTTTTGACTTTCCTCCGGCATAAGCATCTTTAACATTTCAAATGGATTTTCCGTGCCCTCTGCCCCGGATGCCTCATTTGCCTTCTGCACCTCACGCATCATGCGAAACAAATCCATCATATGCCGCATCTGAAAAAAAGACATCACAGAATCCATCATCTCCCGCTCTCTGCCACAGGTCAAAGGATGAATTGCCTGAAGCAATCCCTCTACATCAATGAGCTCTCCCTCCGATACATCAAAAAATGGGATTGCCACCTTTAATACCTGTACACTTCTTGTATTATGCATTCGGCTATCCCATTTCATCATCTCAGACCCCGCCTTCAAACAAACGAACTACATTTCCTGTATATCCTATGCACAAGATGCGAAGCCTATTCCTTTTTTCTATGGTCTAATTAATATTTCAGACGATCCGGCGTAATTCCAGTCAAAACATGGTCTAAATATTTTTCAGCCAGATATTTTGCCATCGGCAGATTCTGGTCCAAATAATTGCCACACGCCTCCGGTGCTGCACCCGGAATCTCGCCCTCAAAATGACAGACAAACTCAAACATTTCACGAAGCAGTGAGATAATATCTTCCGATTCATAGTCACCGGCAAGCAAAAGATAAAAACCGGTACGGCATCCCATCGGACCAAAATAAATAATCTTATCGCCCCATTCTTCATGATTCCGCAAAAAGGTTGCCCCCAGATGCTCTAACGTATGAATCTCAGCCGTATTCATCACCGGCTCAAAATTCGGTCTTGTCATACGAATATCAAATGTTGTTACCACATCATGTCCGGTACTGTCTTTTCTGCTTACATAAACTCCCGGCAGAAGTCTTTTGTGGTCCACAGTAAAACTCTTAATTGTTTCCATTGCAAAATGCCTCCTTTGCTGCAATTACTCATAATAAACGTCTATTCGTTTGCTTGGAATCAACTGCTTCATCAAATGTAAAACACGGCTTGCCGCCCTGCCATCATCGATGGAATTATATTTTTTCTTGAACTTTTCATACCTCTCTGCATAAACCGAATAATCATACGAGTGGATATCCTCAATCAACTCATCCGTCGTTGTTGAAATCGGTCCCGGCATCTCTTTGCTGTAACTGAAATAAAATCCACGAAGTTCATTTTTGTATTTATAAAAATCGTAAGCAAAGAAAAACATCGGGCGGTTCAAAATACTATAATCAAACATTACGGAAGAATAATCCGTAATTAGTATATCGGACACCAAAAACAACTCTGCAATATCGCGGCTCTGGTCAAAATGATAAATAAATCCCTCATACGGCGACCAGTCAATCGCATCCATAATCAGATAATGGTATTTGACAATCATAATGTACTCATCGCCCAGTTCTTTTTGCAGTTTTTCAAAAGAAATCTGTGGACGGAACTCGTATTTATCATCTTCCGAAAATTCGTCATCTCGCCAGGTTGGCGCATACAAAATAATCTTTTTATCCTCCGGAAGTCCCAGTTTTCTCTTAAAACTTCGAATTCCTTCTGTCGTATTCTCCCGGAACAATATATCATTTCGCGGATATCCGTATTCTAACATTTCTCGGTGGAAATCAAATGCCCGCCGAAATGTCTCCGAGGAAAACGGATTCTGGGATATCAAAAAATCCCATGTATGAACGTTTTTCGTAAAATGTTCTTTGTAGGAATCAATGTCACTCTCACCCACCATGAATACATCTTCCATATCCAGTGCCAGTTTTTTTAGCGGTGTTCCGTGCCATGTCTGAATATAATAGGTCCCCTTGCGGCGCAGCAAAAACTCCGGCTGTCTTGTATCAAACACCCACACTTTCGCCGTCGCCATGTAGTACAGATAGCGCAGACGCCCATAGCGGACCTGTCTGCTCATCCCCGGAATATTATACTTTTCATTCTCGTAAAACCAAATACAATCCCAATTCAAATCATATCCGTTTGCCATGAGATATTCGTAAATGTGTTTTGGATTTCCGGAATAACTTTTTCCAAGGCTGCTGTCAAAAACAATGCGATTTTGTTTTACCGGGCACAGATTGCACATTAAGTAATAAAGCAAAACGACAATCTGTTTTACCAAATGATAAATTCCTTTACGCACGTTGTTCCTCCTTGTAGCTTACTTACTGCTCCGTATCCAATGTACCGTTTTCACGCTCGCCAAACACTTTTTCAATCACGCGCTCAGAAGCATGTCCATCATCCACGCTGCAAAATCTCTCGTAAAATTCTTCGTAGCGCTCTTTGTAAGTTTCCTCAATCGCATCCATATGATGCAAAGCATCGACAACGGCATCGTTGGTGCGGAGAATCGGACCCGGAAGTTCTTTCTCCATATCCATATACATGCCTCGGATTTCATCTGCATACTCATCAAAGTCATATGCGTAGAACAAAATCGGACGCTTTAAGTTTGCAAAGTCAAAGAATACAGAAGAATAATCGGTAATACAAATATCCGATGCCAGATACAGACGAGACACATCTTCGTACTGGCTTCCGTTATAAACAAATCCTTCGTACTCGGTCAAATCCAAAATATCGGCAATGTAGTAATGTGTACGCAAAAGTACAACACTGTCCTCGCCAAATTCTTTTTGCAGTCTGCCTAAATCAAGAGCCAGCGTAAACTTATATTTACCACGGTCATAGAACTGGTTATCACGCCAGGTCGGCGCATACAAAATTACTCGTTTTCCTTCCGGAATACCAAGTTCTTTCTTCACTTCGGCAGCAATTTCTTCTTTGTTATCCGCATATAGAATATCATTTCTCGGATAACCATATTCCAAAATCTTATCTCTGTCATAAACAAATGCACGCTCAAACACATCCGTTGAAAAACGGTTGGCAGAAATCAAATAATTCCACTCGCGGCCGTGCTTATAAAACAGTGTCTTATGATTCTGGCTTGCAGATGTAATATCATCCATATCAAATGCCAGTTTCTTAAGCGGTGTACCATGCCATGTTTCCAGGAAAACAACACCCGGACGCTTTTTATTCCAAGCAGGCTGACGCACGTTAAAAATACGATATCCACAACGGGATGCGTAATACACATAACGAAGACTATTCATCTTTACCCTCGTATGTTTTCCGGTTTTTGCAAGTGCTTCGGATTTGTTGTTTAATACCCAAATATAACGGTACTTGTCCCCTCTGGTCTTTTGCAGATATTCATACAGGTATTTCGGGCTGTCGGAGTAACTCTTTCCGAAGAAACTCTCGATAAATACCCAGTCATGACGCAATGGCATTTTCTTGAAAATGTGGCGTTCCAGCACACGATACCACTGAATACGGCTTCCAATCAAACCTTTTTTCTTTTTGCGCCACTTATTGAATTTCATAACCGGTTTTGCCATACGCAATTTCCCCTTGCGGGTAATTGACAACTGCAAACGCTGGAATATACCATACTCTTTAATTACGTTTTTCCATTCCGGCATATTTGCCATTGCTTTCGCAAACTTCGGCGCATTTTCTCTCAAAATTCGTGCCGGATATTTACGCCAGAAGAAATTCATCAAATAATGGTCCAGTGCAAAACGAAGGTCCTTATCTTCCGGTTTAATAATATGCAGACATTTATCATAGGCATCCAAAAATTCACCGCTGCGGTGTCCACGCTTTTTCTGGCAGAGTGCCGGCAGATGAATCTGGTCGTTGCGGTGACGCCAGATATACAGACTGTCACCATCAACCCACATTTTACCTGATGCCAGTTTCAACAATTTCACGCAAAACGTCATATCACTGTAAAAACGTGTCGTTGTATCAAACGAAAGCCCATGCTCCATCACAAAATCCCTGCGGATTAAAAAGTGCTGCACCGAATACATTTCCACAAAACGGTCGCGGAGCGTCTGTCCTTCCAACGGTTTTACGCCCTCAATAAAAGTTTCCTGTTTTGCTTTTTCAAAATCAAAATTCACCGGTTTAAACCAAGAACTGTATTTATTACCGGTTGTCATAACTGCCTGTTTCTCTTCTGCCAAATCAAGCAGCCGTTTCAGTGCCCCATCCATCAGGTAATCGTCACAGTCAATGAAATAAACGTACTCTCCTGTCGCTTTCTCTAAACCGATGTTGCGGCAGAAAGAAACACCAAACGGATATACCTGTCCGATTTTTTCTTCATACTCATCGAGCAAATCTTCCTCTCTCGGATGCAGTTCTTTATCTGTGTAGAGGCTGATGGAATCTCCTTTTTTCTCCATTTCCCGGGCCTGCTCGCGGCGACGTTCTGCGCTATCTAAGCGTTTCTCCACTCTCTCGTGGATTTTCTGCTCGCGCCACGCTGCTGCCGTCTCCTCATTAGCCCGAATGACGTCTTCCGGCAATTCATCCATTGCCAAAAATACTTTGACGTGCGGATTCTCTTTTACGGAATCCGGCACTTCATGACCATCTTTATCATTGACAACAATAATTTCTAAGTCTTCTATCTTTTGTTCTTCAATACTCTGAACACATTCTTCCAAATATGCCTGTCCCTTGAAATAAGGAATTATGACACTTACCTTAGGCATTTTTTGCACCTCCAAATCATTTGCAATTACTTATTTTACAACGAAATTCAAAATACGTCCCGGTACATAAATTTCTTTTACAATCTGTTTGCCGGCAAGTTTATCAGCAATTGCTTCCCGTCCGGCAGCTAACGCATCTTCTTTCGCTGCATCAATGGCAAGTTTAACGGTCGCACGTACTTTACCGTTGACCTGTACACCAATTTCCTGTACAGCTTCTACCGTTTTTGCCTCATCAAATTCCGGCCAGCTTGTCTGGAACAGATAACCACCGTAATTTTTCTCAGCCCACAATTCCTCTGTAATATGTGGTGCAACCGGATTCAAAAGTACAAGAAGTGTCTTAAACTCGTCTCTTGTAACGGAACCTTTTTTGTAGAAGTCATTAATCAATGCCATCATTGCAGCAATTGCTGTGTTGTACTTCAAGGTCTCAAAATCGTTACTTACTTTCTTAATGGTTTGATGCATTTTTGTCTCTAAGTCAGCAGAATAACCTTCTTCATCTGTCACCATATCTTTTAACTTCCATACACGCTCTAAGAAACGGCGGCAGCCTTTTACTCCATCTTCTGACCATGCAGCAGCGGCATCAAACGCACCAATAAACATTTCGTAGGTGCGGAGTGTATCAGCACCGTATACATTTACAATATCATCCGGGTTTACAACATTACCACGGGATTTGCTCATCTTCTCGCCATTTTCACCAAGAATCATACCATGGGATGTTCTCCTCTGATATGGCTCTTTGGTCGGTACTACGCCCTGGTCATATAAGAACTTATGCCAGAAACGGGAATACAAAAGGTGAAGGGTCGTATGCTCCATACCACCATTGTACCAGTCAACCGGCAGCCAGTATTTCAATGCCTCTTTGCTGGCAAGTGCCTCATCATTTGTTGGGTCAATATAACGCAGGAAGTACCACGAAGAACCAGCCCACTGAGGCATTGTATCTGTCTCACGCTCTGCTTTTCCGCCACAGCATGGACAAGTTGTCTCAACCCAGGAACGGATTTTGGAAATTGGAGATTCCCCGTTATCCGTTGGTTCATAGTTGTCTACCTCCGGCAGACGAAGCGGAAGTTCTTCTTCAGGAATCGGTACATAACCACATTTTTCACATTTTACAATCGGAATCGGCTCACCCCAGTAACGCTGTCTGGAAAATACCCAGTCACGCAGTTTGAAGTTTTTCTTTGCCGTTCCCACTTTCTTATCCTCTAACCAGGCAATAATTTCTTTCTTTGCCTCTTCTACAGATTTACCGGTTAAAAATCCGGAATTCACAAGAGTTCCCGTAGCAACATCCGTGAAGGCCTCTTTTTCCACGTCACCGCCTTCAATTACTTCATGAATTGGCAAATTGAATTTCTTGGCAAATTCCCAGTCACGGGTATCATGTGCCGGTACCGCCATAATCGCTCCGGTTCCGTAGCTCATCAATACATAATCGGATACCCAGATTGGAATTTCCTCACCATTTACCGGATTAATTGCCGAAAGTCCGTCAATTGCTACACCTGTTTTATCTTTTGCTAACTCGGTTCTCTCAAAATCGGATTTTCTTGCTGCCATCTCACGGTAGGCTACAATCTCATCCCAGTTTTTAATCTCATCTTTGTACTTATCCAGATATGGATGTTCCGGAGATACTACCATGTAAGTTACACCAAACAAAGTATCCGGACGTGTCGTGTAAATGCGGAGTTTTTCTTCTTTGTCTTTAATCTGGAAGTCTACTTCTGCACCATGAGAACGTCCAATCCAGTTTTTCTGTGAAACTTTGACTCTCTCAATATAGTCAAGTCCATCCAAATCATCAATCAATTTATCTGCATATGCCGTGATTTTAAGCATCCACTGGCTCTTTACCTTACGGATAACCGGACTTCCACAGCGCTCACACACACCGTTTACAACTTCCTCATTGGCAAGACCGCATTTACAGGAAGTACACCAGTTAATCGGCATCTCTGTCTTGTAAGCAAGTCCTGCTTTGAATAATTTCAGGAAAATCCACTGGGTCCATTTGTAGTAATTTGGATCTGTTGTGTTAATTTCGCGATCCCAGTCAAAGGAATAGCCAAGTGCCTGAAGCTGTGCTTTAAATCTTGCAACATTCTTCTTCGTTACTTCCTTTGGATGTACTTTATTTTTAATTGCATAGTTTTCTGTCGGAAGACCAAACGCATCCCATCCCATCGGATAAAGTACGTTGTAGCCCTGCATTCTGCGCTTTCTTGCTACGATATCAAGTGCTGTATAAGGTCTCG
>OLSF01001258.1_pt1 | contig 23241 bp, 19 predicted proteins | sample 1672301 | NCBI WGS metagenome assembly OLSF01 (sample SAMEA3136669, study PRJEB25190) | human gut metagenome | biome: human gut; feature: human-associated habitat; material: faeces | place: Austria | collected 2013
TAATACAGTAAGGTTAGGCTCCGGTGAAGGTCCCATGTTCTCCAATGTATGAAGGAAACGGAAGTCATTCTTCGTTACCATGGAACGTCCATCCATACCGATACCTGCCACTTCCAATGTTGCCCATACTGGGTCACCGGAGAACAACTGGTTGTAAGAAGGAATACGGGCAAATTTAACCATACGGAATTTCATTGTCATATGGTCAATCAATTCCTGTGCTTCTGTCTCTGTCAGGATGCCTTTTTTCAAGTCACGCTCAATATAAATATCGAGGAATGTAGAAATACGTCCTACACTCATGGCAGCACCATTCTGTGTCTTAATAGCAGCCAGATAACCAAAGTAAAGCCACTGAACAGCTTCTTTTGCATCTTTTGCCGGACGTGAAATGTCATAGCCATAAATCTGAGCCATTTCTTTCATTCCCTGCAATGCTTTAATCTGCTCTGCAATTTCCTCACGAAGACGAATTACATCGTCTGTCATCGTTCCGCATCCACAGTTTGCTTTATCTTTCTGTTTCTGCTCAATCAAAAAGTCAATACCATACAAAGCTACACGACGGTAATCGCCGACGATACGTCCACGTCCGTAAGTATCCGGAAGACCGGTTACGATGTGGCTGTGACGAGCCTTTTTCATCTCTGGTGTATACGCATCAAAAACAGCAGCATTGTGTGTTTTGTGATATTCATTAAAAATTTTATTAAACTTTGGATTTGGTGTGTAACCATAAGTTGTACATGCCTGCTCTGCCATCTTGATACCACCGTATGGCATAAACGCACGTTTCAGAGGCTTGTCTGTCTGAAGACCAACAATTTTCTCCAAATCTTTCAATTCTTCTTTAATATATCCCGGGCCATATGCAGTCAGAGAAGATACAACCTCTGTCTCCATATCTAAAACGCCATTATTGGCACGCTCTTCTTTCTGAAGTTTCTGCAACTCGCCCCAAAGCTGATTGGTTGCATCAGTAGGACCTGCCAAAAAGCTCTCATCTCCATCATATGGGGTGTAATTCTTCTGAATGAAATCTCTAGTATTAATCTCTTCTTTCCAGATTTTTCCTTCAAATCCATCCCATTCTTTGAACTCTTTCATCTTGTTACCTCCTTAAAAATCGCAAATGTCTATTGCTGAATGTAATACTAACATTTTCTATACCTAATTTCAAGCAAATCAATGATATTATTTCTCATTTCATTTTTGGTTAAAATTTCTCAATTCCCGGTAAACCATAATAAAACAGACAACCGCCGCTAAACAGTCTGCCACCGGACCAGCATACATAATTCCATCAATTCCCAAAAACAACGGGAACAAAAGGATTAACGGCAGTAAAAATAGAATCTGCCTTGTCAATGCCAAAAAGCTGCCAACCTTAGGTTTGCCAATCGCTGTGAAAAAATTCGACGTAATCGGCTGCATAAAATTGACAAATGTAAAAAACAAAAAGACATGAAAATACCGAATTGCAAACTGATAATACAGTTCGGAACCATCTCCGAAAATGGAAATAATTTGTCTTGGGAAAAACTGAAACATAAAAAATGCAATTACTGCTAAAACAGCACCAATGGAAATTGCTTTTATATATGCTTCCTTCACACGCCCCTTTTTCCCCGCTCCATAATTAAAACTTGCAATCGGCTGTAAGCCCTGCGAAAGTCCAATGACAAAGGACATAAAAATCATGTTTACTTTTGTAATAATGCCGGCACACGCAATCGGAATATTTTCGCCGTAAATCGAGTGGGAACCGTAATGCTTCAACGACTGGTTCATAATAATCTGCACAACCATCATTGCTACCTGATTGCTGCACGGTGCCATACCAAGCGAAGCAATTCTTGTTACATTTTCCCATTTTACTCTCAAATTTTCTCTGCGTATCGTAACTGTTTTCCCATGCATCAAATACCTGATTGCCAGAGCTCCTGACACTATCTGACCAATAATCGTAGCAAGTGCCGCTCCTGACATACCAAGGTTTAACCCAAATACAAACAAGGCATCTAATATTGTGTTTAACACAGCGCCCACGAGATTACAAAGCATCGTAATCCGAGGTCTGCCATCAGCTCGTATCAAATGTCCGCCACCGGTTGATAAAAGTAAAAACGGAAAGCCAAACGCTGTAATTTTCGTATATTCCATTGCGTAGGGAAGAACTGCCTTTGGCGAACCAAAGAACAAAAGAAGCGGCTTCAGAAACAGAAGTGTAATGATTGATAAAACAAGACCACTTCCAGCAAGCAAAACAACGGCATTTCCCATAATATTTACCGCTCTTTTCTCATGACCGCTCCCCATCGCAAGGTTAAATGCAGACGAACCGCCAATTCCAATTAATAAGGCAAGTGCCAGACACGAAGTGGATAACGGAAATGCAATGTTAGTAGCCGCATTTCCCAATTCGCCCACTCTCTGTCCAATAAAAAACTGGTCAACAATATTGTAAAGGGAGCCAACCAGCATCGAAATTATACTCGGAATTGCAAACTGGGAAAGCAAACGATTTACCGGCTGTACTCCCAATGGATTATTTGTTTCTTTATTCATCCTTCTTCCATCCAATCAAAAAGGATGTCAGGAACATCCTTTTGTCCCTGGCACCCTCTTTTCATATTTAAAATAATAATTATTTCTGAGGACCTGCTGCTACAAGTGCTTTACCTGCATCATTTCCTTCATACTTAACAAAGTTCTTTGTGAAGCGGTCTGCCAAATCTTTGGCTTTTGTTTCCCACTCAGAAGCATCTGCATAAGTATCGCGAGGATCCAGAATACCGGAATCAACACCCGGAAGTTCTGTAGGAACTTCGAAGTTGAAGTAAGGAATCTTCTTTGTTGGTGCATTTTTAATATCACCATTTAAGATAGCATCGATGATACCACGAGTGTCTTTAATGGAGATACGTTTGCCGGTTCCGTTCCATCCTGTATTTACAAGGTATGCCTTTGCACCGCTCTTCTCCATCTTCTTAACAAGCTCTTCTGCATATTTTGTAGGATGCAGTTCCAGGAATGCCTGTCCGAAGCATGCGGAGAATGTAGGAGTAGGCTCTGTAATTCCACGCTCAGTACCTGCAAGTTTTGCTGTAAATCCGGAAAGGAAGTAGTACTGTGTCTGCTCTGGTGTCAAAATAGATACCGGAGGAAGTACGCCGAATGCGTCAGCAGAAAGGAAGATTACATTCTGTGCTGCCGGTGCAGAAGAAATCGGACGTACAATATTTTCAATATGGTCAATTGGATAAGATACACGTGTATTCTCTGTTACACTCTTATCTGCGAAATCAATTTTTCCGTTTGCATCTACTGTTACGTTCTCAAGAAGTGCATCTCTGCGGATTGCATTGTAGATATCCGGCTCAGACTCAGCATCCAAGTCGATAACTTTTGCATAACATCCACCTTCAAAGTTGAAAACGCCGTTGTCATCCCAACCGTGCTCGTCATCACCAATCAAGAGACGTTTCGGATCTGTAGACAATGTTGTTTTACCAGTACCGGAAAGACCAAAGAAGATCGCTGTGTTCTTTCCATCCATATCTGTGTTTGCGGAGCAGTGCATGGAAGCAATTCCGTCCAATGGAAGGTAGTAGTTCATCATGGAGAACATACCTTTCTTCATCTCACCGCCGTACCATGTGTTGATGATAACCTGCTCACGGCTTGTAATGTTGAATGCTACACAAGTCTCGGAATTCAATCCAAGTTCTTTGTAGTTTTCTACTTTTGCTTTCGAAGCGTTGTATACAATAAAGGTCGGCTCAAAAGTTTCAAGTTCTGCCTCAGTAGGCTGGATGAACATGTTCTTAATGAAATGTGCCTGCCATGCTACTTCAACGATGAAACGAACAGCCATACGGGTATCTGCATTCGCTCCACAGAAAGCATCTACAACGAAAAGTCTTTTATTCGAAAGCTCTTTCTTTGCAATATCTTTTACGGTAGCCCATGCTTCTTCTGTCATCGGATGGTTATCGTTTGCATATTCATCAGATGTCCACCATACTGTGTCTTTGGAATTCTCATCCATAACAATGTACTTGTCTTTAGGAGAACGTCCGGTATAAATACCTGTCATAACGTTTACTGCACCAAGCTCTGTTTCCTTTCCTACTTCATATCCCTCAAGCCCAGCTTTTGTCTCTTCCTCGAATAACAACTCATAAGAAGGATTGTAAACAATGTCAGTTGCACCAGTAATTCCATACTTGCTCAAATCAATTTTTGCCATCTTACACGAACCTCTTTTCTTTCTTATTTTCTGATTAGTCATTGGTTAGTTAGTCATCCAATAAAAAATCTCACACCTATAGTACCACATTTTTCGGTAATGTCAACCTTTGTCTATCTGTGTCATCCATTGGAAATGTTCTAATTCACACTAATCTCGTATATTATACACGAAAAATCAAAATAAATCCACCTTCTGTTTTTGTAAATTTATCATGACATATTCGCAGTGCTCCTGCGTACGCATTGAATACCCCCAGCCGGCTTCACCGGAAGATACAATTACCTTGCAGGAACCGCGCTGGTAAAGACCATAGTTTAACTGCCCCGCCATCTCCGTAAAGTGCCCAATCGGCCAAATCTGTCCGGCGTGCGTGTGCCCCGAAAGTTCCAAATCAACTCCTGCCTGTGCATTTTCCTCCGCCTCAATTGGCTGATGATCAACGGCTATAATATATTTTTCCTCGCGGTCTTTTTGAGGAATTTTCTGAAGAATTTCTTTCGTCGACTTCCGCCCGGATGTATTTCCCCAGCCGGCATCATCTCTTCCAAGCAGAATAATTTCATCATTTATTATGGTGTATGAATCCTTTAGAATGTGAATCCCATTTTTCTCAATTGTTTCATCCAGTTGTTTTTCCGTATAGGCTTTATTCGTCGTATACGGCTGTCTGTCATGATTGCCATACACATAATAAACACCGTATTTGGTTTTGACTTTGCCCGCCATAGCAAAAATCTCCTGCATGCTTTCATACGATGTATTTTCCTCTACAATATCGCCGCCAAGCACTAAAAAGTCAGGATGCTGGTTCTGCAAATTGGTAAGTGCCTCTTTTACCGTATCCTTACTCTGAATCGTATCAAAATGCGTATCTGTAAGCAGTGCAATTTTATAGTTTCCAATTTCTTTTACCGTCGCCATCGAATAATCGGTCTGTTTCACCTCTGTTATGTTTGTAAGTCCATAAATCATAACTGCGACAAAAACAACAATCGGCAATAGACCACAGCGGTAAATTTTGTGAAGAACCTGATATACTCCACTCTCTTTTTTGCGGCTCAGAAAAAGACGCAGGACAAATGCTACAACGTCAAAAAAGAGGAATAACACAATCAGGTGAATCATCACCATAGAAATCGTGTGGCTCATCATGGCACTGCATCCGCCAATTGCCACAGAAATTAAAATCCGGATAATCCTCATTTTTCTCGTTTTTTTGTTCCCACCGAAAAATTCAATCATGCTGCCTGACTTGCAGAATGCATAGGTTCCTGTCAATCCAAATATAACACTAAGCATCGCAATCATAATTATCATTTGCATCAAATCAATCCTTTCCTTTGCAAGTGAGGTTATTATACTTGGAAAAAGGGGAAAATGCAAGGTGTGTTGCGTTTTCAACTTTCCCTCACGTTACAACAAAAGTTTTCTCATATGGGCGCTCCCGCTAAATAAGTCCGTAGCGGTATGGGCACCTAAAACACAGGTACCTCATACCGACGGACTTAAACCCATATTACGAAAATCTTTTATTGTAACGTGAGGGGAATTCTGAAAAACATCACCTTTTATCCTTCGATTTTCTCTATAGCAACGCTGCCGCACCATTCATAAATTCGCCGGGCAAAAAAAAGAAGTTCATTTGTCAAGAGACAAATTGAACTTCTTTTTTAATTTCGGGATTTTCTATGGCAGTCCCTTTGTTCAAAATTGTTGCATTAGCGTTTGCACGCAATTACCTGTTCCACCTTTTTCCCTTGTCTAATTTGTTTCATGAGTTCTTCTCTGGCACACTCAAATCGGCGAAACAGATTTCTTTTGGCCGGAACATTGGCGTACACTTTCCAATATCCCGTATATAGACAATTCCTTCCATCGTTTTTTATAAATCCTTCCACGTCATCGAGCGGATATCCCAAAAGGAGTCCCAGTTCATGGGGGAATGATTTGTTCTCCGTACGATAACTACGATATCTGCGTCCAAATTCAAGCAGAATGGATTCCAGATCAAACTGCTCATAGCCATTTTCCATCAAAATTGTGGTGGCACGCTTGTTCCGCATATAAATCGCGAGCATGGCAGGATTGTACAATAAGACCGTTAGTTTGTCTCCATCCAAATAAAGGACACGGCAACGGATACCGCTGTTTTGCAGGAGAGCACACAATCTCCTCAAATGGTTTTTACGAATGATAAATAAATTGGACATTTTTAATCCGGCAATCAATGGCGCACACTGTAGAACAAATTGATTCTCAACCTGTTCCATATCCATCTTCCGAATCATCTCAATGGCTTCCTTGCTCATGCAATTGGATTCCTCCTTGGTTAGTTTTGTCTAACTTGTGTTAATCATACCAAACTCTGTATCTGCTGTCAATACACCTTACTGATACAATTTCCTATTAAGAATCCAATTATTCCATCCAATTTGTAGAAATCAACTCTGGAAACCGCAAGCCTTTAATCCACTGGCAATCACCTGATTCCACTGTGCCTGTGTCAGTTCCAGACTAGTTCCATCGTTTAATTTTACCTCGCAGTTATCTTTCGCCAGGCAGTCATCACCGCAGTCAATGCGGTACATGGTATTTCTGCTGATTGCACCGATATCCTCCAATGTATTTATCATACGGTAAACGGTCGCAATACCAATCGACGAATCTTGTTTTGCCGCTTTGTAATAAATTTCTTTGCAGCAGGAATATTCTTCCTGCAAAATAATATCAAGTAAAAGCTGACGCTGCTTTGTGATGCGGCATCCTTGTTCACGCAATTTTTTCAGTATTTCTTCTCTCTGCATGGAATGTTCCTCCTTACGAAAATGATGTTTTTTCATCGTTAGTATAGACTAACTCTCGTAAGTTGTCAAGAACACACGTCCGTTATTGCCAACTTTTTTTCAAAAACAACGCACTCGAATCCACATCCTTGAGATTCTCCGATTCGCTTCCTCACTAAAACACTGCATAACAGCGCTGCGTTTCAAAACGCTTTGCTCCGGATACTGGGCACTGACCTGCCGTGAGGCCTGCGACTTTGGCACCTCCAATACATACTTATTTTTGGTCTCTTTTGCACCGGAGAAAAAATAAGATAAGTCATAAGGGGATACTTCCTCTTCATCCTCCTCTGCGCCATAGCACCAATCTGCATACTTAAAAATCAAATCACTGTCACCACCGGCAATCACTGAAGTATAACCGACATAATACATATTGCGGATTACATTGTCCGGCCGTGAAATATAATTGATAAAAGCCTGCGCCGCCTGTTTCTTCTTGGCATCACCGGAAATTCCGTTTTTCATCATACAAAAGCCATCAAACCAAAGGTTGCTTCCCTCTTCCGGTACCGCATAACTAAGTTCGAGCCCGTCTTTTTCGGCCTCATCCATCGTGTAAACACCATCACCGGACCACTGCATATTAAGAACGACTTTGCCGGTCACCATATCCGCTTTTCCACTGTCCGTTTCCAGTGAATACGAATTTTTCCGCATTTTTTCCAGAATCGTCTGCACCTTGGTAACCGTCTGTTCCGATGTGTCATTTAACTCATCCGTCAGACAATGTGTTGTCTCCATCGCTTTTTGAAACTCTTCCGACAACAATTTTTTCTCTTTTAAAATCGTAAGGGCAACTAAATAAGAATCGCGTACACTGTCTTTCATCGTCACCTGTTTCCTATACTTTTCGTCAAGCAAAACCGACCAGTGGCGGACATCTTCTTTTGACACCGCCGAAGGATTATATACAAGTCCCATAACACCCCACATATAACCGGCACCATAACGGCTTAACGATTCGCCACTTATCTTTAAATCATCAAATACATTTTTAATATAAGGAGAAACACCGCGGCTGTAATAATTTTCTTTTTTTGAAGTATCGAAAAAATCTTCCGAAAACGGCTCCAGTTTTTTCTCCTTCATCAACTTCATAATCATGTATTCCGATGGACAGACCAAATCAAAAGTATCTCCCAATGTCATCTGATTATACAAATCTTCATTTGTTCCAAAAGTAGAATATTCAACGCGTACTTTCTCCCCATATGTCTTTTCATACCAGGATTCGAAATCGTCTACCATATTTTCTCTGCCTAAAATTTTCGTTTTCTCATCCAAATCAATTGTCTCATCTTCGTCCCAGCCGCCTTCATCTAAATATTCCTCCCAGTTGGCAATCCGAAGCACAATTTCTTCGTTTTGATTCTCCTTGTTCTCACAGCCAAAGAAAACTGTACTGCAAAAAAGCAGCGAAAAACAAAATATCATCCATATTTTTTTCATCGTTTTTGTTTCCTCCCCGCTTTCATATTCATTCCAATCACAACGAGAACAACAACCAAAAATATAACCGCAGACAATGCCCACAACGCCGTCTTAATTTCGGTTCTTGCCCCCTTCGTTGCATTTACCACGTAGGTGCTGATTGTATCAAACACCGCTGGTTTTGTATACGTTGTAATAAAATAATCATCCAGTGACAACGTGACAGACAACATAAATCCGGATGTAATGCCCGGCATGATTTCGCGCACAATCACGCGCCACAAAGCCTGTCTGTGATTGCAGCCAAGGTCCAAAGCTGCTTCATATAAATTCGGATCCATCTGTTTTAATTTCGGCAGCACCGACAAATACGCAAAAGGAGCGCATAATACCGTCTGTCCGACAAGCAGCGGCAGATACGTGTCCTTGTCCACACCAAACAAAACAATCATCAAAACGCAGATACTAAAACCGGTTACAACTTCTGCATTGGCAATTGGAATCTGATTCAAAAAATTGATGCACTGCCCGCTTTTTTTCCCAGCGTAAAAGGAACCGATTGCACCAATGGTTCCAAGAAGAGTGGAGAAAAAAGCAACCGTAACCGCTAAAAGAAGCGTTCCGCCAATCATATGGAGCAATTCCTTCGTGGTAAATAATGTGACATAATGCTCCAGTGAAAAACCACGAATCGCACCAATCATCGTAGAACTCGTAAAACTGTAAACAATCAGCACAAGAATCGGTGCATACAAAAACACAAATACACAAAAAAGCCAGAGTCTTTGTCCTAATTTTTTCACCATATGCCACCTCCTCTTGCTTCCACTTCCTGCTTCTTTGCCAAACGGTCCGTAATCCATGTCACAAAGAACATTAAAATAAGAAGAAGGATTGAAATCATGGAGCCATTGTGCCAGTCATACGCATTGAAATAACTGCCGATCAGGCTTCCCATAATATAGGTACTGTTATAAATCATATCTAACACAACATAATTTGTCATCGCCGGCAAAAATACCATTGTCACACCACTGATAATCCCCGGTAACGTCATCGGAATCATGACCCGCCAGAACACATGGAAAGACGATGCGCCTAAATCAGCCGCTGCTTCCGGAAGACTGTCATCCAATTTGGATATCGTTGTGTACAGGGGCAGAATCATAAAGGGAAGAAAATCATACACCATGCAGAGTATCGTATTGAAAAACGGATACATCGCAAGATTTCCCTCCATGACATCTAAAATTTCTTTGACAGCCGTAATGCGCAGCGTAAAATTAATCCACATTGGCATCACAAGCAAAATCACATAGACCGGTCCCCGTTTCAGATTGCCCCGCGCCAGTATATAAGCAGTCGGATACGCAATCAATAAACAGACAATCGTTGTTGTAACAGCAATCATAAGGCTGTAAAACAAAGTTCCCATGGTTTTCCCATCGACAAAAAACTCACGAAAATTTTCCCATGTAAACTGCCCCTCTCCATTCGTAAGTGCATAGTACAAAATAACCAAAAGCGGCAATACCACAAACACAAGCAGAAAAACAAGGTAGGGGATCCGAAGCTGCTTCCTTGAAAATTTAATCATCCCGCGCCCCCTTATTTATCACTTCATATGTTATTTTTTCATCCGGCACTACCACACTGACATAGTCGCCCATATTCCACAGCCACTCGTCATCCACATAATAATCCACATCATTTTTGCTTCGGATTTTATATTTGTAGTGGTCGCCTTTATATATAATAGATATAATATTTCCTTCAACAAATCCTTCTGCCGGGTCATCACTTAAATTTGCATCTGCCGGCAAAAAGGACGCCATAACATGAATTCCTTCTGTATTTTCCGGCACCTTTCCTGAAAAAAGTTTTATCAAATCCGGTTTCCTGCTGCCGTCCACAAATAGAACATGTCCACTCGCATCCATCAGTCCCTCGTAATGGTTGATGTTCTGATTATACGGCATAACATGAATCCCCTGCGGTTTGATATCGATTCCGACCTTCGTGCCTGCTTCAATTGCTTCCTCATTCTGCGCTACAATTTCACTTTTTCCGGAATAAATAACAATCTCATGAAACGTTCCCTTGAACACGGAGGAATGAACTTTTCCTTGTATTTTTCCCTCTCCTGCCGGGCAAAGAATAACCGACTCCGGTCGAATCACAGCCTCAACATGGTCGCCAAGCGGAAAATTCTCCTTGCAGCCAAACTCCACCCCGTGAATTGAAAGCCTGCAGTCACCGACCATTTTGGCATCAAAAATATTACTCTCGCCAATAAAATCGGCGACAAATGCATTTTCCGGCACCTTATAAATATCTTCCGGTTTTCCCGCCTGCTGAATTTTTCCATCCGCCATAACCACAACCTTATCTGAAAGAGCCAGAGCTTCCTCCTGGTCATGAGTAACAAAAATAAATGTAATGCCAAGCTCTTTATGCATTTCCTTTAATTCAAACTGCATTTCTTTCCGCATCTTGTAATCTAAGGCTCCAAGTGGCTCATCTAACAAAAGAATTTCCGGCTCATTAACAATTGCTCTCGCAATCGCAACACGCTGCTGCTGTCCGCCGGACAACGTAGAAATTTTTCTTTTTTCAAATCCTTCTAAATCAACCACTTCCAACACTTTTTTTACCTTTTCCCGAATCACTTCTTTCGGCACTTTTTTCATTTTCAAGCCAAAGGCAATATTGTCATAAATATTGAGATACGGAAATAGGGCATACTTCTGAAACACCGTATTGATTGGGCGTTTCGCCGGTGGAAGTTTGCTGATATCTTTTCCGTGTAATAAAATTTCTCCCCCGGTCGGCTGTTCAAAGCCGCCAATCATACGCAATATCGTCGTTTTCCCGCAGCCGGACGGTCCCAAAAAGGTAACAAATTCCCCTTTTTTTATCGTAAGGGAAAAATCCTTGATAACGGGCGTGTCCTTTTCATAACACTTTTTTACATGACGCAATTCAATGATATTATTTTCTGTAGCCATCTTTGTACCTCGCAAGCAAATTTGCCGTTATTATAGCGTATTTGGTGGACAAAAATCAAGTGCATCTAATTTTTTTCTTTTGGGGCAGAAATCATTGACATTTTTGGGTTCCTATAAATAGTTTAACAATGATTTCTGCCCCAAAACCAAAAGATTAGATATCCATTACCAAATGCTTTGGTTGGTAATTTTTCTGACAGCTGTGGCTTGGGCTAAATCAACTTGGGTTAAGTGGGTTATAAGTGTGTCGGTATGAGTTGCAAGAAGTCCGGTGGACTTCTGTTATGCAACGACCGAAGCGGAGCGGAGACCTCCGGTAGTTTCGGTGTCCATACCGCTACACAACTTATCTAAGCGAGAGCGGCGCAAGAGGTTCGGGGAACCTCTGACCTGCGCGGACCGGAGTGAAACGTAGACCCACTTAACCCAAGTTGATTTAGCCCAAGCCACAGCTGTCAGAAAAATTACATCCTCTTACATCATGGAATACTGTCCGCCACACACAGCATTCCCCATCCTACTCTGTCATTTGGAAAGGTTTCAAATGCTCTTGTTCTCCTGGCCCCCCGGATTAGGTAGGCTTTTACTTTCTGACCGTATAAGTATGAATCGTTTCCACTGATAATCCCATACTGCATTAAGAGGGCGGCGCTTCCGGTGACAAATGGACACGCCATTGAGGTTCCGCTTTTTCTTGTATATCCGCCCCCGGGTGCACAGGACAAAATATCGACACCCGGCGCCGCCAAATCCGGCTTGCTTTGATTGCAGCAGACATAACCGCGCCCGGAAAAGGGTGCATAGGTGTCTGTATTCGCATCGTATGCGGCTACGGTAATTGGCCGTCTGGCAGTCGAAGGAATCGTAAGCGTAAGTGCTGATTCGGAAACTAAAAATCCGGTTTCTTCATTAATTTGTGCACCGCTTGGCATCCAAAAATCAAAACGCCCATCCACCAGTTGTTTAGGCGTGAGTGTTAATTTCCAGATACCGCCCTGAATCATTGTCCGGTCATATGCGGGGATAATTTCCAGATAAATTTCCTGCAAAATCTGATAGGGAGACGGCTCACCAAAATACCATAAAATTTCCATTCCATCCTGCAAAGAGCGAAAGGTTCCTGCCGTTTCCTCCGATACGACAATCTGACTTCCGGATGGTGTTGTTAATGTAATTTGATAAGAATCCACATACTGCTTCCACAATTGAATGGACAGACTTGTTTCATAGGGAGAGACGCTAAACTCCACAACTTTCTCTCTGCTCTCCTCTAACCGCCCGGAAGCGTGCCGCCGCAAATTGCCCTCGTTGCCGCTGCCAATGCAGATTGTTGTGCGCCCCACTAAAGCTGCTTCATCCAAATATGTTTCCAATAATGACGTACCGGTATGCGAACCATAATTATTTCCATAACTTAAATTTAAGGCAAGCGGCTGGTTTCTTTCTGCCGCAAAACGAATACAAAAATCAATTGCCTGCATCAGTTCTGCCGTCTGCGGAAAATCTCTTTGCGTCCTGCCACCTAATTTCACAATTAACAGTTGTGATTCATACGCCACACCACGATTTTCTCCCCGGCTGGCACGTCCATTGCCTGCTGCAATCCCGGCAACATGTGTTCCATGTCCGCTTGCATCCACTGCCGGCGCAGGACCCACTGCTTGTAACAATTCATTTATTTTTTCTTCCGAATAAAACAAGCCGAAGGAATAACCAGACGGTTGCATAAGCTCCATTTTGCCCTCATTTACCGCCGTCTGGTCCCAAATTCCCACGATTCTTGTTGTTCCATCTTCCTTTCGAAAATCCGGATGATATATATCAATTCCGGAATCTATGATTCCTACCAGAATACCCTGTCCGGTCAGAGAAAGGGGTTCCCTCTGCACGGGAGGAATGCACGATACCAGTTTTCCTTCGTATACGGCAAAAGACAACGCCTTTGGCTTTTCAATATATTCTACCTGTGGTTCTTCTGCCAACGCTCTCAACTGTTTTTCTGTCACTTCTAAAACAGCGTACCCTCCTAACAGCGGCGTCACCCGCTCATAGTTACCTGCCAATTGCAAAAGTTCTCCGGAATACCGAATAATCACCTGCCACAACTTTTCTTCCGGGTCATAACCGGCAGATAAATTTTCGCTTTTTTCTCTTGTATCTTCTGAGACATCTAAAGATAACTCCAGTAAATTTTCTATTTTAGGATCCGACATCTCAGTTTTTTCTCCTTCCATAATCATATGCATACCTAAGCTTTTGTAGTGCCTTTTTTTCAATCCGGCTCACATAGCTGCGCGAAATACCAAGCCGTTTGGCAATTTCACGCTGTGTAATTTCCGGATGTTCCGGTGTTCCCTTTCCCTCGGACACACCATAGCGGAGGCGGATAATTAACTTTTCTCGTTCCGTCAGATTTTTCTCAATATAACCGTATAACTTTTCAATATTTTCTTCCTTTTCCATCCGCTCCGGAATATCCTCGTCGACACTCTCCAATACATCCAGAAATCGAAGCGCATTTCCCTCACCATCATCCCCGCTAATCGGCTCATACAAAAAAATTTCCCGCGCCCGCTTCTTATCACTCCGAAATGTCATCAACAATTCATTGTCGATACAGCGGGAGGCATACGTCGCTAACCGAACGCCCTTCCCCATTCGATATGTGTCGACCGCTTTAATCAGTCCAATTGTCCCTATGGAAATCAAATCATCGACACTATGGTCGGAATTGCTGTATTTCTTCACCAGATAGGCAACCAGCCGAAGATTTCGTTCAATCAGAATATTTCTTGCCTCTCTGTCACCCTGTTCCCATCTCTCAATTGCTTCATTTTCTTCCTCTACACTTAAAGGCTGTGGAAATGACTGCATGATACACCTCAGAGATTGTCGTTACTTTCATCCTATGTAATTTTTTGTCCATAAGTGCCTGGACGTAAAAAAAAGAGATGTCCTCGAGGCATCTCTTTTTTTAGGATAAACTTCTCTACAAACCACGAATAATATTCAAATAATCTTGGCGTTGATCTACGACTGCATATACAATCACTTGCTTATTTTCCTCATGAATTTTATAAAATACTAAGTCTTTTTCTAAAATAAGCACTTTATACCCTTGTCTCTTAAGAATAAGATATCTTGGCTCGGTTCCAATATATGGATCATCTCCTAATTCAAGAATTCGTTTTTCAATCTCGTCAAGTTTCTCAAGTGCTACAGTATTTCCAAAATTTTGAGCAATATACAAAATTATTTTTCTGATACCTGCATCGGCTGCATCAGTCCTTATTACCGCATACTTCATAATCACTCCTCCTGAAGCATTTTTCTCAAATCATCAAATGTTTCCGTTATTGGAGCAACTCTGCCATTTTTAACATCATCTTCCGCTTCGGCTAATACTTCTAATAATTCTATTCTTGCTTTCATATTTTTATATTCTTCATAGGAAAGTACAACCGTATCGCCTCTGCCATTTACTGTAATAATCACTGCTTCTTTGTTTTCCTTACATAGTTTTGATATTTCAGAATAATGATTTCGCAAATCAGCAGATGGTCTTATTGTTTCTTGTAATGTCAATATATTAGTCACCTCCGTGTATAATATATGCAAATTATATCATCTTTTGTATATATATTCAATATCGGATGTTGTGCTGTTTGTGTCAAGTGTTCGTTGGCACTTTTTTGTTTTCCATAATTCAAAGGAACTGGCAGTGAACAATTGTCACAATAAATCTTAAATTACCATCAGCGTATAAATCACACATACGCTTCATCATTAAGCCCCTGCTGCATAAGACGAACTTTCGCCTTTTTACTGCTGTAGAGTTTTGTCACTTTCGTATTTTTGTTGTAGGAATAATAAAAAAGTTCACCTTTCTCATTTACAAATTCACCAATCCAGGTACCGTTTTGCGTTACATCCAGTATCATTCCTGTACGCACGGTCCAATTGTGCATGCCACACTGATTGCCGTCATTATATCCATTTCCATAATTCTTCAAAAAAGAACTTAGTTCTTCCTCATAGGTAATCGACTTCCCGGTCTTTTTATTTAAACTTACAACAACATAATTTCTGTCGTATGAAATTTCCTGATATGCTCCAATTTTATACTGATAATCTACTGCTAATTGCAAATACATTGTATTGCCGATAAAATAGAACTTATCAATATGCATCGAATGGAATGCATCTGTGGAAAACTTCTCTTTTACACACTGCATTAATACATCCATTGAAATCAGGTTTGTTTTCTTCTTCTTTGCCATATCATAACAAACAATCCACTTTTCTGTTGGAACATACAGTTTTTTACCGGAAATTCCAACCTGCGTATCTAACTTTTCATGTTCATCATAACGGTAGCGTTTTGACTCATACTGCGAAGCCTTATTTACTATTTTTTTACGTTTTCCGGTAGACAGATTTAACTGGTAAAAGGCTTCATCAATTTTTTTATAATAACTCTTAAACCGCGAGTAATAAATGCAGTTTCCAATCTTTGTAGTAAGCCCCGATGCATCCTTTGCAACATTAATACTGCTGTAATAGACAGGCTTTCCGGTAAGTGACGTTTTCTGTTTCGTTTTCTTATTATAAGATACAATCGAATTGTTTATGCGATAGACAATTTTTTTATCCGTCGCATAAAGGAACTCCCGCCATTCGTTGACATAAAACAATTTCTTTTTCTTTTTTACTTTTAACTTTCCGGTCTTTTGGTTCAACGGAACCTGCCATACATAACCGGTCGACGAATCCTTCCGATTTACTTTGTAATAATAAATATAGCTTTTCGTCTTGTAAATTTCCCTCATTGAATACTCTTTTTTAATCAATGTGTACTTTTTCTTTTTACTGCCATCCTTTCCATAGAGTTCAATTCCGTCTTTGTAATTACTGCAGTAAACATACTTTTTGCCGGTGTACGGATTCGCTGTCTTTGCTTTTGAAACCGCCGCCTGCGGTAAAATCATAGAAAGTACAAAAACCATGCAAACCCCTATTTTGTTGAATTTTTTTACCATATACATCATCCTCCTTCTCGGGTTGTTTCTATAAACAATACGATATAAAATTGTAAAATGTTGCATTTTTTTTAATCTATTTTTACTTTTTTTGCATCATTTTCCATTTCTCATTCGTATTGTAAATAGGCACCCACAAAAAAGTAAATAATTATTGAAGGGAGAATTTAACTATGAAGAAAAAATTGATGTAACAAGCAATAAAGGGAAAGTAAAAAATCTTGACATTCCAGCTACACTTGGCGGTGCACCGGTAACACAAATAGGTTATGATTACATCACAAGAGATGCCAATTCTGGAGATGACTTTAATGAATTCGGCCAGACAGTTTTTGGCATATATGTAGAAGAAGCACACAACTGCGATGGTGCTTTTGAAGACATACACAGCATCACGAAATTAACCATTCCTGATACGGTCAAAACAATCGGCTGGGACTCTTTTAGCGGATTAAATGCTCTGAAAGAAGTCAAACTTCCAAATGACCTGACAGAACTTGGAAACTCCGCATTTTACGGCTGTGACCAATTAAAAAAGGTTACTATCAGAGCTTCCCTTACCTCGTTAAATACATACGCTTTTGACGACTGCCCGAAATTAAAAACCGTTCGTGTTTCCAAAAGCAATCACGTTCTTTACGCAAAAGATAATATATTGATAAAAAAGGAAACAAAATTTATGCAAAAGATGACTCCTGTATTTATAAGAAGAAAACCAAAGAACTTGTTGTAGTCACTGCAAGCAAAGGCGGTCAGGTTGTGAAAATTTCTCCGAAAGTAAAAACATGTACTAAAAAAGTAAAAAAGAGTATAAAATAATATTTCCTTTTTTTCTCCCTAATGTGGTACAATGGAAAAAGACAATTTCCGGCGTCTGCCGGTTAAGGGAGGTACATATGAACAAAAAAGAAATCGCAGAAATCAAAAAACGATTTACAAAAACAAAATGCAGCTTTACAAAACTCTGCGGATGTTACGTGGATGCTGACAAGCAAAAACGCATGACTTTAAAGGAAGCGTTTTTAGGTCTTCCGGAAGAAGAAATGTTTAAATACATTGACATTTTCCGCAAAACACTTTCCGGCTCCATTGGAAAAACACTTCTGAATATGGAGTTTCCAACCGAACAGGAAACAAAAGAAGATGGCACGCAGGTATTTTTAATGAAACTGTTACAAAGCAAACTGACCGATGATGAATTGCTGGATGCCTTTTATGACAAAGTAATTGAAAATTACGGCTATCCGGAAAATTATTTTATTATTTTGGTTCATGACGCTTATGATATTCCGAAAATCACAACAGACGGCATTGAAAATTTTGATGCATCGGAATATGTGTATGACTACATTCTTTGCAGCATCTGTCCGGTTAAACTGACAAAACCGGGACTTTGCTACAATGCAGAGACCAACCACATCCAAGACCGGATTCGCGACTGGCTCGTACAGCCGCCGGAACTTGGCTTTTTGTTCCCGGCTTTTAATGACCGCAACATGGATATTCACAGCCTTTTGTATTATTCCAAAAATGCGGATGAGGTGGATGAGGTGATTACCGACAAGCTCCTCGGCTGCCGTATGCCGCTCCCGGCAAAAAGCCAGAAAGAAACATTCAACGCAATTGTAGAAGAATCGCTGGGATTAGAATGTGATTATGAAGTGGTTAAATCCATTCATGAAAATCTGAATCAGATGGTAGCAGAAAACAAAGAAAATCCGGAGCCTCTCACGCTAGATAAATCCGACATGACGCATCTTCTGGAAAAATGCGGTGTTGAGGAAGAACAAATTGAGGCTTTTGAGGCACATTATGACGAATCCGTCGGAGAAAATGAAACACTGGTTGCCACCAACTTATCCAATACAAGGAATTTTGAGGTGCGCACCCCGGATGTTAAAGTTTCCGTTAATCCGGAGAGAACCGACTTAGTAGAAACTAAAGTAATCGACGGCGTTCCGTGCTTAGTGATTGAAATTAATGATTTGGTAGAGGTAAATGGAATTCAGATTGTATCTGAGCTTGCTCATAAGGACAAAGAAACCGAAGAAGAATAATATGATAAAGGCAGTTTCACGAAAGGATTCTTACTTTCTGAAACTGCCTTTTTACGTCTCTAATATTGAATTATAAATTATGCCAACAATTCATCTGCTAACGCTTCCATCTGAGCGACATCTGCCTCTTTCATCGTCGACTTGATTGTAACCATGTTGTCACAGAGTGTCATATTTTTCATCTTCTCAAATGCTTCGCGCATTTTCTTATTTGCTACCGGAGCCCAGCTTCCGTTTTCCATGAAGGCAACTTTTTTGTTCTGAAAGTTTTTGTGACCTAAGTGGTACAGGAAATCCTGCATAACCGGGAACAGACCGCCATCATATGTTGCACAGGCAACTACAATTTTATCATAACGGAATGCATCTTCAATTGCCTCTGCCATATCTTCTCTCGACAAATCACTGACAACGACTTTTTTTGCACCTTTGGCTTCTAACACTTCACCAAGTTTTTTCGCTGCTTTTGCCGTATTTCCATGAATGGATGCATAGGCAACAAATACGCCGTCATCTTCTGCTTCGTAGCTGCTCCAAACCTGATATTTACCAATATAGTAAGCAAGGTTTTCCTGAAGAATTGGTCCATGAAGAGGACAAACCTTCTGAATATCCAAGCCGGCTGCCTTTTTCAACAAAGCGGCTGCCTGCGCACCATATTTACCTACAATATTAAAGTAATATCTTCTTGCTTCACAAGCCCAGTCTTCATCGGCATCCAGCGCACCAAACTTACCAAAAGCATCGGCAGAGAACAAAACTTTTTCCGTGGATTCATAAGAAACCATAACCTCCGGCCAGTGAACCATCGGTGCCATCACAAACGTAAGTGTGTGTGCACCAAGAGACAAGGTATCTCCCTCAGCAACAACCACTTTTTTGTCTGTTACATCCATCTCAAAGAACTGTGGCAGCATCGCAAATACTTTCGCATTGCTGACAAACTGCATCTGCGGATATTTTTCAGCAATTGCCTGAATGCTTCCGCTGTGGTCCGGCTCCAAATGAGAAATCACAAGATAATCCGGTGTTTTTCCATCAAGTTCTCTCTCTAATTTTTCCAGCCATTCATCAGTTTTTCTGGCATCCACCGTATCCATTACGACAATTTTTTCATCCAAAATCACGTAAGAATTATACGATACGCCATTTGGCACAATGTACTGGCTTTCAAACAAATCAATATCTTTATCGTCCACTCCAATATAACGAATGGCATCTGAAATCGTCACATTACTCATTTACAAATCCTCCTTATCCTTAGGTCAATAATATCGACTTAAGAATAACACCATCCCATAGAAAAATCAAGGCATATACGGAACTCTTTGTTTTTTTACTTTTACGATTGCATATACATGAATCTTTGAACTGGAATAAAGTTTCTTGATTTTATTCTTTTTCACTGTTTTCGTCTTTGATTTACCATTTTTCTTGTATTTGACAAGGTAGGAAATCTGCTTTTTATAATTGCCATCGTCATTACACACAAGTTTAAAATAAGGTTTTGCCCATGTATAATTTCCTGATTTCTTTTTCGCATAGGTTCCCATGTCAAATTGTGTACGAGTAATTGATGTTAAGTTTGGGTCAATGCTTACCTTTGTCTTCTTGCTCTTAACATTCAGTTTTTTCACTAGATTGCTGCCAGATATATATAAATCCTTAACTGACTTTGAAACAATTATTTTTTGAATTTTAGAACCAACACTTATGGTTACATTTCTTTTCCCCTTAACCTCTAATTGATTTATTTTCCCATGCATACCGTCTCTTGATGGTGTAACGCAATCTTCCCAAAAATTACTATCAAAATTGCCATTTAGTACTACATTTTTAATATTAGCGAACGCGTTCCTAACACAAATTGAATCTTTGAATACGATTTTCGTTAATTTTGCAGCATCCAAAAAATTCTCAGCATAAATATACTTTAGGCTTTTTGGCAAATTAAGTTGTTTTAAATTCGGTGTATTCGCAAAAGCAAATTCTCCTATTTTTTTTACTCCCTCCGGAATCGTAATCTTTTCTACTGACTTACTATCTGTCGAAAATACATGTCGAGAATTTTTAAATTCAGCATACTCACTATCTGTAAAATGATATTCGTTTTCCTCATTAAAATAGTAATCATATTCATTCCAACATATTCCAATCTGCACAATGGAATATCCATCAATTATCTTCGGAATTACCACTTCTTTTGTCGGTTTAATCTTTAACACGGTTGCGGTTTTATTGGCTTCATCTAAAACTGCATATTCATAGTTCCCTGATGTAATTCGCTTATATTGCGATATTGCTTTACTTGTTGTGCCGTTTGTAATTGACGTAAGCAAAAGTGCTGTTAACATAATAATTGATACAATTTTTTTCATACTTTGCCTCCTAAAATATTACTTTGTTTTGTGTTAGTATTTTCTCTAGTTTACAATATTCTGTCACCTCCCTTACTCATTCGCCATCTCTTTGTAAATAATACGATTGAAATGTCGAATTAGTTGCAAACCTATTAATAAATTATTTTGCTTTTCTCTCCATTCTGTTTCATCCATTTCTTATACAATTTAATTGACTGCCTTGGGACATAAATCTTTTGCCCAACAGGTACCATAGAAGTATCTTTCGACAAAGTAACAAGCCTTGGTGGTTTTTTACTCCTAAATTCAAAAATACACTCATCCACAGGTACCATATCAAGCCACGCTCCCCGCAGGCATTTCAAACTAGATGGCATTGTAACCTTGCTAATATTCTGCCCTATCAATACAGAATCCTGATTTAGTTCCTCAATTCCCTCTGGTATCACAGCCGTATTTCCATTTACTGCTCCTACAGCCAATGCCTTTTTATCTTTTCGATAAATATAATTTCCCTTTTTAGCAAACACTACATTATCGCTTTTCAAATCAATCTCCTTAACTCTGCAAGTGGCAAAACACCCCTTCCGAAATGAATCGAAACCATTCAAAATCATAATCTTTTCTCTTCCGGGAATAGCAAAAACTGCCTGTTTTTGTTTTTTATCAATAACAAGTCCACCATGCTCACAATATTTATCATTGTCAGCAGTCACATAAATTTTACTAAGTTTTTCGCAATTACCAAAAGCCCCCAAACCAATCTCCGACACATTTTTTTCTATATTAAACTTTGTAAGTCCTGAACACAGTTCAAAGGCACCAGCACCAATTTTTTTCAAGGCTTTGGGGCAATTTATTTTCTCCAATGAATATAAACCCGCAAATGTATTGTCTTCTATCGAACAAATATTATCCGGAAGTACAATACTATGTAATTTTTTCATCGTCTTGGAATATTGGAAATCATCGCCATCCACGAGCGCATCTCCAAATACATTGTATGTAACATCTGATTTATTTTCACCCATCTTGGTTGCTTCATAACCTATGCGAACCAATATGCTTCCTTTTATTTCCTCTGGAAATTCTAGTTGGTTCGACTTGTATTCCTCTGAAATTTGCACCTTAGTAATCCACGCATATTTTCCATCTGAGGACCTCTTATATAAATACTCAATCGCATTCGCCTCATATTTTTCCACATTGACATTCCACATTAACTTTTTAATGTTTATATTTGGCTGTATTTTTGTTTGCTTCTGCGAACAGGCGCAAGCAAAAATCAATATGCTAAATAATAATATTATAAACCATAATTGTCTAGCTTTCATATTCCCCTCCTTGATTAGTCAAATCCTTTTCCTTAAAATAATGTGATTCATTTAGCATAATATTTACTATACCAATCACCCCGCCCAATACTCGTTATACGGACCAGCAGATACATTAAAATATTGAAAAGCATCAATATTCGCAGATGAGTTCGTGGCTCTTATATAGTTACTAAGATTTCGCAATCTAAAAGTTTTTCCAACGCTAGTCATTCCTATAAATTGCGCATAAGAACCATTACCTGATTTAGCATCATATTTCTGTATAATTTTTTTTATCACATTTTTTGCGGCTGTAAATCGTTCCTCATATTTATTTGTTTTGTCCGCATAATCATTGTATTCAATATTATTATGTTGTCCTCCATGTGCTAAATGGCACCATACACCTCCAGACTTAACATAAGCACTATGCGCAAAAACATCGGCCGCTGTATGTGTAGCCATCCCCCATACAAAAGCTCTTTTCTGCCCTTTGGAATAATTCGATGTATTATCCGCCCATAAAGATACGCTATTTTTCATGTGTGTTTTTTCGCTACTAGAAAGTCCATAGTTTATAGTTGCAGATGATACTGATTTTCCCTCGCCAAGTTGTTCTGCAATCTTCGTTGCATAAATATATGATGCCACATAATTAGAATGATAACTTCCGTGCCACCATGGATTTCCTGATAATCCCTTTGTATTTGTGGAAATATCTGGATATCGTGCCCCCTCTTTTACATATGAATGATTACTTCCAATCAAACGTTCATGATTAGCTATGCTCCAACTTCCTTTTACACACCCGGTATCCTCTACAGTCTCAACTTTTGTTTTATTCATTCTGCCATTATTTTTTTTGACTGCCATAACCAATTTATTATAATTATCAACCGTATACTCTTCATCTAATAAACCGTAACCGC
>OLSF01001264.1_pt1 | contig 23207 bp, 12 predicted proteins | sample 1672301 | NCBI WGS metagenome assembly OLSF01 (sample SAMEA3136669, study PRJEB25190) | human gut metagenome | biome: human gut; feature: human-associated habitat; material: faeces | place: Austria | collected 2013
TTTTCCTGCCGCTTCCGTCCTCGATGTAGTCGAAGATTCTTACATCCCGGAGGTTCAGGGTTTCCTCCATAATCTTATAACCGTTGACTCTACCGGTACCGTAGGTATTGTGAGCTTTCACATTGCTGCGGTCGTAGGATTTTCCCTCCACATTCCATTCACCGGTGTACTGCGCGTAGTGAACATGGATGTTCCACTGGCAGTAGCGTGGGGTGCTGAACAGCTCAAACATGAACTCCTCGATGGTTTCCGGAGGCAGCCATGTTGCGCCAAGCCTCACGGAAATTTCACTTGCCGTCAGGTCAACCGGCTGTACCGCCTCAAGAGCACGGACATTCTCTCCGTAATCCTCGGGGTAGAGCTCCGCACTCCGCTTTGCCCAACGGAGCTTTTCACGGACATTGCCGGAGAGATATTCATCGGCAGGGAGATACTTCGGCTTGCCGTCCTCTTCGCTTATGTGCATGGGGTTGAGGAAGATCACACCCTTCAAATTCTCAAACAGCTCCTGCTCGGTTTTGCCGGTGAGCTTTGACATATACGGCATATCGATTCTTGCTTTTTCTGCAAGGGACAGAGCATAGGCCTCGGAAGCCGTGTCAACCGACTGCATCGTTACCTTCTGCTTGATGGTTCGTTTGGAGAACATATCTGCCTTGCGGAGGAAGTTGCCCTCATCATCCAGCACCTCCAGCGAGGCAAGCAGGCAGTAGGAGCTGTCGGAATTGAAAGCCGAATTGTTGGCTCTTGCGCTGATAAGCCCATATTTTTTGCTGAAATCATCATAGAGGCGATTGAGTTTTTCCTGCTCTGCCTTGATATCGGCATCGGGATAGTCCTCCGTCTGGTACTCAATCAGCGTCCGGACACAATCACGGATGGCAATCATGCCTTTGATGCGACTTTCGGCAGTCGTGGAAACATCCACGGGATTCATGCGGCTGTTTTCACGGTAATAAATCTTGCCGTCCACCACCGTGAAGCTGAAATTGCGCACATCAGGGTCAGCAGGAATAGAAAGGTCCTCATCGTCCGCTTCAAGATCGTCGATTTCAAATTCGGTAATCTCGGCATGAATGTTCTGGATGGCATCCCGCAAGAGATCCCCAAGCTCTGCATTTTCATATGCAATACAGGCGGACTCCATGCCGTGAGGCCCGCTGACCATCTGCATGTCGCCCAACACCATTTCAGGGTTGTCCACAAAATAGGCGTTCATCCGGATGCCATTGGCGTCGGTGGCCAGATGCACCCAATCGGGCTCAATATCCACCAATCGGTCACGCTTTTGGAGGAAGATAATGTCCGATGTGACCTCTGTGCCGGCAGCGGCCTTGAAGGTATCATTCGGCAGCCGGATAGCGCCGAGCAAGTCGGCTCTCTGCGCGATATACTTTCGAACATTGGGATTTTCCTTATCCAGCGTACCCTTTGAGGTAATGAAGGCGATCACGCCGCCGGGTCTCACCTTATCCAAGGTGCGGGCGAAGAAATAGTCGTGAATGAGGAAGTTGTGCTTGTCATAGCGCTTGTCGGGTACCTTGAACTGCCCGAAGGGGACATTGCCGATTGCGGCGTCAAAGAAGCTGTCGGGCAGATTTGTACTCTCAAAGCCCTGCACCGCGATGCTGTTTTTCTGATAGAGCTGCTGGGCGATCCGCCCAGAAATACTGTCCAGCTCCACGCCGTAGAACTTCGCGTCATTCATGCTTTCGGGAACAAGCCCCATAAAGTTTCCGATGCCGCAGGAGGGCTCCAGCACATTGCCGGTCTGGAAGTGCATATTCTCCAAGGCACTGTACACCGCCTTGATCACTACGGGCGGTGTATAGAAGGCCGTCAGCGTGGATTCTCTCGCCGACGCATATTCCTCATCGGAAAGCACATCCTTCAGCTCGGCATAATGGGGATTGTCCTCCTTGAAGAACTCAGAGAGACCGCCCCAACCCACATAGTCGGCAAGCACACGCTGCTCGGTGGGTGTCGCCAACCGGCTTTCCGCATCCAGCTTGTTCAGGAGCTGAATGGCACGGATATTGTGATAGAACCGTTCCAGCGGCGTGCCCACGCCGATATCATCGCTCTCGATTTGGAAGTTGGTTCGGTACTCGGTGTTGATCTCCGGATGCAGCACATGAGGCGCGATTTTGGAAGGCCTTTTCACTTGTAGAGGCGGGGCGAGCGCTTCTTCCTGGTCATCCAGCAAGGCCTCCGCATTGGGGTAGGTCACGACCTCGCCGTCTTTGATTGTGCTGATGGGTAGCGCATCCAGTTCTTCGTCAGGTATGGCTTCCGTCTCCTGCGTATCCGGATTCTCTTTTGTATTGTCTGCGACAGGGGGTTCTTCCACGACTTGCAGCAGCTTGTCATTCAGCGGATTTTCTTTGAGCCGGTTATCGAACTCCTCACGAGACAGCTCTTTGTTAAACAGCGGGAACTGCGTATCAAAGAGGACGACCTTCTTCTCGTCAAAAGACAGCAGCTCGTATTCCTGTGTGCCGATATAGACCGTATCACCGAGATGATAGCGGTATTCCTTCCGGGGTTCCGGTGGAGGGTTCAGCTCATCAAAGGTCGGTTCAAGGGACTTCGCCACATCGCTGTTCAACGCTTCCAGCATGGCTTCGCACCGTGCGGTCAAGTGGGTGTTGTCCGCAATGATCGTATTCATTGCTTCGCGCATCATAGGGAGGATGAAGTCACCCTCCGCAGTACGGGCGTGCATTTTCTTATCGCCCACGCTGAACGCACTCCAGCAGCTTGACAAATAATACAGATTCAGCGCTTTGCTTTCCTCGCCAAGCTGCGCCACAAAGTCATTGTAATCATAGGCAATCGACCGGAACTCCTCAGAGATTTCACCTTGTTTCCTCCGAGCTTCTGCCTGGTCCCGGTAGGCGGGATAGTCGTCCTTTTCGGCCTGGCTCAGATAGCGGTCGGCACGGATCAATTCCCCGATCCGCTTCTCGACCTTGTTCCACCGCAAAAGCAGTTCCGCATCGGGCCGAGAGATTCTGCCTCTGCTGATTTTGATTCCCTTGGCGTCGTGGCTTTCATCGAGATTTCTGCCGGAAACGGCAGGATACGCGCCGCCGATGCCGTATTCGTTTTTCAAAAAGGCGATATTGTTCTCGGAAGAATCCTGTTTGAGAAACTGCTCATAGATGCGGAATTTGCCCTGATGGATGCCGCTGCCCCGTGTCAGAATGGCGTCGATGTCCTCCTGAGAAATAGAAAAAGCGGAGGACTTTTCTTCCTCCGCTTCTGCGATGATTTCCCGTTGCTGTTCAACTGTGGGAAGTGTTACGCGTAGATCAGGTCGTTCAGAATCACTTCCTCCGCCGAGTGGCGAATGGAGTTCATCATCTGCACCCATTTCATCTGATCTTCCGCTTTCAGGCGCTCCGTCACGCCCTGCTTCTCTGCCATCTGTCGGGTCAGGCGTTCCATCATCTCGTTGGCTTGCCGGTCCACTTTCTCCAGATGACTGTTCAGTGTTCCGTTCAGCAGCATCCCGGTGTAGATCCCATCCCGGTGTTTGCGGAGGAATGTCCGCCGCAGCATTCCATACTTCCCAAGCTTCGGGCTCTCCGGCACGGTCAGATCGGGAATCAGATAGTCCCCCTGCATCGTATAGGTCAGTTCCATGTTCGTTGCTCCTTTCCTTGTTTTCTGTTCGGCTCTTATGATACGCAGAAGCACCCTCCTGTGCAAATGTGCGAATCTTCTGTCTTTCTTCCTTCTCCATTTCCTTGACGGTTTCGCCCATTTCCCGGATGACCATCTCAGAAATATCGCTGACTGCGGCACCGAGCACAGAGATAACCTCCACGGTGTTGAAGTCAAAGAGGTGGCTGAAATCCTCCCGGTCAAAATACTGCCTCGGCTCATACCCCGCACGGGAGAGCGCCATAAAAGCGACGCTGCTTTTCAGCGAGGTTTTCAGCCACGCTTCAAGGCTTGTGTCGTCCAGCTCCTCCAGAAAGCTGCCGGCTTTGACAGCGTTCAACTCCATGAGATAATCTGAAAGATTATCCTCCACGGCATAACCGGAAATATCTATGAGAAGGTGCGGGAAATCTCGCGGCTCCTCCACATCACCGAAGCTGGCCTGAAGGCTTTCCGATACCGCATATTCGTACTCCGGTTTCATCTGCCAAAGGGTGATGTTCCTTCCGGCACGGCTGTTGGTGTCGGAGATATCAAAGACATGTCTCAGCTTGTAGGGAACATCTCTGTCGATCAGCAGCGCGATGCCTTTCGTGCCCTTGTTTACCCATCTGCCGAGTTTATTCCATGTGTCGATTTCCGCACACGCCGTTGCATCCGGCTTCTGCGCATGGATAAGCAGCTGCTCCTTAAAGCTGTACTTGTAGTTGTTTGCCGCCGTAATCAGAAAGTCGGTATAACGGTCGGCATTGGAGGCAATGTCCCTGGCAGTCTGGGACGCCATCTCCAAAATGATTCTGTATTTGCTCGGCATGGGAACTCCCTCCTTATCTTACTTTGATCGTGACCTCAACGGTCTGCGTATTCTCTCCGAGGATCGACGCAAATAAAAGCCCGGTTCTGGCGTTGGACACCTTCGTCACAAGCTCATTCAGCCGGCAGACGGTGGTATTGATCTCTTTCTGGTTATCTGCGTAATAGTAGCCCGTTTCATCGCTGCAAATAGGAAAGCCATCCTGTCGCAAGGCGCTGATCTTGCGGCGAATATTTCGTCCGTCAAGCAGAAACAGCTTTTCAAGCTCCTTGCTGTGGATGGCATTTTCTTTGCCAATATGATTTTTACGGAGATACTCGCAGATGGCTTTCTTCTTATCCATAGCTTCTCCTTATCTCTCAGGTTCGTGTTCTTTTTTCTTTGGGTGCATTGCCGGAGGCTTTCTATGGGGATCGTCCTCTATGAAAAGTCCTTTTGGCAGTGTATCCAGGTCGTTCAGAAACGCACGGGAAATCGTCTTGCCGTTCCGGTCTCGGTACAGAACGACGCACAGCGGTTCGCCGTGATAGAGCGACTCCTTCAGATCTTCCAGAAAGCACTGCTCATCGCTGTACTCAACGCTGCTGCATACTTTTCCGTTGAAAGCCAAATAGTCCAGTCTGGCAATATAACTTTTGCTCGGCAGTGCATGGTTCATCGTGCCTCACCTCGCTCTCTCTGCCTGGTTGGAAAGCTCCAGCCGTACACCTTCCCGATTTCATCTCCAAGCCTGCGGGTGACACGGACAATGTCTGCCCTGGTGGCTGTGCCGTTGTAGATTTTTTCTTTGAGCCGGTCTTTCTGCGCCTGGGAAACATTGTCCTTATATACCCGATAGAGATAATGGTTTGTGCCGTCATGGTGGGTGTCATCGCACCGGAAGTCTCCGTTTCGGTCCACATACCATGTGGTGTAGTCGTAATCAGAGTAAAGGCAGTCCCGGATATTGCCGCTGGGAATTTCTTTGTATCCCGTGCGCCTGCCATTCCAGAGCCCCAGATCGGCAACAACCAAAATGGGCTGGGAAAGTTGAATGTCCAGATTGAGTCGTTCGTCCTCAAGGTAGTGCCCGTTTTCCTCATACATCATGGCGACGCGCTCGTCATCGGAAAGCGTCGGATATTCTTCCTCCATCCAGTCTTTCCACTCCTCATAGTCAAGGTCAGCATTGGACCAGATGCGATAATCGTCCTTACTCATCGTGCATCACCTCTGTCCTTCGGCATCACAGGCTTTCCGTCTGCGTCATAATTTCTCGGGTCTGCGGCGGGCACCTGAAAGCCGAACATAGAGCCGGCCGTCATCGCTTCTTCCTGCGCCTTGCTGACGCCGAGCTTTGCATTGTACTCGTTCACGATGCTCCGGGCTTCGTCCTTGTCGGTAACGGGAATGTCCGTTTTGAAGTAGCCCTTTTCGCCGCGCTTGATGATAATGATTTCGTCGCTGCCGGAAAGGACGCTGTAGCACTGCTCGGGCAGGTTGTCCCGAATCGGCTCGCAGGTATGGCCGCCGTATTCCATGCGCTCGGCAAACTCGCAGATGTGATAGAGGTTGCTCCCGATCTCCACATGGTAATCGTCGATATACCGACAGGTGCGAATCTGGTCTTCATTCCACGAATAGTGGATTTTCACCTTGCCGCCATCCGGAATGCGAAACAGCTCCTTGTAATGGCTGTCAATAAAACGGATTCCTTTCTCTGCGTCCTTCAGGTGCTGATCGAGCCAGTCCCGGCGATAGCAATAGCAGTACAGGTTGTATTCGCCCCTGTCCGGGTTCAGGCGCAGAAGATAGGCATATTTTTCGGTATCCACACGAACGCCATAGTAGCCCGGCTCCTCCTGCATCCGGCTTTGGGGTGTGCAATAGCAGTACTTGGCAAGCGCCCTGCGGTTATGAAGAATGTCGCCTTCCTCACGCAGAGAGTTGATTACATCATCAAACTCTGCCTTGAACTCATCGGTTTTCAGCTCCTCCCGGAAATCAAACCAACTGCTGAAAAAGCCGTTGCCGTCCGTGTCCATATCAGCCCGGAGGTGGCCGATCAGCCCGGTTTGCATGGAAATCTGCGTGCTCTGGCGAAAAGTATATTTGTCCTCCGCCTCGATCATTGCTCTTTTTTCATACTCGATCATCTTGCGTCACCTCTTTCTTTAGTCGGTTTCTTTTCCTGCGCGTGCATCTCTTTCGCTTTCTCCAAGCCCTTCTGCGCCCATTCGGGAAGCTTCTTTTCATCCATGACGCCGAGAAAATCCGTGCGGTAAAAGGAGGTCTTTCTCCCGTCGTACAGAGAAATGCAGCAGCAGGTACGGCCTCGCGCATTGGCCTGCGCGCCGAAGCCGCCGGTACACAGCATAAGCTGGTGATTGGCGTGGCGGAACTCAGGCCGGAGAATGCTGCCCTTGACGACAACCACCTTGTTCTCGATGGAATCCTCATAGGAAATGGGCTTACAACTATTTGTTGTGAGTTTCTCATTCATGCCGACCTCCTGACAGGCTCTTTCGTTTTCCTGAATAATTTCCTCGGCTGCGTCTGCTACGCGCTGTCCGAACACCTTTGCAATCTCCGCAAAATCGTCGCTGACCAGCACCCCGGAATAGCGCTCGAAAATAGCGTTGGTCTCTACAAAGCAGCACATATACCGTTCATCCTTGTCGGCGTTGGGATTCTCGCCCAGAGCAATATCCTTGTGCCCGATATACATGGAATACTTTACGGAGTAATCTCCGATTTTTCTTGTCTCTTCCATAGCGTCTCCTTTTATAAGCGGGGCGGCATCTGTAAAAAGATGCCGCCCCTTGCCGTTTTTACTTTCTGTTCTTCAGGCGAAGAACGATCAGCCCTGCGATGATAAACACCACAAGACCGATGCCGATAATGACCTTAGCATTCATGCTTGCCTACCTCCTTCTTTTTGCGGAAGGTAAAGAAGGCCGCTGCACCTGCGCCGATTGCAGAGATACCGGCAAGTGCCGCCCAAAGAGGCATATTGGTGGTATCTCCGGTCTTGGGGATATCCGTAACAGGCTTGAGCTTGTTATGGAACTTGGCAACGACCGTCTTTCCCTCGTGAACGGTTACGGTGACATTTGCGGGAAGCTCATACTTTTCGTTGGCTTTGTTGGACACCTCGGAGATCACATAATCACCGATGCGCAGCCCATCAATGTGGATCTGCCCCTTTTCGTCGGTCACAAAGTCCTTGCTGAAGGCATTGCCGGTGATATCCGAGCCCTCCACGCGGAAGGTAAAGCCCTTCAGCACGCCGTCATCCGAAGTCTTTTCAATGCGAATGCCTCCGGTCTGTGCCTGGTTGACAAAGCCCTTTCCGGCCTCATTTTCCACGACGACGGTTTTACCATCTTCCTTAATGGAGAAGCTATAGGTTTTCTCATCAAGGAAGAAGCCCTTGGGGGCCTCAGTTTCCTTCAGCGTGTAATCGCCGTAGGGCAGATCATCCAGCTTGTAGACGCCGTCGGACAACTCCTCCATCTGGCCCACAAGCTTTCCGTCACGGTACACCTCAAAGACTGCGCCGTTCAGGTGATGATCGGGATAGTCTTTATCCACCTTGGTCAGCTGAACGCTGCCGCGAATGAGCTTGTTGGTGATCTCGATCTCGATCACAGCACCGTTCTGATCTACCTTCACGGTATAAGGCGTGTCATCCATCACATAGCCCTCCGGCGCGGCGATTTCACGGACCACATACTCGCCATAGGGGATACCCGTGAAGGCAAAGCTGCCGTTCTCTGCGGAAACGGTGGTCAGAATAGGCTCGGTGCCGTCTGTGAGGAACAGCCCGATGGTAGCTCCGGCCAGCGCCTTGCCGTCCTCATCCTTCTTCATGCCGTGGATTTCTCCGTAGATCATCTCGTTGGTAATGCTCTTTCCGTCATTGACAGCAAGCTCTACCACGGGAATTTCCTGACCGGCATAGGCAAAGGTCACAGGGTACTTCTCATCAGAGAGCATATAGTGGCTGTCGGTGCTGATTTCCTTGACATAGTAGCTGCCGAAGGGAACATCGCTCTTGAGCACAGCCTTTCCGTTTTCATCAAGGGACATGATCTCGATGAGACCGTCCACAGGAATGACGGAGCCGTCTGCTGCGGTAAGCTCCTCGGCGGCATAGAAGCCGAAGGTCACGGCGGAAAGCTCGTTATTCATACCGATACCGAACTGCTTATTCTGCTCCAGCACCTTGGAAAGAGAAATCCGCGCCTTCTGTCTGTCGTTGCAGAAGCTGGCGGCAGTTTCGGTGATCTCGATTTCCTGACCGGCGTAGACAAGTTCTGCAGTATGGGCGTCCTTGTTTACGACCATGCCATCGGGAGCTTTCATCTCGGTGATTTCGTATTTTCCCAGATACAGCGGCTTGCTCTCCGCCGTGCCGTCTGCGCCGGTAGTCACCGTATCCACCACCTCGCCGGCGCTGCAGCGCAGCGTACCGTCCGGAGTGTAGATGTCCTCCGTTGCCTTGATCTCATAGGTTGCTCCTGCAAGACCCTGCACCGTATAGACCGGCTGATAGACCCCGTCCGCCGCCGCAACAGAGGCAAACACCTCACCGGTTTTGGAAATCTTGATGATTCCCTTCTGCGCGTAGTTGCCCAGCTTCACCGCAACGACCGTCACGCCGCTTTCCTCGGTGGAATTCTCTTCGGTCACATCGAACTTGACCGCCTCATGACTGAGCACATAGCCGTAAGGAGCGGAGACCTCTTTGAGGGAGTAGCCCTTGCCAAACTCCAGCTTCTCCGGCGTGATGAGCATGCCGGCGTCATTGGTGTAGAAGGTGTCGATGGTGGTAACCTCCGGATAGGTAAAGGTCATTTCCACCTTGGAGCCATCCGGACGGAAGATCTGGAAGCCCGCACCCGCATAGGGAATGGTATTGCCGGTCTCCGCATCCACCTTGATGACCTTAATGAAGGACTCGAAGTTGGCGTTGTTGATGAGGTAGCGGTAGGTCTCGCCGTCCTTGGCAATAAACACATCAAAGTCGCTCATCAGCTCACGGCCCTCCCAGCCGGAGACCTGATGCACGGTATACACGCCGTAGGGCAGGTCCTTGCTTTGGGCAAAGCCGTTTTCATCGCAGGTCAGGTAGTCCCGCTCCGTATCCTTTGCCGCCTCATAGCTGCCGGCAGATTTCAGATAGACGGCGAATACTGCACCCTCCTCGGGAGTTTCGATCTGCGTATCGCCGTTATCCGAGTGCTTGATGATGGCGATATTGCCCTTCTGCACCTGCTCGGCAACAGCCACAGCAGGCGCAGCGTTCAGCTCAACGGTGTAATTGGCCGCCTCTGCACCGACAGGATAAACGGTGCTGTCCAGAAGATAGCCCTCGGAGGGGCTGATCTCACGAATCGTCCAGTCGTCGCCGCAGACATAATAGCCGGTGGTGAACTGGCCGTTCTCGTCGGTGTAGTAGGTATCCACAAGCTGATCGCCCTTATAAATGCCGTAGGCGGCACCGGCAAGCGAAGCGTCGCCCTGCGCCGTTCCGACCTCACAGTCACTCTTAGTGACAGTGACATTGAATTTCTTGAGGATGTTGGAAAAGCTCTTATTGGTTACACTGTTCCATTCCACTGCGGCGCTCTGACTGTCGGGAATCACATAGCGAATGGCGGCGTCCATCTCCTCCAGCGTGTAGCCGGTGCCGATAAGCACATCCTTGAAAGCCGCCACACCGTTTTCATCGGTAACAGCAAATTCATCCACGGGCAGACCGCTGAGGGAGGTTCCAAAAAGATGGAACTTCACATCCTGGTTCAGTCCGTCCTCGGAGGTCTTGGTCACGGTCAGATCACCGCGGCGGAGTACATTGTTGAAGGAAACCGTCGCCGTCTGCCCAGCGAGCACGGTAACACGGTGGCTTTCCTGGGGTACATACTTGTCGTAGCTCTGTTCAGTGACGGTATAGACACCGGGCATCAGATTGTCGATGCGAATTTCACCGTTCCGGTCGGTGGTAACGGTCTGATTGACGCCCTCGCCGGTGATGGTGAAGGTAATGCCGTCCACCCTGCCGTCCTCGCTGGTCTTGATGATTTTAGCGCCGCCATAGCTGACCTTCAGCTTGAGAAACGCTCTTACAGGGTCGCTGACGGAGGCCGTATAGGTGATGGTATCCTGAACGCCGCCGTTGGGGCCGTACTTATAGTCCGTCCAAACAAGAACGCCGCAGCGGGAAGCGCTTCGACTTGCGGAGATCGTCACATTACCGGTAGGAGCCGTATCGGTGGTGATAGTGAGCGTATTGCCCGACACGCTGAAATGAAAGCCCGTCTCACTGGCAGAGAAGGTAAACTGTGACAGCACGTGGTTGGTATCCGTGAGCTCGGCAATGTACTGACTGCCGTCCCACGCAAGCTCAATGGTCTTTGCACCGCCGCTGCTTCTGCTCATAAAGCTCGGGCAAACGGCGTGGCTCTGCACGCTGGACTCGATGCTGTCGTAATAGTCCATGATTCGGCTATACAGCGGATGATTGGGGGAAACCAGCGACAGGATCTCGTCATAGCCGCCGGTGCTCACATGGTCAAAGTCCGCATCGCGCTCGCCCACAACCGTTTCCCAAACGAGCAGCTGGGTAGCGAAGGCGTGGGCCAGCTTATCCGCATCGGAATCATTCTGCGATCTCCACGAGGTGGAAAGGTTGCCCTGATAGCCATACTGCATGATACGGCCCAACAGCAGCTTAATATCGTCCGGCTCGATGGTGTTGTTGTACTGGCTGGGATAGTTATCCCAAAAATCCTCACCGAAGCCGTGATAGGTATCGCCGACATTTCGGGATAGGCCGGGCTCGATGCAGTAGCACACCTTCCCGTCGAAGGAATCCATGCAATGCAGGGTAGTATAGTTGCTGGAGCCTGTTGCCCAGCCGTTCATATAGTTTTTCGCGGAGTGTCCCCATGCGTCCTCGGAGTAAATCTGAGCAGCGTCCCCGTCACGGGGGAAGGAAATCATATAGGACTCCGCTGTTTCGCTTGCGGCGAAGGCTGTGGTCGTGCCAAAGCCCGCAAGCACGGTGAATGCCATGAGGACTGCAAGCAGTCCTGACATTCCTCTTTTGAAAATCTTCTTCATTCGTTCTGTCCTCCTTCAAGGCATGAAAAAAGCACCGTGCTTCCACGATGCTCATTTCGGTGTATTGATTTGTTGATGCTTATGCGTACCCAATATAGATCAGGTAGCTGCTTGTGCCGACGCATTCGTACCAGATCCAGACAGCGGTTATCTCCCCATCCTTCGCATATCTGTTCAGGCGTGAGTTAATGTCTCTCTCCAGGTAGATGCAGGTCGGCTTCGCGGTGATCGGATTGTCCCAGCAATCGGTTGCTGAGCTATCCAAGGTCAGCCCCAAGCTCACCGCCGTGTTTTTTGCGTAAGAAATCCAGCAGTCGATATCAAATGCGGGCTCGGGCTCCGGAGTCGGTTCCGGCTCGGTTATCGCAGGAACGGACGGTTCCTTTGTGGGACTTTCTGTTTTCTCCGGCTTCTCCGGAAGCACGGGGGCCTGCCGGTCTTCCTCCGGTGTCGGCGCATTCGATTCTGTGGGTGCGCTTACCGGCTCAGAAGAAATAGCAGGGCCGCTTTCGTGCTTGTCCTCATTTAATATGCAAGCTGCCGGATCGGCGGCTTCTGTCGGTGCGTTGGCGGGAGCGCTTGAATCTGTGGATACCGGCTCAAAGAAAGCAGGTGTTCCTTCCTGTGGCGTTGGAGCTTTCGCTGTGTCTCCTGCCGTTTGCCCTTGCAATGGCTCTGCGGCGCATCCGGAAAGCAATGCGGCAAGCAGGAGTGCGCACAATATAAGAAGCTTTTTCATGGGATGACCTCCAATGACTGTTTTTCTCATATTGTACGAATGCGCTTTGTTTTCTTCAATTGTGCCGCCTGTATATTTTCCTTTTGAGCTGGTATTGCCGGTAAATGAGGGGGGAGAGTGTGAGAGGGGGAAACATGATTCCGCCCCAAAAAGGGTACACTGCTCCCTTGGCGAAGAACCTATCTTGCGTCATTCCGACTTTTCTGTCTTTCCTGATACCGGTGATAATATTCCAGCGCTTTTAGAATATACTCACCGGTTTTTTCGTAAGGAACGCTGGCGGGGATAAATCTTCTGGCCTCAGCGTACTTGATGTTGATCTTCTCCCTCTGGTTCGGCTTTTCCTCGCTCATGATCGACTCGATGACCTCGTTGGTCAGCTTCCCGTCCTGGGAGAACCGCTTCAGCTTGATGGCCTGGGCAAGGGATGGCGTGGCATCTGCGTAGGCGATTTGCTCCAGCAGCGCACCCTGTTCCTCTTTTTGCAGGTACGAAAGCTCCACCGCAGGTCTGAACGCAATGCGTCCCTCGTCAACCAAATCCAGAAGCTCCGGAATGAGCTCCGTGAGGCGGATATAGCGTGAAACCTGCCTTCCGCTTTCCTCTGCTTTATCTCCAAGTGCATCACGAGAGAACTTTGGGACCACTGGTCCAGAAGTTAAATCTGTACGCTGTCCCTGTCGGTTCATAGCTTCCAGCCTCATCTTGTACGAAAAAGCTTTTTCACTGGGCAGTATCACAGAGCGCTGCAGGTTCGATTCCACCATCAGGATGATGGCCTCGTCTCGGGTCATCTCCCGTACCTCGGCTTTCACGGTATCAAACCCGGCAAGCTCACAGGCCTTCTTTCTGCGATGCCCCGACACAATCTCGTACCGCCCATCCTCCTTTGGTCGGAGGGTGACAGGGGTGATGATCCCGCGCTCCTTGATGCTCTGGACAAGCTGATCCATGTCCTCGTCCAGCTTCACCTTGAAGGGGTGGTCGGGAAAATCGTCGATCTCCGAGAGGGGAATATCATAAATGCGCGGGAGCTTGTTTTCCTTTCGCTCCGCGTCATTCATGAAAAGCTCATCGTACCCGGTCAGGCCCAGATCGATTTTTTGCACGCTCTTCAATCTCTGTCACCTCCTTTGTGAGTGCCTCATACGCTGCTGCGACCTTGCCGTTCCTGTCATGGGAGAAGATGCTTTCTCCGGAAAGACTGCACTCCGCAGCTCTTACCGAAAAAGGAATTTCGGAACGGAACACGCGGATGTTCTCTCCCACGGTGGAACGAAGCGAGGAAATAATCGCCTTGGCGTTGTTGGTGCGGTTATCCACCATCGTCAGCAAAATGCCGTCAATCTTCAGCCTCGGATTGATCTGCCGCTTGATCTTTGAAATGGAGCGCAGAAGCAGGTTAAGACCTTTGGTTGACAGGAAGTTCGGCTGAGACGGGATAATCACACTGTCTGCCGCAACCAGTGCATTGACCGTCATCATGCCCAGCGAGGGCATACAGTCAATCAGAATGTAGTCATAGCTCTTTCTCATGCCGTCGATAGTATTCTTCAGAACATACTCACGGCTCATGACATTGAACAGGCCCGTTTCCATACCGGAGAGCTCAATGTTCGAGGGGAGCAAATCCACACCCTCCTGGTGCCGGATAATTGCCCCCTCCGCAAGCGGCTCATCATCAATGACCGACTGCATAAGGGACGACAGCGACACATCCAGCTCATCGGGGTTCTTTACGCCGAGGCTCACCGTTAGGCTGCCCTGCGGGTCAGCATCCACCAGCAGAACCCGTTTGCCGGAGCTTGCAAGTCCCACGCCGAGATTGACTGTGGTCGTTGTCTTGCCGACGCCGCCCTTCTGATTCGTGATGGCGATCACCTTACAGTTTTCCATGGGGTTTCCTCCTTTCTCTGAATTTGAATCATTTCTGATCCACGAAAGCCTCAAAATACCTTTTGGGGCTTTCGTCGCTGCATTTCATTTTTCCTCGAACCCAAAATGCAGAAAAGGAAATCAACAGGCGTTCGGCTGCTGACCGAACTCATAGGAATCTCACCTCTGCCGGGTACTCCGCCAGCCCCATAGGGAAGTATCATTGTCCCTGAATCGTTTTATCGCCTTATCCGTAGCAAGCGGATATTTCAGAATAAACAACAATAAAATGTGAGGTTTGCAGAAACCTGTTCGGGTGAGCAATTTGTGCAGACGGCATTTGCACAAATCTCATGGGGTATACCGTTGGCCGCTTACCAGATGATACAATGCGTAATTGGTACGCTTGCGGAAGGTGCTGCATCAGTGCCGGAAGCTTTTGAGGCTGATGCTTTCCTTTTGGCGCGAAACTCGATACAATAGAATCCGCACAGAAGCCTGCGCCACCCTGAATTCGGTTGTAATCCCAATGATTTTATGTTAGAATCAATATTAGATCAAAATACATATCTGGTTCAAAAGATAACCGAGATTCCTACCTGTTGGATTATATACCGTTGTCCGAACATAGCTGTGGAATCGCTCCAGGCGCATTACGTTTGGAAATGCATTGCATGTGCGAACTATTGGATACATAATTGTGTTATTGCATAAAGGAGAAACGCTATGCCATATTTAGAAACTGTCCAAGAGCTTCTGGAAGCCAAAGAGGGCGAACACGTCCAATTCAAGGAAGCCAAAAATCGGTTTGACTTTGGAGAGGCGGCGAAGTGCTGCTGCGCTTTGGCGAACAATGGCGGCGGTAAGCTGGTGTTTGGCATCACAGACAAGAGACCCCGCAGCGTGGTCGGGAGCGCAGCTTTCGACCAGCCGGAGCGTACCCGCATGGGCTTGATTGAGAAATTGAAGGTCAATATTGATTTTCAGCTTTTCAACTACGAGGGAAAGCGGGTTCTGGTCTTCGACGTAAAGAGCCGTCCCATCGGCATGCCGGTACAATACGACGGCGTAGCGTGGATTTACGAGGGCGATACGCTCAAGCCCATGCCGGAGGATATGCGCCGCAGCATCTATGAAGAAACCGGCGGCGACTTCTCTGGGACGATCTGCGCCGGGGCAACGGTCGATGATTTGGACGAGACAGCCATTGAAAACTTCCGTGCCAAGTGGATCGAAAAGAGCGGCAAAAAGCAGCTTGCTACGCTGTCAAAAGAGCAGCTTCTCCACGACTGCGGCGCAATCACGGATGACGGCGTGACGTATGCAGCTCTGATCCTGTTCGGCAAGAACGCGACGATCATCAAGTATCTGCCGCAGGCTGAGATCATTTTTGAGTACCGTTCCTCCGAAGCATCGGGTCCAGCAAATCAGAGAGAAGAGTTTAAGGTCGGCTTCTTCGCTTGCTATGACCGCGTGTGGGAGCTTGTCAATCTGCGGAACGACAAGCAGCACTATCAGGAAGGCTTTTTCGTGTTTGACATTGCGACATTTAATGAGCGCGTTGTCCGAGAAGCGATCCTGAACGCGGTGAGCCACAGAAACTATCAGTTTGGCGGCAGTATCTTTGTCCGCCAGTTCCGCGACAGGTTAGTTGTCGAAAGTCCCGGAGGACTTCCATTCGGCATTACGCTCGACAACATACTGGATCGCCAGCTTCCGCGCAACCGCCGTATTGCTGAGATCCTTTCGCTCTGCGGCATGGTGGAGCGTTCCGGTCAGGGCATGAACCTGATGTTTGAGCTGAGTGTGCAGGAGGCAAAACCGCTTCCCGACTTCACTGGCACAGATGACTTCTTCGTCAGCGTCACACTGAACGGACTGATCCTCGACAAAGCGATGCTTTCCGTTATCAACCGGATCAGCGAAAGAGGCGCGGAGCTACTGTCCACCGAGGACTTCCTTGTGATTGATGCTCTGTACCATGAAAGACCGCTGAATGAGAAGATGCAGTCCCGTTTGAACCGGCTGATCGAGATGGGTATTGTCGAGCATATCGGCCGCAAGAAGTATGTTCTTGCCAGAAGCCTCTATGCGGCAACGGGCAAAACCGGTGTGCATACAAGACGCGTCGGCTTGGATCGAGATACCAATAAAGAGCTGCTGTTAAAGCACATTCGGCAGAACAACGAAGTTGGTACTCCGTTCAAAGAATTGCAGCAAGTTTTGCCGGGTCTCAACCGCAATCAGATTCAAGTGCTGATGCGGGAACTCAAGGAAGACGGAAAAGTGGTCTGCAAAGGTAAAACCAGTGCTGCGAGATGGTTTATCATCAAGTGATTCACCGGCGATTTCAGATGTGTTTTTGTGTTCAACTTGCGACTAACTTAAAACCAACTTGCGACCAACTTGCGACCTAATCAGTATGTTGGTGATGTCAATTTTCATTTATTATGCCCTCCCGGTGTTACGCGCACAACCAAAATAAATCTCTGCAAAAGCGGAAATCCCAGACCATCAATGCTGATAGTTTGGGATTTCTGTTTTTTTGAAGATGTTGCTTTTGTGTTAGTCCATTTTAATTTTCCATGCAATAGGCGATCTCGAGAGAAAGACTCGCACAGGCTGGAAAATACAACATCCTTGCCCGGTGCGAGTCTTTGCACTTATGCAATTTGAATCGCTGTGTACCGAGCGGTACGCGCGGTGGTGTAAGCGGTCGGCGTGCTTGGCTCCTCAATTGATTGCGGCCTGTGCCACGCTATCGCTTTTCAGATGAGATCGGTGGTTCCTGCCCGAAGCGGCTCAGCTCACATTGCCGTTCTTATCGCAGGTCAGAGTAAAATTACAGGGTTTCTCAAGAATAGTCGCTCCCAGATATTTTTTTACCATTCTGGCTGAACAGTATGCCGTGTTTCCACTTTTGGTTGCGGACTTGGAAGCAACAGACCAGACGCTGTTGTAAATTGTGACATTGCAGCTGGAGGCCGTGCAGGTCGAGCCTGTCCCGGTGTAGGTAAAGGAGCCAGTAAGAGTGATCTTCCACTGCTCAATATTGTTTTCATTTTTATAGACATAGTTTTTCGCCTTTGTCACGGAGCCAGACGCTCTGGCCTGCGGCAGGGTCTCCAGCGTGATCTCAAGATAGCTGCCGTCCGCATAGGAGATGACTTCCAGCAGTTCCTCTCCCGCGCTTGCATGCGCAATCTGCGTGGGAAGCCCCGATAGCAGCAGGACAAAGGCGAGCAAACCGGCAATCATTTTTATAATATTCCTTTTCATAATATCCCCTCCCATTTTCATTTGCTATTTACTCAATATATATTTCGACATGCGACCTCTCGTCCGCTTCTCTAGCTCGGGCCGTCTCAACAGTGACCAGAACCGTCCAGGAAATCAGAATGGCCAGCATTGTGGCGCAGACCGCGAACAGCACACGCCTCCGGATGCGAAGGCCCTTCAGAACCGCTGCAGTTTCCATATTTTCCACATACGCTGCCGCGATCTCCTGCGGCGTTCCCAGCTGTGCCTGAATCGCCGCAACGTCCGCGTCGGGATGTTCCTGGACGAATTCCTGCACGGTCTCCCTGATCTGCGTCATGACATACCGGCGCATCTTGCCGCCCGGCAGCCATGACCGCACCTTGCGGTAATAGCGCCTTGCCGCCCGTTCAGCTGTGTTCATTTTTTCCTTGCCCCCCCTGAATAATTTGAAAAACACCCTGTGTGATCGCCCGGTACTCCCGGCTCAACTCCTGCAGACGGCGGCGGCCGGGCTCCTCCAGATGATAGTAAACACGCGTCATCCGTTTGCCTACCAATACCTTTTCGCCGGAAAGCATGCCCTGATCCTGCAGCTTATAGAGTACCGGGTACAGGGAGCCTTCCTCTGTCACAATGGCTCCGCCGCTGCGTTCGGTAATTTCCTGCACGATTTGATATCCGTACATGTCTTCCTGATCGAGCAGAGCGAGGATCAGCAGCGATATAAGACCCCGCTGGAAGCAGCTCTGTGTATTTTCCTTTTTTGCCATCTCATACATTCACCTCGGCCGTTTGTATCAGCTTGTCAAAAGTTCTCGCGGGAGTTCTGCAAGATCACTTCCAAAATCGGAATGCATTGACTGCGAAGAAAATGCAATTTTAACTGCAGAAACAGACAATCGGTCTGGAAAATACTATGGCGTTATTTTTTGGCGCAGAGTTTCCTATTGGACTTTCTGACCGTACATCTTTTGACAATATGCTACCAATACATATAATACAGGCTAATCATAATAGGTCAATAACTTTTGCGAAAACAATTATTGACATTTTGTTGGAAACGATATATTCTTTTAGTAGAGGCCTGAAAATTATTGGTAATAATTGCCAATTTTTGCTTATTAGGCCATAGACGAAGCTGCCCGAAAGGCGATAGAACATTTCGGATGCTTCAAAAATGAAAAGAGGTAATTATTATGAAAAAGAGCCTTTGGACCCGGATGATTTCTCTCCTGCTGGCGGTGGTGCTCTGCGTCGAGCTGCTGCCTGCGGTGGGGTCCGCGGTTTCTCCTTCCGAAGATTTGGAGCATACCGTCGAGGGGACGGTCGAGGAGCCGGCTGAAGTCGCGTTCGAAGAGGCCTCACTGCGCGGCGAGCGCGTCAAGCACTTCCGTATGGGGGACGGAAGCTATGTCGCGGTGCAGTATGACGTGCCGGTCCATCATCAGGACGCGGACGGCCGGTGGCAGGACATCGACAACACGCTCGAGCCGGTCGGGCAGACCTACGCGGTGGAGGACGGAAGCGTCGCCTTCGCAGCCAGCCTGAACGGAGACGCCGTCTTCACGGCGGACGCGGACGAGCACCGGGTGCAGCTCTTCCTGGACGGTGATCCGGACGTCCTGCCCAGTCACGATGCAACACTGGCAGCTCCGGAGCCGACAGAGGCTGTCGCTCTTCCTGAGGTGACAGAAGAAACGAAAGAAGCAGCGGAAGAACCGGCAGAAGAGACCGAAACGGCGGCGTCGGAAGAGGAACCTGCTGCTGAAATGATGGTTGAAACCGGGGCGGCGGCCGAGCTGGAGCCTGCCGGTCCGGCGCGCTCCTACCACGCGGCAGAGGCCGTTGTGCAGGAGCCTTTTTCTCTGCGCTCAGATGACCCATTTGTCCCGGAAAAGCTCAGCTCCTCGCTGCTTTACCCGGACGTTTACGACGGCGTTGACCTTGCATACACGCTCTACGGCGAAACGATCAAAGAGACGATCCTGGTCAACAAAGCGCAGGCCAGCTATCTCTTTTCTTTCGTGCTGCAAACGGGCGATCTGACCGCAGAAATGCAGGAAGACGGCTCTGTCCTCCTGCTCGATGAGGCCGGATCGCCCGTTTACGCGATTCCCGCGCCCTACATGCTCGACGCCGGGGGGACGTACTCCGACGCCGTGCGCTACACCCTCGAGGAGCTGGACCGCGGCAGCTACCGCCTGCTCGTCGATGCGGACGCCGCGTGGATCGAGGAAGAGGCGCAGTTCCCGGTCGCCATCGACCCGACGATCGTCAAGATTTCGCGGTCCGGCTCCCTCTCGTGGGCCTATGTCTTCTCCGGCATGCCGAACTACAGCTACCCAGCAAGCCCAGTGCAGGTCGGCTACACCAGCATCGGCAGCGGCGAATATCAGGCCATCGCGGCGGTCGACGAGCTTCCCGCGCTGCCCTCCGGCAGCATGGTCACGGCGGCTGCCATCCATGCATTACAGTCCGGCTTCAGCAACGACTCCTCTTCCACCTTCCAGTACTTGTACGCCCACCAGATGACAATTGACAAGACGGGAAATCAGAAGTACAGCGACTGGATCAAGACCCTGACGTGGAATAAAATTTATGCAAACGGAACGAATCATTATAAAACCGCGACGGAGGATTTCATCCGCCTGACCAGTACGAACGGCTACCGCTCGCTGGATATCACCCGCGCGGCCCGCAGCTGGTACAGCGGCGGGAAATGCCATGCGATCCTGCTGCGCTCGGACTGCAGCGCGAGCAAGCGCATCGTCTCCTCGTTCCAGACGGGTGCGTCGTATCTCACGGTGACCTACCGCAACGACTTCGGCCTGGAGAGCTACTACACCTACCAGACCCAGAGTGCGGGCCGCGCCGGTACCGGCTATATCTCCGACCACATGCAGCGCCTGACCTTCGTCGTGCCGCTGCTCTCGTCGGATAGCAGCGTGATGCCATTCGGGCTGTCGCTCGTGTACAACTCCGGCCTCAGCCGGGAGTCCTTCGGTGTGCAGCAGAAAGAAAACGCCAACGAGCCGCCCGACTATACGCGCGACTACCGCAATATGCTGCTCGGCTCCGGCTGGAAGCTCTCCGCGCAGCAATGCGTCCAGTCCGTCCGCATCGGCTCGGACGACGCGCAGACCCTCTACTGGGTCTACACGGATGCCGACGGCACGCAGCACTATTTCTCGAAGGAGGGAGGCGGCGGAGCCGAAACGGACGGCGTCTTCCGGGACGAGGACGGCCTCGGCCTGAAGATGACGTGCGAGTCGAACCCGAACAGCGACACCGGCCACACGAACTTCACCATAACGGACGACAACGGAAACGAGACCTTCTTCCGCGACGGCATCCTGACCTATACAAAGGACGCCTACGGCAACGGCATTTATTATTGTTATAACGGCATCAACTTCGACACCCCGGACGGCAAAAGCTGGCGCCCGACAAACGAGGTCTTTAACCGCCTGACCCGCATCTGCCGCCAGAACAAGGGCGCTTCGGTCGAATACCTCGCCAAGCTGATCTACGACGCGGATGGCAGGCTCCTCCGCGTCGGCGACGAGGCCGGGAAGGAGACAAAGTTCCATTACGACAACACCGCGGGCGTCCGCCAGCTCGATTACATCCTCTGCCCGGACGGCACAAAGCTGAACTATACCTACGATACGACCGGCCTGAACGGCGCGCACGACGGCGAGGCCAACTACGGCATCTGGTATACCTACCACACGGACGGCACCATTGACCAGTTCTATGAATTCACCCTCGACGGCGGAACGCATGTGCCCGGCGACACGGTCAAGTGCTGGAACGGCAAAAACCGCTCGAGCTACCGCGCGTTCGGCGCGGACCAGCTGGCGGAAACGGAGGACGACATCCGCCTTGAGGTCGTCTTCGACAACTGGGGCCGCACCGTCTCCACCTATACCACCAATACGGATATCACGCGCATCCTCGGCAGCTCCGCCGCTTCCTACACGGACACCGCAGAGCGCAGCAAGCAGAATAACCGCCTGACGAGCGTCGGCTCGACGGGCATGACGGCGGAAAACCTCCTGCGGGACGGCGGGCTGGAATCGGAGGACGGCTGGACGAACGCCTCGACCGGCAGCGGCTCCGCAGCGGCCCGCACGACGATCACGAACGACGAAAACCGCCGCCACGGCACGGGCGGCCTGAATCTCTACCTCCCGGACGGCGCAGGCAGCGGCGACGCAGCCGCCATCTCCCGCCCCGTAACGCTCACCGCCGGGGAGACCTACACCCTCTCGGGCTACTTCTCCGCCAGCTCCCACCTGCGCTGGAGCAGCGGCGCGCGGCTGGAGGCCGTCGTGCAGGGCGGAGGCGCGGAGCAGACCGTCCTGCTGACGGATGCCCGCCCGTCCGCCGCCATCGAAAACGGCTGGCAGCGCGTGACCGCCACGTTCACGGCCCCGGCGGCGTCCTGCCGCATCGCCTTCCGCATGAGCGGCTGCACGGGCACGGCCTACCTCGACGATCTCCAGCTGGAGCAGGCGGAGGCCGCCTCCACCTATAACCTCCTGCAGAACGCCTCGTTCGAATTCGGCGATGCGGGCTGGAACCTGCAGGGCGGCTCGGCGGCGGCTGCGGAAACCAAATTCGGCGCGAAGGCCATGACCATGCAGGGCAGCTACAATGGCATCCTCCATGTCAGCCAGCCCGTCGCGCTGAACTGCTCCTCGGACACGACGTTCCTGCTCTCCGGCTGGGCGCAGGCGGACTACGCCGCCCCGAACGCCGCTTTGGAGTTTGGCAGCGGCACGCGCTACTTCGGCCTGATCGCGGAGATCTTCTATGTGGGCGTGAGCGAGCCCGAGCGGCAGAGCGTCCCGTTCAGCTGGGCCACCGCCGACTGGCAGTGCGCCGTGGGGACCATCGTGCCGAAGGAGAGCGGCAAAACGATCCGGCGGATCATTGTCTACTGCGCGTTCGACCACAATTCCGGCACGGCCCGGTTCGACAACCTCTCCCTGCGGCAGGAGCCGGTGCAGACCTACTCCTATAACGCCGACGGCAACGTCACGGCCGCCACGCAGACCGGCACGGGCACGGAAAAGGCCGGGTATACCGGCACAGACCTGACCTCTTACACGGCTGCAAACGGCGCAAAGTACACCTATACCTACAATGCCGCCCATGACGTCACCTCCGCTTCGGTCGCCGGGATCAAGAGCACCACGACCTATAACGAGGCGGGAAACGTCACCGGCTCCAAGCTGACCTCGACGGACAAAAACGAGCAGAAGTACCTCGAGAGCAGCGCCGTCGCGACGCCGGACCGCAACCACATGCAGAGCGTGACGGACGTCAACGGCAATACGACGCTTTACGACTATAACTCGCTGACGGAGCAGCTCCTTCAGACGAAGGACGCCCTGAAGCGCGAGACGAACTATACCTACGACGCCAACAGCCGCCGGACGGCCATGGTCTACCGCCACGGCGTCGCCGCCATCGACTACGGCTACGAAAACGGCCGCCTTGCCACCCTCGACCGCAAGACCTTCCGCGACAAAGCCGAGCAGCACCAGATCTACTCCTTCGGCTATAACCAGTGGGGCCAGGCGACGAGCACGAGCGTCGGAAACCTCGTCCTCTCGACGAACGACTACGCTCCGCGCGGCGGCAACCTGACGCAGACGACCTACGCCAACGGCGCGGCAGTGACCTACAGCTACGACCTCCTCGACCGGCTGGTTGAAAAGTCGTATCACGAGA
>OLSF01001274.1_pt1 | contig 23072 bp, 23 predicted proteins | sample 1672301 | NCBI WGS metagenome assembly OLSF01 (sample SAMEA3136669, study PRJEB25190) | human gut metagenome | biome: human gut; feature: human-associated habitat; material: faeces | place: Austria | collected 2013
TCTGACGAAAAATTTGACGACGCATCTGTCGCACAATCTTTGTGCGGTATTGCCAATAAAAAATACAACTTTGAATGAAAGAGAAAAGAGATGATCGCCTTGCGTACAAAGGCAAAACAATACGAAATGGATATGTGCAGTGGTCCGATCCTGCGGAAAATGCTGATGTTTGCACTGCCGCTGATGCTGTCCAGTATTTTGCAGCTGTTGTTTAATGCAGCGGACATTGTGGTGGTGGGAAAGTTTGCCGGTGACAATTCGCTGGCGGCGGTCGGCTCAAACACTGCCCTGATCAATCTGCTGACCAACTTGTTTATCGGGCTGTCCATTGGTGCAAATGTTGTGGCGGCACGTTCCTACGGGGCAAAGACGTGGGACGATCTGCGGGACACGGTGCATACATCTATGCTGTTAAGCATGATCAGCGGCGGCTTGCTGATGGTGCTGGGCGTGATCGGTGCCCGACAAATGCTGATCTGGATGCAGACGCCGGAGGAGGTGCTTCCGCTGGCAACCACATACCTGCGAATCTACTTTCTGGGTATGGCTTCTACAATGGTCTATAACTTTGGCAGTGCTCTGCTGCGGGCAGTGGGGGACACCAAACGGCCGCTGTATTTCCTGCTCTGTGCCGGTGTTATCAATGTGGTGCTGAATCTGATTTTTGTAGTCGGCTTTCATCTGGACGTAATGGGTGTTGCCATTGCTACGGTGATCTCCGAAACCGTTTCCGCATTGCTGGTGCTGCGTTGTCTGATGAAAGAGTCCGGCGGGATTCATCTGGAACTGCGTGCTCTGCACATTCATCGAAAGAAGATGATACAGATTTTGCGAATTGGTTTGCCGGCGGGATTTCAGGGCGTGGTATTCGCATTGTCCAACGTGGTGATCCAGTCCTCGGTCAACATTTTCGGAAACATCGTGGTTGCCGGAAACTCTGCCGCTGCCAATCTGGAGGGGTTCGTGTACATGGCAATGAACGCCTTTTATCAGACCACCCTTTCCTTTGTCAGCCAGAACTACGGGGCAGGGGAACAGAAGCGAATCCACCGAATCGTACTTCTGGGAGAAGCCTGCGTGATCGTCACTGGTACGCTGCTGGGAAATGCGGTTGTATTTTTCGGAAACGAATTGCTTCACATCTACTCCAGCAATCCGGAAGTCATTGCCGCGGGAATCGTGCGTCTGCACTATATCTCTATGGTTTACGCTCTTTGCGGCATTATGGACGTTATGGTGGGAGCACTGCGTGGTATCGGATATTCTGTTATGCCGATGATCGTTTCCATTGTGGGCGTGTGTGTGCTGCGTCTGGTATGGCTGGCGACGGTGTTCCAGATTCCGGCGTATCACCGAATCGAAACAGTTTATCTGTCCTATCCGGTCACGTGGATACTGACCAGTCTTGTCTATATCGTGTTCTTTATCTGGGTACGCGTCCGAACGTGCCGGAAATCGGCTGTTGCCTGAGTGCGTTTGAAAAGCTGCTGTATGCTCCAAAGGCATATGGCAGTTTTTTCTATTTCTGCATAAAATTCGTACTGCAAAATGCTTGACGTGTCATAATCTCCGTGCTATAATAGATTGGTAGTACCAATTAAAGAGGTGTTTGTCAAATGAAATGGATGAAACAATTTGGAATCATTCTGTTGATTTCCTTTGTGGGAGAGGTGTTGGAAAAGTGGATCCCGCTGCCGATTCCGGCGAGTATTTACGGCATCATACTGCTGTTTCTCTGCCTGAAGCTGCGGATCATTCCCCATGAATCCGTGCATGAAACGGGAAAATTTCTGATCGAGATCATGCCGCTGATGTTTATTCCGGCGGCGGTGGGCTTGCTGGAAACATGGGACGTGATCGCACCGGCGTGGCTGGAGTATGTGGCGGTCACAGTGCTTTCCACATGGATCGTGATGATTATTTCCGGTAAGGTAACACAGTCAGTCATTCGACACAGAAAAAAAGGAGTGCAGGAAAATCATGTTTGACTTTTTGGAAAATTCAGCGTTTTTTGGTGTGGTGATCAGCGTGGCATCTTATGGCCTGGGACTGCTGCTGAAGAAAAAATTCAAGCTGGCAATTCTGAATCCGCTGCTGATCTCCATTATTATCACCATTGCATTTCTGGCGTGTACCGGAATCAGCTATGAGAAATACGATGAGGGTGCGAAGTATCTGAGCTATCTGCTGACCCCTGCAACCGTTTGCCTTGCTATTCCGCTGTACGAGCAGCTGGAATTGTTGAAGAAGAACTGGCATGCAGTCCTGATCGGCATCTTGTCCGGCGTGTTGTCCAGCCTGGGGGCAATTCTGGGAATGGCAATGCTGTTCAGGTTCAGCCATGAGGAATATGTAACGTTTTTGCCGAAGTCCATTACCACTGCCATTGGCATGGGCGTTTCGGAAAAGCTGGGCGGCTATGTGTCTATCAGCGTTGCCGCAATTATCATTACCGGTGTGCTGGGGAATATTTTTGCGGAAATTGTTTTCCGGCTGTTCCGGATTCACGAGCCTGTGGCAAAAGGCATTGCATTGGGCACGGCTTCCCACGCCATCGGCACTGCAAAGGCAATGGAACTGGGAGAAGTGGAAGGTGCGATGAGCAGCCTGTCCATCGTAGTTGCCGGTTTGATTACCGTAATCGGGGCAACGATTTTTTCACATATCATGTGAGGTGGCTTATGCAGGAAGAAACCAGAGAGTATCAGAAAGTGATCTCTTATTTGTCCCAGATGATCGCCAGCGGAGAACTGGCTATTGGTTCTCGGCTGCCTACAGAACGCAGCCTTGCGGAAACGCTGTCGATCGGGCGAAACTCTACCCGAGAGGCTCTGCGAATGTTGGAGCATACCGGCGTGATCGTCTGCAAGCGTGGCTCCGGCAACTATCTGACCGGAAACGTATCCCGCCCAATCACGGAAATGGTACATATGATGCTGTTGCTGGGACAGACTGACCGAAAAGAGATCTGCTCGTTTCGGCGGAATATGGAAAAAGCAGTCTGTCGGGCGATTCTGGATCAGGACACCTTTTCCCGCTGGAAGGAACAGGCAGCCGCCTTGCTGCAAAAGGCACAGGAACAACAGCCGCTGGATCGGCAGATCGAACTGGACCGGCAATTTCATTTTTTGCTGATCCATGCCACGGAAAATCAGTTCTGGATCGCATTGCTGGAACCAATTACAGAAGTTTACCGCAAGTGGATCGATACCGCATTGCAGACGGCAAGTGATACTGTCAAGCAAAAGCTACAGGAATCACATACCATGCTGTTTCAGGCGTTGTGCCGCGGAGATTATCCCGCCTGCGAAAAGGCAATCGATGCTCACTATGATTTGGTGGATAATGAACTGGAAAAAGAAATATGAGGGCAGCACCGTACAAGCTTTGTGCGATAATCCCTATAGAAAGCACTGCATCAACGAATGTCACAGTTTGTGCAGTGCTTTTTTATGCAACATTCCGATTTTGGGGTGAATTCTGCTGTGAAATGCCACAAAAATTCTTGACAGCTTCAGATTCTATGGTATAATAGAAGTATATGTCATTTGGAGGTACAAACGTATGAAATTTTGGAAAAGACTCACTGCCTGTGCATTGACAGCTGCTATGGCGGCTGGATTTGCAGGCTGTGGCAGCTCCGGCGGAGATGCTTCGAAAAAAGAAGATTCCGATAAGGAAGACGCAGTGATTCCCTACGACAGCGATTTCACCATCGGTGTGGACAAGATCGCTGAAGCTATGGGTGCCGGCTGGAATGTGGGAAATCAGCTGGAAGCCAATTCCGGCGGAAAAGTCAACGAAACCGTATGGGGCAATCCGGAGATCACACAGGAACTGATTTCCGCAGTGGCTGATGCTGGATTCACGACTGTTCGTGTGCCGGTTTCCTATCTGGATCGCATTGATGATGCGAACGGCTATCAGGTGGATTCCGCTTGGCTGGACCGTGTGGAAGAAGTGGTGCAGTATTGCTATAATGAGGGACTGTATGTGATTATCAACATGCACGGCGATGGCTATAATAGCATTGACGGCGGCTGGTTCCTGGTAAACGGCGAAGATCAGGATATGATTCGCGAAAAGTATGAAGCGGTATGGAAGCAGATCGCGGAACGCTTTGCAAAGTATGACGAACATCTGATTTTCGAATCCATGAACGAAGAATCTGACGGTACATATGACGGCGACCCGAACAAGGAGTACTATGCAAATCTGAATCAGTACAATCAGATTTTTGTAGATACGGTTCGCAGTACGGGCGAAAAGAACACGCACCGCTGGCTTTTGGTTCCGGGCTGGAACACCAACATTGAGTATACCATAGGGGACTATGGCTTTGAGATGCCTACTGATGAAAAATGTTCTGCCGGAGAAAGCCGCATGATGGTTTCGGTACACTACTATGACCCGTGGGATTACTGTGGTATAGAGGATCTGAAAACCATTCTGTGGGGCGAGTACGGCGACAATCTGATTGAAGTGAACGGCTTCCCGAAGATGAATAAGGCAAAATGGGGCGACGAATCTTATCTGGACGATCTGTTCAGTCGCATGCAGGAAAAATTCGTAAAGAATGATATTCCGGTTATCATTGGTGAGTATGGCTGTATCGACAAGTCCTCGGCTTATGCAGATTTTGCCGGACAGATTCAGGGCAACCGTGCATACTGGGACGGCTATGTTGCAGGTAAGGCTGCTTCAATGGGCATGATTCCGGTATACTGGGATAACGGCTTTAACGGCGTGTATGGCTTTGGTCTGTTCGACCGCAACACATACGAGCAGACACAGCCGGAGATCATCTCCACCATTCTGAAAGCAGTAAAGAACAAAGACCCGAAGGCTGGTCTGGATACTGTCGTAGAAAATAAGGTGGAAAAGACAGACGATGCACATGCATACATCGGCATTCAGACGGAAGTTTACACATTCCGGAACTCCTGCAGCGATGCCAAGTACGGCAAGGATACGGATTACTTCAACACACTGATCAAGTGGGGCGAGGACGACCAGATCATTGACACTGGTGCGAAATTTACAGATGCGACCATTTCCGCAGACGGTACTTATACCGTTTCTGTGGACGGTTACGATTTCTCTTCTGACAGCAGCAAACTGAACATGCTGTTTGTCAGCACAGACTTTGCCTTTAACAACACGCTGAAAGTCAGCGATGTTGTTGTAAAGTGCGACGATCAGGAGATCCCGATTGACAAACCGCTGGTAATGGCTGATGATCAGGGCAATTTCTACATGGAACTGGTGAACATTTACAACACTGATCTGGCAGCGTTGGATTATACCATGCCGAAGAACAGCTTTAGCGTTACTTTTACCATTGAGGGTATGGACAGCGTTCTGGCTGCGTAAACTGTAATAAACCTTATTAAGAAAAGATTCCTCTCAACGGGTTAGTGGTTGGGAGGAATCTTTTTTGATAAAATTTTCGTAAAATATTGACATTATTGATCGGAAAGTGTATAATATAGTTATAAATTGCGAAATGAGAGGGGAGAATTATGGTATGACTTTATTGATTCTTATTATATTGGCATATGCAATAAAAGCGGTTATGGACTTTATCAATCAGAATGGCAGTGGCATTTTAATGCTGCTTTTTGAACTCGTACTGTGGTTAATAAAACTGCCGGTTAGAGTGGCAAAAACAATCCGAGTGTACTCTCGTAAAGTGAAAAGAAGAATTTCTGCAAAAGCGGGAAAGAACGCAGAAGAATCTGTGTTGGAACAAAAATACGATTTGAAGTCAAAAGAGGATAAAGAAGAAAATCGTTCTAAGTTTATGATCTTTCTTGATTTTGCAATTTTAGGATTGGTTTTATTTTTTTCAATTGGAGCAATTTATAAAACAATTCCACGTGAGTATGAAATGCATGATGTTACATATAAATTGCCACAAAAATATGAATATGATCCTTTCGAGAAGGATACTGATGTATTCGACTTAGACGATGTGGCTGTGATCTGGGTGGAGTATTATGAGGACTATGCAAAAGATGAGAAAGACAAGGAATGGGAATTGTCCTTTTATTCTGGCGACATTGAAGATAACATTTGGTATAGTGACGTACTTGGGACGAAAGTAGCAAAAAACACAAGTAATCCGCAAAGGCAAATGTTTGCTTTTTTTCTTGATAATGATATGTACTGTTTTAGAACTACTTGTTATACGGATTATTATGCTGAAAAAGTAGATAAAGACGAATTTGAAAAACTAATATCTTCAATCAAGCTGCGTGAGTGATGTTTTACGTTGAAAAAGCACAGTGAATAGAAGATAGGCGTTCTAGCTGCGAAAATAGCACTCTAAAATCGTATCAAAAAGTCAGTTTCTGCAAAATTGCAGGGACCGTTTTTTTTGATATGCATACGGAAATAAAAGAAAAGCCTTGTTCATTTGAACAAGGCTTTTAATGGGGTGGGAGATGGGATTCGAACCCACGATCTTCGGGACCACAAAAAAGAGAAATTTGCCTTGAAAAAATGAAAAAATGCCGAAATTGCGATATTTTTCGGGCGAATGTGAAATTGTTAGAATTCGCTGAAAATAGCTTGTATGATACAATGCATTCGTGAAAAATAAACCTGCTTACTGTACAGTATTTCATTATGTGTGCAAAATGCAATACAAAGAAACCTGCTCAAAATTGAGCATATTCGTATTTCAAAAGAACACATGCTTGAAAATTGAAATGTTTCAAATTGAGAAAGGTATTTTTGAAATAGAAAGGAATGATAGAAGAATGAGTACGTTCGGTTATGCACGTGTCAGCACACAAGAGCAAAACCTTGAAAGACAATTGATTGCATTACGTGAATTTGGAATTGAGGAAAGATTCATATTCAAGGATAAGGCAAGCGGTAAAGACTTTCAGCGAAAGGCATGGAATGCACTTGTAGGAACAGAGGAAACCACGGCTTTTTTGAGAGAGGGTGATTTGCTTGTAGTGTATTCAATTGATAGACTGGGCAGAAACTACGAAGAGATTATGCGGCAATGGAAATACATTACAAAGGACTTGAAAGCAAATATCAAAGTGTTGGATATGCCGCTATTAGATACCAGCAGAGACAATGGAAACCTTGAAAGCACGTTTATTGCTGATTTGGTATTGCAGATTCTTTCATACGTTTCACAAAAAGAACGTGATAACATTAAGGCAAGACAACGGCAGGGAATTGATGCAATGCCCATTGTAAACGGAAAAAGGGTTTCAAGCAAGACAGGTAGACCAGTTGGCAGACCTGCTATTACATATCCTACAGAATGGGAAAGCTACTACAGAACGTGGAAAAAGGGCAATATCACAGCTACAAAGGCAATGGAAGAATTAGGTTTGAAACGAAATAGCTTTTATAGACTTGTAAGCAAGTACGAATTAGAGCAGGCATGAAAGGAAAAAGAAAAATGAACAGAGAAGAAACAATGAATTTTATTGAAGGCTCTGAAAGCGTGAAGAAACAGCTTTTAGAGAGTGTCAGTGCAGATTGGGTGGAGAAGATTGTAACACTGGGAGAAGAAAAGAAGCGTATTGTAGAAGAAGTTTGTTATGCAGCTTCTGGAATTTTGGACGAATACTTTTTGGAAAAACTGGATAACGATACGAAACAGGAAATACAGGATTGCAAGGAATTCATGTGCAGATTGTGCAGTATGAATGCAGAACTGATTGATTCGGCAGTAGCATTTGCAGAAGAAAACGGGTTGGATATGCGTACCACAATCGAAGAAGCAGAATGCTATGCATTAAATCAGCTTTTCGGAACAGATTTTTGGGGAGAGGAAGAGTGATGATTCAATAGAGAAACAATTCAAAGAGCAGGAGAGAGAATGCAGGTTTCGGAAGTCTGAGAGGGTTCTAATGTCCGTTTTTCGGACAATAGAAAAAGCATAGGGCGGTAAGCACGTTGAGAGGGAGAACCTTTGATTTGGTGTGCTTGCCGCTTTTTGTTGTTCAGATTCGAACGCTGTCCGTTTTTCGGACGGCGATATAAAGGAACTAAGTCCGTTTTTCAGACGCAGTTTAGAGGGGTGGCAAAACAGCAGGTAGCCCCGAAACAGGGCAGTGCCGTTATTTGATGAAGTTGCTTTACAAAAGCGTAAAGTGAATAAGATACAAGCGTCCGAATTTCGGACGGCTGGAAGTGTTAGGGCAGTCTGGGAAATAGACAGCCCTTTTTTATTTGTGCAGTGAATTTTATCTGGTGGCTAGTACGGCGGTATTTTACAATGATTGGAAAAAGTTCTGCTCTGGGGCGTGTTATACGTGGTATAGCCACACATTGACAAGAAAAAAAACAACGTGAATTCGGTGCTAAAACATGATTTTTACAGTTTATGGTAAAGTACACTGCTTGAAATTAAGGGAACTATAGCAGTACGTTTTTTGTACTAAAATTGTAATTTTATGTATTGATTGAATGATTGAAATTAAAGTTCTTTTTATTTACAGAATTTCATTTTAGGATTAAAGCTAGAAATCGTATTATGTAAGTGTAAGTTGTTTTTCACTTGCATACAATCGAATACAGCCGAACGCAATCAAGCAAACGTCGGAACAGCCGCAGGGATATTCTGCCCTTTTTCGCTGTCACACGCCCCGATTTTTCGGGAAACTATACCCAAAAATAACAAGAAACGAGGTAAAACAAATGAAATTGACAAATTTTGAGAAAGAAACAATCATTCGATTCAATGAAGCAGAGAAAATGGCAGTCGTTGAAACGTGCAACAAGAAATGGAAGAAGCGTTTGCGAATGATTGCAGAAGATTTTGACGAGGTACAATTGATTCGGGAAGATGAATACAGCGTTACATATCGCTGCCCGAAAATCCTGCTCTTAGTTCGAAAGCCGGTTATACGCACAGAGGAACAAAAGAAAGCGGCTCGAATCAGAGCAGAGAAAAACCTTGTAAAGAGGGGGAAGAACTTTGAACATTTCATGTGATAAGCCGAATACATACGGCACCATTAGACAACCGCCATTTTTCAGTGCAGAAACCACGATAGAAATCGGCGTACAAGCACCTACAGGAATTCACGGGGAAACTATACCCTTTTATACTTATAGTGGCAGAAACCACGATTACAATCGATGTACAAGCACCTTAAAATTGAAGTTGGTATACAAGGAAAGGCTGTAATACCGTTTTGGTAGGTTAGGTAGTTCAAGCTGTAAATTTTTCTGAATCTGAAATTCTCCTAAAGTGTGCAAGTAGGAAACAGCATGAGAAGCGGTGATTTGAAAGAGAGCAGGAAAAGAAAAAACCTTGAAAATGCGTGATAATAGCAGGGGGCGTGTTTTGCTACCCCATGCAATAAGCCGTGCTGTTATACTATCTTGATTTAATAATAATATATATAATATAATACAAGTAGAAAGGATGATAGCTATGGCATTTGTATGGTCAACAAATGAAATTTCAAAGAAAACAGTTACTATTTATAGTACAAATCTCACTTTAAACACAGCTGCTTGTAAACATTTTGAAAATGTTCAATATGTATTATTAGGAGTTGATAAAGAGAACAATTTATTAGGAATCAAGCCAGTTGATAAAACAGCAATAGATGAAGGAATTTATCCAAGTGATCAATTGCATCGTATTTCAATTGGTAAAAGTTATGGACGTGTTTCTAATAAAAATTTTATTGAAAACCTTGCTAGAGAATATCATTTAGATTTAAGTGATAAACAAGGTCTAAAGTATCCTGCAAATTTTGATGTTGTTCACCAAATATTAACAGTTAATCTATAAGGGAGGGATAGATCATGATGTTATGGATATGGCTAGGCGTTATCATTGTAACTGCTATTATTGAATTAGTTACAATCGATTTAGTAAGCATCTGGTTTACACTTGGTGGAATCGGTGCCTTAATTGCCTATGCATTAGGTTTAAATCAAACCATTCAAATTATTATCTTTATCATTTTAAGTGTTATTTGTATTGGAATCAGCAGACCTCTTGCTAAGAAATACTTAAGAACACAAACAGTCAGTACAAACTATGATCGTGTTATTGGTCAACATGGACTTGTTTTAAAAAGAATTGATGCTGATACAAGAGGAGAAGTTAAGGTGCTTTCTATGGAATGGTCCGCTTCTAGTGTAGATAATTCTACTTTAGAAGAAGGAGATTATTGTGAAATTCTTGCTGTAGAAGGTGCTCATCTTGTGGTTAAAAAAATTAATAAATAAAGGAGAAAGAAAATGAGTATTATTGGTTTAATTTTAATTATCATTGTTTTAATTATTATTGTCAGTGTTATTGCATTTGCAATTCGTATTGTTCCTCAATCAAAAGCTTATGTTGTAGAAAGAATCGGTGCTTATAATCGTACTTGTAGTGTTGGACTTCATATTTTAGTTCCATTTTTAGATCGTGTTGCTAATAAGGTTTCTTTAAAAGAACAAGTTGTAGACTTTGCGCCTCAACCTGTTATTACTAAAGATAATGTTACAATGCAAATTGATACAGTTGTTTATTATCAAATTACAGATCCTCGTTTATTCACATATGGTGTCGATCGTCCTATTAATGCCATTGAAAACTTAACAGCAACAACTCTTCGTAATATTATTGGGGATTTGGAATTAGATGAAACTTTAACATCTCGTGATATTATTAACTCACGTATGAGAAGTATCCTTGATGAAGCAACTGATCCTTGGGGAATTAAAGTTCACCGTGTTGAAGTTAAAAATATCATTCCACCTCGTGATATTCAAGAAGCTATGGAAAAACAAATGCGTGCTGAACGTGAAAGACGTGAAGCTATTTTACAAGCTGAAGGTAAGAAAACAGCTGCTATCTTAAATGCTGAAGGAGATAAACAATCAACGATCTTAAGAGCTGAAGCTGAAAAAGAAGCAGCCATCGCTAAAGCTGAAGGTCAAGCAGAAGCATTACGTTTAGTTTACGAAGCACAAGCAAAAGGTATTACTTATATCAACGATGCACATCCAAATCAAGCTTATGTCACTTTACAAGGTTTCAAAGCTTTAGAAAACTTATCTAAAGGTGATGCTACTAAGATTATTATTCCAAGTGAATTACAAGGAATTGCAGGATTAGCAACTACTTTAAAAGAAGTTGTAACTGAAAAGAAAGATAAGGAATAGTTAAAAACAGTCTTCGGACTGTTTTTTCATATTCTTTTTTTTATGTCATATAGTGTATAGGGTGAATAATGATGTGTGGAATTTTATGTTTATATAATCAACAAAGAAATGTCTTAGATGATTGTGGAAAATTTAATAAAATGCTCCATTTATTAGACCATCGCGGTCCTGATGATATGCGAACTTATTTTGATCAACATGTTTTATTAGGTCATTGCCGTCTTTCAATTATTGATTTAAAAGGAGGTATGCAACCTTTAGAATATACTTATCAAGATATTACTTATCGCATTATTTTTAATGGTGAAATTTATAATATGAATGAGTTAAAGAAACATCTTATTGATTTAGGTTTCCATTTTTATAGTCAAAGTGATAGTGAGGTTTTACTTGTCAGTTTTATTGCTTATAAAGAGAAATGTTTAAATATGTTAGATGGTATCTTTTCATTTGTTATATCTTATGAAAATAAAATCTTTGCTTGTCGTGATCATTTAGGTGTAAAGCCTCTCTTTTATTATTTAAAAGATGAGGATTTAGTCATTTCAAGTGAAATTAAAGCTATTTTAATGTACATTGGAAAATGTGTTGTTGATAAAACAGGAATTAAAGAATTACTAGGTTTAGGTCCTAGTTTATCACCAGGAAGTACACTTTATAAAGATATTTATAGTTTAAGACCTGCTCATTATTTATGGTTTGATGGTGAGCATTTAATGATTGAAAGATATTGGTCTTTACAAAAAAAAGCACATCTAAAAAGTTATGAAGAAACTGTTCAAGATGTACGCTTCCTTGTAAATAAAAGTATTCAAAGACAATTATTAAGTGATGTACCTATTTCTTGTATGTTATCTGGTGGTTTAGATTCGAGTATTATTACAGCTATAAGCAGTCAATACGTCAATCATATTTCAACCTATAGTATTGATTACTTAGACCAAGATAAATATTTCCAACCCTATGATTATCAACTTACAAAAGATAGTGATTATATTGATTTAATGGTCAATCGTTATCATAGTCACCACAATAATGTTGTTTTATCACAAAAGAATTTAATTATTTTTTTAAAACAAAGTTTAATGGCTAGAGACGCTCCAGGAATGGCTGATATTGATTCTAGTTTTCTATTATTTTGTAAAGAAATTAAAAGAAATCATAAAGTGGTTTTATCTGGTGAATGTGCAGATGAAATTTTTGGAGGTTATCCTTGGTTTTATAAAAAAGAACTTTATAGTCTAGATTCATTTCCATGGATTAGAGATATTGATCAAAGATTAGAACTTCTTAATGAAAATATAAAAAAATTGAACATTAAAGAATATGTTCAAAGTAAATATTATCAATCACTTAATGAAATAGACTACCTCGATCAAAGCTTTTATGATACCAATAAAAGAAAGATGATTTATTTAAACATTGAATGGTTTATGCAAACACTCTTAACACGGAGTGATAGCCAATCTATGTATAACGCTGTAGAGCTTCGTGTACCCTTCGCTTCAAAAGAAATCGTTGAATATATGTACAATGTCCCTTGGACCTATATGTTTAAAGATCAACAAGAAAAAGCTGTTTTACGTGATGCTTTCAAAGACTTCCTTCCTCAAGAAATCTATAATCGTAAGAAAAATCCTTACCCTAAAACTCATTCTCCATTTTTCCTTACTTACATTAAAAATCTTCTCTTAGAAACACTTAACGATAAAAATAACATCCTTTATCAACTTTTTGATATTAAAAAACTTAAACACTTTATTGAAAACAGCGAAAGCATTGAAGTTCCTTGGTTTGGTCAACTCATGATGGGACCACAACTCCTTGCCTATTTTTATCAAATCTATATGTGGGGTAAAATATATCATGTAGAATTAGAGCTTTAATAAAGCTCTAATTCTATTTCTTGATTATTTAAACGAATGTCTTGTAGATATTCGTTTTTTACTCTTATTTGTGTATTATTCACAGATACTTGAGGAATGTCTTTAACCCATTCTTGTAACATTTTAGCATAGTTAAGCTTTAAAAAACCATAACGTATACTTCCTTGACTATCAATAATAATATCTTCATTAACATAAGGTCTTGCATCTATGTGTATTTTAGTTTCAATTCCTTTATAGACTAAAACCATTCTTATTTGAATATACTGATCTATTTTTATTTGGATGTCTTTTAGCTTTCCTTTTTCTATAAAGAATCGTTTATAAATGATCCAAACAAGTTTTTCTAAAGTTTTTACATCAATTTTCATAATCTCACCACTTTATTATATGTATAAAAAATCAAGAAGCTTAAGCTTCTTGAATATTTTTATGAATAATATCTAACATTTGATTCAATTCTTGATAATCAATTTGTCCAGGAGCACTTGCTTTTCCTACAGAAGCAAAAGTAATTGCACTACCGAATTGTTCCCCTACTAAACGTGAAGTAAGTCCAATAGATGACATTGACATTGTCACAATTGGTTTTTGAGCATATTCATGTTTAGCTTGAACTGTAAATGAAAGTAGATTTAATAAATCTTGATAATCTTCTGGCATAACTGCTACCTTCATAATATCTGCTTCTAAAGAATCCATTGATCTAAATTTTTGCATCAATGAATCAACTTCTGGTGTTCTATCAAAGTTATGACTTGACATCAACATATATTTACCAGCATCATGAATAAGTGTTCTTAATTCAATTGCCATATTTGTTCCTAACGCTAATTCAACATCGTAAATATCAAATGCATTTGCTTCAACTGCTAATTTATAAACATTGAAATAATCTTTAGGATCAATTTCAACTTCTCCACCTTCTGCAGCTGTACGAATTGTTAGAATAACTGGTTTTTGTATTTGTAAGGCAGCAATGTTTAAAAATAAATTTCTTAATGCATCTTCTTGATGAATATTTTCATAAAAATCTATTCTTAATTCGATCATATCTACTTCTAATTCATTAAATTCTTTTAATTTATTTAGAATTGCTTCATCATGGCTTTCTACGATAGGAACACATACTTTAGGTTTTCCCTCTCCAATGATGACTCCTTTAATTTCAATACTCATATTTACACCTTCTTTGATTATTTAATAATTCAACAGCATAATAATATCATATTTTTTTATTAGAGTGTTAATTTTTTTATAATTTGCAAAAAAAGCATTAAAATTAATTAATGCTTTTGATTTTTTATAACTTTTTGTCTTGAAAATTCTTCACGTTCTTTTTCTTCAAGAGATTCACTAATAAATTTAATTGTTTCTTCAAAACGTGGAATTGAAATATTTTTTAAGGCATTCGCACGTTTTTGTGTTTTTCTAATAGTATTTGCTAGACGATAAACTGAGTTTTCAACTTCTGCTAAAACAACAGTCAATTCTTTAACACGATAGAAACATTCATAAGCATAGTCTACTTTTGAATTAGAACGATCCATGTTATAACTACATACCATTGGTTGTTTATGATAAGTAATTTTAGGAATTTCTACACCCATAACACTTCGATAAGCAATACTGATTCCATAATCAATAGGTGTTGCTGTAACTAAGTCACTAATCAACCCTAAAGAGATATTTGCTTCTTGTAAAGCATCGTAAGCATTTTGATAAGCTTCCGTAATTTCATCTCTGACCATTTTAACATCATCTAATAATGACATCATTTCTTTAATAAGAACATTTCTTTTCTTATCTAATAAATCATATCCAAGAACAGCTAATTGTAATTGTTTCTTTGTAGAAATTAAATTTCCTTTTGTTGGAACAACTTTTAAAGCCATAATTAATCACCTGCTTCTTGTAATTCTTTGATGATTGATTTTTCTTTAATATGGAAACGTTTTACAGCACGATCATGATCATAATGTTCATCTAATAATTTGTTATCTAGACGATCAAGTGCTTCTCTTGGTAAAACAGAAACTAAATCCCATCCTAAATCTAATGTTTCTTCAATTGATCTATTGGCATCGAAACCTTGATTTAAGAAATGTTGTTCAAATAGTTTACCAAATGATAAATATTGTTTATCTAATGGAGATAATTCATCTTCACCGATAACTGATGTTAATGATTTAACATCTTGTACGTGAGCGTAACATGCAAATAATTGGTTAGCAATGTCTTGGTGATCGCCACGTGTATATCCTTCACCGATACCATCTTTCATTAAACGTGAAAGTGATGGTAAAACATCAACTGGTGGATAAATACCTGCTGAGTTTAATTCAGGTGACAAAGTAATTTGTCCTTCAGTGATATATCCAGTTAAGTCAGGAACTGGATGAGTAATATCATTGTTAGGCATTGTTAAAATAGGAATTTGTGTTACAGAACCTTCTGCCCCTTTAATAATACCAGCTCTTTCATATAAAGAAGCTAAGTCAGAATATAAGTAACCTGGATAACCTTTACGTCCAGGAATTTCTCCTTTACTTGAAGAGAATTCACGTAACGCTTCACAATAGGAAGTAATATCTGTATAGATAACTAATACGTGCATATTTTGTTTATAAGCTAAATATTCAGCAGCAGTTAAAGCACAACGTGGAGTTAATGTACGTTCAATGATTGGATCATTTGATAAGTTTAAGAACATAACAACTCTTTCCATAACTCCTGCTTCTTTAAAGCTTCGTTTAAAGTAGTTTGCAACGTCATTTGTAACACCCATTGCCGCAAAGACAATGGCGAAACCTTTTCCTGATTCATCCGCAACTTTTGCTTGTTTAACGATTTGTACAGCTAAACGGTCATGTGGTAAACCTGAACCAGAGAAGATTGGTAATTTTTGTCCACGAATTAATGTAGCAAGACAGTCAATTGATGAAATACCTGTATTGATATAGTTACGTGGATAAACACGGCTTACTGGATTTAATGGTAAACCATTGATATCCATCATTTCTTCTGCATAAATTTCACCTAAACCATCGATTGGTCTACCAGCACCATTGAAGACACGTCCTAAAATTTCTTTAGAAACAGGTAATTCCATTGGTCTACCTAATAATTTAGTTTTTGTATTTTCTAGTGATAAGTCATTTGTTCCTTCAAATACTTGAACAACGATTTTTTCACCTTCAATTTGGACAACACGTCCAGAACGTGTTGTACCATTTTTTAATTGAATTTCAACCATTTCGTCGTAAGAGGCACCTTTTACGTGATCTAAAACGACTAATGATCCATTGATTTCATTTAATCCTACATATTGTAGTGCCATTTTTATTTCCTCCTACGCTACAGATTTTAATGCATTATCAATATCTTGATAATAAGTATCTAATTTTTCAATATGATCATTTGGAATATCATATTTCATTTTAATTAATTGTTCAAAAATACCAGTTTCACTAATTGCTCGAACAACTTTACCTTGAGCAACAGCTTCTTGACATTTTTTATTTAAATATAAGATAACATCCATCATCTTTAATTGTTTAGCAAGTGGTACGTATGTATCATCCTTATGGAAGGCATTTTGTTGCAAATAACCAACACGAACCACTTTTGCGATTTCCATCACTAATTTTTGATCTTCTGGTAAAACATCAGGTCCCATTAAGTTAACAATTTCATTTAATCTTGATTCTTCAGCAAGAATGAATGAAAGTTGTTGACGATCACTGACGAAATCAGAACCAACATTTTTGTCATACCATTTTTCAAGATCATAAACATAATCACTATAAGATTGTGTCCAGTTAATTGCGAAATAATGACGAGCATAAGCCAAGGCTTTATCTAAGGCCCAGAAACATCTTACGAAACGTTTTGTATTTTGTGTAACTGGTTCTGAGAAGTCTGCCCCTTGTGGTGATACGGCACCGATGATTGAAACAGAACCTTCTTGTCCATTTAAAGTTTTCATGTATCCAGCACGTTCATAGAATTGTGATAAACGTGATGGTAAGTAAGCTGGGAATCCTTCTTCAGCTGGCATTTCTTCTAGACGACCAGAAATTTCACGTAACGCTTCTGCCCAACGTGAAGTTGAATCGGCCATGATTGCACAGTGATATCCCATATCACGATAATATTCAGCTAAAGTAATTCCTGTATAAATACTTGCTTCACGTGCGGCAACTGGCATGTTTGAAGTATTAGCAATTAAGACAGTTCTATCAGTTAATGGTTTACCACTCTTAGGATCAATTAACTCACTAAATTCTTCAAGAACTTGTGTCATTTCGTTTCCACGTTCTCCACAACCAACATAAATGATAATGTCGGCATCACACCATTTAGCAATTTGGTGTTGTGTCATTGTTTTACCAGTACCGAAACCACCTGGAATAGCAGCAGTTCCACCTTTAGCGATTGGGAATAATGTATCGATAACACGTTGTCCTGTTACTAAAGGAATAGAAATTGGTAAACGTTCTAGAGTTGGACGTGCTTGTTTAATTGGCCATTTTTGACATAATGTACATTCATGAATTTGACCATGTTCATCTTCAATTTTCATTACGACATCATTGATTTTATATTGACCATTTTCTTTTACTTCAACAACTTTACCACTTAAAAGTGGTGAAAGCATACATCTGTGTTCAATTAAATCTGTTTCAGGACATGTTGCATAGATGTCTCCACCTTTTAAAACATCTCCTACTTTTACTTTCATTGTAACGTCCCATAATTTTTCAACATCAAGTGAATCAACATCGCTTCCGGCTTCAATAAAAGCACCTGATTGTTCAGCGATGGCTTTTAATGGACGTTCAATCCCATCAAAGATATTTCTTAAAATACCAGGACCTAATGTAACACAAATTGGTGATCCTGTAGAAATAACAGGTTCTCCTGGTTTTAAACCAGTTGTTGTTTCATATACTTGGATAGTTGTTAAATCTTTAGAAATTGAGATAACTTCACCCATTAATTTAGCATGACCAACATAAACCATTTCTAACATTGAAAAGTCTTTGGCATTTTTTACTTTAACAACGGGACCATTAATAGAATAAATTACATTTTCACTCATCTTTAATCCCCCTATTTAATCATCAATCCAGAAGTCTTATAGAACCAATCTTTTTGAGCTTCTAAATTTGAGTCTAATGATTCATCTACGACAACATTTGTTGTTTTATTTTCAATAATGAATCCACCTAATTGAATTTGTTGACCTTCTTCAACTTCAATTGGTAAAGCATATGCTTTCTTTAAATCATCAGCATATTTTAAATCTTCTTTTCTTACACATAAAACACAATCAGTCATTTGATATTCATCACTTACTGCTTTTACATGACTTGTAAGATATTCAAGATAATTAGAACTATTTACAAATTCAACAAGTTTATTTTTTACTTCTGTAAAAATTGTATTAACATATTCTTCTCTTTTTTCAACTAATTTTTTTAGTCTTTCTTCTAATTGAGCTGAAGCTGCAATACTTGCTTTAGAAGAAATTTCTGCTAATTCTTTATCTAATTGATGCTTAGCATCAATTTCAGCTTCACCTCTTAATTGGTTATAAGCTTCTTGTTCAATTGCTTTTGCTTCATCTAAAATTTCTTTTTCTTCAGCAGATGAAATTTTTTCAATTTCATCTTTGATATAAAGAAAGACTTGATCTTTTTTTTGCATAGCACTTTCTCCTATAACTTAACTCCAATTGCTTCTGAAACATATCTATCAATCGTTTCACCAATTTTAGAATTTCCATGTCTATCTGGAATTTCTACAAGCAATGGTTTTTGTTGTTTTAATTTTATTTCAGAAATAACATCAGGAGCTAATTCAATTAATTTCGTTGTAATTAAAATCACACCTATGGATCTATCTTTCATTTTTGTTTCCAAAACTTCAAGAAAATCACGTCTTTTATGAACAACTTCTCCTTCAATACCAACAAGTCTTAAACCCATCTCAGTATCGACATTGTCACTTATTAAATAAAATTTCATAAAAAATCACTCTCTAAATTAGATTTTGTTGATAATTAAGATAGAGATTAATAAACCATAGATTGCAACCCCTTCACCTAAGGCAACGAAGATTAATGATTTACCAAAGTTCTTTTCATTTTCAGAGAAAGCTCCGATAGCTGCTGGAGCTGCTGCTGCAACGGCAATACCTGCACCTAAAGCAGAGAAACCAGTTGATAAAGATGCTGCTAAGAATCCTAAACCTTGAGCAATTGTACCAGTGATTGTAGCAACTTCACCTGCTGCAAATACACTTGAATTTGACATAGCAACTAATAAGCATAAAACAACGGCACCAGCGAAACCACTGATATGAACACCTAATCTTCTTTTAGCGCTTTGAGCTGATACTTTTCCTGTAAATACTTTAATTAATGGTAATGTTAATAAAACTACTGCAACTAATGGTAATAAAATTTCTAATACTGTCATAATAAATTTCCTCCTTGAATTTAATCTTCCTTAATAGTTTTAAATGGAATTCCATTTCCTTCATAATAACGTGAAAACATTTCATAGAATTCAAGACGTAATACTTGAATACCAACAATCAATCCTTCAAGACACATTACAAAAACGTTTCCTAAAATCAAGACGATGATTTCACCAAATCCTCCTACCATTTCAGCAAGAGTATAAACAACAAGCATCATACCAGCATGCGATAAAACGAATCCCCCAACACGCAAGAATGACATTGTGTTTGTAATAAATGATAAGACTACTTCAAATAATTCGAAGAATCCTTCAACAAAGAATGCTCCAAAACCATTTGGGAACATTTCACCATGTTCTTCTAATTTTCTAATTAACGGTTCTTTTAAGAACATTAAGATAAGTGGTAATACAATTAAAATTAAAATATAGAAAATATTTACAAAATGTTGTCCTGTAAGCATTCCAAGTGCTGCAACAATAACAGCAACATAGAATGTAACCCCACATAAACCATTTTGACTTAAAATCGCTTCACCGATATTTTTCTTTTTAAAGTTCAAAACAATATTGAATGTCATTGAAATAAGAATTAAGACAATACCAAGTCCAATGGCAGCCATTAATAATGTCATTGTATTTTCTGGTGACATTGCATTAAAGAATGAGAAACCTTTGAAATATTCAGATAAGATTTCTTCATTTCCAAAGAATGAACCAAAGAATACACCGAAGATTGCACTGGAAATACCTAAACGAACTCCCACGCCACCTAATTTTAAATTAAATTTCTTTTCAGCAACAAGGCCTACTAAAGAAAGAATAATACCTTGTCCTAAGTCACCAAACATAATACCAAATAATAAAGTATATGAAATAGCAACTAATAATGTTGGATCTACATCATTGTAACGAGGTACACCATACATTTCGACGAACATTCTAAATGGTCTTGCAAACCATGAATTTTTAAGTCTTGTTGGTGGTTCTAGACGTACATCTGATGTAGCAGGTAAAACTTCAAGTTTAACACCATCGATACTTTCAAAAGTGTTTTTGAAATTATCTAAATCATTCTTAGGGACAAATCCATGAACATTTAATTTATCACCTAATTTAACAATATATTTTTGCATTGCATAAACTGAATTTAATTTTTTAGCAACACTATAAATACGTGTTAATTCTTCCATATTTTCTGAAATTGTTTTATCAATTCTATTTTGTAAATCTTGGCTGTATTGTTTAGCTGAATCAGATTCATTTTGAATTTCTTTTTCAGCTAATTCACATGAACCATGAACGAATTCAGGAATATGGATTTTTTCAAAATAAAGTGATGTAAAAACATTATCCACTTCAGGAGCATCTGTAGGTGTCGTCATATACATACACCATACATATTTATCATCTCTTTGGAATGCTTTATAAACAAATGGTAATGTTTCATAATACTCTAACTTTCCTTCATTATTGAGAGGAAGTTTACCGAATCTTATTTTTAAATATTGTGTTCCAAATAGTTGATCAAAGTCAATATTAGAACCTTCAACATGATTTAAAGTAATGATGGCTTCATCATTTTCTTCAATCATCTTTGTCAATTCTTTTTTAACAGCATCAATACGGTCAATATCTAAAAATAAATCATCTAAAAATTCTTTAGCTCTAAATACATTAAGTTGCGCATCTGTTTCAACTTCAGGAACTTCAAAATGATATTTTGTTTTCATTTCTTCAATTCTTGATAACAATTCTTCATAAAGATTGTCATTGTTGTAAGCTGAAAGACCAGCAACACTATCCGTAAACTTGCTTGCTAGCTCGGGATGAAAATCATCTCTTTGATAAAGCTCAAGTAACACATCATTACAATTGTCTTTATCAAAATCAAGGCTAACCAAGTTTAATTTCGCTATTGCCATGACAGTCCCCCTTTACTCTTTGTTGATCTTTTTGTCACTTTTTTCACTAAGCTACAAACTAATAATAACGCAATGTTTATAACAAAGAATAATCCAATTTGCATTGCATAGTTTGTACCTACAACAAAGATTGAATTATAAAGTGACATACTATAGAAGACTGTTCCACTTAATAGTCCTCCTATTGTAACAGCAGCTCCTACACGTTGTAGTAACTTACTGATGTTACCTTTAATAATAAATGATAATAGAATAGCTAAAACACCTACTCCTAAATCACCAAGTAAAACAAGTGCTGAAAGCATCATAACCACACCAGCAATCACTGTTGGATCAAATTTTTCACCAGGTTTAAATGTGAATAAGCATTCAAATGGTTGGAAAAATGTGTTGTTTTCAACATAAACAGGACCTTCAATTCCTTGATCTTGATATGTATCAATAGGAAGTTCATGAATAGTAATTCCAGGAACATTTACAATATCTTCTAATTCATTTTTATTAAATGAACTAAATGCATAAACTGCAGCTTTAGTTTTTAAATCAACTACATATTTACCTTTCTTGTATAACTCTTTCAAACGATATGTTTTCCAAAAGTCACCAAGTAATTGTTCTTCATTTTCTTCTTTCACTTTTTCAATACGTTGATCAAGTTCTTGAAGATACGCTTCCATTGTTTTATCTTCTGCTTTTAATTCAGCAACTGCTTCTTCCATTTTACCATGGGCAAATTTTGGAAGTTTTACTTCTTCAAAGTTCATTGAAGAGAAAATGTTATCAATTTCACCAATACTATGTTCAACGCCACCATAAACAATCCAAGCAAATTGATCTGTATGTGATAATTCTTGATAAACAAATGGATAACTGTCAAAATATTTAATTTTTTCAATTTGCGATGTCAGTTTTTCTTTTTATGTATAATAAATGCACCCTTATGAGCACATTTATTAGTTATTTTTACGAAATTTCTTATTTACAAAATCTATGATTTCCAATTGTTACAGTCATTGGTCTTGACCAAATCCATTTATTGGTTGCAGTTCTAGGATTAAAATAGTAAATTGCTCCATAAGTTGGATCCCAGCCATTTAGTGCATCTTGTGCTGCTTTCTTTGCAGTAGAATTTGGAGTTAAGTTTATTTGTCCATCTGAGACAGCATCAAAAGCTCCTCTTTGATATACTACTCCTGCTACTGTATTTGGAAAAGAGCCATTTCTTACTCTGTTTAAAACAACAGCTCCAATTGCAACTTGACCTGTATATGGTTCTCCTCTTGCTTCTCCATAAATTACTCTTGCTAGTAAATTTAAGTCATTTGAATTTGTTGCAACAGAACTATTTGAATTAGAGCTACTTGATGAATTAAATATTCCCATTGCCTCTAATGTTCTCTTTCCTGCTATGCCATCTACTTGTAAACCATTTTTTCTTTGAAACCATTTTACAGCTTCTAATGTTCCACTTCCAAAAATCCCATCTACATTTCCCTTATAATATCCCCATCTTTTAAGTTTTGTCTGAATTTGCCTTACTTCTTCTCCTCTAGAACCATATTTAGAAAGTGCATATACCTCATTATTTCTAAAAAATACATTGTATGAAATAAATATAGAAATTA
>OLSF01001279.1_pt1 | contig 23032 bp, 15 predicted proteins | sample 1672301 | NCBI WGS metagenome assembly OLSF01 (sample SAMEA3136669, study PRJEB25190) | human gut metagenome | biome: human gut; feature: human-associated habitat; material: faeces | place: Austria | collected 2013
TCAATCCGAAGAGTAGAAGAACGATGGATGCTACGCTCGACATATCGGTCGTCGTTCCGCTTTACAACGAGGAAGAGTCCCTGCCGGAGCTGGTCGAATGGATCGACCGCGTAGCTCGCGGCGAGGGTTTGTCCTACGAGGTGATCCTGGTGGACGACGGTTCCGGCGATGGTTCGTGGCGCGTGATCGAGAGTCTGCACGAGCGGTTTGCGGCGGTGCGGGGGATCAAGTTCGCTCGCAACTACGGCAAATCCGCCGCTCTGTATTGCGGTTTCGCCGAAGCACGCGGCGAGGTGGTTTTCACGATGGACGCCGACTTGCAGGACTCGCCGGACGAGATTCCGGCTCTGCGGCATATGGTCCTCGACGAGGGGTACGATCTGGTGTCGGGCTGGAAAAAGAAGCGTCATGACCCGGCGGGGAAGCGGTGGCCGAGCAAGTTTTTCAACTGGACGGCCCGCATCGTTTCGGGAATCCGACTGCATGATTTCAACTGCGGACTGAAGGCCTACCGCCGCCGGGTGGTCAAGGCGATCGAAGTCTATGGCGAGATGCACCGTTATATCCCGATTCTGGCAAAACAGGGCGGATTCAAGCGGATCGGCGAGAAGGTCGTCGACCATCGCGCCCGCAAGTACGGTCATTCGAAATTCGGTATGGAGCGGATGGTGAAAGGGTATCTGGACCTCATTACGGTTTCGTTTCTCTCGCGTTTCGGCCGTTCGCCGATGTACTTTTTCGGCAGCCTGGGAACGTTGATGTTCCTTTTCGGCGGCTGTACGACGGCGTGGGTGATCGGTGCCAAGTTGTATAAACAGTGCCATGACCTGCCTGTGCGGGCCGTAACGGACCAGCCGCTTTTCTATCTTTCACTGCTGGCTGTCGTGCTCGGCGTGCAGTTGTTCCTGGCGGGATTCCTGGGCGAGTTGATCGACCGGAATGCCGCAGACCGTAATAAATACCTGATCGAAAAAACATTGGATAATCAATAAACCTTGCAGAGCCTGCGATTTTCGGCAGGATTCGAAGAGGTTCGCATAAACAAAATAGAAGTTATATGATTCAACGTATTCAGACTCTGTATCTGTTGCTGGTCGTCGTACTGACGGGATTGGCGCTGTGGCTGCCGCTGGCCGATTTCACCGTCGGGGCGGACACTTGTACGCTGACCGCTTTCGGCCTGAAGGATGCCGCCGGCATCACGTTGCTGCCGACGGTGTATCTGGGGGTTGTTCTGGTTGCCGCCTGTCTGTTGCCGCTGGTGACGATTTTCCTGTTTCGTCGCCGTTTGCTGCAAATACGCCTCTGTGTGGTGGAAATGGTGTTGCTGTTAGGCTCGCTGGTGATGGAAGGCGTCTATTACTTTTTGAGCTGGCGGGTCTTCTCCGACCTGACGTTCCATACGCAGGGCTTCAAGCCCGCCATTGTGCTGCCTCTGGTCTGCCTGCTGTTTGCCTATTTGGCGGCCCGTGCGATTTTCCGCGACGAACTGCTGGTGCGCGCAGCCGACAGAATACGCTGATCGAGCGGATACTGCTGACCCGGAGTATGCCCGAGCGCATGTTCCGGGTCTTCTGTCTCCGTCGGCGAACTGCTGTTCGGACGGAAAAGGGTTGCAGTTCGGACCGATCTGATTATTAAAAGAATGTTACAAACCTTTGCAGGTCCGGAAAATAATTTTAACTTTGAGGCACAATATTGCCATTATGTAATGAATTTAAAGAATTTTGGCTACAAACAATACATTTTTTAACTAACACTCAACTCTATGAAAGTAGTAAATTTTTGGAAGACATTGTTCTGTGCAGCGCTGGCCGTGACGGCTTTTAGCGCATGTTCGGACGATGACGAAGAGGGCGGTTATTCGGGCATGCCCGAAATTACCGTGAACGGCGGCGAGTCGGTGACTGTCGCCGGGAAACTCGAGGGCGGCAAGCTCGAACAGACGGTCGAGGTCGTTTCGAAAGGCGACTGGACCCTGACATTCAAGAACCCCGGGGATTCGCAGTGGGTTACTCCCAGCGCGATGTCGGGCAAGACCGGTACGACGCAGCTTACCTTCACGCTGGGTCAGGCTTCGGGAGAGCGCAGCGCAATCCTTGTTCTGACCGCCAGCTCCATGGTCGAGGGCTTCCCGCTTACGGACGAGGCTACGATCACGGTCGTACAGAGCGACAGCGATGTTCCGACGGGTAACGCTCTTTACAGCGAGAACTGCGGCACGAAGGTCGAGAAAGTCGATGGCTACTGGCCTTATGTGGACAAGTTCGAAGGTTGGACCCGCGGCGGTTCGCTCGATCAGAAGGCCGTTACTTATACCGGCAACAGCGCTTCGGTAGCCAACAGCGGCAAGGTTTTCGATCCTGCCGAGGATGAAACGACGGTAGTTTCGGGTCCTCCCTATGTTTCGATGAACAAATCGACTTCGGTTTTCAACATCAATGACATCAATATCGCATCGAACACCAATTTCACCTTCACGTTTACTGCCGCTCAACAGATTAACTATTCCAATGGCGTAGTGCTGGGCGACATGACGGATGAAACGATTCGGTTCTCGGTGTCTACCGATGGTTCGAGCTATGCTCCCGTTGCTCTGAAAGTCAAAAAAGTCGCTTCCGGCTACTGGTATCTCTGCACCGCCGAATTCAAACTGCCTGCCGGTGTTTCGACCGACAAGATCTGGGTTCGTTTCGACGGCTATGCAGGACTTGAAAACCACGGTCTGCGTATCGACGACTTCAAACTTTATGAAGGCGGCAACGGTTCGGAACTCGTCGTTCCTTCGGTGGATTATACGAAGGGTACGGTTGCCGAGGCTATCGCAGCCGGAGCCGGCAAGAACTACGAGGTCGCCGCTACGGTCGTAGCCATGCACACGCAGGGTATCCTGATCGGCGATGCGTCGGGTGTCATGCTGGCGTTCCTTGGCGAGGCTCCTGCGGTAGCTGTTAACGATGCCGTTACCGTTAAGGGAACGACCGAATTGCGGAATGGCGTCATTCAGTTCGGCAAGGAGGGTCTTTCGGTCGCCAAGACCGGTACGGGCAGCTATAACACGCCTGCTCCCGAGGTGATGGACGGCACGGCTGTCACGGCCTATATCGCAACGGCCTTGGAAAATAAGGCTGTGTACAAGTATGTGAAATACAACGGTGAGTTTACTGTCAGCGGCAACTATTACAATGTCGTTATCGCCGGTACGACCACGAAAGGCTCTGTTGCCTATGGCAAATCGGAGTGGGCGTCGTTTAATGACAAACCGGTGACTGTCGAAGGCTGGCTGCTGGGCGGTACGGCCAACTATCTCCAGACGATGGCTACGTCGGTGACGGCCGATTCTTCGACGCCGATTGTTGAAATCTCCGCTCCCCAGCAGTTCGCTGCAACCTCTCCCGTGGCTCAAACGCTCAACTATACGGTTACCAACACGACGGCTTCGGCTGTAACGTTCGCAATCGAGGGTACGAATGCCGACAAGTTCTCGCTCGGCGCCAAGACTGATAACACCATCGTCGTAAGCGCGAAAGGCGACAACACGGATAAGACAGCCTATACGGCCAATCTGGTTGCCAAAGTTGCCGGTGCGACGGTTGCAACGGTTGCTCTGAAGCAGGCTGCGCCTGCGAGCGGTGAGGATACAAAGGGTACGTTTACCTCCATGTCACAATTTATCTCAACAGGTGACCAGTATGCCAATCCTTGCGGACTTGGTGATGGCGCAACTGCTAATGGGAACAATGCAAGTGGTTTTAAAATGGGATCAAGCAGTAAAGCCGGAGTCTTTACATCGGGTGCTGTAGGAGTAACCGGAGACAAAAAACTGGGTTTCTACGCTGTCGCCTGGAAAGGGAAGAAAGCCACGATCTATGTAAAAGTTGATAATGGCTCTGTGGATGGAGAATCGAGTTTTGCTATTAATGCTAATGAAACCGCTACGGGAAATCCTCCTTTTAAATTGACGGGCCTGAATGATGCCGATTATTATGTTGTGTCATTGAAAGGTTTAACTGCAGCTTCGACTGTTTCGATTTCTACGTCTCCGAATTTTGCGGCAGATGCAGATAAAAATACGGGCCGGGCTGTTATTTGCGGAGTCCAACTGTTCTAAATTAGTCGAGGAAACCGACTTGTAAAACCAACCACTCTTGGCGGGGATAACTCCCCGTCAAGAGTTTGGTTTCTAAATGGGTCTGCGGACCAAATGTTATACTTTATTCTGAATGATGTTGAAAATTAAACAGATAGGCATGCTGCTCGTGACGATGTCGGCGATGCTTGTCCTGTTTGCGGGATGCGGCGACAAGGACGACGGGGGCGACAAGGAGTCCCTCGCGACGCTCGTTGCAGAGACCGTGAGCAGTTCAACCACAACGAACAAGATTTCGACCCAAGGCCCGTCGGGCATCACCTTCGAGGCGACGATCGTCTCGCAGGGCGGGGATGCGGAGTGGTGTTCGTTCGATTTGAATAAGCAGGTATCCTCCGCCGGCGGAAACGTCGGGGACCCGGCCTACCTCTATTTGGACAAAAACAATTCCGACGACGACCGCACGGCGCGGATCGACGTAACCTATACCAACGGTTATTCCACCTCCCTGACGCTGACGCAGAGGGCCGCGGGCTTCATCGACTACGACCGTTCGTGGGGCGAGCAGCCCGAATATCGTTCCGACGACGCTTATATCTATAAGACCTATTATGCGACGTTTGTGAGCAATCAGTTCTTTCCGGGCGGAAAACTGCGCAACTATTCGGTATGCTACGATGTCGACCGGCATATTTCGCATTGGGTGGCTTATCCGATCTTCAAGAAGGTCTACGAAACGCCCGTTTTGAGACGGGTCAACGATTTCAATTACGATCCCAATGACCAGTTGCCCGTGATTCCCACCCGCGACCAGCAATACATCGGGACAGGCGGCAACGGCCGCGGTTACGGTGCAAGGGGTTACGACCGCGGGCACATGCTTCCGCAGGCTTCGCGTTACAACAATTACGAGCCGAACCGGATGACTTACTACGGCACCAACATGATGCCCCAGAACAGCACGCTGAATCAGAATATCTGGGCCTCGCTGGAGGGCAAAGTCCGTGGCTGGGGCGGCTTGCAGACCTACGATACGCTCTATGTGGTGACGGGAGCCGCTTTCAAGAGCACGAAGACCATCGACAATGCCAACGGACCGATCGCCGTGCCGTCGCATTGCTGGAAAGTGCTGCTGCGTCAGCGGGGCAACCAGAACCGGCAGATCTCTCAATTCAAGGCGGATGAACTGAAAGCCATCGGCTTCGTGTTCACCAACGATGACGCCGGAGCCGCCACGTCGATCGAATCCGCTGTCCGTTCGGTGAAGGAGATCGAGGAGCTGACGGGCTTCAAGTTCTTCCGCAACCTCGACCCGGCCGTGGCCGATGCGGTGAAAAGCCAGAAGAACCTCGCCGACTGGTAGGGATTATGATACAATGAATTGAACCTTAACAACAAAAATCGTTTATGAAGAGAATCTTTTTGACAGGACTGTTTGCCTCGCTGATCGCGGTGGCATGCTTCGCGCAGAAGCCCTACAAAGTGGTCTTCTACAACTTCGAGAACCTGTTCGACACCATTCACGATCCCGGCGTCCTCGATGAGGAGTTCACGCCCGAAGGACCCAAGAAGTGGAACTCGGCCAAGTACACCAGGAAAATCGGGAACCTCGAACGGGTGTTGTTCGACATCGCCGCCGAGGATAAGGATTATCCCGTGGTGATCGGCGTTTCGGAGATCGAGAACCGCTCGGTGATGGAGGATGTGATCGCGCAGCCGAAACTCGCGCCCGGCAACTACCGCATCGTGCATTACGATTCGCCCGACGCACGCGGCGTCGACGTGGCGTTCTACTACCGTCCCGACGTTTTCAAGCTGGAGGGAAGCGCCGCCATTCCGTTCAAGATGCCGGAACTGCCCAACTTCAGGACGCGTGATTTCGTCACGATGTGGGGCACGATCGACAGCGAGCCGTTCTTCTTCCTCGTGAGCCACTGGCCTTCGCGTCTGGGCGGCAAGGAGGCTTCGGCCCCCAAGCGTCTGGCTGCCGCCAAGCAGGTGAAGCACATCGTCGACTCGGTGACCGCCGCCAACCCGGCCACGAAGGTGGTCGTCATGGGCGACCTGAACGACGATGCCACGGATGACAGCATCGTCGAGGGCCTCAACGCCAAGGGCAAGATCAAGGAGGTCGGCAAGGGCGACATGTTCAATCCCTTCATCGGCCTGCTGAAAGCGGGTTATGGCACGCTGGCTTACCGCGACGAGTGGAACCTGTTCGACAACATCATCGTTTCGGAGAACCTCGCCACCGGTTCCACGGGCAGCCTGAAAATCCAGCCCGCCGGCAACTCGAAGTTCTACGGCGGCATCTTCCGCCGTCCCTACATGATCCAGAAGGAGGGCCAGTACAAGGGTTATCCGCTGCGTACGTTCGTGGGCAACGATTTCCAGGGCGGTTTCAGCGACCACTTCCCCGTATATATCTACATCGCCAAATAAACACTCTAAAATATTTGTATGAAACTCAAAGTTCTACTTATTCTGATGCTCGCCGCCGTGACCTTCACGTCCTATGCGCAGGACGGAGGCATCCGCGGTAAGGTGGTTTCGCGCAACGGTCGCGTGGCCTTGAGCAATGTACAGGTGAAGATCGAATCGCTGGGTCTGACGGCCATGACCGACAAGGACGGCAACTTCATCTTCGAGAATCTTCCTGCGGGCAGCTACACGGTGCTCTTCTCTACGCCCGACTTCGAGGACCTCAACCTGATGGTCCGCGTGGGCAATGAGCATGTGCAGGATCTCAAGTCGGTGATCATCGTGCCGTCGGGGCAGAGTGCGGTTCTGGACGACGCCGTTTTCGCCGAATTCGACAGCGACTCTTCGTCGTCGGACACGCAGGCGCTGCCTTCGTCGCTCTCTTCGTCGAAGGACCTCTTCAACAACATCGCATCGTACCGTTTCAGCGAGATGCGTTTCAACGTCCGCGGCTACGATTCGCAGTACTCGGACATCTACCTGAACGGCATCCGCTTCAACGACGCCATGACGGGCTACGGTCCCTGGTCGCTGTGGAGCGGACTGAACGACGCGACGCGTAACCAGGAGAACTACACGGGCCTCGAAGCGTCGGATTTCGGCATCGGCGGCATCGGCGGCATGACCAACGTCAACGCCCGCGCCTCGCAGATGCGCAAGGGATTCCGCGTGAGCGTGTCGAACGGCAACCAGATGTACCGTTTCCGTGCGATGATCTCCTACGGCTCGGGACAGTTGGACAACGGCTGGTCGTATGCTTTCTCGGTGGGAACCCGTCAGGGCGGCAACGGCTATGTGGACGGCGTTTACTACAACTCCTATTCCTATTTCGCTTCGGCCGAGAAACTTTTCGGACAGAACCACCGCCTTGCGCTGACGCTGCTGGCTTCGCCTTCGGAGCGCGGCGCGCAGCAGGCTTCGACCGACGAGGCTTACGCCCTGTTCGGCAACAACTACTACAACCCCAATGTGGGTTACCAGGCCGGCAAGCTCCGCAACTCGCGCGTGCGCAACACCCACGAGCCGATCGTGATGTTGAACTATACGTGGGACATGTCGGAGAACACGCGTCTGAACGCCGCCACGTCGCTGCGTTTCGGCAGGAACGGCTATTCGGCCCTGACGTGGAACGCCGGAGCGGACCCCCGCGGCGACTACTACCGCTATATGCCGAATTCGGATAAGACGCAGATCGTGCCGGGCATAACTACCGACGAGACGATCTATTTTTACGCGATGGATGGCGCCATAGCGAAAGGCGTGTGGGACGGTATGCTCGACTACGACAAATTCTTCCAGACGAATATGCGGAATATCGACACCGATCCGGTGCTGTCCAAACTGATGGGTAATAACAGTCGTTCGAACTACATGATCGAGGAGCGTCACACCGACCAGCTGGACTACAACCTGGCGGTCAATGTGCAGCATAACATGCGCCACAACATGCGCATCGTCGGCGGCGCCAACCTGCGCGTCAACCGCACGAATTACTACTCGGAGGTTAAGGACCTGCTGGGCGGCGACTATTGGTATGACATCGACAAGTTCGCCGAGCGCGACATGGCCAGCGCCGAGGCTTACCAGAACGACCTGGATTACTACTGGGCTACGGGGCACGCCCGCATTGCCCGTGCCGGCGACAAGTACGGTTACTACTACCGGGCGCACCTGCTCGAAACCAATGCCTGGGCCAACTACACGTGGGGCATCGGCGGTTTCTCGCTGGGCGTCTCCGGATCGGTCGGCTACTCGAACATGTACCGCGAGGGCATGTGGCGCAAGGGATTGTTCCCCAACGATTCGAAAGGCGATTCGAAGAAACTCGACTACCTGACCTACGATGCGAAACTTTCGTTGGGCTACAAGTTCTCGGGAGCGCATTCGATCGAGGCCAATGTGGCTTACATGCAGCAGGCGCCCAAGTTCGCGACGGCATTCGTGTCGCCCCGTACGCGCAACACGACCACGCCGGGGCTGAAGGCCGAGAAGGTGTTCGGCGCAGACCTCACCTACAACCTCAACCTGCCCTACATCAAGGCGCGTCTTTCGGGATACTATACGACGATCGAGGACCAGTCGAAGGTCATCTCGTTCTACGACGATACCCGCAGTTCGTTCACCAACTTCGCCATGAGCGGCATCGACAAGCGCCATTACGGCGTCGAGTTGGGCCTGTCGGTTCCGGTATGGCAGGGTTTGTCGGTCGTGGGTGCCTTGAGCTGGGGCGACTATACCTATACGTCGAATCCCAACTTCGTGCAGACGGTTGACAACGTGGACAAGATCGTACTGAAAGATAAGGTCAACTGGGACGGTTATCATGTGGAAAGCTCGCCGCAACTGGCTTTCAACATCGGTCTCGACTACCGCGGACCGCGCAACTGGTTCGCCGGTGTGAACTTCAACTACTACGACAACATCTATCTTTCGATGAACCCGATGTACCGTACGGCTACCGCCATTAAGTATTATACGAATGTGCTGACTTCCAATACGGCCACCAATGCGCAGAAGGCATCGGCCCTCTCGTCGATCAAGACCCTCCGCAAGCAGGAGAAGTTTGACAGCGCATATACGTTGAGCGCCAATATCGGCAAGAACTGGTATATCCACCGGGTCTACATGCTGGGCTTCAGCCTCGAGGTGAAGAACATCCTCAACGATCAGGACATCCGCACGGGCGGTTACGAGCAGATGCGTATGAGCAAGGTCCGCGGTGAGGGCGGCGAGCAGATTTACGGCCGCTTCCCCTCGAAGTATTTCTACCTGTTCGGTACGACCTATTACCTGAATGTCTATTTCCGTTTCTAATCGCGCAAAGCATAATTTATGAAAAGTCTTAAAATAGCATTGGCGGCTCTCGTCGGTCTGGTGGCCGTGAGCTGCTACAACGATTTCGACACTCCGGCTCCGCAGAAACTCTATGTGGACGACGATATGGCCGCAATGGGGCTTACTCGGATCACCATTGCCGAAGTGAAGGAAAAATTTGGTCCGATCTCCAATACGGGAACCAACGACAATTTCTCCACGACCAAGACCCTCAAGTTCGGAACCCGCACGTCCGAGGAGGCCAAGTTCGACGGCCTCATGGAGTGGCCCGAGGCTTCGAAATACTACATCAAGGGCAAGGTGATCAGCAGCGACCGTCAGGGCAACATCTACAAGTCGCTCTATATCTACGACGGCACGGCCGGTATCGAGCTGAAGCTCTACAACGGCCTTTATCTCGACTTCCTGCTCGACCTGGCTTCGAAGCCGATCAAGAGCCAGTGGGTCTACGTGCGTCTCGACGGTCTCTATCTGGGTAACTACCGCATGATGCTTTCGATCGGAGGCGCTCCCTCGGACGGCATCAACACGGCCGGCAACCACAAGTTCTACGCCAACTCGAACCTCGACAACCCGAAGGTCGCCGCCCTGAACGTCTTCCGCGGCGAATACACGACGCTCGACGACTCGGACATCAAGGAGGTCGACGGTTCGAACTACACGTCGCTCGGCGAGGCCGATCTGGGCCGGCTGGTGCGTTTCAACAAGATCAAGATCCGCTATGCGGGTGTGAAGAATCAGGACGGCGTGACGCCTCCGAACCTCAAAAACGGCGGAAATGCGAATCCCTATCCGAGCTGGATCGTGACCGACTGGGGAACGCCCATCTTCGGCGCGTGGTATCGCTGGGCCTACAACAACAGCGAGCAGAATATCCGTCTCTACGGTTCGGTGCTGATGAGCTACAACGATGCGGCGGAGTACACTTCGGACCCGGGCGTTTACGGCATCCGTACGAGCGGTTACAGCCAGTTCGCCATGAAGCCCATCCCGAAGGACGGCACGGAGGGTACGGTGCTGGGCATCTACGGCATCTATGCGAAGAAGAGCGATTTCACGGGAGGTTCGGAGGACTGGGCGCAGTACCAGATCTCGGTGAGCCGTATCGAGGACCTCGGTTTCCCGCCCGAGTCGCTGCTTTCCGAGGAGTGGATCAGGGCCAATACGCCCGCCTCGTCGCTGACGCCTCCCGTGAAGAACGGCGGCGACGATTACGAGGGTGACTGATCCCGCGTTTGAGCAATAAAAAACTGCGGCCCCGATGGGGTCGCAGTTTTTTTGTGCCGCGGCGGCAGCGCTACCGCTTGTTCCATTTGCAGGAGGTCTGGTAGTAGCCGATCGCGCGGTCGACCTGCATGGCGTCCTTCCGCTCCATCGTTTCGAGGTGGTGGGGATTCTCCTCGGTGGGAACCACGCGGTACTGCTCGAAGCGGCGCACGGGCGACAGAATCGTGAAGGTGTCGCCTTCGAGGTAGCCGAGGTCCTGATAGGTGGCGATGAACGCGCGGTTGACATATGCCGGGTCGAAGATGCTGCGGCCGTAGAAATGCGAGTCGTAGCTCATGTTGAGCAGCGACAGCAGGGTGGGCATCAGGTCGATCTGCGAGACGATGCCGTCGACCACTCCGGGTTCGATAAGCCCGGGGGCGAGGATCAGCGCCGGGATGTGGTATTTCTGCAACGGAATCTCGGTGCGGCCTGCGCTCGAAGCGCAGTGATCGGCCGTGACGAGGAAGATCGTGTTTTCGAACCACGGCTGCCTGGCCGCTTCGGCGAAGAACCGTCCCAGCGAATAGTCGCTGTAAAGCACGCCTCCGGCGCGGCTCTTCGAGTCGTTGGGAATGCGGATTCGTCCGGCGGGGTAGGTGAAGGGGCGGTGGTTGCTGACGGTCATCACGTGGGCGAAGAACGGCTTGCCGCTGCGGGTCTCCTCGTTGAGCGTGCGGATGACCTTCCGGTAGGCGTCTTCGTCGCAGACGCCCCAGATGTTGGCGAAGGTGATCTCTTCGGGTTTGTAGCTTTTCTGGTCGACGATGTCGTATCCGTTGCCCGAGAAGAAGGTCTCCATGTTGTCGAAATAGCTGTTGCCGCCGTAGAAATAGGTCACGTTGTATCCCTTGTCGCGCAGCAAGGCTCCCGCGGAGTGCATTCCGGCGTTGTTCGGACGCTTGATGATGCTCTGGCCCGGGCAGGGCGGCAGCGAGAGCGTCACGGCCTCCAGGCCGCGCACCGTGCGGTTGCCCGTGGCGTATACGCGGTCGAACGCCAGTCCCAGTTTGTAGAGCGAGTCGAGTACGGGCGTGATCCGTTCCGTGTTGCCGAACCGCTCCATGTACGAGGCGCTCATGCTCTCCATGGTGATCAGCACGATGTTGCGGCGGATCTCCTCCCCTTCGGCGCGCACGGCGTGCAGGTTGTCGCCCGTGCTTTGGTAGACCCCGTGCACGAAGGCTTCGGCCTCGGCTTCGGGACGCGTGAGGTAGAACTGTTCGTAGTCGAGCGTGTTCTTGACGAAGGCGTCGTAGAACTTGTAGAGTCCGTTGGCCTGCAATTCGTTGACGTAGACGTTGTCGCTGTCCTGGAAGCGGGTGTTGAAGTTCAGCAGCCCGATCGCGGCGAACAGCGCCGCGACGTAGGCCGGTCCGATTACGGCTTTCCACCTCCAGCCTTTCAGGCATTCGGTCTGCACGAGTTCGCTGCGGAAGAAGTACCACGTCACGAGCAGCGTCACGACGACGATGCCCAGCGTCATCGGAACGACGGGGTAGGACTCCATGATGTTGCCCACCACCTCGTTGGTGTAGACCAGGTAATCGACGGCGATGAAGTTGTAGCGGACGCCGAATTCGCTCCAGAAGAAATATTCGCTGATGCCGTTGAAGATGATGGCGCCCACGTAGACGACGATGAAGAGGGCGAACCACACCGTGGTCCAGTGGCTGCGGAATCCGGGCAGGAAGAGCCGCAGTGCGAAGCTGCCGGCCCAGTAGCCCAGCACATAGAGGGCGATTCGCGGCGCGACGCTTCCGTATTCGTCGAAGATCGTGTTGAAGAACGCCACGTAGCAGAACGCCGCCACGAGCAGGGCGAGGAGGATGTAACCCCACGGCTTTTTGTACTTGGTGCGCGAAACGCTCAACATGAAGAGCCAGAGGAAAATGAATCCCGCCGTCGCGGCGCAGAAATCGTTCACGGCGCCCAGCAGGAAGACTTCGCACCATTCGCCGAATGAGAAGGCGAGTGAGGTGGTCTGCTCGTTGAAAAGCAGTACGACGCGCAGCACGAGGCCGACGGCGACGGTCAGCAGCGACAGTTTGAGATAGAGGCCGGAGACCAGCCGAATACTTTTTTGCATGATGAATTTGGTAATTAACGGTACAAAGTTAACCATTTTCAGCCCGTTCGGAAAAAGAAAAGGCAGTCAACTGGGTGACTGCCTTGTTCTGTCGGTTTGAAAAATTGATCGTTTTGTCGCTTACTTCGACGGGCGCATGACGACCTTCACGAGGTTTCCGTCCGCAAGGATCTTCTTGGCGAGCGCCTGCACGTCGGCGTTGGTCAGGTCGCGGATCGCCTGTTCGTGGTCGGCGATGTAGTTCAGGCCCGAGCCGTATTTGATCTGGATGTAGCTCATCCATGCGCCGTTCTGTTCGAGGCTGTTTTTCCAGCTCTTGAGCATGAATTCGCGGTTTTTCTCGATGTCCTCGCTCTTGGGACCGTTGGCTGCGATCTCCTCGATCTCCTTCATTACGATCTCGCGCAGTTCGTCGGCCATCTCCTCGTTGGTGTCGAACGAAATGGTCATGCTGTAAGTCTCGCGGGGGATGTACTTCGTCGAACCCTGGACGCGCACGCCGTAGGTTCCGCCCTTCTCCTCGCGGATCGAAACGAGATAGCGCGAATTGAGCGCCTGCGTCAGGAACGTCAGGGCCATTTTGTTCTTGAGCGTGTAGGGCATCTCACCCGAGAAATGGTAGTTGACCGAGACCTTCGGCTGCTGCATCGGAGCCGTGAACTCCTCCGTAACCTCGCCTTTCACCGGATAGGCCTTGTCGTCGACGTAATTGATCGGTTTGCGGGCGGCGGGGATCGAACCGATGTATTTCTCCACGAGGGGTTTCAGCGTTTCGGGGTCGATGTTGCCCACGAACGTGAAGACGAATCCGTTGGCTCCGGGGTAGAGCTTGGCGTAAATGCCGGGCAGCTGTTCGAAGTCGAACTTGTTGACGATCTCCGTCGAGATCATCTGACGGCGGGGATTGTGGCCGTAGGTCACGTCGGCCACCTTCTCCTGCATCAGGAAGTCGGGATTCGACTTGGCATTGGCGAGCTGGGCGAGGAGCATCTTCGTGAGATTGTCCACGTCGTCCTTGTTGAACCGGGGCTGCGTGAAATTGAGGTAGAGCAGCTGGAGCATCGTCTCGATGTCCTTGGGCGAGCAGACGCCGCCCATGGCGCTGGTGTAGTTCTCCACCGAGGGCTGCACCGAGGCCGTTTTGCCCGAAAGCTGTTTCTTGAGTTCCGTGGCCGAGAATTTGCCGACGCCCGACATCGAGTTCACGGCGGGCATCATTTCGCCCATGTAGTACTCCTCGTCCGAGAGCAGCGACAGGCCGCCCTTGCCGACTACGCCCAGGCGCACTTCGTCGGCCTTGAAGGTCGTGGGTTTCACGACGACCTTCGCGCCGTTGGCCAGCGTCCATTCCGTCGTTCCGAGCTGTTTGTCCTCGACCGTCTTCTTCACGGGCGAGCCTTTGAGCACGGTCCCTTCTGCGATCAGCGGCTCCTTGACCACGTTGTCCTCATAGGCCGTGACCTCCGATGCGGCCACCTTGTCGCGGATGGCGAGAATCTCCTCGGCGGTGGGCGTTGCGACGCCCTCCTTCTCGGGAGCGTTGATCACGATCACCTGATTCGTCGGGAGAATGGTCTGCTTCGCGAAGGCGTTGACGGCATCCACGTTGAGCATCTTGATCAGCATGCTGTCGAGCTGCCATTCGGTCTCGGCATCGGGCATCGGCTGGTTTTTCTGGTAGTTGTTCAGATAGGTCTGCACGAATTCGTTGTTGCGGCGGTCGTTGCGGTTGGCGTACGAGCGTTCGGCCTGACGCATCAGGTTCTCCTGGGCGCGTTCGAACTCGCCCTGCGTGAATCCGTAGCGGCGCACCTTCTCCATTTCGGTATAGAGGGTCTCGAAGCCGCGGGCCAGCTTGCCGTCTTCGGTCATGGCCACGAATACCGTGGCGTCGAGCGTCGGGATGATGCCGATCACGTCGCCCGTGCCCATGCCGGCGCCGAGGAACGGCGCGTCGGGCTGCATGGCGATCTCCTGCAGGCGGGCGTTCTCCATCGTGGACATGTAGGCTTCGATCACGTTGTTGGCCTCGGCCAGCACCGTGTTGGCGAGCTGTTCGGGAAGCGCCGGGCGCTTGATGAAGAGCTGCACCTTCGTACCCTGCATTTCGGGATCGGTGTAGATGCTGACGATCGGCTCCTCGTTGTCGGGAACCACGATGGTCTCCTTCTGCGATGCGCCGGCGGCGGGAGCCGGAATGTCGGCCATCAGCGTCTTGATCTTCGATTCGATGGTATCCACGTCGATGTCGCCGACCACGATTACGGCCTGGTAGTCCGGACGGTACCATTGTTTGTAGAAATCCTCCAGTTCCTTGTGCCGGAAATTCTTCAGTCCGTCGAGGTAGCCGATCAGGTTGCGGCGCTCGTATTTCGTGCCTTTGCCCAGCGCCTGCAACAGCTTCATCGTCGAACGCCACGACGCGCCGTCGCGCGTGCGCAGCTCCTCCATGATCACGCCGCGCTCCGAGTCGATTTCCGACGGCTCCAGCGCGATGAAGTGCGACCAGTCGTGCAGGATCAGCAGCGCCGAGTCGATGATTCCTTCGCGCGAGGTCGGCACGTCCTTCATGTTGTAGCACGTGTAATCCCAGCTCGTACCGGCATTGAGGTTGGCGCCGAATTTCACGCCCACGGTCTCCAGATACTCCGTGAGCTGTTTGCCCGGGAGGTTCTTGGTTCCGTTGAAGGCCATGTGTTCCAGGAAGTGGGCGAGGCCCTGCTGCGAATCGTTCTCCTGGATGGCTCCCACATCGTGGAGGATGTAGAAATCAGCCTGGCCTTTCGGCTTTTCGTTGTGGCGGATGTAGTAGGTCATTCCGTTTTCCAGTTTCCCGGTGCGGACCTCCGGATCGGCCGGGATCGGCTGGTTCATCTGTGCCGCGGCACTGCCGGCGGCGAACGCCGCGACGGCCAGCATCAATAATTTTTTCATGGGCATTTGTGGTATAAGGTTTATTGTTTCTGTGTCTCTTCGGGGCGGTATTCGATGATATCACCCGGCTGGCAGTCCAGCTCGCGGCAGATCGCTTCGAGCGTGGAAAACCGGATGGCCTTGGCCTTCCCGTTCTTGAGGATCGAGAGGTTGGCGGGCGTGATGTCGACCCGTTCGGCCAGTTCGCCGAGCGACATCTTGCGTTTGGCCATCATTACGTCTATGTTTATGATTATCGCCATAAAGTCGTCCCCCCCCCTTTTATCGTTTGCATTTCTCTCATGTCGTCTGTTTTAGATGGTCAGTTTCTGCTCCTCGCTCAAATTCTGGCCGATGGCGAAGACCTCGGCGGCGAAAAGGATCAGGATACCCATGATGATCATTGCGTAGGAGACGTGGAAACCCGCGTCGACGGTGTATCCGCTTCCGGCGAGCAGTTCGGCGGCGCGGCTGTTCATCACCCAGTCCACGGTGTCGCTGATCAGTTCGGTGACGATCGTCAGCATGCCGATTGCGCGCAGATACCAGACGTTGCGTTTGTCGAGCGTGCGCTCTTCGCGGATCGAGCGGCGCAGCGAGTGGATGATCACGAACATCAGTACGATGATGGCCAGGTAGAGAAGCGGGCAGAGCATGACCAGCGCATAGAGCCATGCGCTGCCGCCGATCGAACGGAATGCCAGCCCCAGCGGGGATGTGCCCGGGGCGTTCTGCTCGACGACCAGGGCGAGTTTGCGGACGTTGGCTTTGATTTCCACGCCCGGCGCTGCGGCGATTTCGACGGCCGTTTCGGGCTGTCCCGTCACCCGGATGTCGCCCAGCATGTAGATCATGCGCGGCACGCCGGATTTCCACTTTTCGGCGATGTCGTTACCGAGTTCCGCGCCTTCCGCCGCGCCCCGCGAGAAATTGGGCAGGATTCCGTGGGCGATGCTTGCCACGAGTACGATGAAAAACGTAATGTAAATGACCAGCAGGCGTTGCAGGAGCGATTTTTTGTTCTGCATGTGTGACTATTTTGGTTTTACAGTTGCAAAGATAGAATTAATTTTCGAAAAACAAATAATATTTATCGTTTTTCGATAAAATTTTTCGCGGCGGACAAAAAAGGACGGCACAGGCGGCCGTCCTTCGGATCGTCTCCGGAGCGTTTACTCCACGTTGTCTTTCAGCTGTTTCCAGAATGAAGCGCTGATGGACATCGAGATCGAGATGGCCAGCACGTAGAGGATGAACATGACGACGAACGTGATGAAGCCGATGCCGATCGCATTGCAGATGGCCTGGAAAATGCCGAATACGATGCCGAACAGCACGCCGACGACCAGCGACACGAAGAACATGGTCCATTTGCTGCCGTAGGTGGCGTCGTTCGAAGCCTTGATGGCCTGTATCGGATTTTTGCCCTTTTCGATGAGGAAATAGTAGGAGAGCGTCCATGCGATCGAGAGCACGATGCCCGGGATGACCATGAAGAGCACGCCGATGAAAATCGGGAAAACCATCAGGCCCATCGTGATGAAGAACTCGCCCATGTAGCGGCGGTATTTGCTGTCGAAAATGCCCAGGGGATTGACAATCTCACCCTTGGCCAACTGTGTGGGCAGTAAGGTGATGGCGATTGTGGTACCCACATTGAGATAAGGTATCCAGATCGTAATGAGCCATAAGGCCACTGCTGCGATCACCGAAGGTGCGTTCTTTACGCCGATGGCGACGGAATCCTTGAGGGTTTCTCCGAAATCGAGTTTTTTCACTTCCATAACTAACAGGTTTAAGGGTTAACATCAAAAACAAAAATACGAAAAAAATCGTATCTTTGCCTGCATAACCGTAAAATTCAATGCAATGGCTGAAAAATCTCGCTATAATTACCGGGTTGAACCGCAGGACGTGGATTTCACGCTGCGGGCGACAATCCCTTCGCTGGGCGGCTCGATACTCAACACCGCGGGCATCGACGCCCACGGCAAGGGGTTCGGAGTCGATGCGCTGAATGCCGATAACCATTCGTGGGTGCTTTCGCGCATGGCCGTCGAATTCGACTGCCAGCCCACGCAGTACACCGACTATACCGTGGCCACGTGGATCAGCGATTACGGCCGGGTGCTCTCGACGCGAAACTTCACGCTGACCGATGCCGCAGGCCGCGAATTCGGCCGCGCCGTGACGCAGTGGGCGATGATCGACCTGCAGAGCCGTTCGGCGATCGACCTCTCGTGGGTGGGCGATGCGCATGCCGACGCCATCGTCGATGCCGCGCCCCCGACGGACAAGCCGCGCAAGATCCGTGCGGTAAGCCCTACCGCGACGGCCGAACACCGCGTGGTTTACAGCGACATCGACTTCAACCGCCACGTCAACACGATGCGCTATATCGAAATGATGCTCGACATGCTGCCCGTCGACATGCTGACGCAGGAGGCTCCGGTGCGGCTGGACATTCATTTCCTGAAAGAGTGCCGTTTCGGGCAGACGCTGACGGTGGGGTGCGAGTTGCGCGGGCGTTCGGCGCTGTTCGAAATTTCGGCCGACGGCGCTGCGGCTGCCGTGCGTGCCTCTATCGAATGGAAATAGGCCTGCGGGGAACGCTTCGCAGGGCGCTTGTGGAACGGGTTTTGCAGTTTACGGCTGCAAAACCTTTTTCATTATGGAGAGCGCAACCAAAACACAAGCGAAAAACAAGTATCAGGTAAGCATCGACCTGCTGAACGATGCCGTGGGCAAGGAGATCGCCACTTCGTTGCAGTACATGTATTTCCACACTCATTTCGAGGACGACCGCTACCAGTATCTCTCGAAGATCATGCGCGAGATTTCGATCGCCGAGATGCGCCACATCGAGGAGTTCTCCGACCGCATCCTGTTCCTGCAGGGCGACGTGGACATGAACGCCTCGTTCCGCACCCGGCAGATCACCGACGTGAAGGAGATGCTGCGCATGGCCATGCAGCTGGAGCAGAGTACGATCGACAGCTACAACGAAGCCTCGCGCATCGCCTCGGAGAACAAGGACGCCGTAACGCACAAGATGTTTCAGGACATCATCGTCGAGGAGGAGGGGCATCTCGACACCTTCCGCACCGAGTTGCAGAACCTGATCGACTACGGCGAGGAGTACCTCGCGCTGCAATCGGCCGCCGGCAGCAAGCATACGTCGAAGAGTTTCAACCATTCCGGCGGCGGCGAATAGCGGTTCGCGCGGCGGAAAGCACTTCTGACGCAAAAAACGGAATCCTTTTGCCGGGGTCCCGTTTTTTCGGTTATCTTTGTACCTGAATCATTCGCGGGCACCTGTGCAAACCCCGGCCGGCGCATGAGTTCCTCCCGGGGGAGGGATTCGGGGCGGGGCGGGTCTGCCGACGCGGCCGGAGGCCGCAGGCGTCGGGTTGCCGGATCGGATGAACGGCATGAAATCGCCGGAATGCTCTGATACGATGAAAATAACGATTTTAGGACCTGCCCATCCCTATCGCGGGGGCCTGGCCTCGATCATGGAGATCATGGCCCGCACGTTCCAGCGGCGGGGCGACGAGGTCGACATCAAGACCTTCACGCTGCAATATCCCTCGCTGCTGTTTCCCGGCGAGAGCCAGACGGTTGCGACGCCTCCGCCTGCGGACCTCCGCATCTGCCGCTGCGTCAATACGATGAATCCGCTGAACTGGGTGCGCGTCGGCCGCCGGATACGCCGCGAGCGTCCCGATTTCGTGCTGATGAAGTACTGGACGCCCTTCATGGCCCCCTGTTTCGGGACCATTGCACGCATCGCCCGCGGCAACGGCCATACGAAGGTGCTGTGCCAGATCGACAACGTCGAGCCGCACGAACGTCACCTGACCGACAAACCCTTCAACCGCTACTACCTGCATTCGGTGGACGGCTTCGTCTACATGTCCGAGCAGGTGCACAGCGAGCTTCGCGCGTACAGCGACGCTCCGGCCCTGTTTTCGCCGCACCCGCTGTTCGAGAACTTCGGCGAGCGGGTCGAACGCTCCGAGGCGTGCGTGCGTCTGGGGCTGGACCCTGCGAACCGCTACGTGCTTTTCTTCGGGCTGATCCGCGATTACAAGGGGCTTGACCTGCTGCTCGACGCCTGGGCGCAGCTCCGGCGCGCGGGCCGCACCGAGGGCCGCCGGCTGATCGTGGCGGGGGAGTTCTACACCGCCCGGGAGCCGTATCTGAACCGGATCGCCGACAACGGATTGCAGGACGAGGTGCTGCTCCACGACCGTTTCATCCCCGACGACGACGTGAAATATTATTTCTCGGCGGCGGACTTCGTCGTCCAGCCCTACAAGACCGCCACGCAGAGCGGCGTGACGCAGATCGCCTATCAGTTCTGCGTGCCGATGGTCGTGACGGCGGTCGGCGGACTGCCCGAGATCGTGCCCGACGGGCGCGTGGGCTACGTCTGTCCTCCGACGGCCGAGGGGGTTGCCGCGGCGATGGACCGCATGTACGAGGGCGATGCGCTGAAACGTTTCCGGGAGAACTGCGTCGAGGAGCGCCGGCGTTTCTCGTGGGAGGAGATGTGCAGCCGCGTCACGGAACTCTACGGCCTGGTGGCTCCGAAATAAGGCGGCGAAAACCTGAAAAACAAGGCCCGGCAGTGCGTCGCACAACCGGGCCTTTCTTCATTTATTCGGGTGTAGCTTGGGCTACTTCTTGATATTGGGCAGTTCCAGCCCGTATTTCTTTTTGCGGTCTTCCGCCTTGAGCCACAGTCCCAGCAGCATCGCCAGCACGCCGCACGCGACGAAAATCAGCATCGGACGGGTGTAGTCGTAGGGCATTCCCTCGGTCCGTCCGGCGTTGAAATATTTGAGTGCGAAGCCGAAGAGCATCGGGAAAAGGCACAGTCCGATGTTCTGAATCCAGAATATCAGCGAATAGGCGGAACCCAGATAGCGCGTCTCTACGATCTTCGGAACCGAGGGCCAGAGTGCGGCCGGAACCAGCGAGAACGAGATGCCGAGCAGGACGATCGAGCCGTAGGCGACGGGCTTGCTCGGGAACTCCGGGAGCACGAAGGCGAAGGTCAGGTGGCAGACGATCATCAGAATGGCGCCTAAAATGAGCATCGTGGCGCCCTTGCCCTTGTGGTCGAGGTATCGGCCCAGGAAGGGGGTGATGGCCGCCGCGCCCATCGGGAACCAGCGGAAAATGTCGGCTGCGGTCTGGGCCGATACGCCGAGGTTGCTCTCCAGCATGTTGGTGGCGAAGCGCTGGAAGGGGAAGATGGCCGAATAGTAGAGCACGCAGAGGAATGCGATGATCCAGAACACCTTGCTGCTCAAGATGTACTTCAGGTCGCTGACCTTGAACTCCTCCTCGCTGCCGCCTCCGCCCCGGCTGTCGAGACCCAGTTGTTTGTCCAGTTTGCGGTCCATGAAGGAGAAGATCACGAACGTCAGCAGACCGATCAGCAGCAGCGCCGTGCAGAATGCCACCGGTCGTACGACCGTTGCGGGAGCCATGTCGGCGAGCCACGGCGAAATGGAGAAGATGGCGAAAACGCCGACGCGGGCAATGGCCATCTCAAGCCCCATGGCCAGAGCCATCTCCTTGCCTTCGAACCACTTGGCTATGGCTTTTGATACGGTGATGCCGGCCATCTCCATGCCGCAGCCGAAGATCATAAAGCCCAGCGACGCCAGTTTGGCCGAGGCGGGGAACGAGGTCCACCACGAGCCGAGCCACGTTTCGATGCCCGAACCCGCGAACGAGTCGCTCACGGCGTAGTATTTCAGACAGGCGCCGATGAACATCAGCGAAGCCGACAGTTGGCCGGTGAACCGCACGCCCATCTTGTCGAGGATGATGCCTGCGAGGATCAGAAATCCGAAGACGTTGAGTATGAACTCCGAACTGCCGTACATGCCGAATACGTCGGGGGTCCATCCGCGCTGTGCCTCGATCATGCTTTGCAGCGGCGACATCAGGTCGACGAACATGTAACCGAAAAACATCGTGGACGCGATGAGCAACAACGCCGTCCATCGGGCTGCGGGCGAGTCGTTGAGTTTACGTTGGATAGTTTCTGCCATATTTTTTTGTGTTGAGTTAGTTATCCAGTGATGCGTAGCGTTTCAGCACCTCGTAGGCTTCGGTGATTCCCAGTTCGCCGGCTTTCGAGAGGTCGAGGCAGCCCTTGCGCGTGTCTTTCATATAGATTTGGGTCATGCCCCGGTTGTAGAACGCTTCGGCGAAGAGGGGATTCAGTTCGATGGCTCTCGAGAAATCTTCGAAGGCCTCGGGCAGTTTGCCTGAAAGAGCCAGCAGCGTTCCCCGGTTGTAGTAGGCTTCGGCGAAGTTCGGGAAGAGGCGGAGCGTCTTGTCCAGATCGGCGATGGCTTCGTCGTAATTGTAGGTGCGTGTATGGGTGTTGGTGAGTTTGTTCGCCGGGTCGGAGTCGATCGAAATTCGCTGATAGGGATTGTCCAGGCCCGAAATGAAGTCGATCATTTCGGCCCGTGTCACGGCCCGGTTGAAGTAGAGGAATGGATTGGCGGCATTGTCTGCGATAGCCGACGAATAGGCGCCGACCGAATTGGTGAATTGTCGGATCAGCGATTGCGAAATGGCATATTGTACTTGCAGGAGCCAGTCGCGCGGATTCTGGCACAGGATTTCGGCATAGCGGCTGTCGAGCATCGCCAAAGAGTCCGCACCGATGTTCGTGGGCCGGTTGGAGAGGACGAGGTAGGGATTGTCCAGTTTTTTCTCGAAGTCTTTGACCCGTTGCAGGGTATAGCGGTTCGACGCCTCGATCCGGGAGGTATCGGGCTGCATCAGGGTGAAGCGGAACAGGGGCAGCAGACGCATGTTGCTGCGGCCCAGGCTCGGCTGTTCCGAGATGCGGTCGAAGTAGCTGTTGGTGAATTGATTGTCGAAAGCCAGCAGTTTGTCCATCCGTTGCGTCGTATCGGCATAGATCGAGTAGGTGCTGTCCTTCAGGTGGGATTTGTATTCGGCGATCTTGCGCTGGGCGATCTCTTCGTCCCGTTTCGCAGCCTTGGGGTTATGCAACGCATAACGCAGGGCGCTGCGGTTCAGGTAGGCGTTGGCGAAGTCGGGGTAGAGTTCGATGGCCCGGGTGTAGTCGCGCTCGGCGCCTTCGAGATCGCCCAAGCGGGTTTTGAGCATGGCACGCAGGTAATAGACCTGGACATTGCCGGGGGAGTAGAGCGCCACGCGGTCGAAGTCGTCGAGTGCGCGGTTGTAATCGCCGATCTGGGTGCGGAGAATCGCCCGGTTGAAATAGGTGAACGAGTTGGTCGAGTCCAGTCCGACCGCATCCAGTTCCTGCGCCGGGATGAGATGGCCCTGCCGAA
>OLSF01001302.1_pt1 | contig 22787 bp, 37 predicted proteins | sample 1672301 | NCBI WGS metagenome assembly OLSF01 (sample SAMEA3136669, study PRJEB25190) | human gut metagenome | biome: human gut; feature: human-associated habitat; material: faeces | place: Austria | collected 2013
TTCTCAAAGGCAGTTTGACGAATCGCTTCAAAATCAATTTCTTTCATAAGACTATCCCTCCTTTCGGCTTCCAGTATATCACACTAGACGGGGGAGGGGCAACGAAGATCAAGAAAGCGAGGCGAGAAGATGAACGCCAATATTGAAATCACAACCGACAGCAATGGGTGTGCGACTAAGTTACTGCTGAACGGCACCGATATTTCTAACATGGTGAGCGCGGTTACGTTTCGGCAAGTCGGAGGAGCTATGCCAACGGTGGAGTTAACCTTCGTGGCAGACTGCGTCAACATAAAGACCCCTGCGTGCGTTCGGTATCCACAGGAGTTGCTAGACGCTGTGATGAAAAAGGGGAGGGAAGACCTGCGATCAGCAAATCTTCCCCTGCGGTTTAACGAGTGATGGCATTCGGAGCCTTTCTGAACAGCGGACAGGAAACCACACCGTTCAGATCACAGTCTGATACCGAGCACTCGAAAGCGCACTTTTTGTATTGAGGTGCGGCGGTTCCTAAAATCGGAACATGAACGAATTTAACCTCAATAGCGGCTTCTTCTCTGATATGTGGACAATATTCGGAAGAAGCTTCATAGATAGGTGCACGCATTATATTCCCTCCTTTCCGCCCTCAGTATAACACAGACTGGAATAGGAGGCTACCCCCGAAAGCGAGGTGAGAAGCCCCGAAAATCTCCGAAGCGATCAAAGAGGTATTACAAATTGATACCTGACGAAGGAGGTGATTCTAATGAAAAGCCGTCTTATCCAGGAAACTGTCAGCTACGAAGGCGCTTGCGAGATGTTGGACTGTGGCAAGAACACGATCTTCAATCTCTGTAAAGCCGGAGAACTGGCGTCCACGATCCACGCCGGACGACGGCGTATCTACATCGACAGCATCGAAGCCTATGCCGAGCGTATCCGCGCAAAGGCGTATGCCGCAAGCAACACATAAGAAAGAAGGGCAACCAATGTCTAACAACAATTTTGCCGCAGACCTCGCCTCGGTCGCATCCGAGTTCGGCGTAGAGGGCACCGAGAAACACAGCCGCGGCATCAAGCCGAGCAAGCGCCCGTACTTCCACTGGACAGATGAACAGCTCGAGCAGTTGGCAACGCTGCGCGACGAGGGCAAGTCTGCGACCGAGATCGCGGAGGCGCTGGGCGTATCCCGTGATAAGGTTGTTACCAAGCTGGCCGCCATGGCTGCACGGCAGCGGACCGGCAGCAAGGAGCCGGAGCAGGTCGAAGAACCGCCGACGACTGAACCGCCGGACGATGAGGACATACTTGTTGCCGCTCCGGTGCCTAAATTATATGTGTCCGATGAAGCCTTCGATCGCATGATCTTCACGGCGTTCGACAACGTGGTCGGCCGGGTGGACGACTTTAACAGGATGGCTGCCTGCTGGCGCAAGGCTTTGTCGGTCATCGAGCAGGAAATCCGCAAGCTGTCGTACATCATCGAGCAGCACCCGAACACCGAGGAATCGGTCTGTCAGATCGTGGCCGTCATCGCGTATGACGAAGTACGCGCATGAAAAACGCCGCTGTCAGGACGGCAATCCCGATCAGCGGCAAAGAAAAATATATTCAACCACATAATAGCATGAAGTTAGGAGAATTTCAATGGTAAAGATTATCAGCAACGCCAATGCAGGCAAGGCAACCGTCGCAGAAGTCGAGATGGCGGGCGACATCACGACTATCATTACCGAGATCGGCGCTGCGATCAACGGTATTTACAACGAGATGAGGGCTCGGAACAAGAAGGATGCCGGTATGTTCCGTTTCCTGCTCACTGAGCTGTTCTCCAGCGAGTTTTCGCCGCTGTGGGACGCAGATGGCAGCCATATCAGCTGCAACGCCGCTATCGTCCGCAAGGGCGCGAAGCTGACCGGCGACGACATTGCCGACCTGCTGCGCCGCGGCACGCCGAAGGACATCATCAAGAGCCTGCTGGAGGAGATGGAAGCATGAACATCCTTCTGAAATCTTTGGACTTGGTGCACTTCAAGTGCTTCAACGTCCTGCACCTCGACTTTCACGAGGGCGTGAACAACATCTACGGCGAGAACGCCGCAGGCAAGACCAGCGTTTACGACGCGCTGACGTGGCTGCTCTTCAACAAGGACAGCGCCGGGGGCGCGCGGCCGGACATCAAGCCGCACCATGCGCCGGCAGGCACGATGCCCGAGGTCACGGCGGTTCTCGAGGTGGACGGCGAGCCGCTCAAGCTGCGCAAGGTGCTGCGTGAGAAGTGGGAGAAGCCGCGCGGTTCGTCTATCGAGCGCTACGCCGGTGACACGCGCGACTACTACATCGATGATGTGCCGCTCGCGGAAAACGAGTACAAGCGCCGCATCGCGGAGCTAATCGACGAGAGACAGTTTAAGCTGCTCACCGATGTCTGGGCGGTAACGAAAGGAATGCACTGGAAGGACCGCCGCACGCTGCTCGCTGAGATCTGCGGCCTGCCGGAGGACAAGCAGCTGCTTGCGGCTGCACCGCAGTTTACGGAACTGAACGAGAAAGTCGGCCGCCGGACGGTGGATGAATACAAGTCCGTGCTGATGAAGCAGCGCAAGGACATGAACGCAAACCTGAACACGCTGCCGGTCCGCGTGGATGAGTGCAGCCGCATGGTAGCGGAGCTGGAAAGCCTTGACTTCGCGGCGGCGCACAGCGAAAGCGACCGTTTGCAGGCCGAGCGCGAGCGGGTGCAGGGTGAGCTGGTGAAGCTCACGAACAACACCCTTGCCGCGCAGGCACGCAACGAGCTGGGCGCTCTGCAAAACCAGCTCCGTGAGCTGGAAGCAGAAAACAACGCCCATCTTGCCAGCCAGCGTGTGCCGGTAGAGGACAAGATCGATGAGCTGCGCCGTGCGCTTTCCGAACGCAAGCAGGACGTTGATCGCTTGCAGAGAACCATTGACCATGAAAAGCAGTACATCGCGGACGGCGAAACCCGCCTGAACGATTACCGCGCCCGCTGGCGTGCGATTGATGCCGAGGAGTTCACGGACACGGTCTGTCCGACCTGCCATCAGCCGCTGCCGGCAGAGCAGGTTGCAGAGGCGCGAACGACCTTTGCCGCCCATCAGCAGCAGCGCAAGGGCGCACTCCTTGAGGACAGCAAGCGGGTCAAGCAGGGCATTGCCGCCGCACAGGAGCGCCTTGCGAGTGCCGAAACGGCGCTGAAATCCGCACAGGACGAGGTGCAGAAAGTGCGGATTGCCCTTGACGGATACACGCCGCCGGTCATCGTAGAGCCGGAAAACCTGCCGGACTACGACCGCCGTGGGAATGCCATTCGGACGCTTATCGCGGACGCAGAGAAGCGGCTTGACCGCCTGTCCGGTGATACCGCAGCGGAAAAGAGCCGCCTGGAAGCCGAGCACGCCGAACTGACGCGCCGCAAACTGGAAAGTGATGCCGTTCTCGCTAAGGAGCTGACCCTCGCGGATGCGAAAAAGCGCATTGCTGAATTGCAGGCCGAGCAGCGCACTGCAGCCGCCGAGGTCGAGCAGATGGACAGGCTCATCGCCATGTGTGAGGAGTTCACGCGCTACCGCGTGCAGGCCATCACCGAGAGCGTCAACAGCCGGTTCCGCCTGACGCGCTGGCGGCTGTTCACCGAGCAGGTCAACGGCGGTCTGGCTGATTGCTGTGAGCCGATGGACAGCAACGGGACAGCGTTCGAGGGTACGAACAACGCTATGAAAATCAATATCGGCATGGACATTATCGACACGCTGAGCGAGTTCTACGGCGTGCGCGTACCGCTTTTCGTGGACAACGCCGAGAGCGTCACGCACTTGCAGCCCATCGGCTCACAGGTCGTGCGGCTGGTGGTTTCTGAAGCAGATAAGGAGTTGAGAATCGAATGAGTTTGAAGGCAAAGCGCAAGGCGGCGAGCAGCATTCCGCCGATGGACGGCGGCACTTATATGGGTGTTTGCGTTGCGGTCGTTGACCTCGGTCAGCAGTACAAGCAGTTCGAGAAGCAGAAGCAGGGCAAGTACGCCGAGGAATGTATGTTCATCTTCGAAATTCCGGACGAGCGCGTCGAGGTGGACGGCGAGGATAAGCCGCGCTGGTTGTCGTCCCGCCGGTTTACGGTATCGCTGCATGAGCGTGCGGCACTGTTCCAGATGCTGACCGCGTGGCGCGGCAAGGCCCTGACCGATGCAGAATTGGATCCGGCCGGTGACGGCTTCGACCTGATGCAGATGGCAGGCGTACCGGCCATGCTCAGCGTCACGGTCGTTGAAAAGGATGACGGCAGCAAGTACAACCGCATTGAGGCCGTCACCGGTTTTCCGAAAGGCCTTCCGGCACCGCAGCCGGAGAGTGAAATCCTCGTATTTGATGCGGATGAGCCGGATATGGAAACGTTCGGCAAACTGCCCGAGTGGGTGCAGGACATCATCCGCAAGTCTACGCAGTTCGCGGACAACGTACCCGAGGAAAAGGTCGATATTCCGCCCGAAGAACCGGAAACGCCGCCTGACAGCAAAGGAGCGTGCCCGATTTGACGTTTACATCACTGGCGAGCAGCTCCCGCGGCAACGCCTACGTTGTGTCGGACGGTGAAACGACCCTGCTGCTGGAATGCGGCCTGTCGTTCAGGGAGCTGCAAAAGCGGCTTGGCTATGGCGTGGCGGACATTACCGCCTGCCTTGTCAGCCATGAGCATCAGGATCACGCGAAAGCCGCTGCACAGATGCTGAAAGTGGGCGTGCCGGTATACATGAGCGAGGGCACGGCCGCCGCCCACAAGGATGCAATGGACGCGGCGCACCTCATCCGGGCAGGAGAGGTACTGCGGTTCGGACACCTGACCGTTGTTCCGTTCCGCACCTATCACAATGTGGAGGAGCCGCTCGGTTTTCTCATTGAGGACGGCCGCACGAAGGAGCGGCTGCTCTGGGCGGTCGATACCGCCAATCTGGGTGTCACCGCTGACCGGCTGACCTATATCGCCGTCGAGTGCAACTACGAGGAAAGCCTGCTGGGTCGCAGCGACCGCATTCCCTCGGTGCTCAAGGAGCGCATTCGGCACAGCCATTTCGAGGTGTCGGACGTTATCAAATGGCTGCACAAGCAGGATCTCAGCGGCGTGCTCACCATCTGGCTGCTGCATCTGTCCGCCGGCAACAGCAGGGCAGAGGCATGGCAGCGGCGGTTTGAAAGAGAGTTTCCGGGTATCACCATTCGGATTTGCGAGGAGTAACTATGCGTAAGAAATTATGCCTGACCTGCGCACAGGCTTTACAGAAACGTGCAGACATCCGATATACCGGCAAACGGACACGGATGGATATGTGCAGCGGCTGCCACAGCAAAATGCTGGTGACGGAGTACATCGTACCGGATGAACCGGTGCCAATTACACCGAAACCGGAGCCGAAATCTGCTGCTGTGCAGTACAAGCTGGGCGAAAAGCTGACTATGACTGTTGCAGTCGATAACCGTACCGCCGGTGCAATCCTGCGCTATGCGGAACGCTGGTCAATCGAGCCTGGCGAGGTTATTGACAGTCTGATGAGATTCTACAAGCGTGCAATGAAGGAGAGGTACAACCATGAGCAACTTTAATAACACCGGCGAAGTCAAGGAGATCAGCATTCTGGATATGATGAATGGCGCGATCGGTGAGCGCGCGGCCTACGAGCTGACGCGCATCATGAAAAACTGCCGCGACCTCAACACTGAGGCGAAAAAGGCGCGCACGCTGACGATCAAGCTGTCCATCGTGCCGACCGAGAACCGCGACAGCGTGGCGGTCCGTGCAGAGGTGAGCAGCAAGCTGGTTCCGGTCAAGCCGATCGACGGCGCACTGCTGCTCGGCGGTACGGACGCAGACCCCATCGTTATGGAGTACACGCCGCAGGTGCCCGGTCAGCAGTCGTTCGACCTGTCCGTTGACACCGAACCCAAGGTCGTCAAGCTGGCGTAAATCACAAGGAGGATATTCAAAATGATCAAGGAAGCACTGGAATATATCGTAAACCTTTCGGCTCCGCATCTGGAGTTCCGCAATGGCAGCCACTATGCAGACCGCACGCTGCACCGCATCCCGAACGAGCTGACGGCATCGCCGCTGGCGGTACATACGCTTTCGGCGGTGCGCGACTACATCGAGAGCGGCGCGGATGAGTGCGCCGAGGACGAGGACAGCCTCAGCCGCCGCTTCGTTATCCACGTTGCGGACTACAATGAGGTGTATCTGTACCGCGAGCTGAACAGCGACAAGGCACGTGAGTGCCTGCTGGAAGCCGAGTTGTCCGCACCGGCGTTCCCGTTTGGCCGCTGGCTGGGCGTGGAGGAGTTCATCATCAATATGCAGACGCATTTCGTGCCGAGTGAAAACCGCGACACGCTGGTGCAGCTCATCAGCACGGTAACGACCGAGAATGGCGTATCGCTGGCAGACGACGGCATGACGCAGCGCGTGACGGCCCGCAGCGGTATTTCTCTTGTGAAGCAGGTGAGCGTGCCGAACCCGGTCGTGCTGGCGCCGTACCGCACCTTTACCGAGGTCGAGCAGCCGAAAAGTCCGTTTGTGTTCCGTATTCGCCAGACCGGCGATGAGGTGCAGGCGGCGCTCTTTGCGGCTGATGCGGATGCATGGAAGCGTGAGGCTATCGCAAATATCCGTGACTGGTTCGAGCAGCACATTCCGCAGGATCTCCGCGAGGACGTTATCATTCTGGCGTAAGCAGGCAAGGCACAGGGCGGCAACCCCGCCCTTCCTGCCCTGAAAACCGGAGGTGATACTACGGGCAGAAATTGTAAAGTTGCGTTGGACTGGTGGCCGAGAGATATAGGGCTGTTCCGCGATCCCAAGCTGCGAAGTGTGCGGCAGGAATTCGGCGTGCTCGGGCCATATATCTATGAGTGCCTGCTCGACATCGCCTACGGCGATAAGGGCTATTACATCAATTATTCCGGCCGAGGGCGTGAAGACGTTCTCTGGCAGCTTTCGGAATACGTTGCCGGGCGGTACGCCGTGCCGGTGGAGACAATTGCGAACGTGATCGACCGTTTGGTGGAGTGTGAACTTTTTAGCGACGGCCTGTACAAGCGAGGGTTTATCACGTCGAAAAGAATGCAGATGAGTTATTTCATTGCCACGCTGGGACGCAGCGGCGTGCAGATTAACTTTGACATCTGGCTGCCGACCGAGGAAGAGATGCGAGAGAAAAACCCGAGCGGCAAGTCTTTTGTGCTGCAATCCTTTATTTCTTGGCGAGAAAAACATATAACTGGGCAAGAAACGGACGTTTCTCAGCCGGAAAGTACACACAGTACAGAACAGGACAGCACAGGAGAGAACAGTATAGTACAGCACAGCAGAGAACAGCAGAGCAGTGCGCCGGCGAGCGCTCTGGCTGATGAGCTGGAGGAGCTGCTGGGATGTAGATTTGATAAGAATTTCTGTCTGGAACTGGCACGTCTGCAAAAGCTGGGTATGCAGCAGGAAGTGTTTTTAGACGCTGCGCGGCAGACCAACGATAAGACACCGAGGAGTCCTGCGGCGTACTTCCGCACCGTGCTGCAAAGCTGCGAGAGGGACGGTATCCTGACGGCGGCAGATCTCGGCGCGACCAGGGCGAAGCCGATCGAGCAGAGCAGACCAAAGCAGGCGGACGACGGCGGCTATCTCAGCCCGGCGAACCTTCACGGCTCGAGCTGTGAGCAGGAAAACGCGCCGCTCGCGGACTGGGAGGAGGCATGGCTTGCACAGAAGGCGGAGATCAGAAAGAGACGCCAGGAAGCAATCGAACGTGGGGAAGAAGTGGACTGAGGAGGAGAACAGCATAATGGCAAAATGTAAATTCTGCGGACAGCCGGTTAAGGCTGCATCTGTGTTCCATCCGGCCTGCTGGGAGCAGCGGGCAAACAAGGTCGCAGAGGAGTTCTGTGACGAGTATTGCAGATTTCCGCGAGAAATCAAGGGCCATGACAGCCTCATCGAGCACTGCTCGGAGTGCGTCATCACAGAGCTGCTGCGGATGGGAGGCAATGAGGTATGATACTGGAACTGACAGGTAAGGACATTCTCGCCCTGACCAACGAGAGCAAGCGCAAGGCCGTTCTGGCCGACTGGCGCAGCTGGGGTATCTGGCACAAGGCGCCCGAAATCGGGTTGAGTGTGTACCGGCTCGACCTGCCGGACGGCTCGTTCTTTACGGCCAGCTGGTATGAGGGTGACGACTTCTTTCCGGGCGGCAGCATGGGCATGGGCAATGTCAACCGTCCGCGTTTCAATCTCTGCAACAAGGGCGGCAAGTTGAAAGCCGGGAGCAAGGCCGAGAGCCTGCTGACGGACAAGCTCAAAGAGCTGCGGAAGGAGCTGCTGACAAAATGAAAGCGCCTGCTTTTCAAACTGAGGCACAGAAAACTTTCTGCCAGACGTTCCAAAAGCTGTGCAGCCATACAAGTGCATGGCAGGTGTGGAGCGACTTTGTACAGCTGACTGCGATTGCGTTGTCAAACCGCTGTGATATGCAGGCAAAGCGCGAAAAGCAGTATAACGAGATCATGCAGCAGTACGACAGAGCGGAACAGAGCGTTTTCGCAGAACTGTTTTCACAAATGGTGACGGCACTGGAAGAGCAGCCGGAACAGGATTTCCTTGGTGATATGTTTATGCGGCTGGAACTTGGCAGTCATTGGCATGGTCAGTTTTTCACTCCGTACAGTGTGTGCAGGCTGCTGTCGTCGGTAACGATCCGAAGTGCTGTCGAACAGGTAGCAGAACACGGATACTGTAAGGTGAACGACTGTGCGTGCGGTGCGGGTGCAACGCTGATCGCGGCGCGAAACAGTCTGAAACACACGGGCATCGGAACGGATCAGGCGTTGTTCGTAGGGCAGGACGTAGACCGCACGGCGGCGCTGATGTGTTACATTCAACTCAGTCTGCTTGGCTGTGCCGGTTATGTGGTGATTGCGGATACACTGTCAAACCCGGCAGTGGGAAAAATCATTCCGCGCCGGAAAGCAGGGCAGGACATCTGGTTCATGCCGGGATTGTATTTGTCAGATGCCTGGTGTGAACGGATACGATGGGAGATGATGATGTGCAACTGACAGAAAAATTGATCGACCGATTGCTGGATGTGTATATACAGTCAGGCAGCGACCTGCAGATTGTCAAGAGTCAGCTGGAGATCATTCTGTATGATTACGATGTCCGCCCAAAGGAAACAGCGATCGTGCCCTATGGCAAAACGCGAAATGAGGTGCTGATGAAGCGATTTGCAGTTGCCAAAGCAGTTGCAGGCCGCAGTCCGCGCACAATACGTTTTTTGAGGTGATAACCATGAAAACTGACGAGCTTATCAAGTCACTGCAAAGTCTGAAAGTGCAGACCGGCTCTCTGGCCTGCCTCGGCTGCGGGCATGAGCACAACTGCGGCGTGCATGGCTGTGCGATCGCAAGAGAGGCCGCGGTGCGGCTGAGCCTGTATGAACACGCGCTGGAGCAGGTCGCAAAGGAACGCGACACGCTGCTTGCGCAGCTCAAGCGCCTCGGCGGCTGCATGGGCTGCATCGGTCATATGAACCCGGAGGCACGACTCTGCACCGACTGTGACGAGACGTTCTGCGCGTGGCAATGGAACGGAGGCGCATCACATGACCGACCGTGAGCTGAATCTTCTGCGCGAGCTGCTCGAAACGCTCGAACGGGACGAGGGCGCGTGCTACAAAGACCGCTCGCACTGCACGCCCGCCTGTCCGCTCTGGATGGCAGGAGAGTTCGACGGCAATATCTGCCTGCCGAGCATTCTCGCACGGCGCGTCAAGCGGCTGACGTTCGGAAAGGCGCTGCCGACAACGAAGGGAGAGAACAACCATGAAAGCAATCCGTAAAAAGCCCGGCTGTGCGCCGGAGCTGATTGACATCGACAACACGCTGAAAGCCTTGCAGGCCGAGGTCGGCGGCGACATCGAAACCGTAACGATTGCATCGGATGTCGTCGTTATCTGCAACGAGGAAGGAGTGCCGCTCGGAATGCCGTACAACTGCCGGTTCGTCGACGTGGATTTCGTCGGTCCGATTCTCGTGGTCGGCCGTAACAAGGACGAGTTCTGTGACGTGCCGGAGGCCGACTTCCTGATGCATCATCTGCGGGGTGAGGAGGACACCCATGACGATTAACCAGGCAATCCGCATCCTCGACCCGGAAACGACAGCCGAGGAGCTGGCAACGATCGAATACTACGGCGGTCTGCACGGTCGAGAGAAGATGATGGCTGCGTGCGAGGAAGCCTGCCGCGTAGCGGTCCGAATTATGAGAAAATATCTGGAGGAACAGAAATGAAGAAAATTGCTTTAATCGTGCTGGCTATCGTGGCCGCGCTGGTACTTATGATTGCCGCTGCATTCATATCGGCCAATAACCGTGCGGTGTCGGCAGAGGAACAGGTCAGTTCGGCGGCGGCCGACGTACAGGTAGCCGAGAAACGCCGTGTTGACCTCGTGTACAATCTGGCGGACGCAGTGAAGTCCTACCAGAATTACGAGGGCGATACGCTGACCAGGATTACACAGGCTCGAGCTGCTGCCGCGTCCGGCAAGGTCGAACAAGCGCAGGTTGCGTTGAACGCCGTTGCAGAGCAGTACCCGGAACTCAAGGCAAACGAAAATTACAAGCAGCTCATGACCGAGCTTGCGCTAACCGAGAACCAGATCGCGCAGTACCGCAACAACTATAATCAGCAGGTACGGGCATACAACAAGCTGGTACGGTCTTTCCCAACTGGTTTCCTGCTGCGAGTAATGAACTATCAGGCAATCGACACGACCTATGCGGACTACGACGCACCGGAAGATGCTCCGCAGAACCTGTTCGGTGACAGCGATGGAGATTAAGCCTCGTGAAATGGCATTCAGCGTTGCAATCGTGTTTGTTATGCTGGCGCTGGGCTTCCTGATCGGCAGTAAAATCGGTGACCATATTGCCGAAGAAAACGAGAAATTCACCACGGCAGCGCAGATCACAGACGATGAGCAGTTTCAGTACGCGCTGGCTACCGATTTCGGAAACGTCATCGCTTACGGCAATCTGATCGCTGAACAACCCGTTTCGGCAGATGATTTGGACGGCGAATACGCAAAACTGATCAGAATCACGGAACGATACACCATGCACACGCGCGAAGTGACCTATACCGATAGCAAGGGACATACGCACACCCGCACCGAGATATATTGGACGTGGGACAGGGTGAAACGAGAAGAAGACAGCACGGAAACCTTTTCATTTATGGGCGTATCGTTTCCGGCGGACAAGTTTTCTGTTTCCACCCATCGGCAGGGCAGTATGATTTATGACAATAGTGAACTGCGGCATTATTACGTAGTCGCAGATGCCAGCATGGTCGGCAGCATACATACCCGGATCAAGGATCATATGATCGCGGACGATAATGAGTTCTATGCCGACACAGAGCCGCAGGCGGTCGTAGACCGTGCTGTAAAAAATGCAGGTGTACTCGTCGTTGTGTTCTGGGTGTTCTGGATCGCGCTGACCTGCGGCGCGGTATATGGTTTCTGCGCGCTGGAAAACAGGTGGCTGGACGGATAATGTATAGTCCTGAAATGAGAGAGTATCTGAAAGAAATCAAGCGCTACCTCGTGTGGCGCTACGGTATTACGGACAGGGAGGGAAGACATTGAACAAGCGTGAGGACTGGTGGGAGTACACAAAGCGCATCATCCGGTCATACCCGGCACTGTGCCGCAAGGCGGAAAGCGTGGGCGACACGCCTTGCACACCGGCCTACGGCGCATCCGGCGGTCATAGCGGCGGCGGCAGTCCGGTTGAGCGTGCGGTCGTTGACCGCCTGACAGACAAGGAGCAGCGGCGGTATGATGCGGTACGGGCTGCCATCTCGGAAACCGAGGTGATGAAGCACGGCCGCCAGCGCATGGAGCTGATCGACCGTGTGTACTGGAAGCGAAGCCACACATTGTACGGCGCGGCGATGTGCGTGCCGGTGAGCGAGAGGACGGCCAAGATGTGGAATGCGGAGTTTGTGCGCACGGTTGAGAAATATCTGGATCTACCGTAAATTTTTTTGGAAATTTGCACTTCGTGACATAGAAGCCGTGATATTCTTATATCGTGAAGTTGACAGGGGTGAAACCCAGACCCCTGCTCCTCTTGCTTCATGTTACGGCATTGACCTCCGTGGAAAGGCACTCTCATTCGAGAGTGCTTTTTCGTACCCATTTTTCAGAAAGGACGGTGCAGAATGGCAAAAGGCAAATATCAAGAATGGCTTACGCCGGACGGCATCACCCGTCTGGAGGCGTGGGCGAGGGACGGTCTGACCGATGAGCAGATCGCAGCCAGGATCGGCATTACGACCAGTACGCTGTACGACTGGAAAAACAAATACTCGGAGTTTTCGGAGGCCCTAAAAAGGGGGAAAGAGGTCGTAGACATCGAAGTTGAGAACGCTTTACTCAAGCGTGCACTCGGCTACGACTACACCGAGGAGCGCATAGAGCGCAGCCGCGAGGGCGGCAAGAAGAGCATTAAGACCGTGCAGACGGTCAAGCACATTCCGCCGGATACGACCGCGCAGATCTTCTGGCTGAAGAACCGCCGGCCCGATCGCTGGCGCGACAAGCAGCAGGTGGAGCACTCCAGCGTTGTCCCCGTCGTCATCACCGGCGGTGATGAGCTTGAAGACTGACAAGCGAATCCTGCGCCTGCCGGAGATCGTCGGGCGCGGCTACGGCACGTTCTGGAACTTCAAGGGCCGATACCGCGTGTGCAAGGGAAGCCGTGCCAGCAAGAAGAGCAAGACGACTGCGCTCAACCAGATAAACCGCATCATGGAGTACCCGGAAGCCAATCTGCTGGTCGTCCGCAAGACGTACCGCACGCTGAAGGACTCCTGCTTTGCTGAGCTCAAGTGGGCGATCCACCGGCTGGGTGTTGACGCATGGTGGGCGGTCAAGGAAAGCCCGCTTGAAATGACATATCTGCCGACCGGCCAGAAGATCTACTTCCGCGGTCTGGACGATCCGCTCAAGGTGACGTCCATCACGGTTGACGTTGGTCAGCTGTGCTTCCTCTGGCTCGAGGAGGCCTACGAGGTCACTCGCGAGAAGGACTTCGATATGCTGGACGAGTCCATTCGAGGCGAGAGTGCGCCGGGACTGTTCAAGCAGATCACGATCACGTTCAACCCATGGAACGAGCATCACTGGCTGAAAAAGCGCTTTTTCGATGCGCCGCCGGATCCGGACATTCTCGCCATGACGACCAATTACACCTGCAACGAGTGGCTGGACGACGCAGACAAGCGCCTGTTCGAGCGTATGCGGCAGAACAATCCTCGGCGCTACCGTGTTGCCGGTCTGGGTGACTGGGGCATTGTGGACGGCCTGATCTTCGAGAACTGGGAAGAACGAGAGTTCGACATTGACGAGCTGCGTCGCAGGCCGGAACTTCACACCGTGTTCGGACTTGACTTCGGCTACACGAACGACCCGACCGCACTGTTCTGCGGCATGATCGACCGCGTGAGCCGCACGCTGTACGTTTTTGACGAGATGTACGAAAAGGGAATGTCCAACGAACGTATTGCGGAGCGCGTGGCTGCTATGGGCTACGCTAAAGAGCGCATCACGGCCGACAGCGCCGAACCGAAGTCCATCGACCGCCTGCGCGAGCTTGGCCTGTACCGCATTCGCGCGGCACGCAAGGGCAAAGACAGTATCGCCAACGGCATTGACTTTTTGCAGGACTACCGCATCATCGTGCATCCACGCTGTGTGCACTTCATCACCGAGATTTCAAACTACACCTGGGACACCGACCGCTTCGGCAACAAGATCGGCAGACCCATTGACGACTTCAACCATCTTATGGACGCCATGCGCTACGCCTGCGAGGGCGATATGCGCGGCGCAACATTCAGCTTCGACTAAGGGAGGGACGAGCCATGTTCCAATTCGATCAGACATACGAGGACTATTTGCTGTCCCTCGGCAGAGAAAACACCGATCAGCGCATGACGGACGCGCAGTTCGTCGTGCAGGAGATTCACCGCTTCTGGCGCTCTAAACGCTGCCGCGACATGATGGACGGTGACCTGTACTATCGCGGCAGGCACGCCATTCTGCACAAGCAGCGTACGGCCATCGGTGAGAAAGGCGAGCTGATTACGCTGGATAATCTGCCGAACAGCCGCATTGTGGACAACCAGTTCCGCAAGCTGGTCGATCAGAAAGCCAACTATCTGGTCGGACAGCCATTCGTCATTCGTTCGGATGATCAGGCGTTTGTGGACGCCCTGCGGCCGTACCTGCTGACAAAGAAGTTCGCACGGCTCATCAAGGCGGTCACCCGCGACGCGCTGTGCTGCGGCATCGGATGGCTGTTCCCGTATTACGACGAGAACGGCGCTCTGGCGTTTCGGCGGCTGCGCCCTTATGAAGTTATCCCTCTGTGGGCGGATGAGGAGCACACACGCCTTGACGCCGCCATCCGCGTATATGACATGACCGAGTACGTCGGCCTGACCGAGAAAATCGTGCACCGCGTGGAGGTGTACGATGATACCGGCATTCACTACTTCACGCTGTCCGGCGGCAGCCTGACACCGGTCGAGCCATTCTCCGCACCATACATCATGGCGGGAGAGCATCCGTACAACTGGGAGCGCATCCCTCTCATCGCGTTCAAGTACAACGCAGACGAAACGCCGCTGCTGACGCGCTGCCGCTCCATGCAGGACGGCCTTAACGCCATCGAGAGCCAGTGGCAGGACCAGATGCAGGAGGATCCGCGCAACACCATCATGGTGCTGGTCAACTACGACGGCGAAAACCTCGGTGAGTTCCGCAGAAACCTTGCAACCTACGGTGCAGTTAAGGTTCGCTCGGACAGCTCCGGCGGCGGTGACGTGCGTACCCTGCAAATCGAGGTCAACGCAGAGAATTATCAGACGCTGGTCGCGCAGTTCAAAAAAGCGATTATCGAGAACTGTATGGGCTACGATGCCAAGGACGACCGGCTCGGCGGCAACGCCAACGAGATGAACATCAAGTCCATGTATTCGGACATCGAGCTGGATGCGAACGGCATGGAAACCGAATATCAGGCGGCGTTTGAGGAACTGATCTGTTTCATCCCCTGCCATATTTCAAACACCGGCGGCGGAGATTTTGAAAATGAGCCGTACGAGTTGATTTTCAACCGCGACATTTTGATTTCCGAATCCTCGGCTATCGCGGACTGCCGGAACAGCATGGGCGTCATCAGCAATGAAACCATCGTGGCAAATCATCCGTGGGTCGATGATGTACAGGGCGAACTGGACCGTCTGGCGGCCGAGAAGGAAGCAAATCTTGACCTGTACGGCGGTTTCGGGCAGAACAGTCCGCCAGGCGACGAGCCGCCGGACGATAACAACGGGTAAGGGAGGTGCGGTGCGTGCGCAATCGGGAATACTGGCAGAAACGCTTTTCGGCGGTGGAAGAAATGCGGAATAAGCGCGGCAGGCTGACGGTTGACGAGATCGCGCCGCACTTCGACCGGGCACAGGCCGCCATCGACAAGGAGATCCGCGTCTGGTACCAGCGCTTTGCGGACAACAACGGCATTTCGCTTGCGGAAGCCAAGAAGCTGCTGCGGCAGAACGAGCTTGACGAGCTGAAATGGGACATTGAGGAGTACATCAAGCGCGGGCAGGAAAACGCCGTGTCGCAGAAGTGGCTGAAAGAGCTGGAGAACGCCTCGGCAAAGTTTCATATTTCACGGTTGGAAGCACTCAAGCTGCGGACACAGAACGCTGCGGAAAACGCCTTTGCCGCCGAGCAGAACAGGCTGACCGAACGGCTTTCGGACACATGGAAAGAGGACTACTACCACACCGCCTTTGAGGTACAGAAAGGCTTCTCTCTCGGCTTTGATGTGGCGCAGGTGGACGAAAACCGCGTAAACAAACTGCTGGACATACCGTGGACGGCGGACGGGCAGACGTTCTCCGACCGCATCTGGAAGTCCAAGGCGCAGCTGCTCGACAGTGTGAGTTCCGAGCTGACACAGATGTGCATCCTCGGCAAAGCGCCCGATGATGCCATTGCCGCTATTGCAAAGCGCATGAACGTCGCCAAAAGTCAGGCCGGCCGGCTCGTGATGACCGAGAACGCTTATTTTGGTTCTGTCGCGCAGCAGCAGTGCTACAAGGACCTCGATGTGGAGCGTTACCAGATCGTCGCTACGCTGGACAGCCGCACGTCTGACATCTGCCGCCACCTCGACGGCAAGGTGTTCGATATGAAGGACTACGAGCCGGGTGTTACCGCACCGCCATTCCATGTTTACTGCCGCAGCTGCACTGTGCCGTATTTCGCGGATAATGACGAGAACGGTATGCGTGCCGCGAGGGACGAGAACGGTAAAACGTACTATGTGCCTGCGGATATGACGTATGAGGAATGGGCGCAGCGGTCGGTAAAGAGCGAGCGCGGCATTACGAATAAGCGCGCACCGAAAGAGAACGACTACCGCGTAAACTTCGATATAGTCAACGCACCGGGGTACGTGAAGAAATTTCGCGGCATGACCGGCAATACCGCGGCTGACGAAAGCCTGTGCAAGTACGCGCGGGCAGCTCTGACGCACCGTGACGGTACCGCTAACGAAGATTTGTATATCATTTCGCGCAAGACGGGCAAGGTGTTGGGTAAAAATATTGCCGATGAAACAGAATTTGGCGTAGGCGTGAATGATGATATTCGCAAGGCTGTACAGAACAATCAAGGCGACTTGATTGGCATACATACGCATCCAGATGGAACGCCGCCGACAGGAAGCGATTTTGAGACTTCTGCTCGGCGAGGGTATGAACTGGGTGTCGCGGCCTGTGCTGACGGCAGCGTTTATGTATACAAGCACTCGGACCGACCTGTTACACAACGATTTATTGACGAAACAATCGAAAAGTATAAAAAACGGGTTGACAGCGATGGCAAACGGGTATACCATTCAGATATAGAAGCACATCTGGCTGCTTTAGACCAACTTGCAAAGGAGTACGGGCTTTATTATGAAAAGAGATAAGAAGGCTGTGAAAAAAAAGCAATACCGCCCAGGCGATCTCTACTATGACGGTCCGGTCGTAGACTCTGGCCGCACGATGGAAGAGATCGATGCAGACATCGAACGCGAAAAAGAACGCATGGCACATATGGAATGGCCGCCTAAGTACAACGGAGAATAACCACCAAAGAGCAATCTGCGGTGGTTTTTTCATACCCAAAACTGCATACCAAACGCTTTGCCAACCGGTGAGGCGTTTTTCTTTTGCCGGCATAGCTCAGAGGCAGAGCAGGGCGCTTTTAACGCTCAGGTCGGGATTTCAAAATTCCCTGCCGGCACCACTTCGGCGCTTTGGCGTTTCCGCCGCAAACCGAAAGACCGCAAACACCGGACTGAACCGGGCAACAAATGTGAAAGGAAGAAAAGACCATGAAAAAAGAAGAACTGATGAAACTGGACGGTATGACTGACGCACTGGCGGCTGCTGTGCTGAATCTCGCCAAGGGTGATACCGAGGGTATGATTCCCAAGGCACGCCTTGATGAGGTGATTGCAGAGCGCGACAACGCGCGTAAAGAACATGCCGATGTGCTGAAGGAACTCGGTGCACTTCAGAAGGAAACCGGCGATGCTGCCGACCTGCGCGACAAGATCAAGTCGCTCGAGGACGCAGCCAAGGAGAGCCAGAAGCAGCATGATGCCGAGATCCACACCCTCAAAGTGGACAACGCAGTAAATTCTGCGCTGCTTGGCTCTGGTGCACTGAACGTCAAGGCGGCCAAGGCCCTGCTGAACCTCGACAAGGCGGAACTCGCCGAGGACGGCACGGTTAAGGGTCTGGCGGACCAGATCAAGGCACTCCGGACCGCCGAGGACAGCAAGTTCCTGTTCGGTTCTTCTACGCCCAAGCTCAAGGGTGCCAAGGCGGGCGAGAGCGGCAACGAGGACGGCGACCATCAGGTAGACACCTCCAAGATGACCTATTCGGAGCTTGTCGCTTACATGGCGGAGCACCCCGACGAAAAAATTAACTGATGAAAGGAAAGTGAAATCGAAATGGCTGAAACCAAGTTTGACAGCAAATCTTTCAACCCACAGGCGTTCGGCGCGTATGTAAACCGAATTCCGAACACTACCAAGACCGAGCTGGCGAAGTCCGGCGCAGTCGGCGCGAACGAGCAGGCACGCGGTGCCCTCTCGAACCAGACCGGCGCACTGTACGCAAGAGTTCCGTACTTCGGCCGTATCTCCGGCGACACCAGCCAGAACAACGACGGTGCGACCAACATCAACAGCACCGCAACCACCACTTACGAGCAGGGCTTTGTTGTTGCCCGCCGTATGGACGCATGGACCGAGCGCAACTTCTCGACCAACATCACTGCAGGCGTGAACTTCATGGACAACGTGGCCGCACAGATCGCGGACTACAAGATGGAGGTCAAGCAGGCTATGCTGCTGGCGATCCTGTCCGGCGTGTTCGCTATGAGCACCTCGACCGGCTCGGCAATCCAGAAGAGCGCCGCTAAGGCGTTCCTCGACAGCCATGTGTACGACATCACCGGCAAGACCGGCGACGAGGCTATGGTCGGTGCGGCCACGCTGAACGCAGCCATGCAGCAGGCGTGCGGCGACAACAAGAGCGTTTTCAAGCTGGTTATCATGCACAGCGCAGTGGCGACGAACCTCGAGAACCTGCGTCTGCTCAAGTACATGACCTACACCGACGAGGACGGTATCCAGCGCGATCTGTCGCTCGGCACTTGGAACGGCCGTCTGGTGCTCGTAGACGACGGTATGCCGACTGAGGACGTTGCAGAGGACCAGTCTAAGAACATTCCGGCGTACACTAAGTATACCACCTACGTTCTCGGTGAAGGCTCTATCATTCTGGACGACATCGGCGACGCTGTGCCGTATGAGATGAGCCGTGATCCGAAGACCAACGGCGGTCAGGATACGCTCTACGTCCGCGACGGCTTTATCTGCGGCGTGCAGGGTATCTCGTTTGAAAAGCCGTCGTCCATCACGGCATCGGCTACCAACGACGACCTGTCTGCCGGTGCAAACTGGTCGATCATCAACGATGGCAAGAAGGCAATCCCGCACAAGTCCATCGCCCTGGCAAAGATCGTTTCCAAGGGTTAACGCCATGGACGGTATTCTGGACCGCGTATTGCAGCGGCTTGCGTCGTTCGGCTGCACTGCTCCTGATGAATGGGCGGTGCAGTTCTGCATCGAAAAGGTGGAGAACCACATCAAGAACCAGATTAATCGCACGGAAATTCCGGCAGAGCTTACTGAAGTATGGGTAGACCGTACCTGTGGCGGGTATCTCAGTGCGGCGTATGCGTCCGGCAAGCTGGATCTAGAAAGCCTTGACCTGACAAACGCTGTCCAGTCGGTGAGCGAGGGTGACACGAGCGTCACCTTTGCCGCCGATGCCTCGGACAGTGCGCGTCTGTCCGCGCTGATCAGCAGCCTGCTGACCGCGGGAGAGGAGGATCTGTTATGCTTCCGAAAACTGCGGTGGTAAGTGTACGCAAAACACTGGAGCGCGGCTACACCGGCACGTTCACCGTAACCGAGCGGCAGAAAGTTGCCCGTGATGACCACAGCACCGGCTTTGCCGAGGTACAGACAGTCACAGACCAGCCCTGCCGGCTGTCGTTCACGACCTCTCCTACGGCGGGGGACGGCGATACGGCGGCGCTCACGCAGAGCGTCAAGCTGTTCTGCGCGCCTGAGGTGACCATACTCGAGGGTTCGCGCGTCACGGTTACGCAGAACGGAGTTACCGGCGAATACGCGCGTTCCGGCATGGCGGCTATGTACGACACCCACGCCGAGTATGTGCTCGAGGCTTTTCGGGGGTGGGCGTAGTGGCACGGTCAAGCGTAAGCATGAACTACGATGGTCTGCGCCGCCTGCAGGAGCAACTTGCGAAGATCGACCAGACGGACGAGTTCTTTAACGCCTGTGCGAAAGAGCTTGCCGCCAGATTGCTTGCCAAAGCGATCAAACGCACGCCAGTTGGCGATTATCGCACGCAAAAGACACGCATTGCCAAACGTGACGGCAAAAAGCACAAGAAAGGCGAGAAGTACACCGTCTGGGTCAAGCCTGCATCGGGCAAGACCGGCGGTACGCTCCGCCGCGGCTGGACGGCCGGACAGAACGCAAACGCCAAGGCCTACGCCGAAAGCCTTTCTGTGCAGCGTGTCGGCAGCGACTTCATTATCGACATCATCAATCCGGTCGAGTACGCCTCCTATGTGGAGTACGGACACCGTACTTCAAACCACAAGAACTGGGTGGAGGGTAAGTTCATGCTGACACTCAGCGCAAAAGAGGTGCAGGACATGGCGCCGCGTATTCTCGAACGCAAGCTGGCAGACTATCTGCGGAGGTGTTTCAGTTGACCATTGGAGCAATCACAAGCGCGGTTTCGACCGCCGTTTACAACGCTTTCGGCGATGGGTACGAGATCTACACCGACCGCGTAACACAGGGGCTGCAGGAACCGTGCTTTCTGGTTTCGTGCCTGTCCGGTACGCGCGGCGTTGACCTCGGCAGGAGATATGCACGGACAAGTCAGTTTTCTGTGCAGTATTTCCCTCGTGTTGAGGGCGACAGCGCGGAAATCAACGACGTGCTTGAACGTCTGTTGGAGGCGCTGGAAACCATCGAGGTGGACGGTCGTCTGCTGCACGGCAAGGACATCACCGGCACGCCGCACGACGGTATGCTAACCGTCACCGCAAGCTATGACGGCTTTGTACTGCATGAGGAGGAACAGACCGAAATGCAGTCCGTCACCACGCAGACGAGCGCAAAGGAGTAACTATGACCAGAAAAACCAAGAACGAACCGCGGTTCTCTCGGAATGCGCTGCTGTATTCCGAGCTGTTCCGGCACGAACGTGACCTCATCTGTGCGCTGATCGCGTCGGACGAGTATTGCACCGTGCAGGAAGTGCAGGACCGCATCAACAAATACAAGAAAGGAAAGGTGACCTGATATGGCACTTGGCGGCGGTATTTTTACCACGCAGAACAAGGTGCTGCCCGGCAGCTACATCAATTTCGTGTCGGCAAGCAGGGCAAGCGCCAACCTCAGCGACCGCGGTATTGCGACGATGCCGCTTGAGCTGGACTGGGGCACGGATAATGCGGTGTTCGAGGTAACACCGGCGGACTTCCAGAAGAACAGCCTTGCCATTTTCGGCTATCCGTTCACCCACGACAAGCTCAAGGGTCTGCGTGAGGTGATGGACAAGGTACGCACGCTGTACGCCTACAAGCTGACCAGCGCAGGCGCAAAGGCGGCGAACACCTACGCTACGGCGAAGTGCTGCGGTGTACGCGGCAACGACCTCAAGGTCGTGATCGGCGCGAATGTAGACGCACCGGAGAAGTTTGACGTCAGCCTGTATCTCGGCACGACCCTTGTTGACACACAGACCGGCGTTGCAAAGGCGGCAGACCTCGTAGACAATGACTACGTTATCTGGAAGGATTCTGCATCGCTTGCCGAAACGGCAGGTACGGCGCTTTCTGGCGGCACGAACGGTACTGTTGACGGTACGGCCCACCAGAAATATCTGGACAAGATTGAGCCGTACACCTACAACACGATGGGCGTTGTCACGACCGACGAAACCACCAAGTCCCTGTACGCTGCGTTCGTCAAGCGCATGCGTGAGGACGTCGGTGCGAAGTTCCAGTGCGTGCTCCATAACAAGGCAGCCGACTACGAGGGTGTTATCAACGTCAAGAACCGTGTGCTGGACGAGGGCGCAAGCGAGGCGTCCCTTGTGTATTGGGTGACCGGTGCGGAGGCGGCGTGTGCCATCAATAAGAGCCTGCTGAACGTCAAGTACGACGGCGCTTATACCGTGGGTACTGACTACAAGCAGAGTGAGCTGGAGGGCTTTATTCGCTCCGGCGTGTTCGCGATGCACAATGTCAGCGGTGAAACCCGTGTGCTCTCGGACATCAACAGCTTTGTGTCCGACACCGAGGGCAAGAGCAAGGAGATTTTCGGCGACAATCAGTGCGTCCGCGTTATGGACCAGATCGCAAACGACATTGCGGTGCTGTTCAACACGCGCTATCTCGGCAAGGTGCCGAACGATGCGTCCGGCCGTGTGAGCCTGTGGAACGACATCGTAAAGCACCACCAGCAGCTCGAGGACCTGCGGGCCATCGAGAATTTCTCGGCGGACGATGTGCAGGTTGAGCAGGGTGACGCCAAGAACAGCGTTGCGGTGCAGGACGCCGTGACCATCGTGTGTGCGATGGCAAAGCTGTACATGACCGTCACCGTATCGTAAAGGAGGGAACAAGGTATGGCTTATATGCCTGCAAATGATGCGCCGTCCGCCAAGCTGGCGACGGCCTACGTCACCATTGACGGCAGCCGCTACGCCTGTCTGATGGCAAAGAGCTTTGAGGGCAAGATGAACGTGGAGACCAAGGAAGTACCGGCGCTGGGCCGCACGGTAAAGGGCGTCAAGGCAGTTGGCGCGAGCATTAAGTTCTCCATGGTCGTCTACAAGGTGACGGAGATCTTCGACGAGCTGATGGAGCACTACAAGAATACCGGTCTGCTGCCGACATTCGACATTCAGACCACGAACGAAGACCCCGCGACGTCTATCGGCCGCTCGACCAAGATCTACACCGACTGCGTGATCGACGGCGATG
>OLSF01001310.1_pt1 | contig 22725 bp, 18 predicted proteins | sample 1672301 | NCBI WGS metagenome assembly OLSF01 (sample SAMEA3136669, study PRJEB25190) | human gut metagenome | biome: human gut; feature: human-associated habitat; material: faeces | place: Austria | collected 2013
CCTCGGTGTACAGGCGGCGGACGATGTGGCCGGGGCCCTTGGGAGCGATCATGATAACGTCCACATTCTTGGGAGCAGTGATGGTCTTGAAGTGGATGTTGAAGCCGTGTGCAAAGGCCAGTGCCTTGCCCTCGGTCATGTAGGGAGCCACCTGCTTGTTGTAGATGTCGGCGCACAGCTCATCGGGAACCAGCATCATGACAACGTCGCCGGCCTTGGCAGCTTCTTCCACTTCCATGACCTTGAAGTTCTCGTGAGTTGCTGCGAACTCAGAAGCCTTCTCCCAGTGAGCAGAGCCCTTGCGCAGGCCGACGACGACATTGACACCGCTCTCGGCAAGATTCTCAGAGTGTGCGTGGCCCTGACTGCCGAAGCCGATGACAGCGACGGTCTTGCCGTCCAGCACGCCGAGGTTGCAGTCGGAATCGTAGTATTTCTTGATTGCCATAAGAATGTTCTCCTTTTTTCTTTTCGGATCGTTTTTCTATGATAGTTTTTTTTAATAAAAGCTTATCGGGTGGGGCATTTTGTGCCCGGCAGCGGGAACTGTGCTTCCCGCACTTCCTGCGAGGGCTTCTGCATGTGCTGGTGCATCCCGCCCCGCTCCAGCGCGGTCACGCCGGTGCGGCACTGCTCCAGAATTTTATAGTCCTCAAACATTTTGAGGAACGCATCGATCTTTTCCGGCTTGCCGATGAGCTCAAACACCATGCTGTCCGGGGAAAGATCAATGATCTTGGCTTTGTAGATGCTTCCGACCTCCCGCAGCTCCGCGCGGTTGTGGACGTCAGCCTCTACTTTCAGCAGCAACAGCTCCCGCTCCAGGGCTTTGTCGTGATCCAGCACAAAGACCTGCCGCGTGACTTCAAGGCGCTCGGTCTGCAGGATGAGCTGCTGGAGCTCTTTATCGGAGCCGGACACCGTGACGGTGATGCGGCTGACGGTCGGGTCGTTGGTGGCGGACACCGACAGGCTGTCAATATTGAAGCCGCGGCGGCAGAACAGGCTGGACACCCGGGCCAGAACACCGCTCTGGTTGTCCACCAGCAGGCTGATGACCCTGCGCTTTCTGGTTTCCATTTCCGCACCCTCCTTATTTCATGATGATATCGTTGATATCGCCGCCGCCGGGGATCATGGGCAGGACTTTCTCGTCCTTGTCGATCATGCACTCGATCCAGGTGGGGCCTTTCTGCTTGAGGGCGTCGGCAAACGCGGCCTGGAACTCCGGGAGATTGGTGCAGCGGTAGCCTTTCAGGCCAAAGCCCTCGGCCAGATTGACGAAATCCGTCTTGCGGTGGGGGTCGGTCTGGGAGAAGCGCTTTCCATAGAACGTGGTCTGCCACTGGCGGACCATGCCCAGCACCTGATTGTTGAAGATGACCGTGATGATGGGCAGCTCATAACTGACGGCCGTGCAGGCCTCGTTGAGGTTCATGTGGAACGAGCCATCGCCCGTGAACATGACTACCCGCTGGTCACGGCCCAGCGCCATCTGCGCGCCAATGGCCGCGCCGTAGCCAAAGCCCATGGTGCCCAGGCCGCCGCTGGTGATAAAGCCGCGGCTCTTGGTGTGGCGGATGTACTGGGCCGCCCACATCTGGTGCTGGCCCACGTCGGTGACATACACGGCCTCAGGGCCGCACTGGCTGCACACCTCGCCGATGACCTGATGGGGCATCAGGCGGGTGGGGTCGGACACAGGGTGGTAATCCTGCGCCTGCCACTCGTGGATCATCTTCATCCAGTCGGGGTGCTTCTTCTCCTCAATGAGGGGGAGCATCCCGCTCAGGACATAGCAGACATCACCGGCAATGGCAAGATCCACATCCACATTCTTGCCCAGCTCACTGGGGTCGATATCGATCTGGATGATGGTGGCGTTCTTGGCAAAGGTCTTGGGGTTCAGGGCCACGCGGTCAGAAAAGCGGGTGCCCAGTGCGATCAGCACGTCACAGTCCGCGACCGCCCGGTTGGAGGTGTAGCAGCCGTGCATTCCGACCATGCCGATGTTCATCGGGTCACCGTAGGGCACAACGCCTGCGGCCATCAGGGTATAGGTGGCGGGGATCTCCGCCTTGTGGATCAGGTCACGCAGGGGCTGGCAGGAAGCCGCGCTCCGCACGCCGCCGCCAAAATAGACCAGCGGGCGCTTGGCCGCGTTGATGATATCGGCGGCCCACTTGACCTGCTGTTCGTCGTAGGTGGTCACGGTGCGGATCTGCTCCGGCTGCTTGGGAGTGAACTCACAGACAGCAGCGGTGACATCCTTGGGGATATCCACCAGCACCGGGCCCTTGCGGCCGCTCTGCGCAATGCGGAACGCCGCACGCATGGTATCGGCCAGCTCTTCTACCTTGCGCACCGTGAAGTTGTGCTTGGTGATGGGCATCGTGATGCCCTCGATGTACGCCTCCTGAAAGCTGTCCTTGCCCAGACCGGGGGTCGGCACATTGCCGGTAAAGGCGACCATGGGCACGGAGTCCATGTAGGCAGTGGCAATGCCGGTGACCAGATTGGTGGCACCCGGGCCGCTGGTGGCCAGCACCACACCGGTGCGGCCCGTTGCGCGGGCATAGCCATCGGCCGCATGAGAAGCGCCCTGCTCGTGGGCGGTCAGCACATGGTGGATGCGGTCAGAATTCTTATACAGCTCGTCGTACAGGTTCAGCACAGCACCGCCGGGGTAGCCGAAGATGGTGTCCACGCCCTGTTCGCAGAGGACTTCAACAAAAATTTGCGAACCATTTAACTGCATGGTAAGTTGCTCCTGTTCCTTTTCCTCTTACACTCTCAACAAAATTTCCCTCAGACACGTTACTTTTCGCATCTCGCATTCCGATTTGAACGTTGGGTCAATTATACTATAAATCGGGCCTTTGTCAATCGACGATTTGTAAAGTGAATCAGCCGAAAGATGAAGATAATTGAACACGCCCTTGCGGACGGCCTTCTCTGAGTGTATAATCTGGTAAAAACCTCTCCGTCAGCCTGCCCGGTTCCTCTGACCGGGGAAGCAGGAGCAAAACGCCGGAGAGGTCCTATCAAGAGGAGAGTCTGATGATGCAACTTCGTGAATGGAACGCCCGGCTCCACGGGCTTGTTGTTTTCCGTGCCCTGCTGGGCGACCCCGTTGTGGCAAAGCTGGCAGCGCTGACCGACCGGCTGGAAGCGGCTGACGACAGCATCGCCCCCCTGTGCGATGCTGTGGCCGCCTTTGAAGCCGCCCTGTTTGCCCACACCACCAATCTGGGCGATTATCTTTCCAACGCCGTGCTGGAGACCGAGACCTTCTGTGTGCGGCAGGCCGCCGCGGGCCAGCTCTCCCCTGTGATGGAGGCCGCCCTGAACAGTGAGCTGAACTTTTTGCAGAAGCTCTGCGGCCTGACGCTGGACGCGCTGCTGGAAGCTGCCGACCGGCAGAACCGGGAGCTGGCGTTCCTGCCCCGTTGGGAGGCAAGGCAGCTCGACCTGACCGCCGCCTACAACCAGCGGATACGGGAAGCCGGGAAGAAGGGCTACGGCATGTTTGCCAAGCACCATGTGTTCACAGTGGAGAACGGCCAGCTGGTGCCCGTGAAGTACCCCGACCCCCAGAAGCTCAGCGAGCTGCCGGGCTACGAGAAAGAGCGGGAAAAGGTCATTGCCAACACCCGCGCCCTGCTGGCCGGTTCCCCCGCCAACAATGTTCTGCTCTACGGCGATGCAGGCACCGGCAAATCCAGCACGGTCAAGGCCATTGCCAATGAGTACGCCGCCGACGGCCTGCGGCTGGTGGAGGTCAAGAAGAACCAGCTCTACCAGATCCCCGACCTGATGGATCAGCTGGCAGCCAATCCCCTCAAGTTCATCCTCTTCATCGATGACCTGAGCTTCTCCTCCAACGACGATAACTTTGCCGCCCTGAAAGCCATCCTTGAGGGCAGCGTGGGCGGCCGGGCCCGGAACATTGCGGTGTACGCCACCTCCAACCGCCGCCATCTCATCAAGGAGACCCTGACCGACCGCACCGGCGACGATATCCATGAAGCCGACACCCGGCAGGAGCTGATGAGCCTTTCCGCCCGGTTCGGCCTGACTGTCACCTTCCAGCGGCCCGAGAAAGCCCGCTTTGCCGCCATTCTGGAAGAGCTGGCAAAACAACACCACATCCAGATGCCCATGGAAGAGCTGCTGGTCAAGGCCGAAGCCTTCGCCATCCGCGCCGGCGGCCGCAGCCCCCGCGTGGCCAAACAGTTCATCGAACAGTGCGAGAGCGGCGTGCAGAAATAATGTTTGCTTTTTCGTTTTTATGGATAAGAAAAAAGCGCTGTGCAGTGAAATGACTGCACGGCGCTTTTTGCTGTTTTGAAAGAAAACTGCCGCCGCAGGCGGCGGATAAGGCAATCAGAAAATCAAACGCGCTCGGCCACCAGCTGGAAGCCCTCTTTGGTGAGCTCCTGCCGGATCTGCTCGATCTGGGCATGGTCGCGGGTCTCCAGTGCCAGCTTGAGGAAGCAGCTGGAGATGGGCATGTTGGGGTCAGAGCCATCGTGCAGGACGGAGACCACATTGCTGCCGCAGCGGGAAACGATGGCGGCCACCCGCTCCAGCTGACCGGGCTTATCCTCCAGCGCGATGGTCAGGTTGGCCTTGCGGCCGCTCATCACCAGACCACGGGTGATGACGCGGTTGAGGATGTTCACATCGATGTTGCCGCCGGAGATCAGGCAGACCACCTTTTTGCCTTCGATGGGCAGCTTGTGGAACAGCGCCGCTGCCACAGGCACCGCACCGGCCCCCTCGGCCACCAGCTTCTGGTTCTCCATCAGGGAGAGGATGGCGGCGGCGGTCTCGTCCTCGCTGACGGTCACGATGTCGTCCACATATTCCTCGCAGAGCTGATAGGTCAGCTCGCCGGGGGTCTTGACCTGAATGCCGTCCGCAAAGGTGGCCACATTTTTCAGGGTCTGATACTTGTGCTCATGCAGGCTGCGGTACATGCTGGGGGCACCCTCGGCCTGCACACCATAGACCTTGACCTCGGGGCGCAGGCTCTTGATGGCAAAGGCCACGCCGGAGATCAGGCCGCCGCCGCCCACGGGCACGATGACGGCATCCAGATCGGGCAGCTGGTCAAGGATCTCCAGACCAATGGTGCCCTGACCTGCGATGACCTGTTCGTCATCGTAGGGGTGGATGAAGGTCATGCCGGTCTCGGCCTGCAGCTCCACGGCCTTGTCGTGGGCATCATCATAGGTGCCGGGCACCAGACAGACCTCCGCGCCCAGGCTCTTGGTGTTTTCCACCTTCATAATGGGGGCACCGTCCGGCATACAGACGATGCTCTTGATGCCCCGGCGGGTGGCGGCCAGAGCCACGCCCTGTGCGTGGTTGCCAGCCGAACAGGCGATCACGCCCTTTTCGCTCTCCTCCCTGGAGAGCTGGCTGATCTTATAATAGGCTCCCCGCACCTTGAAGCTGCCGGTCACCTGCAGGTTCTCGGTCTTGAGGTAGAGGCGGCAGTCCTTGGAGAGCTTGGGCGCTTCAATCAGGTCGGTCTTGCGGGCAACGTCCTTGAGCACAAAGGCGGCGTGGTAGATCTTATCCAGAGTCAGCATGACGATACTTCCTATCTTCTATCCTTGATTTTTGCATGTGAATATGCATCCTAGTATAAATTAGCAAAAGTATTTTGTCAAATGAACGTATTTCAACATTGCGTTTGCTGGGGTGACCGCCAATGGTTACGCCCGGGCAGGCGGCCCTGCAGCCTGATGCACGCTCCACCTGTGCCCATGCCGTGGGAGCGGTTTCCCATGACCCAAAACGCCCCTCTCCGGCATCCGTGAGACCGGAGAGGGGCGTTCTCGTTTTTAACCTTTCATCGGCACAAATCCGACCAGATCCTTCACGACCTCGCCGCCGATGATGAGCCCGGCCACCGAGGGCACAAAGGCGTTGGAGCCGGGGACCGAGCGCCGGACGGTGCACTTGCGCTGGGTGCCCGGGGGGCAGATGCAGTGGTTCTTGCAGCTGATAGAATCATCCTCGATGGGGGTCATGGCAGGCTCCTTGGAGTAGACGACCTTCAGGTGCTTGATCCGCCGCTTGCGGCACTCGGTGCGCATCACCTTGGCCAGCGGGCAGACGGAGGTCTTGTAGATATCCGTCACCTCAAAGCGGGTGGGGTCCATCTTGTTGCCTGCACCCATGGCGCAGATGATGGGGGTACCGGCCTCCTTGGCCTTGACCACCAGCGCGATCTTGCCGGTGACGGTGTCGATGGCATCCACCACATAGTCGTACTGGGTAAAGTCGAACTGATCCTGCGTTTCCGGGGTGAAGAAGATCTTGTAGGTGGTGACCTTGATGTTGGGGTCGATCTCGTGGATACGCTGTTCGGCCACATCCACCTTGTACTGGCCCACGGTCTTGCGGGTGGCCACGATCTGGCGGTTCAGGTTGGTCAGGCAGACCTTGTCATCATCAATGAGGTCCAGCGCGCCCACACCGCTGCGTGCCAGCGCTTCCACCGTGTAGCCGCCCACGCCGCCAATGCCAAACACCGCCACACGGGAATTGTGCAGCTTTTCCATTGCTTCCTTGCCCAGCAGCAGCTGGGTGCGGGAATATTGTTCCTGCATAGATACTTGCTCCTCCATTTTACACTGTGCCGTTCATTTTACCGGTTCGGCACAGCTGCTTCTGTTTTACTTTATCACTTTCCTGCAAAGCGCCTGAGCGGTTTATTCGACCGCCACAATCGTGCCGCCCCCCAGCACAACATCCCCCTGATACAGCACCACGGCCTGACCGGGCGTAGGGGCACGCTGGGGCTGGTCAAATTCCAGCCGGAACTTCCCCTCTCCTGCCGGGTAGACGGTGGCCGCCTGCTCGGTCTGGTGGTAGCGGGTGCGGGCCGTGACCCGCAAGGGCGCGGTCAGCTCCGGGATGGCGATCCAGTTCACCTCGTCGGCATAGACGATGCGGTCAAACAGGTTCTCCTCCGGGCCCACCGTAACGGTGTTGGCCTGCATATCCTTGGCGCAGACATACACCGGCGCACCCATGGCAAGGCCCAGGCCCTTGCGCTGGCCGATGGTATACCGCACCGCGCCATTGTGAGTGCCCACCTTTTTGCCATTCTCGTCCAGAAAATCACCTGCCGGGTAATGCTTGCCGGTGAAGTCCTCCATGAAGCGGGCGTAATCGCCGTCCGGCACAAAGCAGATATCCTGGCTGTCGTGCTTGCGGGCATTGATGAAATGCTGCTTTTCCGCGATTTCACGCACTTCGGCCTTGTGCAGCCCCCCCAGCGGCAGGCGCACATGGGCCAGCTGCTCCTGGGTCAGGTTATAGAGCACATAGCTCTGATCCTTGCCCTCGTCCAGCCCCTTTTTCAGCAGCCAGCGGCCGGTGGCCTCGTCCTGCTCCACCCGGGCGTAATGGCCCGTGACCACATACTCCATGCCATGGCTCTCAGCCCAGCGGAGCAGGTGGTCGAACTTCATATACCGGTTGCAGTCGATGCAGGGGTTGGGCGTGCCGCCCATCTCGTATACCCGGATGAATTTTTCGATGATCTTCTCCCGGAAGTCGGCGGTGAAATCCAGCACCTCATAGGGGATATCCATCGCAAAGGCCACCTCGGCGGCATCCTCGATATCCTTTTCGGAGCAGCAGGTGTGGAAACCAGACTGCCCCAGCGTCTCGTTGCGGGTGAGCCGCATGGTGATGCCGGTGCAGTCGTATCCTGCCTGCTGCATCAGCCATGCTGCCACCGAGCTGTCCACACCGCCGCTCATGGCGATGAGTGCCCCGGGGCGCTTCGTGTTCTGTGCTTCTGTCATATCGTCCCTCATTCAATAACACACTAAAACAGTAGCATAATACTACCGCAGCTTCTTTCTCTTGTCAAGACGCAGAAAATTGGGCCGCCGCAGCCAGCAGCGCGTCTTTTTCGTTGGGTGTCTGCCCGGTGATGACAGCCTCCAGCAGGGCGTTCAGCACCTGCCGCAGACCCGGGCCGGGTCTGACCCCCGCCGCCATCAGGTCACGGCCATTCACGGCCAGCTGACTCACCCGGCAGCAGGCATTTTCTGCTGTCAGCCGCTCCGCCTCGGCCCGCAGGGCAGCAAAGGCCCCGGTCTGTTCCGGATGCCGGGCACTGCAAAGGGCGGTCAGGCGCTGGATCGTCGGCAATTCATAGCGGCCCAAAAGGCGTTTGGCCATAAGTGTCTGGTCGGAGCCGGGCGTACCGGGAGCTTCCTCTTCGGACACGGGTGTCACGCAGGGCGTTTGGACGGGAGTGTCGGGAGTTTCTCCGAGGACCGTCCGCTGGGGTGGGACCCTGTTGCCGCAGGCAATAGGGCGGGCGATGGAATGGCCCGATTCGTGTCCGAGGAGAAAGCTCCCGGCACCCCCTCCAGCTTCCCTTTCCAACGCTGTCACCTCATCTGTGAGCGCGTTGGAGCATTTCAGTTTGCGCAGAGCTTTGCGGGCACCAGCTTCACCCAGCGGACAGAGAAGAGCCGCCAGCCGGGCGGGCACGTTCTCCACTGTTGGTTCGATCCGGTCGATGGTACGGCAGAGTTCCGCAAACCGTTCCGGCTGTTTTTCCGGTTCCAGCTCCGGCAGGATAACGGCCAGAACGGCGGGTTCCAGATAGCTTCCGGGCCGGGGGGCCGCCAGCAGCTTGAGTAGTTCTTCCTGGATGCGCTCCGCCGAAACGCAGTCCAGATGCGGCCCCAGTGCCCGGGCAGCAACACCGGTGGCTGGGTCGATGGCAAAACCGAACCGGGCCGCGAACCGGTAGAGCCGCAGGATGCGCAGCGCGTCCTCCTCAAAGCGGCGTTCCGGCTCCCCCACCGCCCGCACGCGATGGGCGGCAAGGTCGTCCCGCCCGCCAAAGGGGTCGATGAGCCCTTCCTCGGCGCTGTATGCCATAGCGTTGATGGTGAAATCCCGCCGGGCAAGATCCTCCCGCACATCCGGCACAAAGCAGACGGCATCCGGGTGGCGGCCATCGGAATAGGCCCCCTCGGTGCGGAAGGTCGTTGTCTCATAGAGCCTGCCGCCCTGCTTCACCGTCACGGTGCCGTGCTGCAGGCCGGTGGGGATACACTTTTCCTCCCCGAACAGCGCCATCACCTGCTCCGGGCGGGCGCTGGTGCAGAGGTCCCAATCGTGGGGGTCCAGCCCCAGCAGGCTGTCCCGGACACAGCCGCCCACAGCGTAGGCCGCATGGCCCGCACCATGGAGCGCATCCAGCAGCAGGGCTGCACCTGGGTCAAGTTTGATCGTTGTCATGTTGTTTCCTCGTCATATTGCAGGATGATCTGTTTGCCGTCAAAGCCGCACTCCGCCGCCGGGAATACCGCCTGCGCATTGGGCAGGGCGGCTTCCGGTTCAAGGATCATGGGCGAATAATGCATCAGCCAGAACCGGCGCACGTCAGCCTTTTTTGCAATGGCCGCACCCTGCGCAAAAGTGCTGTGCCCCCACTGCTTTGCCTGCGCCTCCTGCTCGTTGTCGGGGTAGGTGGCATCGCAGAGGAAAAGGTCGGCGTTCTGCGCGGCCTGTTCCAGTGCCGGGCAGGGAGCAGTATCACCCGAGAACACGAACCGCAGACCCCGGCGTGCCGGGCCCAGCACATCCGCGGGAGCGACCACCGCCCCGCTTTCCAGCGGGATGCTCTGGCCCCGCTGGAGCAGCTTCCATGCAGGCACCGGAACGTTCAGTGCCCGGGCCTTTGCAGGGTCAAAGCGGCCCGCCCGGGGCAGGTCGAGCCGGTAGCCCCGGCTGGGCACCCGGTGCCGGGTGCGAAAAGGCGTAAGCTGCGCCCCCGCAGGCCAGCCGGAGGAAAGGGTGGTCAGGTCGATGGGATCTGTGTCCAACTGCACAGCCCTGACCGGATACGGCAGCGGCCCGGCCAGGGTGCGCAGGGCGGGCCAGATTTCCCCCAGCCCATCGGGGCCGTAAAGGGTCAGCGGGCGCTCCCGGCCCTGACAGCCCAGCGTCTGCAGCAGGCCCGGCAGGCCGAAGATATGGTCGCCGTGATAGTGGGTCAGGCAGATGGCATCCAGCTTCATCAGGTTGACCCCGGCGCGGCGGGCCGCCGCCTGCGTGCCCTCGCCGCAGTCAAACAGCAGGGCATGGCCCCCGCATTCGGCCAGCGCGGCGGTCAGGGCACGGTCCGGCAGGGGCATGGTGGCCGCCGTACCCAGCAGTGTAATGGTCAGCATAACAGTTCCTCCGTGATTTGTCGGTAACAGTGTACCACATTTTGCGCCCGCACACAATCGGCACAGCCCGGCATAGGATGGCGCAGAGCTCTGATACAAAGGGAGGTTTGACCATGCAGCGCAAAAAAGTCCCCGCCGGGCACCACCGCTTCGGGCTGGCCCGGCTTGTTCTGGTCCTGGCACTGCTGTTTTTCGTCGTGGCGCTCACCGCCGGGCTGGCGGGCTGCCTGTTCCAGCCCGTACTGACCGCCCGGGGCACGCTGCTGTTTCTGCCGGGGGCGTAAATATTTTTGTGGAAATCGAATTTTCCCTCTTGACTTCAGGACAATGACGTGATAAAATCCAGCCAAACCAGTGAGAGGGCATCCTGCCCGCCCCAGAGAGCAGCCACGCCATCAGCGCCGCCATCGACGAGGCCCTCAAGTGCAAGGGGACCGGCGAGGAAAAGACCATCGTCTTTGGCCTGACCGGCACCGGCTACTTTGACATGGTGGCCTATGAGAAGTTCCACGATGGCCAGATGAGCGACTACATCCCCACCGATGCCGACCTGCAAAAGGGCTTTGACGGCATTCCCCAGTTCCCCGGCAACGAGCTCTGAGCCGATACTATAATTACTATATAATAAAGGAGAAGCGCGCCTCCGATTCCGGGAACACGCTTCTCCTTTTCTGCGCACCATCCTCTGCAAACAGAAAACCGCCAGCGTATCTCTACACTGACGGTCTTTTTATGGGCGCGGGTGGATTACGCAAGCCGCGCTGCTAAAAACAGCCCACCGGGCTGTTTTTGCCCCTTCTTCTGCGACGGGGCCGCAGCTGTTCGAATCCACCCTTGAGGGTGAAACTTAAGATGCCGGATAAGACAAAAAACCAGCGTAATTTCTACGCTGGTCTTTTTGGTGGAGCGAAGCAACCTAAATCCGAACCATTGCCCTCTGGGGCATCTTTGGCGGCGATTTCATCGAAAGCGATGGTTTTTGTGCCGTCTTTGTAGTTGAATGTAATCAAAACTTTTTCATCATAAAGATAAACGGCGTTCACGAACGTGTTGATAAGCGTCTCCCGGTGGCTTTTCACGTTCGGGTCGAGTTTGCGGAAGTTGGTGAGCCAAAATTTCACAAAATCTGCGCTGACTTTCGGTTTCGCCAGCTTTTCTTCCGCGATGCGGATTTCCAACTCTTTCTGCTGAGCCTCCAACTTTTCCAAGCGTCCTTTGGTCGAGCTGGTCAGTACACCTGCCTGAATCGCATTTAACAGATTCTCGATGCCGTTCTCTATATCCTTCATCTGCTTTTCCAGCAGGGGCAGCACCGTGTTCTCCTGTTCCTGAAGAATCATCACCGCATCCACGATGGACTGGATACTGTCATCATCACGAATCATCTTCATGGTTTCGTTGACTACCAGATCTTCCAGCCACTCTTTGCGGACGGTCTTTTTCTTGCAGGTCTTGGTGCGCTTGGCATTAGCACATTTATAATAATGGTGGACGTTCTTATTTCGACTCGTTCCGCACTCGCCGAACATCATCGCTCCACACATTCCACAGAACAGCTTGGTCGTCAGCAAATAATCGTCCTCCGCTTTGTGCCGAGCCGGAGCGCGGCGGTTCTTGGCGATTTTATCCTGTACACTGTCGAACAGTTCTTTCTCAATGATAACCGGGATGCTGTCCGGCATCACAATGTCCTTAAAACGGTTCTCGCCGATATAACGGCGGTTTGTCAGCAAGGTCTGAATACTGTTATAGGTGAACTTCTGATTGCGGTTGGTGGTCACGCCACTGTCGTTCAGCCAGTTCATCAGCTCTTTCATGGTTGCACCATCGTTGTAACGCTGAAAGACTTCTACCACAAAGGGAGCTTTCAAAGGGTCAATCTGGAAGAACTTTTCCTCGTCTACCGTATAGCCAATGGGAATCGTGCCGCCGTTGTACTTACCCTTCAGAACATTCTCGGTCATGCCGCGCACGACCTTTTCAGAAAGTTCTGCGGAATAGTACTCAGCCATGCCGGTGAGCATACTCTTGACCATAATACCTGCTGGGCCTTCTGAAATCGGCTCGGTGGCCGATACCAGCTTGACGTGGTTCCGCTCCAACTGATACTCGTAGTGTGCCGAATCATAGCGGTTTCGGGCAAAGCGGTCAAGTTTCCAGACCAGCACAATGTCAAACAGCCGCTTTTCGCTGTCCTTTATCATCTGCTGGAACTCCGGACGATTGTCAGTTTTAGCGGAAAGGGCGCGGTCGATGTAGTGCTTGACGATGGTGATGCCGTTCTTTTCCGCATAGGCCGTGCATTCACGAATTTGGCCTTCAATGGATTCTTCGCGTTGGTTGTCGCTGGAATAGCGGGCGTAGATCACGGCGGTCATGGCGGGCACCTCCCATTTATACATCATTGAACGGTGGAACGTTCTTTCAAAGCAATGTTTCGTATAATGGATATACCACATTTTGCGAGAAAAAGCAAGATGTTATTTTCACTTCTGTGCACACTAAAAATATCCCGGTCATTCTCTCTGCTGAGCGCAGGGGAATGACCGGGATATTTTATCTATGGCATCGTTTGTTACACCGCCTTGGGCGGGTCTGTCGGTTTCTTCTGGGGCTTCATACCCCAAAACACAGCGTTCATGGCCACCACGATGAGGGCCACCACCGCCAAGGACACCCAGAAGCCCAGATCAAGACCCAGCCAGTGGGTGGTGCCGAATACGGTCATCCAAAGTTCATTCCAGTTCATGGTTTTCCTCCTTTACAGCAACTCGCCATAGTGGCGGACGTAGGCTTTTTTCAGGCTGGTGGCAAGCACCATATACAGCAGGATGCAGGGGATCAGATAGGCAAAGTAGGCCGCAGGCAGTGCCACAAAGCCCAGCGCTGCACCAAAGGGGGTAAAGGGGATGATGGTCAGCACCGCAATGCCGGTCATGGTCAGCATGGTCACCGGAGCGGACGCCCGGCTCTGGATGAATGGCAGCTTTGGGGTGCGGATCATGTGGATGACCAGCGTCTGGCTCCACATGGACTCTACGAACCATCCGGCTTGGAACATCCCGATGTACTGTGCCTGCATCAGGGCAAGCTGGGCTCCACTGTAATGAGCCGCCAGATCATTGAACAGCACGCCGCCGGACACGAACAGCGGGCAGAACACAAAGTACATGAAAATATACGTTGTGAAGTCGAAGATAGAGCTGGTGGGTCCGATCCAGATCATAAAGCTGCCCACGCTGGAAGCATCCCATTTCCGGGGTTTGGCAATGAATTCCTCGTCCACGTTATCCCATGGGATGGCGGTGCAGGAGAGGTCGTAGATGAGATTCAGGAAAATGAGGTGGACGCTCATCATGGGCAGGAAGGGCAGCAGCGCCGAGGCTGCCAGCACCGAGAACATATTGCCGAAGTTGGAGCTGGCCGTCATCTTGATGTATTTGATCATATTGGCGTAGGTCTTGCGGCCCTCGATGATGCCCTGCTCCAGCACCATCAGGTCTTTTTCCAGCAGGATGATGTCTGCCGACTCCTTGGCTACGTCCACGGCGGTATCCACCGAAATGCCGATGTCAGCAGCTTTCATGGCTGCAGCGTCGTTGATACCGTCCCCCATAAAGCCCACGGTGTGGCCATTTTCCCGCAGGACGGACACCACCCGTGCCTTCTGGTCCGGGGTCAGCTTCGCAAACACATCGGTGCTCTCTGCTGCCCGGGCAAGCTCTGCATCGGACATATGGTCCAGGTCGGAACCCAGCAGCATATTGCGGACCTTCAGCCCCACCTGCTTGCAGATGGTGCGGGTGACCTTGTCGTTGTCGCCGGTAAGGATTTTAGTGGTGACACCGTGGTCTTTCAGTGCTCGGATGGCATCGGCGGTTGACTCCTTGGGCGGGTCGAGGAAGGCAAGATATCCCAGCAGTACCATATCCCGCTCGTCCTTTACGCCAAAGGCATCCACCGGGGAGGGGTTGCTCTTCTGGGCAATGGCCAGCACCCGGAAGCCCTTATCATTGAGTTCATCCACGGTATGCAGAATTTTGCTGCGCAGGGCATCGGTCAGAGGCTCTACCCTACCGTCCTGCTCCGCATAGGCACAGATGGACAACATTTCCTCTACTGCACCCTTCGTCACCATCTGGGTCTTGCCTGCCTTGTCCTGCACCACAGTGGTCAAACGGCGGCGGGTGAAGTCAAAGGGAATCTCATCCACCTTCACATAGTTTTCCGACAGGTCTAACAGCCGGGAATCGGCCGCTTCTTCCTCCTCGGTCTTGTGGATGATGGCAAGGTCCATCAGGTTCTTATAGCCGGTCTGGAAGTAGCTGTTCAGGTAGGCGTGGCGCAGTATCCGGGTGTCGTTTTCGCCGTTGACGTTCAGGTGATATTCCAGCACTACCTTATCCTGTGTCAGGGTGCCGGTTTTGTCAGTGCAGAGGATGTCGATGGCACCAAAGTTCTGGATGGAGTTCAGATTTTTCACGATGGTCTGCTTTTTGCTCATGGAGATTGCGCCCTTGGCAAGGCAAGTGGTCACGATCATGGGCAGCATTTCCGGGGTAAGCCCCACGGCGATGGAAATGCCGAACAAAAACGCTTCCAGCCAGTCGCCCTTGGTGATGCCGTTGATGAAGAACACCAGCGGCACCATGACCATCATAAAGCGGATCAGCACCCACGAAACGGCGTTGACCCCCTTGGTGAAGCTGGTCTCTACCGCCTCCCCAGCCACGGCAGAGGCCATGGAACCGAAGAGAGTCTGGTCGCCCACGCAGACTGCCACGGCGGTGGCGCTGCCGGAGATCACATTGCTGCCCATAAAAGCGATGTCGGTGTAGTCGGTGACGCTGTCCTGCGGGGCACAGACCAACGGAGTCTTTTCAATGGGTTCGCTCTCGCCAGTCAGGCTGGCCTGACTGACGAAAAGATCCTTGGCTTCCAGAATGCGGACGTCCGCCGGGATCATATCGCCTGCCGAGAGATGCACAATATCTCCCACCACCAGATCGTCCATGGGGATCTCCACCTTCTCCTGCTCCTGCCGGGTGACCATACAGGTGGTGGTGATCATGGCCAGTAGCTTTTCCGCTGCGTTGCCGCTGCGGGATTCCTGCACGAACCGCAGGGTGCCGGAGATGAGCACCATGGTCAGGATGATAACGACCGTCAGGGGATCAAAATCCTCCGGCACACTGCCCAGCAGGGAAAAATACGGAAACACCATATCCGTCATGGTGGACACCAGCGCCAGACAGAACAGAATGGCGGTAAAGGGGTTGACGAAGGCTCCCGCCAGACGCTGTGCCAGCGATTTCTTTTTCTCGTGGGTCACCTTGTTGCTGCCGTATTTGGCACGGCTGGCGGTCACGGCATCCTCATCCAGACCCCGGAGGGTGGTGCGGAGATTCTTCAGCACCTCGCCCTCCGGATTGGTGGCGGCGAACTGGATGCGGCGGTTCTGCTCGTCCCGGAGCACCGCCTTTGCTGCCGCCTGTCGGACGGCCATGCGATTTTCTTTTTTCTTGTTCATTTTCTTGTTCATTGGGTTCACCTCTCTACTCACTTTTTGCGATACCTCTGGCTTTTTTCGATGTACCAGACATCAAAGCCTGCTATGATCATCCATGCCACCATGGCTCCCACAAACCAGTGGTCTGAAAAACCAGCCCAAAGACCCTTGAGCAGGAAGATGATACCGTTCAGCGCAATGATCTCTCCAATGTTGCGGCAAAGCGGAACGATAGCAATCTTCTCTTTTTCTTCCGGGGGCATATTTCTCCATGCAGACAGATGAGGGTGTCCGTTTCCTGTGGCGAACACAATGCCGCCAATGGTAAAGAGAACGCCGAAAAAGATGCAGGTGTAGTCCATAGTTGTTTTCTCCTTTCCGATGTGCTGCATTGACTTCCATCTTCCATCACAACACCTCCCAACCTGCGCTGACCACTTCCGGCAGCTTCAACGCCTGCCCCACGATGCCTTCCAGCACTGTGCGCTTGGATTTGCCTGAAGAACAGTATTCTGCAAGAATCTCCACCTTGTCACCCACCACATCGCCGCTTTCCAGATTGGTCAAATACAGCGTTTTGCAGGTGTTGCTGTGGATGAGAAGAGCCCGCAGCTCCTGCTCTGCGCTCTCCTGACAGGTGACGGAGATGCGGTATTGCTTTTCGTTTTCTTCTCCGGCAGCGATGGGGTTCACCTTTCTTGCAAGGGGACGCAGGATCAGGTTGGAGCCAATGAGGAGGACAGCCGCCGTCACCGCCATGGCGTACATTCTTGTGCTGGCCAGAATGCCGATGGCAGCCGTACACCAGAGGGTGGCGGCGGTGTTCATTCCCCGCACCGAGCCGCTGTCCTTAAAAATGACACCGCTGCATAAAAAGCCCACGCCGGAAATAATGCTGCTTCCCACACGGAACACCTGATCAGAGCCATACAGCATGGGAAACAGGGTGAAAAAGCTGGTGCCCATGCAGATCAGAACATTGATGCGGATGCCCGCCGGGTGTCCGGTCAACTGCCGTTCCAACCCAATGAGAAACCCCAGCACCATCGAGAGGGCAACTCTCAAAACAAAATCCATGTAGAGCATTCGGCTCACCTCCTTCCAACACCCCTAGAATACAAAAATCGCAAGGAAGATCCCATGGCCAAAGCCTTGCGATTTCCTTGCGATTGAGCAAGATTTGATTTTTTACAACTGGTCGTTGAACTTATACCCGATGCCCCAGAGGGTCAGGATGTACCGGGGCGCGTCCGGGTCCGGCTCGATTTTTTTGCGCAGCTTGCGGATAAACGCCATGATGTTGCTGTCGTCCAGCAGGTAGTTATCCGACCACACCGCCCGGTAAATTTGTTCTTTGGTAAACACCTCGCCCCGGTTCTGCGCCAGAAACCATAGGATGTCGAACTCCTTGGGGGTCAGGCTCACGTCCCGGCCCTGCAGCATCACCCGACGGCTTTTGGGGAAGATCTCCAGCTCCCCCAGCTGCAAGCTCTCTGCCGGGGCGGGTGTTTCTCCTTCCCCGGATGCGCTCAACAGCAGAGAGGTCACCTCGCCCCGCAGCAGGTCCTGCACGCCGGCGCATAATTCTGCGGCATTATCGCTTTCCGGCGGGTGCTTTGCCAGCATTTCCAACAGCCATGCTCCAAGGACGGGGTCCATGGGTACAAATCCGATCTTCTTTTTCATGGCAGACCCCTCCTTTCAAATCAACTGATGGTGCTTTTTCTGGTAGAAGGTCTTGATCACCGTGGTCAGCAGCATATACGCCAGTGCCACTATCAGCAAAAAGCCAAAGTACCAGAGAGGGAGCCTTGTCAGCCCGAACAGACCGCCGCCCTTGGTAAAGGTAAGCCCGGTAAAGACCACGATGCCCGCAAGAGTAGTGACCATCACCGGGGCAGAGGGGCGGCTCTGCACAAATGGGATGCGACGGGTGCGCAAGAAGTGCAGGATGAGCACCTGCGTCCACATGGACTCCAAAAACCACCCGGTCTGGAACAATGCCACATAGTGTAACTGCATAGCCGGGTCGGTCAGGTGGAGGTAGGTCACACCGCCGCAGAGCGCCGGGCACAGCACGTAGTACAAAAACAGGAAGGTGGCAATGTCGAACACCGAGCTGATGGGTCCGAAGGAGAGCATGAACCGCCCCAGCGTCCGGCCGGACCAATCCCGGGGGGAAAGGGTCTCTTCCTCGTCCACATTGTCCCACGGCAGAATGATGCACAGGGCATCGTACAGCAGGTTCAGCAGCAAAAGCTGCAACGAGGTCATGGGCAGAAAGGGCAAAAACGCACTGGCACAGACGATGGAAAGGATGTTGCCAAAGTTGGAGCTAGCGGTGATTTTGATATACTTGAGCATATTGGTAAAGGTCTTGCGCCCTTCCAGAATGCCCTCTTCCAGCACGCCGAGATCTTTTTGCAGCAGCACCACATCTGCGGCATCCTTGGCGGCATCCACCGCCGTGTCCACCGAGATGCCCACGTTGGCCTCGCACAGGGCGGGGATGTCGTTGATACCATCCCCCAAAAAGCCTACGGTGTGGCCGTTCTGCTCCAAGGCCGCCACCAGCCGCACCTTCTGCCCCGGGGTCAGTTCTGCAAAAACGTGGACTTCCTCCACGGCAGTAGAAAGGGCACTGTCGGCCATTTCGTCCAGCTGCGCCCCCGTCAGAACCCTGCCGCAGGGGATGCCCACCCGGCGGCAGATGGACACGGCAACATCCGCCTGATCTCCCGTGAGAACTTTCGGGGTCACTTTCAGCCGTTTCAGGGCTGCAATGGAGGCTCTTGCGGTCTTTTTGGGGGCATCGAAAAAGGCCAGATACCCCACCAGTGTCAGATTTTGCTCATCGGCAGAGGTGATATGGTCGGCGGTGCCCATTTCTTTTTGTGCCACGGCGATGACCTTCATGCCGTCCTGCAGCATCTCGCTGACCACTGCCGAAACGCTTTGGGCGGTGTCCTCTTCCATGGGCAGCACCTGTCCCCGGTAGGCCACGGTGCCGCACCGGGCCACCACATGGGCAACGTCCCCTTTCAGGATCAGTTTGCTGCTGCCGTCCGCCGCCGTTACAAGGGTGCTGACTACCTTCCGGGCATAGTCAAAGGGAATTTCATCCGTTTTGCGGTATTGCGCCAGCAGTTCTCCGAAATGTGCCTCCCTGCCCGGCATGGTCTGGCAGGCCAGCAGGGCGTTGTCAATGGGGTTGCGCACCCCGGAGTGGTAAAAGCTGTTGAGAAAAGCCAGATCCAGCGCCTCGGCGCTTTCGTTGCCCAGCACGTCCATGTAGTATTCCAGCAGGATGCTCTCGTTGGTCAGGGTGCCGGTCTTGTCCATGCACAGCACATCCATGCTGCCAAAGCCCTGCATGGCGTTGATGTCCTTGATGATGGTTTGCTTGCGGCTCATGGCAAGGCTGCCCCGTGCCAGACAAGCGGTGATGACCATGGGCAGCATCTCCGGCATCAGCCCCACCGCCACCGACAGGGCAAAGGCAAAGGATTCCAGCCAGTTGCCCCCGGTGAGACCCAGCAGCAAAAACACCAGCGGGATCAGCACCCCCATAAACCGCAGCATTACCCATGCGATGGAGTTAGCGCCTTTCTGAAAGGCCTGCTTTTCCTCCGGGTCGTCCTTGGAAAAGCTGCCGTAGAGGGTATTTTTGCCCACTGCCACCACAACGCCCTCGCCCTTGCCGCTAATGACGGTGGTTGCCATAAAGGCGAGATTTTCCAGTTGGGTCACGGGGCGAGGGCTGCCGTAGCAGAGGGTGCGGCAGCTTTTTTCCACCACCGCACTTTCCCCGGTGATGGCAGCCTGCGAGAGAAACAGGTCGGTGACAGCGGTGAGCCGCAAATCAGCCGACACCCGATCCCCTGCCGACAGCAGCACCACGTCTCCCACGACCAGTTCCTCCGCCGGAATGTCCATGCACACACCGCCCCGCCGCACCCGGATGCGCTGATGGATCAGCCGGTCCAGTTGCTGGGCGGCGTTTTTGGCACGCAATTCCTGCACCAGACGGATGCCGCCGCTGATGAGAATCATGGAAAAGATAATGAGGGCTGTGGTGGCGTTCTTGGAAAAATCGGAGGCCAAAAGACCATCCGTCACCAGCGAAATGCTCCCCAGCACAAAGAGAATGACGTTGAAGGGGTTGATGAACGCCCGCCGCAGCCGCCGGAGCATGGTATCGCTACTGCGGCTGCCGAAGCAGTTGGAGCCGTATTTCTCCCGCTGCCGCTCCACCTGCTCCGGGGACAAACCTGCCGGGGAGCTGCCCAGCTCCCCGTAGAGCTGCGCTGCCTCCCGGTATGCGTATTTCTTGATGCGGCTGTCAAACAGGGTGGTCTTGGACACAGTGCGCCCCTCCTCTGGTGTTTGGATACCCTTATTGTAACATGGATGCGCTGAAAATCCACCGGCTGTTTCTTGTTTTTTTCTTGCGATTGCAGGGAGGGTCAGGCAAAAATCGACGATGCCGCCGTATCCGTGAGATTTCGGAGCATTCTTCAAGGATAAGTCCTACTCTCTCCACTTTATTGCCATAAATTTTCCAAAACCCTCTTGACGATTTTCACATGCAGTGGTATTTTTCTTGTAAATCCCACTGATTTTGTGGAGTAGCCTGAATCTCTCCACAAGATGTGGTCGTGTTCATTTTGAACACAGCCACAGAAAGTGGTTGGTTATCACCGTGAGACCCACCACTTCCGTGAGGAAAAGTCCACGAAGAATTTACCGCCCCGCAACACACCCGATTCATTTTGCCGCCGTTTTTTTATCTATTCCCGTTTTATCTAATTAATTTTAGCAGGAAAACGACTTTTCGTGAAAAAAATTATCAAGAGTTTCATTCCGAATCGCCGGTTTTATTCTGTTTGTACATTCGCTGCACAATATCAGCAAACTACATTTTTAGCCAAACCGCCTAAAGATGTTTCTTTGTAATCACTGTTCAGGTTCAGCCCTGTTTCATACATTGTTTTAATAATGCTGTCCAAACTTACTTTATATTGTCCGCTTCCCCTTACAGCCAGACGGCTGGCATTTACCGCTTTTATGGCAGCCATGGCATTTCTTTCAATGCATGGGATTTGAACCAACCCTTTTATCGGATCGCAGGTCAATCCAAGATTATGCTCCATCCCAATCTCTGCAGCATTTTCTATCTGACTGAGCGTTCCGCCCTGAACCGCGGTTAATCCGGCTGCGGCCATAGAACAAGCTACCCCTACCTCTCCCTGGCATCCTACTTCTGCACCTGAAATTGAGGCGTTGGTTCGGTATAAACAGCAAATAGCAGCCGCTGTAGCCAAATATGCAATATCGGCTTCTTCATCATAAAAAGCTTTTTTATGGGCAAAACGCTGGTAATAGCGCATTACAGCCGGGACAATCCCCGCTGACCCCATTGTCGGAGCCGTTATAATTTTTCCGCCGGCTGCGTTCTCTTCTGCAACGGCAAAAGCCCACAAATTAACCCAGTCCAGAATATACAGAGCGTCATCAACATTATTTTCAAAGCGCTCTTGCAGACGTTTATACATTCCAGGCGCACGGCGTTGCAACTTTATGCTTCCCGGTAAGATTCCCGGCGTATTTATTCCATGATCTATATTTTGCTGCATTATTTCAACAATTTTGCGAATATACTTTCTGGTATCATTTTCAGAATAAAGAGCATGTTCATTTGCCAGTACAACATCTTTGATTTGAAAATTATTTTTTATGCAAATGTCTTTTAATTCTGCAAAACTTGAAAATTGATATGGCACATCCAGAGGTTTTCTCTCTATTTTTTGCGATATTTCATCTTTGCGGGCAATTGTTCCTCCGCCTACTGAAAAGTAAGTTTCCTCCAAGATAATGTTTCCATTGGTATCGCTGGCAATAAATTTCATCCCGTTGGGATGTTCTTTCAAAAATATCTGTTTTTCTAAAATAAAATTATAATCTATATCAAACGATATTAATTGTTTCCCGCGTAGCAGCAATTGCCGATTATTTTTTATATTTTCGATATAGTTTCGGGTTAAATCAAGCTTATCAGCTTCATATCCAAGCAACCCATAAATTACCGCGTTCAATGTTCCATGCCCAATTCCAGTCAAAGCAAGAGAACCATACAGATATATTTTTACATCCGCAACATTACTAATTTTATTCCCTAAATTATCTACAAACCGTTTAGCCGCTTTCATGGGACCTACTGTATGCGAACTAGATGGGCCGATGCCAATTGCAAAAATTTCAGAAAGACTATAATACATATCAACACTATCCAAAAAATTCCAAACGATTAGCAATATACGCTATATATTTTTAAAGTAAATATAAATCCTGCCCATGAGTGGAGCAATCCTGCATAACTTAGGGAGCATAGTAGTTGTAGTTCGCAGCGGGAGGCTATACGGGCGGTCTTACGTGCATGCCGGGTACAGGAAGAATGGTCGCTGAGTACCAGCTGAGGCAGAGTGTGCGGCATATCATTTTGCGGCAGGGGCAAGGAAGATTGCGGCGCAAGGACATTAAGCCGGAGATTAAGCCGGCTGCGATATCCATATTTTTTGCAGCAAGAAAGAGAAGTTTTATCGTTTCGGCTTTAAGCATCAGAGGAAACGTTCAGAAACGGGCTTTCAATTCTGCTGCCACGGGTACAGACGCAGCAAATCATCGGGATTAATACCAAGCTGCACGATAGCATCACGTATTTTCCGCTCAACATTATCGGGTAAATCCGGCTGCGTAAGCGTATTATAAATGAGCATCATAATTTGGTCTATTGTATTGACAGAGAGTTCGCCGGAATTGTCATAATGCGGCATCCTTTGCTGTTTCAGTATTTTAACAGCTTTATTAAGCAGCATATCGGCAGCATTTTTAATACGCAGAAAGATTACACGGTTATGCTCGGGAGGATAAAAGATATTTCCCTCGCATTCGTTATAAATATACTCATGGATAAGTTCCAGACGTTTCAAG
>OLSF01001313.1_pt1 | contig 22701 bp, 24 predicted proteins | sample 1672301 | NCBI WGS metagenome assembly OLSF01 (sample SAMEA3136669, study PRJEB25190) | human gut metagenome | biome: human gut; feature: human-associated habitat; material: faeces | place: Austria | collected 2013
TGGTCGTTAGACCATTCAGGAGCTTAGTACAGCTGCGTGTGAGTCGAGCGAGAGCACGTCGCAGACAGATAACCCTTTTTATAATATTCCATCAATAATTTCCGTCATCAAACCAGCAAATTAAAATTTCTATGTAGTATCATATAATAATTCCGTATATATAACCAGATGATCATCAAAATAAACAAAGGAAGGGCAAGGATATGGAAGATCAAAAGATCATAGATCTATATACAAACCGTGAAGAAAGAGCAATTCACGAAACAGATAAAAAATACGGACGATTATGTACAAGCATTTCCATGGGAATCTTAAACGATATCAGAGACAGTGAAGAATGTGTCAGTGATACATGGCTTACCTTGTGGAATCAGATACCGCCCAAGAAACCGAATCCATTCAAAGCGTATATCTGCAGGATCATAAAAAATCTATCATTAAAACGCTATGAATATCATCATGCAAAAAAGAGAAACAGCCAGTATGATCTTTCACTGGAAGAATTAGAAGAGTGCATCAGCAAAGAACAAAATGTAGAAAATCAGATTGAATTACGGGAATTAAAATGGATCATTGCAAAGTTCATAGAGGAACTGCCAAAAGAAAAAAGAATTTTATTTTTAAGAAGATACTGGTTTTTGCAATCGGTCTCAGAAATGGCGAGAGATTATGAAATAACTCCAAAGAATATGTCAGTCAAACTGTTAAGGATCAGAAAAGAGTTAAAAGAATATCTGAAAGAGGAGGGATTTGAAATATGAAAGACAATAAGGATGAGGAAAAAACATTATTTCAGGCAATCGATGCAGTGGATGATAAATTTTTGATGGAAACATTGAAAGATATGGAAAAGAGAAAGAACCAAAACCACAAACAGCAATTAAAATTTAAGCAAATGACACCAATGGTTAAAGCAGCAACGATTGCATTGATCTGTTTTCTGACCTTAGGAATAAGTGTTAGCGTGGCAGCAGCGACATCGAAAACATTTCGGCAGTGGATTCAAAAGACATTTATGTCACAGACGATATATAAAGTAACACAAACCAAAGATGTCAGCGATCATAAGAAACCCCAAAAGATTGTGCTAAAAGATAACATGGAAATCAAACAAGGACACAACCAAAGCTTTATCTGTCAGTATCATTACGAAGGAAAATACGATGTCGAAGTGACAGACAAAGTATATACAATTGAAGGGAATCATTTAAAAGAATTAAAACCAGAGAAAAAATGGTTCCATGGAATTTATAATGGAAGGAAATATTCATTTCAGTATGCAGTGATTCGTGGAGAAATTTATGTATACAATGTGAAAGGAAATATCAGTGATATTTTCTGGAAAGTATGGGATGAAGATACGATTTATGTTTCTTTATATCATATGAATAAAAAAGATGATATCATACAAAAAGAATGTATTGCAAAATTAAATCTTAAAACAGGAAAAGTAACAAAGATTACAGATGACACCAAAATCTGCAATATGGAGATGTCACCAGATGGGGAATGGATTTTGTTAAATTACAGAAGCAAAGGATATTGGAGTGCATTGAATCTTAAAACAAGAAAAGAAACCAAACAGCCAGGAATCAGTGGATATGCACACAATGAAGAAATTTGTTTTATTGGAAAAGACAAGATTGTAGCAATGGGAAATCCTGTCATGACAAAAAATTCTGAATACAACGTCTGGAATAAAATTAATCTAAAAACAGCCAAAGCGACAAAACAATGGGATGACCGCTCCAAAGAAGAACAATATTCAAATAACGAATGGTATGTATACAAAGAAAAGAAAGGAAAGTTACATTTAAAACATCTGGCATATGAAACATCCATTGATATTTCAGATGTCAAAACAGTACATATTATTGATGATGCTGGAGATTATGTTTTATTTGATGATGATCAAGGCAATGATTATTTGTGTAATCTAAGAAATAAGACATATAAGAAATTTATATTGCCAAAAAAATTTAGAGATGATACGCAAATGTATCTGGCAGGAAAAGAGAAGAAGATGCTGGTGCAACATGGAAAAGAAATATATTTGATCGATATTAGTGATATGTATAAAAACATCCAACCAAGGAAATAATACCACTATTATTTTCATAAAGAAGGATGTGACAAAAATTGAAAAATCGTTTATGCATTGAAAATGTTATCGGAAGGGAAGTTTTAGATTCCAGAGGAAATCCAACGGTAGAAGTCGATGTACTTTTAGAAAATGGAGCCTTGGGAAGAGCGATTGTCCCTTCTGGTGCTTCCACAGGAAAATATGAGGCGTTAGAGTTAAGAGACCGCGAAAAAAGATACCGTGGATTAGGTGTTGAAACAGCTGTTAATCATGTGAATCACAAGATTGCAGACCGCTTGACTGGCAAAAATGCACTCAATCAGATTGAGATCGATCAGATCATGTTAGAAGCAGATGGAACCCCAAACAAAGAAAGATTTGGGGCAAACGCAATCCTTGGAGCATCACTTGCGACTGCTAAGGCAGCCGCTTGTGGACTAGGTTTACCGTTATACCAGTATCTCGGAGGCAGCTTTGCATCCAAACTTCCGATACCAATGATGAACATATTAAATGGAGGAAAACACGCAGATAATACCGTTGATTTTCAGGAATTTATGATTGCACCAGTTGGTGCAGACTCTTTCAAAGATGCTTTGATGATGGGAACTGATGTTTATCATACATTAAAATACATTTTGAGGAGAAATCATTTAAATACAGGTGTTGGAGATGAAGGAGGTTTCGCCCCGAATCTGGAAAGCTCAGAACAGGCATTAGATCTTTTGGTGCAGGCAATTGAACAGGCAGGATATAAAACAAAAGAAGAAATAGCAATTGCTATGGATTGTGCTGCATCAGAAATCTATAATGAAGATGAGAAAGTTTATCATTTTATGGGAGAAAGCAGGATGGCAGGCAAGGAAGTAAGAAGAAATTCTGAAGAAATGGTGCAGTATTATGAAAAGCTTGTCGAAGATTATCCAATCTTTTCCATTGAAGATGGATTAAATGAAGAAGATATGCCAGGTTGGAAAGTATTGACCTACCGTCTTGGAGAGAAGATCCTGCTAGTTGGAGATGATTTATTTGTAACAAATGTTGCACGGCTAAGAGAAGGAATTAAGGAAAATATTGCAAACAGTATTTTGATTAAGCCAAATCAGATTGGAACATTGACAGAGACATTAGATGCCATTGAGACAGCTGCAAAATCAGACTACAAAACAATCATTTCTCATAGATCAGGGGAAAGCGAAGATACGACGATCGCAGATATTGCAGTTGCAACGAATGCAGGACTGATCAAAACAGGAGCACCATGCAGATCTGATCGTACTGCAAAATACAATCGTTTATTACGTATTGAAGAAGAGCTTGGAAGCTTATCAAAATATGGCTGGTAAAAGGATAAAAATGTAAAAACTATGCAAAGTATTGTTGTTTTCCTTGCAAGTTTGATATGTATATGTTAGAATGAACCACAGTGAATGGAAATATATTAGGAGGCATATCGTGAAAACAGCATTAACTGTAATTTTTATTATAGCATCAATTTTATTAATCATATTAGTATTAATGCAAGAAGGAAAAGAGGCGGGATTAGGTTCTTTAACCGGTGCAGCAGATAGCGGAACATACTGGAGCAAGAACAAAGGTCGTTCTAAGGAAGGAACACTGATCAAAGTGACAACATTCTTTACGATCGTATTTTTCGTAACAGCAGCAATCCTTTGCTCAAGACTTATTTAGAGAAAAGATAAGCACTTCTTAAACTTGTTTTAAGAGGTGCTTTTTATGTCGAAGAGAATTTCCATAAAAAGATTAAGAAGATTTAAATATACAGGAGAACGTAATGACAGATAAACGATTTAACAGAAAGAAGAAAATTAAAGCGTTGATCAACGATCCGTATTATCAGCCAATGAAACAAAGAGAGATCGGATACCTGATGCGGGTAGCTCCAGAAGATCGTGACGAGTTTGTTGAGATTTTGAATGAACTGGTAGAAGAAGGATCGATTGAAGTAAGTAAACGTGGAAAATACATGCCGCCAAGTGTGAAGACGGTCAAAGGAACATTCAGTTGTACAAGCAAAGGTTTTGGGTTTGTGACTGTGGAAGGGGAAGATGACGATTATTACATTCATGAGAAGAACATGAATGGAGCTTTCCATGAAGATACGGTCTTAATGCAGGTATTGGACGATCATCCAACTTCTGGAAGAAGAAAAGAAGGAAAGATCATCAAGATTTTAGAGAGAGGAATCAAGACGGTGGTCGGAACTCTTCAGAAAAACCAGAACTTTGGGTTCGTGATTCCAGATAATTTAAGATTTGACAGTGATATTTTTGTATCCAAATCTCAGTGCAAGAATCTTACCAGCGGATTTAAAGTGATGGTAGAGATCACAGATTATGGAGATGCCAGAAGAAGTCCAGAAGGAAAGATCATTGAAGTTTTAGGACATAAAGATGATCCAAGAGTTGATATTTTATCAATTGTCAAAGCTTATGGAATCCCAACCCAGTTTGAAGATGATGTCAAACAGCAGGTTGATACGATTCCATCACAGATCAAAGCATCTGACTACAAAGACCGTATGGATATCAGAGACTGGCCAATGGTAACGATCGATGGAGAAGATGCGAAGGACTTAGATGATGCGATCACATTATCAAGAAAAGGAAAGAATTATTTACTTGGAGTACATATCGCAGATGTATCCGAATATGTAACAGAGTACTCTCCATTAGATAAAGAAGCGTTAAAACGAGGAACAAGTGTATATCTTGTAGACCGTGTGATTCCGATGCTTCCACATCAATTATCGAATGGAATTTGTTCCTTAAATCAGGGATGCGACAGACTGGCATTAAGTTGTATCATGGAAGTTGATCCAAGTGGAAAGGTTGTCGATCATCAGATCGCAGAGACATTGATCAACGTCGATCATCGTATGACATATACATCCGTAGCTAAAATCTTGGATGGGGATATGGAAGAACGTAACAAATACGAAGATTTTGTAGAAATGTTTGAGTTAATGAAGGAATTATCCGACATTTTAAGACATCGTCGTCATGAAAGAGGAAGCATTGACTTTGACTTTCCAGAATCTAAGATCATCTTAGATGAAAAAGGCCGTCCAGTTGATGTTTATCCACAGGTAAGAAATGCAGCAACAAAGATCATAGAAGATTTTATGCTGTGTGCCAATGAAACGATCGCGGAAGAATTTTACTGGAGAGAGATTCCATTTTTATATCGAATCCATGAGATTCCAGATCATGAAAAGATTGATAAGTTACAGGTATTTTTACAAAACTTTGGGATTTACTTAAAGAGCAGTCACGATGACATTCATCCAAAGGAAGTACAGAAGTTACTGACAAAGATCGAAGGAACACCAGAAGAACCATTGATTAGTCGTTTGACATTAAGATCTATGAAACAGGCAAAATATTCTGCATACAGCTCTATGCATTTTGGATTGTCCACAAGATATTACTGCCATTTTACATCACCGATCCGAAGATATCCGGATCTTCAGATTCACAGGATCATCAAGGAAACTTTGCATAATAAATTTACAACAAGACGATTCAGCCATTACGATGCAATTCTTCCAAAAGTAGCAGAACAGTCATCTAAGATGGAACGCCGTGCAGAAGAAGTCGAGAGAGAAGTATGTAAGCTTAAGAAAGCGGAATACATGAGAAGGAGAATCGGAGAAGTCCATGAAGGAATCATTTCCGGTGTGACAAACTGGGGAATCTATGTGGAACTTCCAAATACGATCGAAGGAATGGTTCATGTATCCATTCTTCCGGGAGACTATTATTACTATGATGAGAAGACCTATTCCATGGTAGGAGAAAGAACTGGAAGAACATTTAAATTAGGAGAGAAGGCGAAAATCCGTGTCAAAGATGTGGATATGATGCTTAAGAATATTGATTTTGAGTTAGTGGAGGATGATGATTATGAGCAAAGCGAAGACGGATGGAATTAAACTCATAGCAAATAATAAAAAAGCAAGACATGATTATTTTGTAGAAGACAGTTTTGAAGCAGGGATCGTACTTCATGGAACTGAAGTAAAATCTTTAAGACAAGGACACTGCAGCATCAAAGAATCCTTTGTTGATATTGATAATGGGGAAGTGTTCATTCATCAGATGCATATCAGCCCTTATGAAAAAGGAAATATCTTCAACAAAGATCCACTTCGTACAAGAAAACTATTATTGCATAAATCGGAGATTTCCAAGATAATCGGACAGATCAATCAGAAGGGATATACATTGATTCCATTAAAAGTATACTTTAGTGGAAGTTTGGTGAAAGTTCAGATCGGATTATGCAAAGGTAAGAAACTCTACGACAAACGACAAGATATCTCAAAGAGAGATCAGTTAAGAGAAGCACAGAGAGACTTCAAAGTAAGAAACTTTGGATAATTTCAAGGAAGATTAAAGATTGTATAAGAAGTTATACAAAAAGACTTGACATCCTATATAAGAGACTATATAATATAATTTCGAGACTGGGAAGGCTCTCAGTCTCGAACCAAGCTTATTAATTCCGGGCTAGTAAAGGTTTCGACAGGGGTTATGAAGCTTGAGGAGCCATTGGGAGGGACCACCTTACGGTACAAACTTAAATATAAACGCAGATAATAAATTAGCGTACGCTGCCTAGTTTGCAGCAGTCAGCTCTAGATCACCTGTAGTCTGGAATCCTGGCTTCAAACATGCAGGACCCTTGACCGGTCAAGCTTTGTGCCGGTTAAAGTATTGATGAAGCTACTGAAGCTGTGATCCTGTTAGTCGGAGCACGGTAGAGGGAATGAAAGAAGACTGACTGTAATGGGAGAGCCTCATGTGAATTGGCTTTTGGACGCGGGTTCGATTCCCGCCTAGTCCATTCTTAAACCTCACGTTTTTACGTGGGGTTTTTGTCGTGTATGGAGAAAATGAAAGAAAAGGATGATAAGATGAAGTATATTGCACATAAAGATGGAGAAAGGGAACAAACAATTAAGGAACATTTAATTGGAACAGCAACATTAGCTGGACAATTTGCAGAGAAGTTTGGAAGTAAAGATTGGGGATACTGTGGAGGAATGCTTCATGATATTGGAAAATATTCAGAAGAGTTTCAAAAAAAGATTAATGAAGATACAAATAATATGGTAGATCATGCGACAGCAGGGGCACAGCTTTGTAAAAAAATAAATTTGCCAGTGTTAGATTACTGTATTGCAGGACATCATGCAGGACTTCCAGACTATGGGAACACTGCTGAACGTTCAAGTTTATGTGGAAGATATAAAAAGAAAATATATAATTATGAAGCATATCAAGAAGAAATTAAAATTCCAGAGATTTATACAGAACCGTTCGATATAAACACACTTTCGAATCCAGATTTTTCATTAAGTACATTTACAAGAATGATTTATTCCTGCCTAGTAGATGCAGATTTTTTGGATACAGAATATTTTATGAAAAATGGGCTTGTGGAACGACAATCAGGTCAAAGTATGAACATTCTATTGAAAAAGTTAGAAAATCGTATTTCAGATTGGTTGAAAAATAACGATATTGATACGGTAAATGGAAGAAGAACAGAAATATTAAGAAACTGTATAGAAGAAGGAAAAAGAGATAGAGGTATTTTTCGGTTAACAGTTCCAACAGGAGGTGGTAAAACAATAGCATCGCTTGCATTTGCACTAAATCATGCTGTGAAACATCATATGGATCGGATTATTTATGTTGTTCCATATATCAGTGTTATAGAGCAAAATGCAGAGGTATTTCGAGAAATTTTAGGGAATGAGAATGTATTAGAAAATCACAGTAACGTAGATTATGAAGATTCAGAAGAACTTAGACCAATGCAGCTTGCAAGTGAAAATTGGGATAAACCAATCGTTGTGACTACGAATGTACAATTTTTTGAATCTCTGTTTTCGAATAAATCATCAAAATGTAGAAAAATACATAATATTGCAAATAGTGTAATTATTCTTGATGAGGCACAAATGCTTCCGATGGATTATCTTATTCCATGTACAGCAATGCTGCAAGAATTAGTACAAAATTATAAGACAAGCATAGTATTGTGTACAGCAACACAACCATCATTAGATAATTTTTTTGGACAAATAGAAAATTTTGTTGAATTATGTCCAAGAATGGAAGAAGAATTTGAATTCTTTAGACGGGTGACATATCAAAATATTGGTAATATTTCAAAAGAAAATATGGCAGAAAGATTAAAAAAAGAACAAAGGGCATTATGCATTGTAAATACAAGAAAAAGAGCTCAAGAATTATATCAATTATTAAAGTCGGAAGGAGTATATCATTTATCAACAACGATGTATCCGAAACATCGAAAAAAGGTGTTAGCAAATGTAAAAGAAAGATTGGATAATAAGGATCGATGCATTTTGATAGCCACAAGTCTTGTAGAAGCTGGTGTTGATTTGGATTTTTTGAGTGTTTATAGACAAATAGCAGGTATTGATTCATTGATTCAGGCAGCAGGCCGTTGTAACCGAAATGGAAACGAAAGTACTGAAGAAAGTAAGGTGTATATATATGATTTTGAAGATTCAAAAGTGATACCTAGCCAACAGAAAAAGATTGATGTTACAAAATCTGTTGTACAGGATTATGAAGATATATCTGATTTAGAATGTATTACGGATTATTTTAAGCGATTATATAAATTTCACGGTAGAAATTTGGATAAGAAAGATATTATGAAAGAATTTCATGATGGAAAGTATAATTTTGCAAAGGTTGCAAAGGAGTTTCGGTTGATTGAGCAGGAGACAAAGACAATTTTTATTTGTAAAGAACCAGAGGCAAAAGAAATTTTAGATGAAATTAAAACAAAAGGAACGTCAAAAGAGAGAATGCGAAAAGCAGGACAATATTGCGTACAAATTTATGGTGATTTCTTTGGCAAACTAAATGGTGCAGGTATGTTACAATTAGTTTCAGAGGATATTCAAGATTTTTATGAACTTGTGTCAATGGATCAATATTCGGAAGATTATGGATTGGATTATGCGATGGATAATGGAATTGCAATATTTGTGTAGAAGATTATAATACAGCGGTGTAAAGATTAAACTCTTTACACCGCTGTACATTTTCATTATCAAAAATACTATTATTTCAATCCACTAGTTTCCTAGACGAAGTTAGTATAAAGGATTTTAATAAAAATAGCAATATACAGTAATAAATTAATTCTTCAATAGTATTTTATATATTAATTTTTTCAATAGAATTTTATATAACAATATTAAAAAGTGGCTTGATAAATATAAAGAAGTGTAGTATAGTCAACTTATAAAGTAATACGTAAATAAAATTATAGGAAGGAAGGAGTATAAGATATGATTTTGTACCATGGAAGCAGAGAAATTGTAAAATATCCAGAAATTCGAAAAGCACAATATCATAAAGATTTTTATTTTGGATTTTATTGTACAAAACTTCCGAATCAGGCAAAGCGTTGGGCAAGCCGTTATGGGATAAAGGGATATTTAAATTCTTATGAATATACACCAAATTATGAATTAAAATATCTTATATTTGAGGAGATGTCGGAAGAATGGTTAGATTTTATTGTAGCGTGTAGAAGTGGGAAACCGCATACATACGATATCGTAGAAGGACCAATGGCAGATGATACCATTTACAATTATATTCAGAATTATATTGATGGGAAAATTTCTAGAGCAGCGTTTTGGGAGTTGGCTAAATTTAATCATCCAACACATCAGATTAGCTTTCATACAATATCTGCATTGGATACATTGAAGTATATAGGAAGTGAGGTTGTAGATGGCAGCGAAAAATAATAACGCATTATTTTATACATGTAGTCTGATTGAATATATAGGACGGACAAAGAAAGAAACCAGATGTAAAATAGTGGAAGATCTAGGGAAAGATACAATTCAAAGAATTTATAATTATTCAGATGTATTCCATTGTGAGTCGATTGAGAAGGTAGCAATGGAATTCATTGAAGAATATCGGATACAAGATGGAAATTACGATAATGTTGGAAGTTGCAGATACAAAGTGCCAGATTACTGGGACATTGGAGAAGTGTATGAGCGATTGATCGAGGATTGTTATACAGATAATGAAATAATGAAAGGAATTTGGGAAGTATATCATTCATGGATTGATGCAGTGATTTCGGATTATAATACGGATTTTTATTATCAATCACGAGATTATATAGCAGCATGCTATAAGGAAGGAGAAGTATTATAAGATGGCAAAGGGAGTCAAAGTTCAGGTATGGGGAGATTATGCACTCTTTAGCAGGCCAGAGATGAAGGTTGAACGATGCTCATATGATGTTATGACCCCATCTGCTGCAAGAGGGATTTTAGAAGCGATTTACTGGCATCCAGGACTTCGATGGATCATTGATAAGATTTATGTAAAAAATCCAATTCGATTTACCAGTGTACGACGTAACGAAGTAAAAAGTAAAATATCTGCAAGTAACGCCTTACAAGTATACAATGGCGGAAAGAAACAACTCTATTTAAATACAAAGGAAGAAATTGTACAAAGAGCATCTTTGGTTTTATGTGATGTATCATATGTGATTGAGGCACATTTTGAAATGACGGAAAAAGCGAATGCTTCAGATAATCCAGGGAAATTTAAAGATATCATGATGAGACGCTTGAAAAGAGGCCAATGCTATCATATGCCATATTTTGGCTGTAGAGAATTTCCAGCACAATTTTGTTTATGTGAAGAAGATGAAATACATACAATTTATGACGAAGTATCAGAAAAAGATTTAGGATTTATGTTATATGATATGGATTATAGTGACAGTAATCATATAGAACCAATGTTTTTTAGAGCAGTTATGAAGAGAGGAGTTTTAGATCTTAGAGATTGTGAGGTGATTCGGTGATATTGCAATCATTAGTACGCTATTACGAAGATCTTCTTCAACAAAATGACAAAAAACCAATGGATGAAAGAATACCTAAATTAGGTTGGTGTCTGGCCAGAGTATCTTATATGATTGAGTTGAAAGAAGATGGAACGGTAAAGCAGATTATCTCATTAAAGACAGAAGCATTAAAACCACAGATTCTGTGCGTGCCAGAAATGTTTTCAAGAAGTGGAAAATGTCCACCTGCATATTTTTTATGTGATAATGCAAAATATTTAATGGGAATTAATATAGAAGGAACAAATTCTGATATAAAAGACCGCTTTGAAGATTCTAGGAAAAAACATTTGGAGATTTTAAAGGATACAGAAAGTATACTTGCAAAGGCTATCTGCAAATATTTTGAAAAATGGGATCCAGAAAAAGCAAAAGACAATCCAAAAGTGCAGGAGCGTTGGGAAGAATTAAATGATGGCGGAAATATTATTTTTGGAATGCGAGATCATTATGCACAAGATGATGAAGAAATACAAAAAACATGGGAAGATTATCAAGGACGAATAAAAGAAGGACAAATAGGTAAATGTCTTGTTACAGGAAAAGAAACAGAAATTGCACGTATACATAGAGGAATAAAAGGTGTTCCAGGAGCACAATCAAGTGGTGCAGCATTAGTTTCGTTTAACGCTACAGCATTTGAATCTTATGGAAAAGAACAGAGTTATAATGCTCCAGTTGGAAAATATGCGGAGTTTGCGTATACAACAGCATTGAATTATCTTCTGAATAAAAAAGAATATACACTCCGATTGGGAGATTCTATGATTGTTTATTGGGCAGAATCTGCACAAGAAACATATCAAAGAACTTTTTTTACGTTAATCAATCCACAACCAGATAATCAGGATGAGTTAAAGAAGGTATTTGGAAATCTTGAGAAAAATATATGGATAGACACAGAAGATATACAAATAAATCCAGATCAAAAATTTTATATTCTTGGTTTAGCACCAAATGCGGCAAGATTATCTGTCCGATTTTTCTACCAAAATACATTTGGAGAAATTCTTAATAATATTCAAAAACATTACAAGCGAATGGAAGTTATACAACCTGCATGGGAAGATAGAATTTATTTAGGAATTGAGGCAATGTTATTAGAGACGGTAAGTTCAAAAGCCAAAAATGAAAAGCAGTTTTCTAATATGATAACAATGACACTAAAAGCAATATTGGCAAATGATCGTTATCCCATGAGTTTATATACTAGTACAGTGTTGAGAGTTCGTTCAGAACAAGGAAAAGTAACAAGTGGAAGAGCAGCGATTATAAAAGCTGTGTTAATAAAAAATTATAAATGGAAGGAAGGAGAAAAATATATGGCATTAAATCAGGAAAGTGAAGATCAGGCATATGTATTAGGAAGATTATTTGCGGTGTTGGAATCTATTCAGCAGGATGCAAATAAAAGAAAAGATACAAATAAAGGAAAAGATGCAAATAAAGGAATTAATACAACAATTAAGGATCGTTATTTTAATTCAGCATGTGCTACACCAGCATTAATTTTCCCTATATTAATTAAATTAAAAAATAGTCATATCAAAAAATTAGAACGAGAATACCCAGGAAAGAAAAAATGGTATGAAATATGTTTGACAGACATCATAGGAAAAATTGAAATGACAAAAGATGGTTTTCCAAAGCAATTACCATTAGAAGAGCAAGGAAAATTTATATTAGGTTATTATCATCAGATGCAAAAAAAGTATGAAAAAAAGGAGGATAAATAAATGGGAGAACCAATTAAAAACAGATATGAATTTGTAGTACTATTTGATGTGGAAAATGGAAATCCAAATGGAGATCCGGATGCGGGGAATATGCCAAGAATTGATCCGGAAAGTGGGCTTGGATTAGTTACAGATGTTTGTTTAAAACGCAAGATTCGTAATTATGTTGAAATGGTAAAAGAAGATTCAAAGGGATATGAAATTTATATTAAAGAGGATGTTCCATTAAATCGAAGTGATCGAAAAGCATATGAAAGTATTGGTATTGAGGAAACAGACGATAAAAAAATTAAAGAGGCCGTGAAAAAATTAAAGAAAACAGATCCAGATGTTGATATTAAATTAAGAGACTATATGTGTGATAACTTTTATGATATCAGGACATTTGGAGCAGTTATGACGACATTTGTAAAAGCTGCACTAAATTGTGGACAGGTACGAGGACCTGTTCAAATTGGATTTGCACGAAGTATTGATCCGATTATCAGTCAGGAAGTAACAATTACAAGAGTTGCAATTACAACAGAAAAAGATGCAGAGAAGAAGAATACAGAAATGGGAAGAAAGTGTATTGTGCCATATGGTTTATATCGTGCAGAAGGATACATTTCAGCGAATCTTGCAAGAAAGGTGACAGGTTTTTCAGAAGATGATCTGGAACTTTTATGGGAAGCTATTATTAATATGTTTGAAAATGATCATTCCGCTGCAAGAGGAAAAATGGCAGTTCGAGAATTAATAGTATTTAAACATAGTAAAGAATTAGGGGATTGTCCTGCATATAAGCTGTTTGATTCTGTAGAAGTAAAGAGAAAGGATGATGTTGAATATCCAAGAAAATATCAAGATTATGAAGTTTACATTAATAGAGAAAATATTCCTGATTCGGTGGAAGTGAAACAGATGATTTGAATAAAAAAGGGATGATTGCATGGAATATATCGAAGAAGAATATTTAATGATATCTGGAATACAACATTTTAAGTTTTGCAGGAGGCAGTGGGCGTTAATTCATATTGAACAACAATGGGAAGAAAATATACATACAGTTGTAGGTGAACTAATGCATAAGAAAGCACATGATCCATATCTGAAAGAAAAAAGAAAAGACACATTGATTGTTCGGGCACTACCAGTTTCTTCACGAACATTAGGTGTTAGTGGAGAATGTGATATTGTGGAATTCCATAAATGTGAAGATGGCGTTAAACTATTTGGTCATCGAGACTTATATTCTATATATCCAGTAGAATATAAAAAAGGAAAACCCAAGAAGTCAGATGAAGATATACTTCAGTTGACAGCCCAGACGATGTGTTTGGAGGAGATGTTTTCAACAAGGATTGAAGAAGGAGCTATTTTTTATGGAGAAACCAGACGGAGAGAACAAGTGTATTTTTCATCAGAACTAAGAGAAGAAGTTGAGAATATGTTTTCGGAGATGCATGAATATTATAAGAAAAATTATACTCCTAAAGTAAAAAAGACAAAGGCATGCCAATCTTGCTCATTAAAAAATCTTTGTCTTCCTAAATTAGAGAAAACAGTTTCCGTGAAAAAATATATGTCACAGATATTTGAGGAGGACAGGAAATGAAAAAATTATTAAATACTTTATATGTAATGTCCGAAAATGGATATTTGGGATTAGATGGAGAAACAATTGTTATTTATGATGGAGAAAAAGAAGTTGGTAAGGTGCCATTACACAATTTAGAAGGAATCGTTTCTTTTGGATACAGAGGGACAAGCCCTGCACTTATGGGTGCATGTGCTGATCGGAATATTTCTCTTTGTTATTTAACGCCACAGGGAAAATTTTTAGCACGAGTAACTGGAAAAACACGTGGAAATGTCATTTTGAGAGATCGTCAATATACAAGTAGTAAAGACGAAAAACGTAGCTTGGAAATTTCGAAAAATTGCATTTCTGGAAAAGTATATAATGCAAGGTGGGTTTTAGAACGCGCAATCAGAGATCATGCAATGCAAATTGATAAGGAACGGGTAAAAGTGGCATCACTACAATTAAAAACATTTTTACAATATATACAAAATGCAGAATCTAAGGAACAACTTAGGGGATATGAAGGAAAAGCGGCAAGTATTTATTTTAGTGTTTTTGATGAGCTTATTTTACAGCAGAAAAAAGATTTTTTTTTCCATGGCAGAAGTAAAAGGCCGCCGATGGATAATGTGAATGCAATGTTGTCTTTTGTTTATACACTATTAACAAATCAGATTACGTCTGCATTGGAGTCTGTTGGATTGGATCCTTGCGTTGGATATTTACACACAGAACGTCCTGGAAGAGCATCCTTGGCATTAGATTTGATTGAAGAATTTCGTGCAGTTTATGCAGATCGATTTGTATTATCGTTGATTAATAAAAAAATTGTAAATAAAAAGAATTTTACCAAAAAGGAAAATGGTGCAGTTTTAATGGATGATGATTCAAGAAAAAAGTTGCTGATGGAATGGCAAAATAAGAAAAAAGAAGTAATCACACATCCATTCTTAAAGGAAAAGGTAGAATGGGGAATGGTTCCTTATGTTCAGGCTATGTTATTGGCGAGATATTTAAGAGGAGATTTAGATGGTTATCCAGCATTTTTGTGGAAATGAGGTGATAAAATCAAATGTTAGTATTAATTACCTATGATGTAAATACAGAAACAGCAGCGGGGAAAAAGAGACTGAGAAAAGTGGCAAAGCAATGTGAAAATTATGGAAGGCGAGTACAAAATTCTGTATTTGAATGCATTGTTGATAATGCACAGTGTGTGATGCTAAAAGCACTCTTAAATGATATCATAGATGAAAATGTGGATAGCTTGCGTTTATATTATTTAGGGAATAAATATCAGACTAAAGTAGAACATTTTGGTGTAGACAGAGGAATACAAGTTGATCAACCATTGATTTTATAGTGATGCGAGGATATAGCAAACATAAAAAGAGTGGGAGATTCGCACTTAAAATATGAAGTAAAAAATAAATTTGTATCTAACAATAAATAGTATTTGAATGATTTGTAGATATAAGATAAAATTTATTAGTGATATTGAACAAAAAATTAGAAAATTATTGGTTAATATTGCAGTCGCTCCCTTCGTGGGAGTGTGGATTGAAATATGGAAACATCGTCAAGTATCGTGAAAATGTCTGCGGTCGCTCCCTTCGTGGGAGTGTGGATTGAAATCATTACTAAGCAGACTAGAAGAGAATCACACAAAAGTCGCTCCCTTCGTGGGAGTGTGGATTGAAATAAGATCAGAAACGTTTGGTAAACCGTGGTTTTATCAGTCGCTCCCTTCGTGGGAGTGTGGATTGAAATAAGTCTTGGATTACCTATCTTCTATGATGCTATAGAGTCGCTCCCTTCGTGGGAGTGTGGATTGAAATGACTTGTCAATTTCAGAATCATACTGAGAAAGATGTCGCTCCCTTCGTGGGAGTGTGGATTGAAATGACATAATCTTTTGTTGTCTTTGCATTTTTAATTGGTCGCTCCCTTCGTGGGAGTGTGGATTGAAATTTTGTCATTCACGAATCGTCTTACTTTGTATCCGTCCGTCGCTCCCTTCGTGGGAGTGTGGATTGAAATAATCCGTCAACAATACTTCCGTTTGAAACGGATGTGTCGCTCCCTTCGTGGGAGTGTGGATTGAAATTATGAAGAAATGAAACTTAAGTATGATTATGTCTGTCGCTCCCTTCGTGGGAGTGTGGATTGAAATTTTAATACAACATTGTGATTGTATTTTCCTGTATCGTCGCTCCCTTCGTGGGAGTGTGGATTGAAATTAAGGATACAAATTTAGGAAGTGATATAAATACGGTCGCTCCCTTCGTGGGAGTGTGGATTGAAATAAAAAAGTAAAAAAAATAATGTTAAATTAGCATTTGGTCGCTCCCTTCGTGGGAGTGTGGATTGAAATAATTTTAAGATATAATCCGACCAATTCCCCACTTGTCGATCCCTTCGTAAGAATGCAGATTCAATTATATTTTACTTGGTGTGGGTTATATTAATATTTATAAATTGTCATCAATATTGTAGTAACGATAAGCGGATATACATACAATGGAAGCACAAGAAAGGAAGAAATCAATGAAACGATGTAAAATTACCGCAGTACGGAAAACAGAATATAAAGATCTAATGGAAAAGTATGAAAATCCAATCCAGCATGCCTGCGATATAGAAGAAGGACAAGTGTTTATCACAGAAGGATGGAAACGACCAGAAGGATTTTGTGAAAGTGCATGGGAGAGTATTTCACCATTTGTTATGACATTAGCATATGGAGGCAGTGATATTTATGAAGGCTGGATGAAAAACAAAAACTCAGCGATGATCAGTTGCAATGACGGGTTTAGACCGGTAAGTTTTTACATTGAAGTGTTAGACGATAAAATATATTGACGAGGAGATATGACAGCGCTGGTTTATTCGGAACATCCATATTACGACAGGAAAGAGATCAGCATTGAAGATCTAAAACAACAGAAGCTGATCAGTCTCAATGAAAAATATTTTATTTACCATAGTCTGAATCAAAGATGTCAGGATTTCGGATTTTCACCGGATATTGTGATTCATACAATGGAAAGTTCCCTGATCTATCGTTTCTGTCAACAAAAAATGGGAATTGGAATTGATGCAGATATCCATCACGATCCGAAGTTATTAGAGTCATTGCACAAAATATCGATCAAAGATGCCATTCCATGGAAGATTTCGCTGGTATATAAAAAAAGGAAGAAATCATCAATCAATTAAAAAACTCTGCAAAGGCATCAACAAAATGTTGATAGGTACTGCCATTCGTTTGATAGATGGCAGTCTTTTTTTCTGTTATTGTAAATATAACGAAAGTAAGCAGAAAGGATAAAACAGATGAAACGAAAATTTCCACATTTATGCAGTCCGATCACAGTTGGACGAGTAACATTTAAAAATCGTATATTTTCCGCACCAATGGGTGGAACAGATACAAATGATGGCTGCATCGGACCAAAATCCACAGCATTTTATGAATTAAGAGGAAAGGGTGTAGCAGGAGCAGTTACAGTCAGTGAGTGTATGGTACATCCAAAGACAGACGGTTCCCATGCATATCATTTAGACACAACAATCCTAAATTCCTTAGCATCCGCAACTTATACAACAGATGCAATCCGAAGACATGGAGCGATCGCGAGTCTTGAATTGTCTCATTCTGGAATGTATGCAGGAACTTATATGACAGATAAGAGCAAACAAAAATCCATGCATCAATGGGGATCAGATGATACTGTAAGACCAGATGGAGTAAAGGTAAAAGCATTGACAGAAGATATGATCAAGGAAATCGTAGAAGCTTATGGACAGCAGTCCTTGCAAAAAGAGCAGGATTTTAGATGTTAATGATCCATGGTGGTCATGGATGGTTGATCAATCAGTTTTTATCTCCATATTTTAATCATAGACAAGATGTCTATGGAGGAAGTCTTGAAAACCGCTGCCGCCTTGCGATTGAGGGTTTAAAATCTGTAAGAGAAGCAGTTGGAGAAGAATTTCCAATTGAATTTCGTATGAGTGGTTCCGAACTATTTGAAGGAGGTTATGATCTTTCAGAAGGAGTGAAAATCGCACAGATGATTGAGCCATATGTGGCAGTGATCGGAGATGCATCGAAAGTTTCTACGATTACAAATGCTGTGTATGAAGAGTATCATGTGGCGTTAGATATCTAGAGAAATTAAAGACTTAATGGAAAAGTATGAAAATCCTATGGAGCATGCTTGTGATATAGAAGAGGGGCAAGTATTTATTGTAGAAGGAATATGGTACTATTGATTATAAATATGGGGTTTAGATGTTAAATTAATATGGGACAGATTATAATACAACATTGAGAAACAAGGAAAGGCGGAGGCACTTATGGCAGAACAGATTAGAAGGACAAAATGGGATGGTGCGGCAATCCAGATTTGTAATTATGAGAATGTACAATAATTTTCATTTGACTTTTTCAAAAAATCAAAATATAATAAAAACCAAACGAGTAGCAAACGAGCGTAAATCCAGTTTTTGCTGCTCGTTTTTCTATTTTTACAATCATAAAATGTCATTAAAAAGTGTGTAGCCAATCAGCGTAAGACCAGCTTATTCTGATGAACTACATTCTTTTTTTATGCAAAAAGGAGGAAAAATTAAAAATGGCAGAAAGTAACAAGATGAAGGATATGCCAGTCAATAAGCTCATGATCCAGATGGGAATTCCAATGATCTTATCAATGGCATTGCAGGCAGTCTACAATATTGTAGATAGTGCTTTTGTAGGTAACATGAGAGAAGGAAGCGAGGCAGCCCTAAATGCCTTGACGCTTGTATTTCCAGTTCAGATGCTGATGGTTGCGATAGGGATTGGAACAGGAGTAGGAACCAATGCACTTCTTGCAAGAACACTCGGACAGGGAAATCATAAAAAAGCAGGTAAGGTTGCTGGAAACAGTTTGTTTTTAGGCGGGATCATTTATGTGGTCTGTTTGCTCTTTGGAATCTTTGGAGTTAAAACATACATTTCATCACAGACGGTTGATCCGCAAGTAATCTCTATGGGAACAAGTTATCTTAGGATATGCTGTATCATTTCCATGGGAATCATTTTCTTTTCTCTATTTGAAAAGTTGTTACAGGCAACAGGGCGTTCCCTCTATTCAACAATCGGTCAGGTTGTGGGAGCAGTGGTAAATATCATCCTTGATCCGATCATGATCTATGGGATTGGACCTGTTCCGGAAATGGGGGTTCAAGGTGCAGCTTATGCAACAGTCATCGGACAGGTAGTATCCGCAGTGTTATTGTTTATCTTTCATATAAAATTAAACAAAGAATTTGAGCATGGAGCAAAGTATATGAAGCCAGATGCTGGAATTATCAAAGAAATATATGCAATCGGACTTCCAGCGATCATTGCACAGGCATTGATGTCAATTATGGTATATGTAATGAACCTTGTTTTGAAATTCAGTCCTTCCGCTCAGACAGCCTACGGATTGTTTTATAAAGTACAGCAGTTTGTTTTATTCTTAGCATTTGGACTAAGGGATGCGATTACACCGATCATAGCATTTGCTTATGGGATGGGAAGTAAAAAGAGGATAAAAGATGGAATCAAATATGGATTGATGTACACGAGCGTATTGATGATCTTTGGAATTTTGATCACAGAAATATTCCCAAGTTCTTTTGCAACATTATTTAATGCAGGAAGTTCCAGAGAATATTTTATTGGTGCAATGAGAATTATCTCGATCAGTTTTATTTTTGCTGGGATTAATGTGGCATATCAGGGAATATACCAAGCATTGGATGGTGGTATGGAATCATTAATTATTTCACTGCTTAGGCAACTTGTGGTCATATTACCCCTGGCAGGAATCTTTTCAATCTTTGTAAGAAATGACCAGGCAGGAGTATCTTTAATCTGGTGGGCATTCCCAATTACAGAACTTGCAGCATGTCTGATCGGATTTATCTTTTTAAAGAAGATAAGAAAAACAAAAGTGGACCGATTAACACATTAAGGAGGAAGGTATTATGGCAAAAAGAATCATTACAATCAGTAGAGAATTTGGAAGCGGTGGACGATTTATCGGAGAAGAAGTAGCACAACAGCTTGGAATTGCTTATTATAGTGAAAATATTATAGATCAGATTGCGCAACAGTCAGGATTATCACCAGAATATATCGAAGAAAATGCAGAATTATCTCCGAAAAAGGGACTCTTTGCCTATGCATTTTCGGGTCGTGATATCACTGGAAAATCCGTGGATGATATGCTGTATGAGGCACAGAGAAAGGTAATCTTGGAAATTGCAGAAAAAGAACCATGCGTAATGATTGGGAGAAATACTGATTTTATACTGAAGGATAGAGATGATGTGTTAAATGTGTTTATACATGGAGACATGCCAGAGAAGATCAAACGTATTTGCAAGTTATATAATGTTACAGAAGACGGGGCAGTAAAACTTATAAAGGATACAGATAAAAGACGAAGGATAAATTATAATTTCTATACAGAACAAAAATGGGGGATGGCAAGTAATTATACATTGTCATTAAACAGTTCGCAGTTGGGATATGCAAGGTGTGAGAAGATGATCATGGGTTGTGTGGATATTTGTTAGATTATAGGAATTTTTCTTATTATCTCATATAGGAAATATTTTTTGAATCTGATATACTAAAACTATAAGGAGGAATATAAAAATGGAATTTCAAACGATGGGAACAAAGTTATCAAAGTAAACAAGATGAAATTCATCAGATAGGAGAGTATCTGCAAAAGCAAGGAATAGAAAAAATAACACTTATTGTCGCTTCATCGATTGGAGCAGATTTAGGACTCACATTTCTTTCTCAGATGAAAATCCCAATTGAGCATACTTTTTTGATGGAGGTCAATTTGCACAGATTTCAAGATGAGAATCATATGCATATGCAGATTCTTGATCCAAAAGGTTTTGCTAAGATGTTAGATTCTATCATCCGTACAGGAAAGTTGATGAGAATAGTTAGCGAACACTAATGAAAGGAAGAAAAGAAGAATGAATGAAAAAGCAAATTATGGAAACTGGGTACCTGAAAAAGCATTGTATATATTATTTGGAGCAGTAATTGTTTTAGGTGTTATTGCGGTAGCAGTACAAGTAGCTTTAAGTGAAATGGTCATTGCAATCATAGTAGGCGTATTATGCATTTTGACTCTGGTAATGGCAATTTATATGCTGATCTGTCATGAAGCATTCGCATTTGGAAAAGGAAATATGATGGCAGGAGTACATGAACATCTGATTAAACATCTTGATTGGGATGGTGAAGGGAAACTTCTAGACATCGGATGCGGAGCAGCAGCACTTACTGTTTATTGCGCCAAAGCATTTCCAAAGGCACAGATCACAGCGATGGATCACTGGGGTGTGGAATGGAATTATGCAAAAGAGCAGTGCGAGAAAAATGCAAAGATTGAAGGAGTTGCAGACCATATCGCTTTTCAAAAAGGAGATGCAGCAAAACTGGATTTCCCTGATGAGACATTTGATGCAGTAGTAAGCAATTTCGTGTTTCATGAAGTGCGAACAGCAAAAGATAAGAGGGATGTTGTAAAAGAAGCATTAAGAGTTTTGAAAAAAGGCGGTGTATTTTCTTTTCAGGATATGTTTTCACAGAAAGCATTGTACGGAGATATGGAAGAGTTTGTAAGAATCTTAAAAGAAGAAAGAATTTCAGAAGTTCACTACATAGGAAATCTGGAAAAGAAGTTAGACTTTATTCCGGGATTTGTAACAACACCATGGATGATCAGCGGGATGGGAATTATTTATGGGAAAAAATAGGACACAGTCAGGAAATTGTGATAAAATATAAGAAATTAATTAACAGGTTGAAAGAGGCTTCGGTATGCTGCAAAAGAGGGGGGCAAATCCAGTTTAATAAAATTGGAAATTGCGAGAAAGGAGAAAAGTATGCTTACAATATTAAACTCAGAAAGCTTATGGATTGGAACAGACATGATACAATTTAATGCGATCAGGGATATCTTGGATCGGGAAAAGATTAAGTACAAATACAAAACATACAATCACTTAGGAGAATGGGCAGGATCAGGAACACTTCGTGGAAACTTTGGAAGTGTGGGGAATCCTACATCACAGTCCATACAGTATGAAATTTTTGTGGCGAGAAAAGACTTAGAAAAAGCACAGGCTGTAATGTGGAATTTGCTTAGATAAAGTAGATACATGATGATAATGAAGAAAGGAAAGATACTGTATATTACTAAAGTGATATGCAGTGCCATTCTTTTTAGGGAGTATCCCAAAGTTTGTGTAAACCTTCAAACTGATGTAAGATAATATTACTC
>OLSF01001320.1_pt1 | contig 22618 bp, 14 predicted proteins | sample 1672301 | NCBI WGS metagenome assembly OLSF01 (sample SAMEA3136669, study PRJEB25190) | human gut metagenome | biome: human gut; feature: human-associated habitat; material: faeces | place: Austria | collected 2013
AGGGTTGAGAGTCGTTGGCGCCATGTATCACATTGAAGACGGCAGCGTAGAGTTTTTATAAGAAAGAAGAGATAAAGTGAGAGAAGAACAAAAGGGTGCTGTAAAAAACAGTATCGGCCGTATTTTTATTACTGCGCTGCTGATATTGATACAGGTTGTCTGGCTTATTGAATTGTTTATCAGGCTTAATAAGTATTCCACTGGAATTTCATTGGTATCCAGTGCGATTGCATTGATTGTGGTTATTAAAATATATGGCCGGGATATGAATTCCGCCATGAAGATGCCCTGGATGATTTTGATCATGGCATTTCCGGTGGCCGGTGTCGGTATTTACCTGTTATGCGGGCATTCCGGAGTGAATATCGGTATCCGCAAACATTTTCAGGCATTGCAGTCAGAATTGACGCCTTTATTGCCGGATAAAGAAGATATTTTGCAGAAAATGTCGGATGAGGACAGGCAGACAGCTAATATGGCGCATTATATCAGTCATTCGGCGGGATATCCGGTGTATGACAACACGGATCTGGAATTTTATCCTGAAGCGGTTGATGGCTTTCTCCAGTATCTCGCAAGCAGGTTACATCATGCTGGGTGTCATCAGCGGAAGCGCACAAGGTATGACGTCGCTGGTATACTACGTGCTGATATATATGTTTGCCAATCTTACCGTATTTACCGTTATCACGATTGTGGCACTGCGGGCAGGCAAGTTCACACTTGAAGACTATAACGGGCTGTATACCACTAATCCGAAGTTGGCGTTCCTGATGACACTGGCACTGTTCTCTCTGGCAGGCATCCCGCCGTTTGCGGGCTTCTTCTCGAAGTTCTTCATCTTTGCGGCAGCTTTCGAAGGCGGCTTCCATCTGCTGGTATTCATTGCCCTTATCAATACAATCATCTCGCTTTATTACTATCTGAAGATTGTAAAGGCAATGTACATCAACAAGAGCGACGAGCCGATTGCAGCATTCCGCAGTGACAACTATACACGTGCCAGCCTGGCCATTTGCACGCTGGGTATTGTGGTACTGAGCATTGCAAGTGTGGTATATCAATCCATCGATAAGTTCTCATTCGGATTATAACCGGAGGGTATCATCACTCACCACAGATTACGCAGATTGACACAAATTATCTTTAGAAGTTCTGATAATCAAGAGCTTTGAGTTGTGTTAATCTGCATAATTTGTGGTGAGTGTGTATTTTAGCACATTTCCATACTATACAATCGGCAGCACAAACCAAAAGCATGAGCCTTTCCCCGGTTCACTGTCCACACCGATTGTGCCACCCAACTGCTCTATAATGCTCTTGCTGATAGAAAGCCCCAGACCCGTACCATGTACAAACGTATTCAGCTTTATAAAACGACCGAATATCTGATCCTGCATTTCCGGCTCGATGCCAATGCCCGTATCGGCCACATAAAAACGTAAACGAGTTTCATCTACCTTGTCATATCCTACACAGATACTTCCCGCAGTGGTGAACTTGATGGCATTGTTGACAAAGTTGGCTATGACCTGATTCAAACGGTTACGGTCACTGACAATCCGGCATTCCGGCAGATGATGGTCGAAGAGAACTTCCACACCCGGTTTAGCCTTCATCTTCATGAAGCGCACAATGTCCTCACATAGTACGTTCACGTCCAGCTCTTTTTCCACAAAGTCAAATGTCCCGGCCTCTATCTTGGACAAATCCAGTATATCGGAAATCAGCTGCAACAACAAGTCATTGTTTTCTTCGATAATCGCCATATACTGCCTTTTTTCCTCCATGTCCCCGGTCTCTCCCATCAGACTGGAGAAACCGACAATCGCATTCAGGGGCGTACGTATCTCATGACTCATATTGGCAAGGAAGGCACTCTTCAGACGGTCGGCGGTTTCTGCCTTCTCCTTGGCTTCAATCAGCATAGCCTCCGTCTCCTTCAATTCCGTAATGTCATAGTTGACGCCTATCAGCTCTATTTGTCCGTTCTCCGGTTCGAACAGATTGACAACCACATTGGTACGTACCCAGTTCCATTTTCCCTTTTCGCCCGGACGCTCAATGCGCATCTCTCCCTGGAAATGTTTGGCTTCGCCCACACGGGCCTTACTGAAGAAATCAAGCATCCTCCTGCGGTCACTGGGGTACATCTTGCTGTATATTCCCACGACATCTGCCAATTGGGTATTCTCGTCCTCTCCCATATTCTTATACCATTGCTTGATGGCATAGCCTTTCCGGTCAAGCAAGTTCAGCTTGGCATAACCTACCTTCGCATAATCCGATATAAGCAGGAAGAAATTCTCGAAATCACAGATACGGCTCATGGCATCAATCCGTTCCGTATTGTCGATGTTAATCATGGCATAGCCGGTAAAGTTACCTTTACTGTCATACACCTTGCTCACTTTCGTATAAAGATGTATCACATCCTTCGGCTGTTTGGAAGTGGAGTAATACCCTTCAGTCCGGTCGAAAGCATAATTCAGGCGGAAGTCGACCATATCCTCGGTCTGTATACGTTCTGCCAATTGGGCGGACACATTCGGGTTCTCGAATAAGTTCACTCCAATGACATCCTGTTTGTCACGGACCCCGAATATCTCCATATCCTTATTGTTGATGTCTACCAGGAATCCGTCTTTGTCATAGATTTCCACCCCGGCCGGTATATTGGCAAAGATATTCTTGAACAGTTTTTCGCTATGGTCCAAAGCCAGATGAGTCTGTACCGAGTCTGTCGTATCGAGGAATAACGCCACCACTTCATTCTTTTCCGGAGAGTATATCACCACGTGGCAGTGCTTGTTGGTGAGCTCAAAACACATGTCCATTTCCTTATGTGTCCCGGTGTTCACTATATCAAGCAGATATTCCAGTCTGGGGGCCGCCTCCCTTGAAAAAGACGAGGCAGTCTTGCCGATAAACGTCGACGCGGGTTTTCCCAGAAAATCGGCAAAGATAGAATTCGCATCTGTCACATAATACCCGTAGGGGTTGTCCTTTTCATCACAGACAATGGACATCCGCACATACCCCAAAGGCATATAGCGGAACAAGTTGCTGAGGAAAGTACGTTCGCGCACAGCCTCATCCTTCGTTTTGCGCAACTCTATGCAAATGCTGATGACATTTGCCAACGAACTAAACCATTGGTAATCCTCGTTAGTCCACATTCGGGTACGGTCCACCAAATCAATGCCCATATATCCCCACACCTGGTCATTGGCAACCAGCGGAGTTACCATCAAGGACTTTATATTCTGTTTCGCCAGAATTTCATATTCGGCATAGGCGTGCTCCGGCAGTTGCCCCAGTGTTTCCAGCAGAACGGGCTTTTGTGCCATAATCTGTGACGTCCACCACGGCAAGCTGTCAGCCTGGACTCCCTGAAGCATTTCTTTCTCAGGAGCCACTCCCGGAGCCACCACCTCGTATGTGCAGCTCTGGTACCGGCACTTCTCATCGTATTGGAATATATAGACACGCCCGCCGCGAAAGAAATCGAGAATATCTTTCAGTATGTCGTAAATGCCCGCACTGATATCCTCGTCTTTCAGGAAACGGAATAAGGAATGGGATATTGAGGTCTGCCGATAAAGCAAATCGTTCACTCTTTGCAAAGCCTGCTTCGCAGCCTCCTCCTTCGGCATCTCTACGCGCTGCAACACTCCGAAAGCCTTCAACGTACCATCCGGCAAATGCTCCTTATACCCCACGCGCGAGTAGACCCAGACCACTCCTTCAGTAGAATAGATAGGAAACGTCTGTTCATAGACCTCCATATTCTGAATGGCAAGGAACTCCCGGCTGATACGCGCCCGATAGTCTTCGCGTATCATTTTACCGAAATCCTCAAAGCTCAGGTATTCCCCTTCCAAGCCTAACAACTTACAGACATATTCGGAGCAGAGATACTGCCTTGAAGAAAAATCAGCCTCCCACCAACCTATCCGGCCAAGGATGGAAAGACGCCGGAAACGTTCACTATCGTCACGATGAACAGCCATATATTTATCAATATTGGTTTGAGATACAAAAATAGCCATAAAACTCTAATAAGCAACCATTAGAAACTTTTTTCGTCCCAAGCAGCCTATATATAAGGATAACAAACAATCCGGAAAAATGTGCGGTAACCGAATCGTAATAGATTTGAAAATGAAACGTATGTTCCATGTATCACCGGTGTAACGTCATTGCCTCATCTTTGCAGCGGATTAAAAAAACGTACAAAGAAAAGAGATGAGCATGAAATTAGACTTGGGAAAGATTTTCTTCCTTATTTTATTCCTCACACTTTCCGTCATGGCTGCCACGGCGGGAACCATCAAAGGGACAATCACCGACCGACAAACCAAAGAACCGCTGACGGGAGCCACCGTGCAAGTGAGCGGAACGGCACAAGGCGCCGTCGCCGATTTGGATGGTAACTATACACTGGAGCTGAAAAACGGGACCTATACCCTCACCGTCCGTTACATCGGCTACAAAGACATGACGATAAATGCCGTAGAGATAAAGGGCGAAACCGTGCTGAACTTCGACATGGAGCCGGACACGCAAACCCTGGGCGAAGTGCAGGTCACCGCCAAGAAGAACCTTGAGGGCGAACGCGCCTTGCAGATGGAACGGCAAAAAGCGACCCTCGCCATCGAGAACCTCGGTTCCAAAGAGATGTCCCTCAAAGGTATCGGCAATGTGGAAGAAGGAGTAAAGAAAATAACGGGTATCTCCATCGCCAGCGCCGGACAGCTTATCGTCCGCGGACTGGGCGACCGCTACAGCACCACCACGCTGAACGGACTGCCCATCGCCTCGCCCAACCCGGACAACAAGCTGGTGCCGCTCGACCTGTTCCCCTCGTCCACCGTACAGAACATCACCGTCAGCAAGGTGTATGACGCAGCCGCCTTTGCCGACTACAGCGGTGCGCACATCAACATCAGCACCAAAGAAAACATACCGGAAGATTTCTTCCAACTGAGCCTCAACACGGGCGGGAAGTTCAACACCTTAGGCAAAGACCGCTATCAGATGGACCGCAGCGGCTCGCTCCTGAAGACACCCGGAGTGGACGCAGCCGCCCTCGGCATGCCCCTGATGGAGTTTGACAAATACGTGAAGACCCGCAATATCTTCGATACCTCCTTTGCCGCCAGCAAGAAGAGTTCGTTGCCCGAACTGGGCGGAAACCTCGGTTTCGGCAAGAACTTCGGTATAGGCAACCAGACACTCAGCCTGCTCGCCTCCTTCAGCGCCAGCAACGGCTACCAAAACATGGAAGATGCCTTCTACAAGACACTCGAGGCCACCGGCACCGTGCAGGACGACTTCTCCTACGACAGCTTTGCGCAGGAACTGAAGCTCGCCGCCCTCGGCTACCTGGGCTACACCCTGCGCCGGAGCGACCGCATAGGCTACACTTTCTTCTACGCCCGCAACGCCATCGACACCTACCAGCGCCGCGAAGGTACTGATGCCGAAGGACACGAGCTGACCGGCAGCAACAACATCATGCACATATACACCCTGCAAAACCATCAACTGAACGGAATCCATAACTTCGGCGAGAGCGACAGGTGGCAACTGACCTGGGGAGGCTCGTACAGCAAGACCGGTAGCGAAGAACCCGACCGCCGCCAAGTGATGTACGTCAAGGACAACGACGGCAGCCTCAGGCTCTTCAAGCTGAACCGCCAAGAGACCATGCGCTACTTCGGCAGCCTGGACGAAGAAGAGTGGAACGCCAACCTCGCCATGCGCTGGAAGTGGAACGATACCAGCCACCTCAAGCTCGGCTTCAACTACAAGGACAAGAACCGCGACTACAGCGCTACCCGCTTCTACTACAACCTGAACAAGCTGGACCCCGTCATCACCGACATCTACAACACCGACGGCTTCCTCAACCAGCAGAACATTGCCGACGGACAAATCGTGGTACAGCGTGTGATGCAGCCCAAAGACAGCTACCGTGCCGGAAACGAAATCTACTCCACCTACCTGCTGACCGATTTCTATCCCACCGAAGCCCTCTTGGTGAACCTCGGCCTGCGCTACGAAATGAGCAAGCAATGGGTGCGCTACGCCAGCGACGGCGGCGACTGGTACTCCCGTCGACGCAATTTAGACAAGAACGACCTCTTCCCCGCCCTGAACCTGAAATATGCGGTGAACCCCGCCAACAGCATCCGCTTCTCTGCCTCGCGCACCGTCACCCGCCCCTCGTTCATCGAGATGGCACCCTTCCTCTACCAAGAGTCCTACGGTTCGGCACAAATCCGCGGTAACGAAGAGTTGCAGAACGGTTACAACTACAACTTCGACCTACGTTACGAACGCTTCGGCAAGGACGGCGACATGCTCTCCGTGACAGGCTACTTCAAATACCTCGACAGCCCCATCGAACGCATCCAAGACCTGCAAGGCGGCGCCACGCTGCACAGTTTCAAGAATGCCGACAACGGCATGGCTGCCGGCGTGGAGCTGGAGATGCGCAAACGGCTCGTCAAAGACCTGCGCCTGGGTGCCAACATCAGTTACATGTACACCAACGTGAAGCTGCCCCAAGGCGGTGCCTACACCAACAAGGAACGTTCGCTGCAAGGCGCATCGCCCATCCTTGCCAATGCCGACCTCACCTACTCGCCCCGCTTCGGCGAAGACAGGCAGCTCAACCTCGCCCTGCTCTACAACCTGCAAGGCAGCCGCATCCATGCGGTAGGCGTGTCGGGCCTGGGCGATGTCACGCAACAGACGCTGCACACGTTGAACTTCAGCGCCGGATATAGCCTGAACAAGCACTTCAACCTGAAGCTGCAAGTGAACGACCTGCTGAACCGCGATGTCATCTTCAAGCAAGATGTGCCCACCACGGGGCAGGAGATGGAAGTGGAACGCTACCACAAGGGAACGAACTTTGAGGTGGGAATAAGCTACAACCTATAAAGTCCCCCGCCCTCCCCCTGAAGGGGGACGGAGAACACTCTTTGACAAACAAGCTCTAAAAGAATCAATCTGAATGACAGACAGATGAATTGAATATAATAACTAAAACAATTGAATTATGAAAGCAATGAAATGGAAATTCTACTCTCTGGCCTTTGTAGCCGGAATGTCTATCCTCACCGCTTGCAGCAGCGACGACAACAACGACAATGACGGCAACGACGGCAACGGAAACGGCAATGAAATCGAAAACGGTACGATACTGAAAGGTACCATCACCTCCGACGTGACCCTGGCTGCCGGAAACACCTACAAGCTGAGCGGCGAATACATCGTAGAAGAAGGCGCCACGCTCCACATAGAGGAAGGCGTGAAGATTATCGCCGTCTACGATGACATCGCAGACTACATCCTCGTGAAGCAGGGCGGTAAAATCAACGCCGTAGGCACGCCGGACAAACCCATCGTAATGACCAGCGAAAAAGAAGAACCGGGCGCATGGGGAGGCATCCACATCTGCGGACGCGCCCACACCAATGCCGAAGGCGGCAAGGGAAGTTCTGAAATAGGTGGCGCCGTTTACGGCGGCAACGATGATGCCGACAACTCGGGCACGCTGCAATACATTCGCCTGGAATACACCGGCTTTGCCTTCGATGAAGAGCATGAAGCCAACGGTATCTCTTTCTACGGCGTAGGCAACGGTACCATCGTGGACCACTGCCAAGCCTACAAAGGTTCCGACGACGGCTTTGAGTTCTTCGGCGGCTCGGTAAACGTGAGCAACCTCGTAGCCGTAAGCTGTAGCGACGACTCCTTCGACTGGACCGAAGGCTGGAACGGCAAAGGCACCAACCTCGTGGCTTACCAAGAGGACAAATCCACACTGGGCTACGACTGCGACTGCCTGATGGAGTGCGACAACAACGGCAGCAACAACGCCGCCACTCCCGTTGCCCACCCCGTATTGAAGAACCTCATCCTCGTCGGCAACGGCGGCAGCAAGCAAGGCATCCGTCTGCGTGCCGGCACGGAAGTGGAAATAGACAACGCCAAGATCTGCGGCAAAGGCCAACCCCTGACCGTGGAAACCGCCCTTACCGAAAACGCCCTGAAGAACGGCACCTCCAAGCTGACCAACATCACCCTCACCTCCGAGCTGAGCAGCAAAGAAGGCATCTACACCCATGCCGACTTCATCGCCGTGACAAGCAACAAGGTGGACGCCAACCTGAGCTACAGCTCTTTCGAGGACATCAGGAAAGAATGCAGCTGGATGAACGGAAGCTGGGTGAAGTAAAAAAAGAAGCACTCGCAAGGCTATAAAAAAACACACAACTTCTTCAACAGCGTGCCCCTCGAATGCCTTCCGGCTTCAAGGGGTACGCGCTGTTTCAAGAAAGAAACTAAAAGTACCGTTTACTTCTTCTTCAGCTCCTTCTTCAATTCCTGAACCTGAAAGCTGAACAAGTCCAGATGACGGCAAACGCGCTGCATGAAACTGCCTGCCGCCCTGAAGCAGATACGCGAAATGCGCACTTTATCTGCCGTACAGTCCTCTATCCGTTCCACCGGTTCGCTGGTGATGGAGGGAAAAAAGTTTCCAAGTCCCTTGATGTTCACCGTGCGTCCACTGGCCAGATAGTCCGCTATAATATCCGGCAGTTGCACCAGCACGGACTGGGCATCGCCCACCTGCAGGGAGCTGACAAAAGCCAGCCTCTTGGCCAGTTCGTCATTGCTCACCGGTTCCGGCTGAAGCACTTTTGACGCCGCGTAGTAGCGCACCACTTCCTTGTCTCCACTCTTGTCCACCTTCTTGCGGACCACATAATTCATTGACATACCAATCTTTCTTTATAATTAGGTTCGTAAAAAACGAAAGATATTCCCGCCCGACGCGAGGCACACCTACAACTTGCATACACAAAGCCTATACCTTACGGTAAAGACTCCGTGACCGAATACCTTTCACTATATGACTGAATACCTAAAACACCCGGATGTATTGCCCCAAAACATGGGGATGTTTTCACCCAAAACACCCGGATGTAATACCCCAAAACATGGGGATGTTTTGGGAGAAAAGATGGGGATGTTCTGACCTTTCAGTATAGGGTTCAAAGGTAATGACTCCCTATGAGAAATACAATAGATATAGGCCTTTTTGATGGTCGGAATCAAGCTCCTTTTTCTTCGGAAGCAGCAGGCAGTACCCGCTGGAAATCTCTGCCGGACGGAGACTGGAATACCTGCAAATCGAATTCGGGGATAATTGCCAGCACATGGTCGAACACATCCGCCTGCACCCCTTCATAGGGCACCCAATCCTTCAGCGCACAGAAGAAATAAAGCTCTATCGGGATACCGCGGTCGGTAGGCTGGAGTTGGCGCACCATGCAGGTCAGTTCCTGATTTACATCGGGAAGACTTTTCAAATAAGCCGTCAGATACGCCCGGAACACCCCCAGATTGGTCTGGCGGCGTCCGTTGACGAGGATGGAGTTATCGATGCCGTTTTCCACATTGTACTTTTCAATCACTTCCTCCGTCTGCTCCACATAATCTTTCAGCAGTTGTATCTTGCGATATTTTGCCAGCATCTCCGGGGTGCAGAAACGGACGCTGGTCATGTCGATATTGATGCTGCGCTTCACTCGCCGCCCACCGCTCTCGCGCATGCCGCGCCAGTTCTGGAAGGAGTCGCTGACAAGCAGGTAAGGAGGGATGGTGGTAATGGTATTGTCCCAGTTGCGCACTTTTACGGTGTTCAGTGTCACTTCTATCACCGTGCCGTCGGCGCCATACTTGGGCATGGCAATCCAATCGCCCACCTTCAGCATGTCGTTCGCCGAAAGCTGCACCCCGGAGACAAAGCCCATAATGGAATCCTTGAACACCAGCATCAGGATGGCTGCCGAAGCACCCAATCCGGCAAGCAGCGAAAGCGGGTCGCGGCCTATCAGTTCGCCCACGACCACAATGCCGCCCACCAGCCATAGGATGACTTGCATAGTTTGCAACATCCCCTTTAAAGGGCGGTCACGAAATTGCTCCTTCTCACTGTATACACTGTAAACAGCCTTCAGGAACGAGTTGACGAAACTCAGGAAAGTAATGATGATGTAAATAAGGCAGATACGCCGGATAAAATCCATTGCCGATGAACCGACTTCGACAAATGCCAATGGGACAAACAGATAGATGATGACGGGAGCCACCATGCGGCTGAGGTGCACCATCACTTTGCGGTCGAATACGATGTCGTCCCATGTAGCTTTGGTCTTCTTCACCAGTTGTGCCACTACTTTCAGCAGAATTTTCCGGCATAGGGCATCCGCCAGAAAAGCAACGGCAAGTATCAGTGCAAAGGCTATGAACTGGTCGAACATGTCGGCACGGGAAGGGGATATGCCCCACCCGATTAAAAGGTCGTCTATCTTCTTCAATATCTCCATAATCGTATGTTTATCATAACGGCAATCTTATCTACGCGACTGCTCCTCCCGCTCAAGGAACTCCATGATATCTTCTTTCAACCACTGATAAAGATAAAGGTTCTTGTAGCCGCTGTTTTTTTTCAGCATCACGGATACATTGACCTGACTGTTCTCATACCCCGTCAGTTCGTTGCGGAACTGTTCGTTATGCTCTGCCAGGCGCTTTATCTCCTGCTCGCGCTCGCGACGCAAGACGGTACATACCGGGATAAGGATTTTCAGCACTACACAATCCATGATATGGTGTCCTTGGATATAAAGATAGGTATTGTCCGGAGTCAGTCCCAAACGTTCCAACTCCGTGCCCAGCTGCTCCACCCGGTCGATGTAGCGGGGGAAACGGGCTTGCAGTTCGGACAGCTTTGCCGACACCGTCTTTTGCATCTCGTCCAGACTACGGTAAGGATGACGCAGGCTTATCTCCTGCAAACGCACGCAGGCGTTGAAGTCGTACATCGGGAAAGTGTGTGTGTCGTGCTGGCGGTAGAACCAGACATTCCACAGAAACAGCGGATAGGCAATCTGAGAATAACGCTTCAGAAAAGCGGGGAAGTCCAGGATATGCCGGTCGTTCAGCGTGGCCTGCACACAGACTTCATGCAGACTGTCGGCAAAGCAGTGGAAGTTCTCGATGGCATAGCCATAAGTCTGGAAGATATAGGGATTCTTGTTTATCTTATGCGACACCTTGGTGGCACCTTGCAGCAGGAAGTCGTAGTCGCTGTCTACACAAGCTATCAGGCTGCGGCCCAGCTCTGCCGTATTCAGCGTGTTCATCAGTACCATTTTCTTGCCCTTTGCCAGAGAGGTGGCCGAGGGAAGCATCACTTGAAAATAACGTTCCTCATTCTCGAACTCGGACAGCAGCGTCCGCCAGAAAGCGATGTCGTCATAGCTCTCCACATACGCCACTATGCGCCTGCGTGCTCTCTTGGGAGACAACTTGCGGGCGGCATCCAGATAGGCGGAAGTAAGGTTATGTTTTAAAGAAGTGGACACTTGGGCAGGGATTAAGGATTAGGGATTAGGGAGGAGATTTCGCTGACTTCGGTGACGGCATCCAGCCAGCCTTCCATGATGACGGCAGGCGAATGGGTGGTGAGAATAAGCTGCACATTGGGATTCAGGTTGCGTATCATGCCGATGAGCTTCTGCTGCCATTCGATGTGCAGGGAGGCTTCCGGCTCGTCCATGAAGAGTACGCAGTGGTCATCGTCACGCACCAGCACGGTCAGCAGGATGACCAGCATCTGCTTCTCGCCCGAAGACAGCTTGTAGGGCAGCAGGCGCTCACCGTTCTGATAGAAAACGATGTCGTTGCTTTTGCGGTCTATCGTCTTATGGGTATAGCTAAAAAGCTCGTCAATCATATCCTGGAACTTCCGCTTGGGGAGGGAAAGGGAGGGAGCCAGGCTACGCTGCTCTTCATCACCGCTGAGCAGTTCTATCATCTTGTTGCCGATGTTCACCTGATAGTCCAGATAACGGCGCTGGAGCAGATAGAGCTGCCAGTCCAGTTCCGACTTCACGTTGGCATCGGCCATGCGTGCCGTAAAGTCGCCCATGATAAGGGGACGGTCGTAGCTGCGGATTACATCATAGGGGATAAAGGTGGCTGCAGAATTGTCGAAGTAGACGTGTACGCCGTTCTTCTCGTCACTCTTCACTTCACCCGATGTCTGTTCCAGATAGTTGACCGAACGGTTCAGGATAGTGGTCTTCCCCACTCCGTTGATGCCGGAAAGTATATTGACGTCAGGACGCAGGTCCCAGGCAATATCGTACCGATGCCACAATTCGTGTATTTCGATACGCTTGATGTAATTGGCTTGTACTTCCATGGTTTCTTGCTTTAATTAAAAGCAAATATACACGATAATCTCTTATTTCTACGCCCACGAACCAGAAAAATCATATAATGAAAGATTTTCTCTTTTCAGAAAATAGTTGTTCTTTTGCACCCGCAAAAAACAAAAGAGTATGAACAAGAACATTCAAGGGCATCTGTTCGCCCTTACCGCAAATATCTTATGGGGCTTGATGGCACCTATAGGCAAGTCGGCTCTGGTGGAGTTTTCCGCGTTGTCAGTAACCACATTCCGCATGGTAGGCGCAGCCGCCTGCTTCTGGCTCCTTTCCTTGTTCTGCAAACGCGAACAGGTGGACCACCGGGACATGCTGAAGATATTCTTCGCCGCACTCTTCGCACTGGTATTCAATCAGGGTGTCTATATCTTCGGACTCTCCATGACTTCGCCCATAGACGCCTCCATCGTTACAACCACGCTGCCTATCGTCACCATGATAGTGGCTGCAATCTATCTGAAAGAACCGGTCACCAACAAGAAAGTGCTGGGTATCTTTGTAGGGGCTATGGGAGCATTTATACTCATCATGAGCAGCCAGACCACCGGTGCCGGCAATGGCAGCCTCATCGGAGACCTTCTTTGCCTGCTCGCCCAAATCAGCTTCTCCATTTATCTGACCGTATTCAAGGGGTTATCGCAGAAATACTCTCCCATCACCCTGAACAAATGGATGTTTGTCTATGCCTCCATGTGCTACATCCCGTTCTCTTACCACGACGTGGCTTCCATACAGTGGAGCAGCATCTCCACAGCCGCCCTGCTGCAAGCGGGATATGTGGTTGTGGGTGGAAGCTTCCTTGCCTATATCTTCATAATGAGTGCGCAGAGACTGTTGCGCCCCACTGTGGTGAGCATGTACAACTACATGCAGCCCATCGTGGCCTCAACCGTTGCCATCATCTTAGGATTGGGAGTGTTCAATTTGGAAAAGGGAATAGCCATAGCCTTGGTATTCCTGGGAGTGTACATCGTGACACAAAGCAAGTCACGCAAGGATTTCGAGAAAGAAGGGAAAGCCGTATAAAACAGCCGTTCCACCGTCACAGTACTCCGGCACGTACCCGGCTCAGGGACTCGGGAGTCATTAACAGATAAGATGCTATGTGGTTGACTGAGGCACGCCGGGCTATCTCCGGATAATCCCTGACGAAGCGCGCATACCGCTCGCGTGAGGTTTCGAAACGCCAAGAGTCTGCTTTATATTGGGAAAGCATTAAAGACCCCTCCAATAAATGGCGAAGCAGACGGGCTATATGCAGATAACGCTCAGAGAGTTCGACCAGTCCTGCATACGAAATGCTCCAGATGACGCCTTCCTCCAAGGATTCCAGCTGAAGGCAATTACGGCGTCCGGTGAAAAGGCTGACGATACACATAGCGCCGTCACCGTCGCAGGCAAAGTTCTCTGTAATGTCCCGGCCTTCTTTGAAATAGAACTGGCGAAGCAGTCCTTTCTCTACGAAAACAATATCCCTGGCTATATCTTTCTCACTAATCAACAGTTCTCCTTTGTGCACCTCACGGCGTACAAACAAACCGGCAATGAGCTCCAGCTCCTCAGAAGGGAGTTCATGAAGGCGGCGGGTAAACCGCCGCGCCACTTCCATGTTGTTTTCCTTAGTCATCGATATAGGGAAAGGGATATGCCCTTATTTCTTCAGTTCTGCAAAATAGGTGTCCAGCAAGTTCTTGGCAGCCACAAAAGAAGTCAAGTTACCTTGCAGCACTTGGTTTTCCTTACCAGTCAGCATCGCTTCAATCTGCGGATTGTGGTAAAAGCTGTCGCGCAGCTGTTCGTTAATGGTCTCGTACATCCAGTATTTGCTTTGCTCATTGCGGCGGTATTCAAAATAGCCGTTATCTTTCACAAAGTCAATGTATTTGTAGACCATATCCCACACTTCTTTTACACCAAGATTATAGAAACCGGAATAAGTCAGCACTTGGGGTGTCCAACCGCTCTCCGGAGCCGGGAAGAGGTGCAGCGCATTACGGAACTGCGTTGCTGCCAGCCTGGCCCGCTCCAGATTGTCGCCATCAGCCTTATTAATAATAATGCCATCGGCCATTTCCATGATGCCGCGTTTGATGCCTTGCAACTCATCGCCCGTACCCGCCAGCTGTATCAGCAGGAAGAAGTCTACCATAGAATGTACGGCAGTCTCACTCTGCCCCACCCCTACCGTCTCTACAAATATCTTGTCGAAACCGGCAGCCTCACAAAGCACAATCGTTTCACGCGTCTTGCGTGCCACGCCACCCAGCGAACCGGCAGAGGGACTGGGACGTATAAAGGACTTGGGATGAACGGAGAGCTTCTCCATACGCGTCTTATCACCGAGAATACTGCCTTTGCTGCGTTCGCTGCTCGGGTCAATGGCAAGAACGGCCAACTTGCCGCCGTGTTCCTCCAGTACATGCAAGCCAAATACATCAATAGAGGTACTTTTACCGGCACCGGGCACACCACTGATACCCACACGGACGGAGTTGCCCGAATAGGGCAAACACTTCTCTATCACCTCCTGCGCCACAGTCTGGTGCTCCGGTTTCACACTTTCCACCAGCGTCACAGCCTGGCTGAGTACCGTAACATCACCTTTCACTATGCCCTCCACATAGTCTGATACAGAAAGCTCGCGTTTCTTCCGCCTGGGACGGTTCTTCAAGTAAGGATTGACCGATGAAGGTTGCTCAATGCCTGCATTGACAACCAAGCCTTTATATGCTTCATTATTTTCGGGATGTTCCATGGTTTAATGTGCTAATATGGTTAATATGCTAATGTGCTAATATGAGGAATGTGCTGAATATATTAATAGGCTTTTATGACAATCTCTACTATCTCCATTAGCATATTGGCACATTCCTCACATTAGAACATTACTTGATGTTGATTTCAACTTTCGGCTGCATCGGGTCATTGGTAATCATCAGCAGACGCAGATGACGGCGCTTCTTGCCTATATTCTTCTTCACTACCGTTACCCGCAGGCGAGTGCTTTCACCGGGTTGCAATACACTCTTCTTGAGGTTAACTCCCACTGCCGGGTGGAATACCTGGAGCTTGTTTATCTGTAAAGGAGAACGCCCGGTATTGGTAATGGTAATATCCTGACGTGCTTTTGACTTCTTTGCCAATATCGCACTCATATCAACTTCTTTGGTAGAAAGGCTGATGGCAGGAGCATTTGCCTTCTCCACTTCCGTCATTCCGGAGAAATCCGGTAAAAGAATGGCAGAAACGGGAATCTCGTTTTCATCGCCCACCTTGTCACCGGAGAAGCGAGAAAGATAGACCGACGTTTGAGTCAGTCCGAGGCCAGTCAGTCTTTCCGAATTCAATGTAAGTGTAATCACTCCTTTTTCTCCCTTTTGCAATACATTAGGTTCTACTTTTGTCTGCAAATAAGGGGGTAGATGCATCAGTACCGGTTCATAAGGACGGTCGGAAAGATTGACCACGCCGATATGAATCACCGGCTGCTCACCATGCTGAATATCGGGAAAGTCGAGGCTGTTCTTGTCAATACGTATCTGACCGATAAGATAGGGATGCGTCTTGGTAAAGTCCTTGATTTCCTGTACTACTTCACCATTGAACTTCAAATAGACCAGATTGGGTTGCGCATTGCTGTAAATAGCCACGGATTTCTGGAAATGCCCCAATGCCTTGGCGTCAAAAGTCACATTCACCGTTCCTTTTGCCCCCGGAGCAATAGGCGTTTTTGTCCACTGAGCTACGGAGCAGGCACAATCCGGCTCCACTTCTGTAAGCACTAAAGGCCGGTCACCCGTATTGGTGATGGTATATTGCACAGTCACGGGATGCTTCCATTCTATCTGGCCGAAACTGTACATCTCTGTATTCGAGGTAAAACGAGCTTGCGCTACGGCAGCCAATGCCACACTTGCAAGCACATATAAAGTGATCAATATCCTCTTCATCTATTTTTTAATATCAAGATTTCCTAATTCTGCTACTCTTATTCAATATTAGCCGGACAAAAATAGGTGTTTTTAGCGAGAGTACCTAAAATAGAGGAGCGCAATTTGTACAAATTGCGCTCCATACTCTATTGTTACTTTATTACAATTATCCCTCCCGCCGAATGCGAAGCATACTCCGGAGCATACGCACACTGTATCGTGGCCAGCCCCGTTTCGTATGTTCCGCCACGGGCTATGCGATAACTGTGCTCTAAGACATAAACGCCTTTGCCCAAATGGTCGAAGAAGAAATTGGTTGCGGCATCTTCCACTTCTGCATAATAACCGAGGCCATTACTCCAACGATAACCGGAAAGCGAGCCTATAGGTTCAAAGCAGGCACCCCGCTGGTCTTTCAACTGAACAAAATCCATAGTACGGTCCAAGCGGATAGTCAAACGGGCCACTATTTTATCACCGACGGATAATACGGTCCCTTCCGTAACCGGTTGCAAGGACTTGCTACCACCGGCCGATATACGCTCTACATAAAGTTTCTTCTCTACATTCAATTCACCCCCCTGCTGCTTTACATCAGATATGGGTGACAGATACTGGGCATAAACAGCTCCCCAGGCAATGCCTGCATCCCGTTTCTCTACGGTGACGGTTTTAGCTTTCAGCTCCGGACTTCCTTGAGCGAAGGTTTCCTTGACATAACCCAAACCCGGGATTATGGTCTTTGTAGGCGACAATGTTTCCAAAACTTTGTTACCTAACGTGATACGTACGTCTCCCCGACTTTCCAGCAGATTAGTACCTTGACAAAGCAATGCATAAACAGCATCAGCCGTTGCAACCGGAGAATTCCAACTGGTAGTCTGCTTCTGTTTCAGCAGCCAGAGTTTCATTTCCTCCACCAAAGCATCGTTGCCACCTGCCATACGCAGGGCTTCCATTACTTCCACATGGGCAGGGATGGGCAGCATACCCCAGTTATACGGATTTGCTTGGAAAGCAAAGTATGCACCCAGTTCATCCGTCTGTACCAGATGTTCCTTGAGGGAAGCGATGAATTCATTCGCCTCGGCTGTACGCCCTACTGCTTTCAGGATGATGGCAGACTGCGCCTTGCTGCTCATTGTTCCATCTTTAAGATTGGCCCCAACTTTCGACAAGAAGTAACGGTAAGCATCCTGGTTTGCAGCCGGTACTTTTTCACCGCTGACAGCAATCAGATACAGATACGTCATGGCAGCTTCCGAGTTGACAGTAATTCTAGCGCCATTTTTCTCAGATTTACGGATATTGCGATATTCTTCCAAAGCCTGCCGATTCAAATAGCCGAAAGCTTTCTGCCGCATGGCGGCAACTTCTTCAGGCAGCTCATTTTTCGTCAGCAAAGGAAGACGAACAAGTAATTCTGTAATATAGCCAGTTATATAGCGGCTACCGGACATTCCCTTATACCAGCTCCATCCACCGTCTTCACCCTGCAATTCTTTCAATTTGGTAAAAGCGGAAAGATTGCGGTTATTCAGTTGGTTGATATCAAACAGCGTGGCAATACGTGCCTGCTGTTCGGCTTCAGTAGTAGCTTCCAGTACCCACGGAGACTCGCTGAGCAGGATATTCTTCACATCCTGATTCTTCTCCAACTGGCTGAGGAAGGTTTCTTTCGTGCCACCGGCAGCCTTCCAACTGTCAAATACAGTCTTAATGCGGGGCTGGCTGTTGGCAATGAAGCCTGCCAGACTATTGGCATACCAAGCTGTAGCCCAAGAAATGGCATTATCATTGGCAGGCAGGCTCAATGCCGGCAACGCTTGTACAGCATACCAAGCCGGATTCCCGGTAAATTCTACAGTCAGACGACGGTCTGTCGCTGTACGGCTATTACGGTTGAAAAGGCTGTCTAATGAGAACGTACGGGTCTCTTCGCCACGAATAGGCATAGCAAGCGTTTCCGTAATGTACTCCTTATTACTTAATACGGGCAACAGATGCTGCTCGCCATCGCTAAACGTACCTCCATCGGCAACCATACGAATACCAAGCAAATCATAGCGGTCGGACACTTCGAAATGGAAGTTGACAGCAGTATTTCTTCCTGCTTCTACCAAGAATTTCTGACGTTGAGTAGCAATAACTTTCTCCGTCATAGGGTCGAACAGTGTGAATACAGCTGTTCCTTTCACCGCTTTACCCGTCAGATTGGCTATTGTTCCGGCTATCTGCGTTTTATCTCCAACGCGGACAAACCGAGGCATATTCGGAGTCAGCATAAACTCCTTGGCAGTTACAACGGAAGCATCCAACATCCCAGTCAGCATATCCTTAGTATGTGAGTAACCACGGAAATTCCAACGAGTCAAGCTCTGCGGCATCGTAAAAGAAAACGCAAGCTCCCCTTGTTCGTTTGTACGAAGTTGAGGATAAAAAAAGGCTGTTTCGGCAAAGTTGGTGCGAAGCCCCTCAATAGGTTGCAAGGCCTCGCCAACCGGTATCGTTTCCGATTCAAAAACAACATCTTCCACTACTTGTGCAGGAACATATTTCACTTCAACGGCATTCCCGGATTCTGCTTTGGAAGCAAGCATCGGCTGGTTGGCACCACGTATTCTAAGATTACCGGTCAAAGAGCCATTCCGGGTAGTCCCATATCCCACAACACTTACTTCTTCCAAAAGCGCATTGTCTTCTACCATCACTATCCGCATCCTTCCATCCATATAAGGAGAACAGAAGTGGTCAAACGACCACACCGGAACCCTCCAAGCCTTCAACGGGAAATAAATGGAGAAGTAATTGCTATTATAACGGCTCGCACCACGCTCTTCCGATCTATTATCCGGATAGAAAACCCGTAGTATCTGGTTACTCTTATAAATCTTATCCAGTGAAGCGTCGTACATCGTAGCCAGCATTTCAGCCGCAGCAGGCATACCTTGAGGCGTCTTTATGACGAGCTTCCACTCTTCCTCTTGTCCGGGATGCAAACGGTCACGGAACACTTCCCATTTCATGCCGAGAGCACGTTCAGGCTGCCGCTTCTTCAGTTCAACCTGATGACTGTACATCTCGCCAGCTTTCACAAAACTGAAAAGAATGGTGATTCCCTTGCCATATGCTTCCTTATAAGGGAATTCCATACGAATAATAGTATCATTCAACTGCAACACACGGCTTTCAATGCGTTTTCTGTCACAAAAGACATCCATCAGCACATATGCATCCCGATAAGAAGTCCCCAACAGAAAAGCGGCAGGGTGCTGTACATCAAATTCCTCATTTTCTTTATAATAAAAGAAATCTGTAAACGCAGCCGGACGCTTGTCACTCTTTGAAAAGAGCATGAAACTGTCACTGCCATATGCCCCGTTATTCTCTTCACGTCCCAAACTATCACGTACAGAAAGTTTCAAGCGATAGTTACCTGAAGGAAGCTTGTTCCAAGCCGAAAAATCCTGGAGCCGATTGGCTGTGAAGGTACCCTCCAATACAACATCATCCAAGGGTTCAGAACCTGCAATATTCCTTGCCCCATTTTGTTCTGCAAATGGATAAAGGCAATAGGAACCTTCAATGTGCTGAGGAATATTCATTACATTATTCACTCCAAAAGTGAAAAGCATACTATCTTCCTTACAAACATATTGAGGCAAGCGAATATCAAAGGAATAAGCCTTAGGACCTGCCAACAAGTTATACGAAGCGGATTGCGTTTCACCGGCCTCATCCGTCACCACCGCCTCCACATGATAAGTATACACACTCCCATACCCGTCTGTATCTACAGCCGGAGCTTCCAAAGTCAAGGGTATGGAAAAATCCCCGTTGGTATCCAATTGTATGGTGTCAGACAATAATGGTTTATCAGCATTGCTCCAATAGCCAGGTCTCGGATTCCGGCGAGTCACCGTATATGCCAATGGCACATCCTGTACCATCATGCCATTGAAAGCCTTGACATTTCCTTTCAACACAACCTTGTCACCCAGCCGATAAGCTTCCGAAACCGGAGTGAAGGCAATCTCGAACGTAGGTCGCTTGTACTCCTCTACCCTAAAAGTGACGGTAGATTGAGGCTCTTTGGTTCGTATGCTGAACATGCCATTCAGGCAAGCTGCCGGAAGTACAAACTCCGTAGCAAAAGAGCCGAAATCATTGGTCTGCACCTTCCTAGTGGCAAGTTCCTTTCGGTTGGCATCCAACAAGACAAGCTCATAATCAACTCCTTGTAGCACCTGGGCATTATCACTGTTCTGTTTGTAAGCTATTCCTTTTACATGGACGGTCTGCCCGGGGCGATAAAGCGAACGGTCTGTCAGCAATGCCATCTGCCTCCAATCTGTATCCTTTATACCGTAATAAGAATGATTCATATAAACATTCTGCGGCATCATACCTGTGTCTCTGCCTTTACGCGCCACATAACTTCGGATTCCACTCTGCCAGGGTAATACAGCTTTCCCCCCGGCATCAGTCAGTACCTCTGCCATCGCTTTTCTATTCTTCTCATCATAAGAAGAGTAGAAACTCACCTTGGCACCAGCAATCGGCTGTCCACTACGGGCATCCAATGTAGCCACTTCCATACGGTTGTCACCCAAATCCAATGTCAGCACCTTGAAGCGGGTAGATACCAGAAATTTATCATCTGTACGGGCCGTTTCAGCATCAGGTACTATTTGAAGAATATAGACTCCCGTTTCCCGAGGAATCATGAACTTAAATACAGTGTCCGAGGCAAGATAAGGGACATCTTCAGGCAATTTATCCTTGCCTGGCAACGGCTTTAAGCCAAAATGCGTGGAAGAAAACTTCCGGGCATATTTTCTATAAGTATCTTTATTTATACCATGGTCCATCCAAGGCACTTCACTTAAAGTAGTGGCATATAAGTTGAGAGTGAAGCCCCCGACATTACGATAATGCAGTCTCATATTTACCGAATCGCCGGGATAACCGCTTTCATTCATAGTCAGAATGAGTTCAGGCTGTAAAATCTGTTCACGGATATTTTTCAACTCATTGATACGCTTATACGCAGGATAGCGCTTCAAGCCTTCTTCACAGACTTTTAGAGCCTCATCAGCGCGTTTCGGTTCCAAACGGCGCAGGTGGTTGGCTTTATGAATGTAAACCTCGGCACAAACCTCTCGTGAACCGTATTCCTTTATCAATTTATCCAAAACCTCAAGATATTCCCGATTAGCCTTTTCCTGACGCATTCGGAAAGTAGGATAAGGCTGCTGGCTGATACCACCGGTCAGCTTCCAGCTCCAATAATCAAGAGAACAGAGCAACATAGCATCTTCCGAACCGGCACGATGGCGATAAGCATTCATCATATCCAGATAAATCCTTTCGATACGGGTCTGTACCAAAGAATCCACGCTGAAACCATCCAGCTGCCGATAAGCATCAACAGCACGGCTCACCAATAGATGGTACATATCGTGCCCATAGAACCGGCTACCGTCTTCCAACACCACAAAAGGCACATATTGTTCTGCAGATGTATTGAGCAAGCGGATGGAATCCTGCAAGGATGCACGGTTACACCTATCTATTTTATCCACAAACTGGCTGATACTCCACTCACGGATATCTGCTGGAACCTCGTCAACAGTCAGTAAAGTACGTGACAGCAAGACACGGCGATTCTTCCGCATCAAGTCAGCATATTCATATGCCAACAAAGAGTGTAGAATAGCCTTGTTCACCGGATTCCTCTCCGATTGTGCCCAAGATTCCATATATTTCAGACTGGAGTAAAGGCTGTCCGGAGTCAGCCCCTCTTGATAAGTCTCCCTACAAATGTAGGCTTTCAACATTTGCGGAGCATTCTGCTCTTGCCGACCTTTCCGATAGATTTCATCAGCCAGTTTTATCACTGTTTGAGGCAGGCTTTTCTTTTGAGCCTGCTCCACCTGCTTCCACAACTTATCGTACGTCTGCGCATACAATGCCGAAGCCCCAAATGTAACCAGCAGTAACAATATGCTACAAATTCTTTGAATTACTCTCATAATTATTCGTTTGTTAGTCTTTGTATTAATAACAAAGGAAGTGAATAAAGTTCAAACAAATGTACTTTTAGATATAAAAAATCTTATTCTACTCCTACAAAAAAACAAGGGATATGTTTGCAAACATATCCCTTGTTCTATACTTAAATGTTAGTGTACTCACATTTGGAGGCTATAATATCTCATTGCCTCCATCCAATTCTTACCAGCTGCGGTAAGAATGTGCTTAAATGAATTTGCAATCTTCTTTTTCATAATCTTAAAAAATTAAACTAATACCTGAAAACTAAAATTCAATACTTCACGAAAGGGGGGGGGGAATGCTTAAAGC
>OLSF01001322.1_pt1 | contig 22594 bp, 10 predicted proteins | sample 1672301 | NCBI WGS metagenome assembly OLSF01 (sample SAMEA3136669, study PRJEB25190) | human gut metagenome | biome: human gut; feature: human-associated habitat; material: faeces | place: Austria | collected 2013
GCGTGTACCTTTACGGTATCGCCGATCTTCAGAGCCGGCAGATCGCTCTTGAGCTGCTGCTCGGACAGTACTTTTACGAGATCCATTTTTCTGTCATCCTTTCGTCTTAGACATTCTTGCCCCATTTATCTGAAAATGAGCAGAGGAATGCCCGTCTCATAATTACCAGATAATCATACCACACCGCCGTTCGGATTGCAAGCACTTTTTTGTTTTTCCTGTGCTTCAATCATTCTGCACAGTTTTTATCGTTTTTCTATTGCATCAATTGTCTATTTTGTTTATACTGAATATATCCCCCGTGTAAAGGAGCAACGATCTATGTGGGCTTATGAAAGTGTTTTTTATCAGATCTATCCCATCGGCTTCTGCGGCGCGCCGCGCGTCAACGACGGCATAACCGTGCCGCGCATCCGCAAGGCTGCCGACTGGGCCGAGCATATCGCGCGTCTCGGCTGCAACGCCGTTTATTTCTCCCCGATCTTCGAATCCGACAGTCACGGTTACGATACCCGCGACTTCCGAAAGGTGGACTGCCGCCTCGGCACGAACGCCGATTTCGCAGCCGTATGCGAGACTCTGCATGAGCACGGCATCAAGGTCGTGCTGGACGGCGTGTTCAACCATGTCGGCCGCGGCTTCTGGGCGTTCAGGGACGTACAGGAGAAAAAATGGGACTCTCCCTACAAGGACTGGTTCCACATCTCGTTCGAGGGCAATTCGAACTATAACGACGGCTTCTGGTACGAGGGCTGGGAAGGACACTACGAGCTGGTAAAGCTCAACCTGCGCAATCCCGACGTCGTGCATCATCTGTTTGACTGCATCCGCCTGTGGAAGGAGGAATTCGGCATCGACGGTCTGCGGCTGGACGTCGCCTACTGCCTCGACAAGGATTTTCTCCGTCAGCTCCGCGCGTTCTGCGACTCGTTCTCGGATTTCTTCCTCGTCGGCGAACTGCTGCACGGCGACTACAATCAGTTCGTCGGGGACGGTCTGCTGCACTCCTGCACGAATTACGAGTGCTACAAGGGTCTGTATTCCTCGATGAACAGCTACAATCTGTTCGAGATCACGCACTCCCTGCTGCGCCAGTTCGGCCCGGAAAACTGGACGCTGTACCGCGGCAGGCATCTGCTCTCGTTCGTCGACAACCATGATGTAACGCGCGTCGCGTCCATCCTCCAGAACCGCCGCCATCTGCCCCTCATCTACGCTCTGCTCTTCGGCATGCCGGGCATTCCGTGCATCTATTACGGCAGCGAATGGGGCGCGGAGGGAAACAAGCAGCAGGGCGACGACGCGCTGCGCCCCTCGTTCGACGCGCCCGAGTGGAACGCGCTGACCGACACCATCGCCGCGATGGCGAAGGCGCACCGTGAGAGCCGCGCACTGTGCTACGGCGACTTCCGGCAGCTCGTCCTCACCAACAGGCAGTGCATCTGGGAGCGGTGTGCGGACGGCGAACGTGTGCTCATCGCGGTCAATATCGACGACCAGCCGTATACCGCGCACTTCGACGCGAAATGCGGCCGCGCGGTCGACCTCATCACCGGAGAGCCGCATGATTTCGGCGGCGGCAGCGATCTGCCCCCGTGCTCCTGCGCATTCTGGAGGATGGAACATTGATGCGTGGAAAACAAAATAGAATAAAGGCAATACCGCATAATTCTAAGTACCGATACGGCGAGCGAGGTGCGGCAGATGCCAAGCCAAAAGCGCAGATAATACTGGATGCTGCAAAGGTGAGCGCCGCCAGTGGCGGAAACAGCGAACCGAAGCAGGGGCAGCGGTCGCAGAGTGCGAGGGGCTTTTGCCCCCGAAGCACGATGCGGGTACCGCAACCCGACATTATCGAGCATTTTGGCAACGCAGATGCCGTGCCGCAGCTGCCGGAGCGGTGCTTAAGCCGCAAGGCGGGAATTGTGCGGTGTTGCCCTTATATAATAGACAAAGGAGAACCCCATGGTACGCGAACTGATGAAAGATACGGTATTCCTGGCCCAAAAAGCCCAGCCCGCCACGGCTGATGACATCCCCACGGCGGACGACCTGCTGGACACCCTGCGTGCCCACGCCGATGGCTGCGTAGGCATGGCTGCCAACATGATCGGCGTCAACAAAGCTATCATCGTGTTTGATGACGAGGGCACCCTGCGGGAGATGTTCAACCCCGAGATCGTCTACCGCAAGGGCCTCTATCTTACCGAGGAAGGCTGCCTCTCCCTGCAGGGCCAGCGCAAGACCAAGCGCCACAAAACCATCAAGGTGCAGTGGCAGGACCGCGAAATGCACACTCACATCAAAAACTTCACCGGCTGGACCGCCCAGATCATCCAGCACGAAGTCGACCATTGTAACGGTATCATCATCTAAACTACACCTACCCAGAAAGCCGAGCGCCCCGCCGTGCCCGGCTTTTTGCATGCCGCGAATATCCCTTTCGATAAAAATTGACGATCCTCCGCCGCCGCGTATATAATAGTGCCAGATAATTGTTACGGCATAAAATGCCTGCGGTTTCCGCTGAATATGCCGCTGGTCAAGGCGACCATCGCCAAGTTTACCCAACATTCGACAACTGTATAAAGCCATAGAGAATTGAACCATGCCCCACAGCGCCCCTGCGGCCGGAACTTACCGGCTGCGGGGGCGTTTTGTTGTGCCCCAAAAACCCTGACAATTTCACAAAACCTGTTGTACGAGGGAAAAATACAAACATTTTCGTAAAAATTTTCTTTGCGAAGCGTGTCGAGAACGGTCGATACAGCGCGACAAAAGTCGACACAAACCTTGAAAAAATCGCGGTATGTTATTAAAATAAAATGGACCGCAATAAAAAATAGCAGCCCTGTAAAACCCCACAAACTGGTGGAAAAACAGGTGCCGCGTACCTATACATAGTGGCAAGAGGCAAACACCACCACATAGCAAAACCGATATGGAGGGACGGCTCGCATGAAGAAAAAGAGCATACAAAGGATCGCAGCATGGCTGTTGGCTGCCGGCATGATGGCCGGCACTTTTGCCCAGCCCATGGCCGTATATGCCGAGAGCGCGGCATCCATCGCGGCCAGCGATAGCACAACAGGGGACAGCATCACCGCAGACGCGGATGTGGTTATTGCCACCCCCACGCCGGAGCCTGACACCGGCACGGATACGGCTGCCACCCCGGTTCCTACGGCGGATTCCCAAACTCCGCAGGACCCGGCAAGCACAGCTGCGCCCGAAACCACCACGGCCCCCGATGCCGCCGAGGATGTGCCCACCCCGACGCCCACCCTGACGCCCACCCCGGCTGCCGAGGACACGGCAGACGATGCCGCCGACACGGACGACACCACCGATACGACCACCACCGTCACCCCGGCAGACCTGCAAAGCTGCATCGCTCTGCTGGCGGCCTCGCAGCTCAGCCTGGACGCAGACAGTATCGAGCCCGATGTCCGCGAGGAGACCCTGGCCCTGTCGGACGAGATCACCGAGACCGAACCGTCCACCCTGCAGGCGGTGGTCAATGCGGCGGTGTATAAGGCCCCGGCAGACCAGACCGTTAAGGTCGATGTGCCCGCCGGCAATTACACCGGCACGCTGGTCATTCCCGATGCAACCATCGTCGTCAAGGACGCCAGCGGCAAAGAGACCAACATCAACTACACAAACAAAAACATCATCTTAAATATGACCGGCTCCACGCTGACAGTGCCCACCGATGCGGCTGTCGGCGTATCCGTGTTTGGCTCGCTCACCATCCAGGGCGGCACCATCAAGGCGGCCGACGGCTGCACTGCCACCCGCGGCGTGCAGGTACAGCTGGGCAGCGCCCTCACGCTGGATGGCACGACCATCAGCGACTTTACCTACGCAGGCCCCGGCGCGGGTGTGTACGTAAAGGGCACCGCCGCCGTGGATACCAACGGCCAGTTCGATGTTGCTCTGGGCGACAATCAGGAACCGCTGCAGAACGCGGACAACACCTATCAGTTCAAAAAGCTCCAGCGTGAAAACGGCAACAGCATGGACACCAGCTTTACCATGAAGGGCGGCGCCACCATCACCAACTGCAAATCCGACGGCAACGGCGCGGCCCTGTACGTGCATAACGCAGCCCTGCTCACGCTGGAAAATGCCAACTTTACCACCAACAACGCGGGCGGCTTTGGCGGTGCGGTCTACCTGGGCACCGGTGTACAGACCACCATTGGCAATGGCGTGACCTTTACGGGCAACCATGCCGCCAAGGACGGCGGTGCGCTGTACCTGGCCAACCAGTACACCCTGCATGTCAAGGCGGACAACATCCTGGTGCAGGTGCCGGTTACGTTCAACGGCGGCACCTTTACCGATAACAGCACCGATACCTACGGCGGTGCGCTGGCCTTTGACCCCGCCTTTGACGGCCTGGCGGGCGACACCATCGAGAACGTTACCTTCGGCAAGGCCGAGACCACCACCTCCGAGGAAGAAGATGCCGAGGAAGAAACCATCCTGCACGGCAACTATGCGGCCCTGCGCGGCGGCGCGATTGCCTTTAACAGCAATATCAAGAAAAACACGCTGCTAAACTGCACCTTTAGGGGCAACACGGCCCTGCGCTACGCGGGCGCAGTGTACTACCCCAACACCTACGGCAAAACTACCGAGTTCAACCCTGTTTACACAGTGGAAGGCTGCACTTTTGACCGGAACTCTGCCACCTACGATGTAAAAAATGGCGACGATGCCGGCGGCGGCGCGATTACGATTCAGGTCAACCCCACTGACACGCCCAACACTGTGCAGGTGGCCAGCCTGTATGTGAAGAACAGCACCTTTACCGGCAACACCGCCACCGGCTATGGCGGCGCTATCTCCACCCGGCGGGAAACCGGCTACGGCAACGCCCGCATTTACCTGAATATTGACGGCAGCAATTTTGATAGCAACCGCGTGACCTCGGCAGCCACCGGCGGTTGGCGCGGCGGCGGTGCTGTGTGGGTGGCAGGCTATGCCTGGGCGGACTTTACGAACAACATGTTCACCGGGAACTATAGTGCCCAGTACGGTGGTGCCATTGCTTCTAACAACACGGTCAATTACAGTGGCCGTACTCTTACATTGGGTGCCCTGCGGGCGGACGGTACCCCTGACCCGGGAAAAAGCAACACCTTTACCAACAACAGCTCGAACAGCAGCGGCGGTGCGGTTTGCGTGGGTACCGATGGCCTTGGCGATAACACCAACGGCATTTACACAACGGTTCACATCTACGGCAACACCTTTACCAAGAACACCACAAACTGGGGTCCTGGCGGCGCTTTGTATGTTGACAGCGGTACCCAGCGTGTTGACCTGGGCTTGGAAGTCGTGGGCGCCACGTTTACCGGCAACCAGGCTAAAAACTCGTCCAGTTCTGGTGCGGTCCGTATCTATGGTGTTCCTACCAGCTTTAAAGATTGTGTATTTACCAACAATACCACCGAGCAGAGCCACGGCGGCGCTATCTGGGTCAACCGCACCAAGCAGTTTGACATGGATAACGTGACCTTTACGGGCAACACCGCTGGTGCTGTGCGCAATGATGGCTGGGGCGGTGCAGTCTTTATTAACGAGATTCCCTCCTCGTTTGAGGCTGCTTTTACGTGGAACAATGTTACGTTTGAGGGCAATACCTCCCACAGCCACGGCGGCGCAGTGGGTATCAATACAAACGTATACCTGACCCTGAACGCGACCAACATTACGGCCAGCAATAACAAGAGCATCAGCCTGAACGGCGGTGCGTTCTATCTGAGCCAGGGCCGTTACACCCTGACGAATGCCGTGTTTGAAAACAACATCGCAGGCTACAACGGCGGCGCTATTTACGTATGGAACCAGTATAGCGGCAACAGCCTGACCATCAACGGCAATAGCAGCTTTACAGGCAACACAGCGGGCAGCTCAGGCGGTGCAGTTCAGTTTGAAAGCAACAACCAGTACCGTACAGGCGCAGACGGCAATCTCGAATACTACCGTGGCGAGCTGAACATCATCGGCACAGCAGATAACCCCATCGTGTTCAGCAACAACACCGCCAAAAACTACTCCGGCGGCGCTCTCTGCATCGGTGCCCATAACACCGACAAGCTGGATTATCTGGATGTTCATGATAATACCGCCCAGCGGTACGGCGGCGGTATCTATATCAATAACAGCATCACCGAGGGTACGCTGACCAACAGCAAAATTCACAACAATACTACAAGCTGGGCTGGCGGCGGCGTGGACATCCACAACTACCTCGATTACCAAGAAACCAAAGTGAATAACGCCACAGTAATCACCCGCACGGGTAGACCCGGTGATTTTACCATTCGGGACTGTGAAATCACCGGCAACTCCACCACCGGCACGGATGGTAACTGCAGCGGCGGCGGTGGTATCGGCATTACTTCCGACCTGCGCAGAAGCGAACTCTATAAAGTGGATTCCGGCACGGTCAACATTATCGATACCGTGGTGGAGGACAATACCACGACTCTGGCTGGCGGCGGTATTTACTGCGGCTATAACGGCACCAACAATATCAGCGGCGGCAGCATCTCCAACAACACCAGCGGCACCGCTGCTACCACTGCCATCGATGCAACAAACAAGTATAAATATAGCGGTGGTGCGGTAGCTGTCCGCAATAACACCACAACCATCAAAGGCGGCACGGTTATTGCAGGCAACACGTCGGGCATTGATGGCGGTGCTCTGTATGTGAAAAATGCAGACAGCAGAGTGCTGCCCGCCAGCCTGACCACTGAGGATTGCGAAATCAAAAACAACACAGCCAAAAAGGGCGGCATCGCGTACGTTAGTGCGGGGGCCAGCTTCGCTATGGGCAAAAAGACTGCCCCCGATAGCAACGAGGGTGTCGGCGATGTGTTTGTGGAAAAGAACGCGGGCAAAGTGACCCTGCCCGCTGCTAAACAGCTGAAAGGCAAGTATGATGCCTGGCTGATGGATGACGCGACTCCGATTGAAAAGGCCGTCACCAACGATAGCAGCGCCGAGCATTACTACACCCTGCAGGGCGCGGCCCGCGTTGTGGCCCGTCTGAACGGCCTGCTCGGCTCCTGGGACGGCAAAACGTACACCACCCTGCAGGCCGCGCTGGATGAGGCGGCGAAGAACACCGGCACCGCCAGCATCGACCTGCTGGCCGATGTGGGCGAGCAGGTCACGGCTACCACCGTGAATAACCCCATCACCCTGAACCTGAACGGCTACACCCTCACCGGTAAGATCACCCTGACCAACGGTCAAAACAACAACGCCTTTACCCTGACCGATGAAAGGGCCGACAAATATAAAGCAGGCAGCGCCGGCGGCGTTCTCACCGGCCCAGCCAACGGCATTGAGATGAACAACGGCACAAAATCGGCCCATAACACGTTGATACTGACCGGCAAAACCCTGACCCTGCGTAACCTGTCCCGCGCGGTATACGGTGACAGATACATTGATGTTACGGCCGAAGATGTAACCTTTACCGGCAGCACCAGCGCGTGTATCTGGCTGAATAACGACAATAATATCAAAGTAGACGGCGCAGTGTTTACGAAAAACACCGGCTATAGCATTGTGCAGAATAGCAACGACTCTACCGTTGACTTGAAGAATGTCAAAATCTACGAGAACAACGGTAACCAAGGCGGGCGTGTATATCTGGGCAATAGAAATACCATTACTGTTGATGGCGGTGAATACCACGATAATGCGACCACCAGCCAGAACGGCGGTGTTATTTTTGCAAATGGTCAAGGCAACACCGTCACCATCAACAGCGGCGAGTTCTACAACAATAAGGCTGTCAACGGCGGCGCAGTGTACATGGGGCAATTGGGTACCCTTACCATCAATGGCGGCAGCTTCCATGACAACACCGCCACCACCAACGGCGGCGCAATTGTGGCATGCAACGCGACCGGCGGCAACCACATCACTACCCTTACCATCACAGGTGGTGAGATCTATAACAACACCGCCGTTAATGGCGGCGCGGTGTACATGAGCACCGGCACCGGCCTTGGCACCTTTACCATGACCGGCGGCGAAATTTACGAAAATACCGCCGACAACGGCGGCGCTCTCTACATTGCGACCAAGGCTAAAGTCACCCTCTCTGCCGCCGAGGGCGCGGACGTGGGCGGTATCATCCGGGATAACGTCGCCAGCCAGCTGGCCAGCAACCTGTATCTGGGCGGAGCCGACAGCTCCCTGACCGTGGGCAAAAAGACCCTGCTCCACGGCGGTACCATCGCGGGCGATGTGCTGTTTGCCCAGGGCGGTACGGTCGACCTGGCCAATACCCAAGATCTGCACACCGATGGCATCGAGAACGCCAAAGATCTCGTCTGGCTGAAAAATGATGCGACCACCGGCAAAACGGTGCGCAGTGAGACTGCTCCGGCCCAGACCATCTACACCCTGGCCCCGGCGGGGGAGAACACCGGCAGTTACGCCGCCCGTATTGGCAGTGATAAGTATTTCAGCATCAACCAGGCCATCAAGGCCATGGAAGCAGCGGGTGCCGAGGATGCAGAAACTAACACCACCACCATCCACCTGCTGCGCGACCAGACCGAGGATGTGACCATCAACAACACCAAGCACAGCCCCACCCTGAACCTGAACGGCTACACCCTCACCGGCCATATCACGGTAAACGACCTGAATAATGTGGGCCTGACCTTTACCCTGACGGATGACAACACCCAGGCCGACTACAACAAAGCCGGTAACGGCGGCACGCTGACCGCCGCCAGCGGTACTTTGGTCAACATCAAAGATCAATCCAACAAACCCGAAAACACCACCGTAAAGCTGCAGGGCGTGACCCTGACCGGCTCTACTCGCGGCGTCTATGCGGGCAGTAATGTCAACCTGGTGGCTGAGGGCAGCTCGTTCAGCGGCCGTTCGGTCTTGTTTTCCTCGTGGGGCTGTACCTGTTTGCCCATGACACTGTGGCCGACCAGCTCAACAATCTGCGGCAGGACCGCACGTTAAGCGACTATCAGGAGGCTGTCAGCGAGGCTTCGCCCGAAACCTACGAAGCCGAGATGCAGGCCGCCCTGGCCCACAACGCCGCCATTACAGAGAATACCTTCGCCGGGGACCTGTTCGCCGGCGAGGGCGTTCAGGCGGACGACGAATACAATGCCCTGTTGAATCTGAATGGCGACGGCGTCATGGGGATGATCTCCATCCCCAAGATCAACCAGACCATTCCCATCTATCACGGCACCGACGACAGCGTACTGCAGGTGGGTGCCGGGCACCTGCCCGGTACGGCCCTGCCGGTGGGCGGCGAAAACACCCACTGCGTACTGGCAGCCCACCGTGGTCTGCCCTCGGCGCGGCTGTTCAGCGACATCGACCAGCTGGAAGAAGGGGACATGATCTACCTGCACATCCTGGGCGAGGTCCACGCCTACCGGGTCGAGAACATCCTGCCCATGGTCCCCAAGGATGACTTTGAGACCCTGAACAAAGCCCTGCGCATCCTGCACGGGCAGGATTGGCTCTCCCTGATGACCTGCACGCCCTACGGCATCAACACCCACCGCCTGATCGTACAGGCCAAGCGGGTGGCCTATAACGGCGAGGACGACGCCCCCACCCAGCCCGTCCAGGCGGTCATCCACTACACGGCGCGGTCGTTCCGGCGTGCCTACACGCTGTATATCGGGGCCGCTGTCATCATCCTGCTGGTGGTGGTCCTAATTCTCCGCAGGCGTAAAAAACGTCATTCGCCTAAACAGTAAACAAACAATAAACAGAACCCCCCCGCATCCTGCAGCTTGCGCTGTCTGGGATGCGGGGGTGTTCCGGTTTGAGGAAATTATGCCGGAAGTGTCGTTACTTCTTGCCGCGCTTGCGTGCGGTGAGCAGCACAGCCAGTGCGCCGCCGCTGACGGCCAGCAGGCCGATCAGCAAAGCCAGCGGGAAGCTGTCTGCCGTCTGGGGGATGCGCGCCGGAGCAGGCGGGGGAGCCGCCGTTGCCGCCGGTGCGGGGGAAGTAGTCGGTTTCGGGGTCGGGGCAGGCGTCTGGGCCGGCTCCGGCGTGTAGGTGTTGGTAAAGGTCAGGCCGGAGGCGGGCAGGATGATGTCTGCCTTCAGCTGGCCGTCCTCGTCCCGTACCTGCACGGTCACGCTGTACACGGTCTTGTCGTAGGTCACGCGGCCAACGCCGGTGTCCTTCTCGCGCACGGTGTAGGTGTACTCACCAGCCTCGTCGTAGCTCAGGGCGGGGAAGGCAAAGTAGCCATTCTCGCCGTTGGCGGCGGTGGCAATCACCGCGCCGTTGGCGTCGCACAACTCAAAGGTGAACTCGCCGGCTTTCTGGGCGCGGCCGTTCAGCACCTTGTTGCCCGCCAGCGTAATGCTGGTGGCCTTGGGGGTGTACACGTTGCGGAAGACCATTGCCTCGGGCTGGGTGACCTTGGTGGTCAGGTGGCCGGTGCCATCGTCGATGACCTCCACGGTAAAGGTGTAGGCGGTGTCATCGTAGGTGATGGTGTCATTGTCGCCGCGCACCTCGGTCACAGTGTAGGTGTGGGTCTCCTGGGTGCCGGTGCCGTCCTTGTCATCGTAGTGCAGGGCAAAGGCGATGCGGCCGTTGGCGTCGCTGGTCACGGTCTGCTCGTTGGCAGGATCGTCATTGCAGCTCAGGCGGAAGCTGAACTCGCCATCCGCCATGCTGCGGCCGGTCAGCTGCTTCTGGGCGGTCACGGTCAGATCAACGTCCTCGGCTGCGTAGGAGTTGTTGAACACGACAGCGCTGTTGTCAAGCGGGGTCTCGCCGTCTGCGGCAAAGAACTGGATGCTGTCCACAGTCAGCGTGCCCTGGCCTTCCTTGTCGGCCAGCTGTACGCGGACCATGTAGGTGTTGGCGTCGTAGGTCACGCCGTCCTTGCCCTGGGCGTACTCGCGGATGGTATACCAGCGGGTCAGCAGGGCCTGCACAGCATCGGTATCCACGGTGGGCGCGGGTTCAGTTTCGGGTTCGGTTTCAGGGTCAGTTTCGGGGGCGACGTCGAGCTCGGTTTCGGGTTCGGCGTCGGTCACAACAGCGGGGGTGCCCTCCAAGCTGTTGGCGGCCACAGCGGTCTCCAGGGGGGCCTGCTCGCCGTCCTCAATCTTGACGGGCTGCTCGTCCTCAGCGGGGGTGGGCTCTGCAGCAGGCTGCACAGGTTCGGCAGCGGCCAGCAGGGCGGTGTAGGCGGCCTGCACGTTTTTCAGGCCAACGGCCGGGAACTGGATGTTGCCCTCGGCGTCGCTGCTTGCGGTGGCCACAATGTTGCCGCCCTCGTCCTCCAGCGTAAAGAAGAACTCGCCGTCGATTATGCTGCGGCCGGTCAGGGTCTTGGTAGCGCTCAGGCTGAAGCTGGCGTCCGCGGGCAGCTCCGCGGTGTAGTGGTTGATAAATTCTGCGGCGTCCACGGTCTTGCCGTTCAGGCTGTAGACCGGTTCCGTAGCGGCCAGCGTGCCGTCCTTGGCAGCGTATACGCTAAAGGTCACGGTGTACTGGCTGCCGTCGTAGGTGATGTAGCCCACTTCGCCGTCGACCTCGCAGATGGTGTAGGTGTACTCACCGATGGTGTCAAGGCTCAGCGCGTCAAAGGTCACGTTGCCCGCGGCATCGTTGGGGGCGGTCTGGACGAGCTTGCCGTCCTTATCCAGCAGGGTGAAGGCGAACTCGCCCGCGGCCAGGGTGTGATTGCCCACATCGGAGATCAGTGTCTTGTGTGCGGTCAGGATCACGCTGGCAGGGGAGGGCTGCTCAATGTTCTTGTTCTCGGTCTTGGTGGTCGTTACCGGGTTATGCTCGCCGATCTTGACCAGGGCCTGGTTTTCGATGGAGTGGCCCACAGCGTCGATCGTAACGCGCACTTTGAAGCTCACGGAGCCTTCCGTGCCGGAGGCAACGTCAGCAAGGTTCCAGGTGACAGTGCCGTTCTTGCACACGCCGCCGTTGTCGGCGCTCACGAATTCGGTGCCAGCGGGCACAGCGTCGGTCACGGTTACGGTGGCGGCAGCGTCCTCCAGGTTCTTGTACTTGATGGTGTAGGTCAGCTCGTCGCCCACTTTCAGGGTGGTGTTGGCATCCTTGTCAGCGGTCTTGCCGGGCAGGTAGTTGTGGGTGATGTTGGTGGTGCGGTTGCCTACCAGGGCGGAGTTGTTGATCTCGCCGTTCTCGCCGGAAATGCTCTCGTTGACCTTGACGGTGAAGCTTACGTTGCCTTCCGTGTTAGGATCGGCGGTAAACTTCCAGGTCACCTTGTTGTCCGTCTTGTCCCACGTGCCGCCGTTGTCGGCGGAGTCAAAGGTGGTATTGGCGGGCACGGTGTCGGTAACGGTGATTTCAGCGGGTGTGTACTTGCCGGTAGCATCCACGGCATTGTTGACCCAATGGATGGTATAAGTCAGCTTCTGGCCGGGGCTTACCAGCGTGTTGTCGATGTTGTTGCCGCTTTCATCCGTCACGGTCTTGGTGGGGTTGGGGTCGGCTTCGTAGCGGTTCGTGAACGAGATACCGATGTAGTTGGAGCCGTCACTCTCCACTGTGAAGTTGGTGATGTGCAGTTCGCCGGCACCGTTGTCCTCTACGGTCACCTTCACGGTGTAGACGGAATCGTCCCACTGGGTGATGGCGGCCGTGTTATCGGTGCCGTGCACCTCGCGGATGGTGTAGCTGTAGTTGCCGGCCTTGGTGTAAGTAATGTTGCCGAAGTGGCCGGTGGCGGTATCCCCGTCGGGGGTAGGTTTGGTCAGCGTCAGGGTCGTGCTGTCGGGCAGCGGGGTGTTCTCGGCACTGCCGTCAGCAACAGCGATTTCAAAGGTAAACGATTCCTCGTTGCCCCATTCGCGGCCTACCAGCTTCTTGGTAACGGAGAGTTTCTCCTCGCCGTTCAGCGTAGCCGGTTCGGTGGTATAGGTGTTAGTAAAGGCGGCAATGTTGGCGGCTTCGGGCTTGTCGCTGAACGTATACTCGCCGTTTTCGCCCAACGTGCCCTTGAAATACTGCACACTGCCGGTCAGCTTGCCGCTCTTGCCGCTGTTGCCGCCGTCGGCATCCTTATCCTCCACCGTGACAACGACCTTATACTTGGACGTGTCGTAGATAAGGCCGGGGGTGCTTTCCTTCTTTTCGGTGATGTAGTAGGTGTAGGTGTCGGGCTGGGTAAAGGTAAGGTCTGCGCTATCGCCCAGCGTAACGGTCGTGTGGCTGCTGTTGGCAACGGCCTCGCAGAGGTCAGGCATCGGGGTGTCGGCGGGGTTGCTCTCGTCGCCGGTCAGCACAAAGGTGAAGTTCTCGTTGGGCAGCCAGCCGCGGCCTTCCAGCGTTTTGCTGGCCTTGAACAGCACCGAGGTAGAAACCGTGTACGGGTCAGGGCTGTAGGTGTTGGTGAAATAACCGTATATTTCGCCAACGTTGCCAGCAGCGTCCTTGTAGCTGACCGTGCTTGTAAGTTCGTTGCCATTCCGGGTGACCGTTACGGTTGCCGTAATATTGCCGGGTTGGCCCTTGAAGCCGGGCAACGTGACCGTATCCTCGGAAATGGTATATTCGTAGGTGCCAGGCTTGGTGTAGGTGATCTCAGGGAAATCACCCAGGCGCTCATCATCCATTTCTTTGCGGGATGCATTGGTGATCGTAAGCTTGTTGGCGTTTTCACCCTCCGGCATGGGGGCGTTGCCTTTGGCGGTCAGGGTAAAGGTGAATTTGTCGCCATCCATCCAATCGCGGCCCGCAAGAATCTTGCCAATGCTCAGTTTTGCAGTGGTCGTACCGGTAAAGGTGTTGGTAAAGGTCATGCCGCTTTCGCTGTCCTGCTGGTCCAGCTGTACCCATTTCTGGGCGTCATCCCACTTATAGTAGGTGGGGTGGGCCTGCAGGGCAGTTTCGCCATCTTCGGTTTCGACCGTAAAGGTGACCTTGATCAGATAGCGTTCGTTGCTGTAGGTGATATTCTTCAGGCCCTCGTTGACCTCGGAAAGCTGGTAATAGTAGGTGTTGGCAAGGTCGCGCGTAGAATCGTAGTTAAGCACATACGTAACGCGGCCCAATGCGTTGCTGGCAGCGTTCACGGAAGCGGGCATCGGGGGAGCATGGTCGGCAGGCAGCTGGTTGTTGTTTTCATCCACCTGGGATTTATCCAGCTTAAAGGTAAACTGGCCGCTGGTCTGCGTCAGGGCATTGCCGTCTTTGTCCACAAACTGCTTAATGGCCTCCAGCACAAGGGTCTCATCCTTGGCGGCGAAGGTATTGGTAAAGGTGGCAAGCTCTGCCGTCGATTTGTCAGAAAGGTTCTGCATGGAGGCAGCCGCGGTCAGGTGTCCCTTGTGGTCATCGGTGACAGTAACGGTCACACGGTAGATCGTACTGTCGTAAGAGATACCGATAATGCCGTTGGAGGGGATGATCTCGTTGATGTCATAGATGTAGGTGCCGGGCTTGGTGTAGGTGATGTCACCGAAATGGAACGGGACATGGGTGCCCGCAGCAGTGCCCTCGCTTTGCTGTAGATGGATAAGGGAGACTTCGGGCATTGGGGTGTTTTTCGCGTCAACAGCTTCCAGCTGGAAGTCGAACTGGTCCGATGCCAGCCAGGCGCGGCCATTCAGGATCTTTTCACCGGCCAGACTGGTGCTGCCGCTAAGGGTGACGTCGCTCGGCTTATAGGTGTTGGTCACAGTAACCACCGGGGCGGTATCCTGGACCTTACCGGCGGCAATCACGCCGGCGGAGGGGTCAATGCTGGAAGTATACCCGGCGGGCAGGGTGTCTGCCGGCTCACTGACGGTATACTTGCAGCCTGCGGGCAGGCCCTCGATCTCGGCGGTCTGGCCGTCTTTCAGTGTGATGACATCGCCGCTTTTGAACTTGTACGAATCGCTGGCGTTGCCGTCGATTGTGTAGGTGTAAGTGCCATTTGCGCCGTTGCCTTCCAGGTCGACCTTGATGCGGAACTGGGTCCCGGCATCGGGGCTGTAGGACGGGTCAGCCTTGGCGACCTGCTTGGTGATCTTCAGGCTGCCGGTGGTGTTATAGCCGATCTTGCCGTTGTTGCCCAGGTACAGGCGGCCGATGGTATAGTTGTTGTCCCAGCCAAAATCGATGCGGCGGCTGGCGGTGTTGGTGATGTTCTTTTCCTTGCCGCCGATCTGGTTATCCAGTGCCTGGGGATAGCTGCCCTTCAGCGTGCCTTTGGGAACATAATATACGCCGTCTTTGACTGCAAGGGTTTCTTTGATCTCTTTCTGGGTAGCAATGTTGACCTTGATATGAGCGTGCTGCAGTTCCAGGCTGCCTTTGGCATCTACTTTGCCGGTTTCATAGTAGGGCATGTCGTAGTAGTACAGCGTGTTGGGCTGCACATTTTTGGCAGGCTTCGTGCAAGCCTTATCCTCGTACAGCGGGGTATCCTCGGTGTAGTAATAGAAGCTGTTGGTCTCGGCAGGCACGAAAGAAGCCGTGGTGTTGCCGGCGGTGTAAGGATTGCCCTTGTCATCCTTACCCGTGCGTGCGCCGGTGTACAGGTTGGAGTAGAAGTAGGCCTTGCCGTCCTCCTCGGTATGGGTGGCAACATAGTTGGCCAGGGCGGTATCGGTGATAACGCCGGATTCCATCTGCTGCTTGGCCGCATCTTTCAGGCTGACGGAGTAGAAAACATGGATAGGATAGGTCGGCGTGATCTCCATCGAGACCTTGCCGTCCTTATCCTCAGCAATATTATAATACCGCAGGGGCAGCAGGGCGGCCGGGATCTCGACTTTGACTTTGTCGCCGATTTTCAGGTCGTCGTCGTGGGTGACCGTGATAATGATTTTATTCAGGTCGACATTCTGCGGGTAGGCAACGTTGCCCTTGTTGATGCCGGTGAAGGTGTAGGTGGTAACATTGCCGTGGGTCTCTTCGGCGGGAGCTGTGTAGATTTTATCGCTGAAAGCAATGGCGTTGAAGTCCGTAACGGTCATGTAATCGCCCAGGGGGTCCTCAAACGTTACATAGCCGCTCTCGGTAGCGTCTTTGCTCGATTCCACCAACGTGGGGACCGGGGGATCAGAGGTGACATCTGTAAAGATGTCCTGGAATACGGTATCCAGCTCCGTGGATTTGGTGGCGGTTTTGTAGTAGTTGGAATTTTCGGCGCGGGTGCCCATCGAGACAGTGTAACCGTCCCAGTCATTCCCAGACGAAGACGCAGCGGGATAGTTGCTGGAAACGGCGTGCATGAAACGGTTGGCAAGTTTCTTTTCGTCTTGGCCAGGCATAGCGGGAGGATTGGAAGAATCCGCACCGCTGAAAATACCAACGGTGTAAATAGTGGCACCGCTGCCTTTTATTGTTTTGGCTGTGTTAATGGCACCGCCAGCAACTCCTGCGTCGTAATTACTTTGAGAAGTTGGCTTGCCGTCGGTAAAGAAGATAACAACCTTTTTGGCATTGCTGCGGGCACTGGCATTGCCGAGGGCCGTCTGGGCCAGCTCCATGCCGTAATCAGAGCGGGTAGCACCGGCAGGCTTTATGCTGTTTACAACATTTTTTAAGGTGCTTAAGTTGGTATTGTTGCACAGCGTGAGATTCCGCATGATCTGGGAATAGTTGTACTTATACCCGCCGTCTTGGTAGGTATTATTGCCGACCTGTTTGGTTTTATCACCGGCAAACTTTACGATGGAAACCTGAATCTGCTTTGCAGGGTCTTCAATTCCATCGTTCTGTTTCTTGGCTGCATCCAGGAAATTGTTCGCGGCGGTTTTCAGTGCGTCGATTCTCTTGGTGTAGTCATAGTTTTCCCAAGTAGTGCCGCCCATGGGGTCACTCATACTGCCGGAAGCATCAAGCACCAGCACAATATCAATGGGCTGGGGTTCGGGCTTGGTCAGCGAGGACGTGGACGACAGGGCCGACAGGGCGACCAGAAAATCCGAACCATCGGTTTTGCTGACAGTTTTGCCCGATTCGCCCAGCGGGGAATTGGGAGAGAACGTAATCTCATTATTCGAGACCGTCTTGTCGGCCCAGATACGGCCCTGCGTGATGCTGCGGGTACCCTGAATCGTTTCCCACGAGTTGAAGGTATCGGGGTCGACCAGCGTAACAGTATCCTGCGCGGCCGCTGCGTTGGTGGTGCCGCCCGCGGCTAAGGCCGTCTGGGGCAGCAGTACGCTGAACAACAGCAGGACAGACAAAAGCGCCGTCTGCAATTTCAGAAATTTGCTGTGCATAATTTCCATTCAATCCTTTCTTTCCTTGGTAGAAAATTTATCATAAACAGGGGCGTGCCCCTGGTATGCCCGTTCGTGTTGCGCAAAGCAACATGACACATTTTGCCGAATTTAACCTATGAAAGATATTATAGCACGTGGGGGGGGGGTGTAAAATCTATTCGCATAGTTACACAAAAATAATGACTGAAAAATGGGCTGTTTGCACAATATGTGGTGGTTGGGTTGCCTTATAACGCCAACGCTCTTAATCATGCTTAATCAAAATAATCTCCCCAGCCCTCGTCATCGTAGCTGTAGTCGTCATAGTCGCCCCAGCCGTCACCGGGGTCAGACCAGGGGTCGTAGTCCTCGTAATACTCTTCCTCGTAGTCAAAGGTGTCGCCGTAACCGTCGTCCTCCCAGCCTGCGTCGTTGGATTCGTAATACTGGCCGTAATCGCCGGAATCGGACCCCGTTGTGCCGCCCGTGCTGCCCGTCCCGGTGGCTGTGGCAGCCGGGGCGGGCGCAGCGGTGGGTGCCGAACTGTAACCGCCATTCCCTGACATTCATATAAGCATGATTCCAAAGCAGCGCCACCCCGCCTTGTTACCGGCGGGGTGGCGCTGTTTTTGTGTCTGCATAAAATCCCCACAGCCTGCCCACCCTTATAGTGATATTCTGTAAGGGGGCAACCACATGCAAGAGATGTTTTGTTTCCAGTGCCAGCAGACGGCGCACAATACCGGGTGCGATGGTAAGGCCGGGGTGTGCGGCAAAAAGGCTGATACCGCCAACTATCAGGATGAAGTCATCGGCGCGCTGATCGGCCTTGCGCAAGCGGTGCAGGCGGGGACAGCCACCGACCGCACCGACGAGCTGATGCTGAAAGGGCTGTTTACCACCATCACTAACGTGAACTTCAATAACGAGACAATCCTGCAAATCAAAAACGATATAGAGAAAGAGAAAGCCGCCGTCAGCACAACCCACTTTGCGGATTATGATATGGCCGAGCTTTGGCGGGCAGGGGAGGACGTGCGGTCGCTGAAATCGCTGATCTTGTTCGGCCTCAAGGGCATGGCAGCCTATGCCTACCACGCCCGCGCCCTGGGCAAGACCGACCCCGCTGTGAACCGCTATTTCTACGAGGCACTGGCCGCCCTGGGCGAGGAAAAATCACCGGATGACCTGCTAAAACTGGTGCTGAAAACCGGCGAGGTCAACCTGGCCTGCATGGCCCTGTTGGACGCCGCCAACACCGAAGCCTACGGCGACCCGGTGCCCGTCACCGTGCCGCTGACGATTGAAAAAGGACCGTTCATCGTGGTAAGCGGCCACGACCTGCACGATTTAAAGCTGCTGCTGGAGCAGACCGAGGGCAAGGGCATCAACATCTACACCCACAGCGAGATGCTGCCTGCCCACGGTTACCCGGAGCTGAAAAAGTACCCCCACTTAAAGGGCAACTTTGGCACCGGATGGCAGAACCAGCAGACCGAGTTCCACAATATCCCGGCGCCCATTCTGTTTACCACCAACTGCCTGATGCCGGTGCGGCAAAGCTACTGCGACCGGGTGTTCACCACCTCGGTGGTCTCCTACCCGGAGATCCCCCACATCGGCGCGGACAAGGATTTTACGCCGGTCATTGAAAAAGCACTGGAGTGCGGCGGCTACCCGGATGACCATCCCATGACAGGCATGAACGGCGGCCACACCGTCACCACCGGCTTTGCCCGCAACGCCGTGCTGGCCCATGCGGGGGAGATCGTGCAGCTGGTGAAAAGCGGCAAAATTCGCCACATCTTCCTCATCGGCGGGTGCGACGGCGCGGCTCCCAGCCGCAGTTATTACACTGACTTTGCCCGCATGACCCCCGCAGATACGCTGATTTTGACCTTGGCCTGCGGTAAATACCGGCTGAACGATATGGACCTGGGCAGCATCGGGGGCATCCCGCGCATCTTGGATTGCGGCCAGTGCAACGATGCCTACAGCGCGATCCGCATTGCCATGGCCCTGGCCGAGGCCTTCGGCTGCGGGGTCAACGACCTGCCGCTGACGCTGGTGCTCTCCTGGTACGAGCAGAAAGCCGTCTGCATCCTGTTGACGCTGCTCTATCTGGGTCTGCAGCACATCTATTTAGGCCCCACCATCCCGGCGTTTGTCTCACCAAATGTATTACAATTTCTGGTGGAAAACTACCACCTGACCCCCACCAGCGACCCCAAAACCGACCTGAAGGCCATTTTACACGAATAAAACCATCCAACGGCAGCACAATAAACAAACGTGCTGCCGTATTTTTGTAAATTTCTGCAGATATTTTTGCATTATTTACCTACTAAAATATTGACATAGTAGGTAAATAGGTGTATGATACAGCCAATGAATCCGAACAGGAAGCATGAACAAAGACGAAAGGAGAAATGTGCCATGTATACCATCCATGCCATCGCCGCCGTCCGCATGTGTTGTCGAATGTTTTGCTCCCAGGCATATCCGTATGGCCGGGCACATTCGTCTTGCTTGTGCTTTGTCGATGTTTAAAGTGTAACTGTACAACATCGTTTGCTGTGTGCCTGGGAGCCTGTAAAAGCCCCCGGGCTTTTGTTTTACCTGTTCGGGTGCGTTGAACCGCCGAAACGAAACACAAGAACATAGAGAAATGACAGAGGGGAAACTACCATGAAAAAAATCTTGAAAAAGTCTGCCGCTGCGCTGGCCGCACTTACCTTGACCGCCGCCCTGGCCGGCTGCGGCAGCAGCGCTTCTTCTGCAGCAACTTCTACCGACACCGCCGCCTCCACGGCTGAAACCTCCGGTGAAAACGAGCTGGAAAAAGTCAAGGCCGCCGGCAAGCTGGTCATCGGTGTCGAAGGTACCTACCCGCCGTTCACCTACCACGATGATAACGGCGAGCTGACCGGCCTGGACGTGGAACTGGGCAAGGCCCTGGCCGAAAAGCTGGGCGTCGAGGTCGAGTTCCAGGAGGCCGCCTGGGACTCGCTGCTCATTGGTATTGACACCGGCCGCTTTGATACGGTCATCAACAGCGTCAGCATCACCGACGAGCGCGCCGAAAAATACGACTTCTCCGACCCCTACTACTACGAAGCCCGCCGCGTGGTCGTGCGTGCCGACGATGACAGCATCAACGGCCCCGAGGACCTGAACGGAAAAAAGATCGCCACCAACACCACCAACGCCTTCATCCCCTGGTACGAGGAGAACGGTGCCGAGGTGGTGGGCATCGATACCAGCGCCGAGGCTATCGACCTGGTCCTCTCCGGCCGCGCCGACTTCCTGGGCATCAGCGTTCCGGTACTGAACGCTTACCTGGATGAGCACCCAGACGCCGCCGATAAGCTGAAGGCCGCCTTCGTCATCCCAAACTCCGAGGACGTCATCGCCATCCCCGTCCGCAAGGGTGAGCCGGAGTTCCTGGACGCTATCAACGCTGCGTTGGCCGAGCTCCGCGAGGAAGGCACCCTGAAAGAGATCTCTGAAAAATATCTGGGCGGTGATTACACCAACTCCGCTTACAGCAATTGATTGCAGGTGATTCGCAATGACGCAAAGACTGCTGGATATTCTGGTATCCTCGTTTCCCCGGCTGGTCCTGTACTGTGTGCAGGTCACCATCCCCCTTACCGTGTGCATCTACATCCTGAGCCTGGTGCTGGGTTTCCTGCTGGCGCTGATTCAAATTCAAAAGATCCCGGTGCTTAAGCCGCTGGCCCGCGTGTATGTCTGGGTGTTCCGCGGTACGCCGCTGATCGTCCAGATGTACATTATCTTCTTCGGCCTGCCGTCCTTAGGCATCACGCTGGATGCGTTCCCGTCGGCGGTCATCGCCTTCTCGCTGAACTACGCGGCCTATATGTCCGAGACCATCCGCGCCGCCATCCAGTCAGTGCCGGAAGGACAGTGGGAGGCCGGGTACATGATCGGCCTGAGTTCCGGCCAGATCATGCTGCGGGTCATTTTGCCCCAGGCTGCACGGGTGGCCTTCCCCACGCTGTTCAGCACGCTGATTGGCCTGACGAAGGACAGCTCGCTGGCTGCCAGCATCACGGTGGTGGAAATGTTCAAGGCCGCCCAGCAAATTGCCTCCCGCACCTTTGAGCCCTTTGCGCTCTATTGCGAAGCCGCCTTTGTCTACTTAATGCTTAATACCGTGCTGACTCTGCTGCAGAGCGTGCTGGAAAAGCGCCTTGCCTGGAAACAGCCGAGACAGCAATCCGCCGTACAAAAACAACTGGAAAAGGAGCCTGCGTAATTATGGCAAGAATCAGTGAAATCAACATCGAAACCGCCCCCGAAGCGATTCAAAAGATTGTGGCCGACCATGTGGCCGAGGGCCATACCATTACTGCCGAAAAGCGCACCCTGCTGCACAATGCTGCCGCCTTCAATGCGGTGGAGGCTGGCTCCTACGCACTGGATGACGAGCTGGCCCGCCTCATCGGCAAGCGTGCCGCTGATTTTTACGAGTACGCCATCTCCCAGGCCAACGGGTGCCTGGTGTGCAGCATCTACTTCCGCAACCTGCTGAAAAAGAACGGCATTGACTTTGATACCTTCGGGTTCACCCCCGAGGAGCAGGTCCTCATCGACTACGGCCGCGCCATTGCCAACGACCCCAAGCACGTGCCCGAGGAGCTCTTTACCAGGCTAAAGACTTACTTCAACGAGGAGCAGATCGTGGTCGTCACCGCCATGGGCGTGATGATGATCGCCAACAACTACTTCAACGATATTCTGGACGTCACGCCGGATCATCTGGCGTGACCCAAAGCAAAGGAGCACATCACCATGCTGGAAGTAAAAGACCTGCATTGCAGCTACGGCACCACCCAGGTGCTGAAAGGCGTGGACCTCAATGTCAACAAGGGCGAGGTCATCTCGATCCTGGGCAGCAGTGGCTCCGGTAAAACAACGCTGCTGCGCTGCATCAGCTTTTTGCAGAAGGCCGACAGCGGCACCATCCGGTTCGATAACTTTGAAAAGGGCATCACCCAATTAAAGCACAGCGAAATTCGTGCCCTGCGGATGAAGATGGGCTATGTGTTCCAGAACTTCAACCTCTTCCGCAACATGACCGTCAAGCAGAATGTGCTGGAGGGCCTTATCACCGCCCGTGGCGTGGACCGCGCCACCGCCGATAAGACCGCCGACGAGGTGCTGGAAAAGGTGGGTATGCTCCACCGCAAGGACTTTTACCCCGACCAGCTCTCCGGCGGGCAGCAGCAGCGCGTGGCCATCGCCCGCGCCATCGCCTTTAAGCCCGAAGTGCTGCTGTTTGACGAGCCGACCTCCGCCCTTGACCCGGAGCTGACCCGCGAGGTGCTGAACACCA
>OLSF01001325.1_pt1 | contig 22555 bp, 19 predicted proteins | sample 1672301 | NCBI WGS metagenome assembly OLSF01 (sample SAMEA3136669, study PRJEB25190) | human gut metagenome | biome: human gut; feature: human-associated habitat; material: faeces | place: Austria | collected 2013
AGCAAGACGCGAGTGCCGCCCAAGGCACGAAGCGGATGCTGGGTGCCGCAACCCGGAAGCAGCGGAGGCCATTCCAAATCGTCCTGCTTCAAAGAAAGCTGCTGCAAAATGGCAAGCCTTCGGCGGCAGCTGCGCGGCACATGGAGATGCTGCCGCGCAATGGACTTTTTGCGCCATTTACGACTTTTCGGTGAAAAAAACGGCTGCGGGTTTGATTTTTTGGCCGTTTTCATGTAAACTAAAAGATAACCATGCCCGCGTATTTTTTGCCCGGCAGAACCCTGCAAAACGCGCAACACATGGGATAAAAATTGCTAAAAATAACGGAGCGTAATGAAATATTATGGCCATCGTAAGTCCTTCGATTCTTTCTGCTGATTTTGGCAAGCTGGGTGCAGACTGCCGCATGGTGCTGGATGCCGGCGCACAGATGCTGCACTACGACGTGATGGACGGGCATTTTGTGCCCAACATCAGCTTTGGCGTGCCGGTGCTCAAAAGCCTGCACAAGGCGCTGCCGGATGCCTTTTATGACGTGCATCTGATGATCAGCCACCCGCTGCAATACGCCGAGCCCTTTATCAAGGCTGGTGCTACCCTGTATAATTTCCATCTGGAGTGCGAAGATGATATTCAGGCCACCATTGATGCCGTCCGTGCGCTGGGCTGCAAGGTGGGTCTGACCATTAAGCCCGGCACCCCGGCCGAGGCGCTGGCACCGTGGCTGGACCAGCTGGATCTGGTGCTGGTGATGAGCGTGGAGCCCGGCTTCGGCGGGCAGAAGTTCATGCCCTCGGCGCTGGAAAAGCTGCGCTGGCTCAAGGAAGAGCGGGCAAAGCGGAGCGCCCGCTACCTGCTGGAAGTGGATGGCGGCGTGGATGACACCACCGCCCCCCTGTGTGTGGAGGCGGGTGCCGATATTCTGGTGGCGGGCAGCGCCGTGTTCGGCGCAGCCGACCCGGCTGCGGCAGTGCGCCGTCTGGCCGCCCTGTGAGAGGTGCCTTACCATGGATGAACGTTTGATCCAGCAGCAGGAGCAGGAGCTTGCAAAGACGGGGCGGTACTATCTGCACGTCTGCTTTATGACCATCCCGCTGCTCTGCATGGCCTGCTTCCTGTACGGTCTGCGGCCCCTGCTGCTCTGCGGCGCGGCGCTGCTCACCGGCAATCTGTGTGACCGCCTGGTCTCCCTGCTGCGCCGCCGCGTGTATCGGGCCGGGGATTTCTCCAACGAGAGCTTTGCCCTCATCATCGCCCTGCTCATGCCCGCCACGGTGGACTGGTATGTGGTCATTATGGCGGTGCTGGCCGGTGTCCTCATCGGCAAGGAGGTGTTTGGCGGCTACGGCAGCTATCCCTTCAACCCCGCTGCTGTGGGCTACGCCGTGGCGGCGGTGTCCTGGCCGGAGCAGGTGTTCCGCTACCCCCAGCCCTATATCAACATCCCCCTGTGGGATGCCACCGGCGTGCCGGTGTCCAGCACCATCTCGGATACTCTGCGCAGCGGCGGCAGCCTGAACATCGGCGCAATTTCGCTGGTGCTGGGCGAGTACGCCGCCCCCATGGGCACGGGTGCCGCCCTCATCCTTCTGGCCTGCGGGCTTTTCCTCTGGCTGCAGAAGGATGTCCGTCTAAGCGCTTCTGTCAGCTTTGTGGTCACCTGTGCCCTCATCGCCTTCCTCTTCCCCCGTCAGGTGGGAGTAAACGGCGTGGACATCGCCCTGCGCCTGCAGTGCGTGCGGGACGAGCTGCTGACCGGTGCTATGCTGTTCAGCGCGGTGTTCCTGCTCAACGAGCCCTACACCTGCGCCCACCACCATCTGGGCCGCATCCTGTACGGTGTGCTGGTGGGTGCGATCACCATGGGCTTCCGGTATTACGGCGTGTATGAGACGGGTGTCTGCTTTGCCCTGCTCACGGTCAACAGCATTTCCGGCTGGATGGACCGCACCGAGAGCCGCCTGTATCAGCTGATGCACCGCCCTGCGGCCGGAAAGGAGGGCGCTGAATGAAACGTTCCATTGCAGAACTGATCACCCGCGATCCGGAGAAGTTTGCCCACCATGACCGGGTATTCAAAAATAACCCCGTTGTCATGCAGGGCATGGGGCTGGCTCCGCTGGTGGTGCTTGCCACCACGGGCAAAAATGCTTTGATGCTGGCCGTGGCTGTGGCCCTGCTGCTCACGCCTTCCCGGATGCTGGCCTGCCTGGTCAGCCGCCTGTTCCCCCTGCGGGACGAGCAGCCCGCCCCGGAAGAGCTGGAGAAAAAGCTGCTGCCCCGGGCGCTGGTGTACAGCGGCAGTGCGGCGGTGGTCTACCTTGCTGCTTATCCCATCCTGAACGCCGTGTTCGGCACCGACCTGCTGATGCTGGGTATCTACCTGCCCATGCTGGTGGTGGAGCCCCTGCTGACCTACCGCTTTGGCCGCGTCCAGGAATCTATGCGCAAGGCTGTTTCCAAGGGTCTGCGCATCACGGTGGGCTACGCGCTCATCCTGTTCATCGTGGGCTGCCTGCGGGAGTGGCTGGCGCTGGGCAGTGTGTTTGGGATCCAGCTCAGCCGCTCTGTCCTGCCCATGGCATCCATGCCGGCAGGCGGTTTCATCGTGCTGGGCGTGGTGTGTGCCGTCTGGCGCGCGCTGGCCCGCAAACACAAGGAATACCTGAAAACTGAGGCGCGCGGCACTCTGGCTGCGCACCCCCGGAAGGAGGTGCAGGATCAGTGAGTGCTGTGATGAATACCATCGGTGTGGCCTTTGCCTACGCCGTGCTGGCCCTGTTTGCCCAGAACGCCATCTTTACCCGTGGTCTGGGCGTGTCGCGCCTGATCCAGCTGGTGGGTGACGAGCGCACCAGCAGCTGGTGGTTTGCCCTGCTGCTCTGTGTTACCCAGACGCTGGTGGCTCCGCTGGCGTATTTTGCGGGCAGCCAGATCGTGGATCTGCCCTACCGTGCCCAGCTCCGCCCGCTGCTCTACCTGGCCTGTGTGGCGGTGGTCTGCATCTTTGAGCACGCCATCCTGCGGGCGGTCAAGGGCCCCCGCAGCGGCCTGCTCATCCGCATCCTGCCCATTGCCGCCGTGAACAGCGGCGTGCTGGGCACCGTGCTGGTGGAGCGCACCCAGAGCTTTACGCTGGCACAGTCCATCGGCTTTGGCCTGGGCAGCGGCCTGGGCTACCTGTTGGCTGTGATGCTGGTGACCGAGGCGGGCAACCGCCTGCGCAGCAAGGCCATCCCAGAAGCATTCCGCGGCCTGCCCATCACCCTGATCTATATCGGTGTGCTGGCGCTGGCCATCTACGGCTTTACCGGCCATTCCGTGATCCTGTAAGTTGACCCCAAGGAGGGTGGTTGATTATGGCAAGATATCCCAAACGCCAGAAGGTCAAGCGCTACCGGCGCAGCTTTTACACCCGCGAGATGCGGCTGAAAAAGGGCATCGGCATTGCAGTGCTGGTGGTGGCCGTGCTGGCAGCGGCCTGGGTGGCCGCGCCCCATGTGCTGGACTGGGCCACCCACACCTGGTATACCGTGGTGCGGGATCGTGACCTCTCCGCATCCAGTGCTGTCAGCGAGAGTGCATCCTCCGGGACGCAGAGCACCGCTGCCAGCGAACCGGCAGCTTCCTCGGTGCCGGAAAAAGAGCCGGAGCCCGAGGTCAAGGGCACTGATATTGTGACGGGCCTGTGGGCAGAGGTGGATGTGACCACCCTGACCGACGAGGCCGCCATCCGCTCCGCCGCCCGGCAGCTCAAGGCACAGGGCATGACCTATGCCATCCTGACCCTGAAGGACACCGCCGGGCAGGTGTATTACGCCTCCCAGACGGCGGTGGGTGCCGCCAATGCAGCCCCCACACAGGTCGAGCTGACGAGTGTGGCATCCATCTTCAAGGAGGAGGGGCTGGTGCCGGTGGCTGCGCTGACTGCCTTCCGTGACCCTGCCGGTGCCCGGGCCGACCACGCTCTGGCCATCCGGTATCAGGGGCAGGAGTACCTCTGGCTGGACAACAAGGCTTCCGCCGGAGGCAACCCCTGGCTGAACCCCTACGCTGCTGAGACCATGCAGTATATCGGTGATCTGATCGCTGAGGTGCACGCCGCCGGGTTTGATCAGGTGCTGCTGGAAAATGTCCAGTTCCCCTCGTCCACCAGCGCCAAGCAGGACTATGGCACCACCAACGGTGTGGATCGTGCCGGGCAGCTGACTGCGGATATCGCCGCCTGGCGGGCCCGCTTCGGAGATACGGTGACGCTCTGGTACGGTTATTCGCTGGCCGAGGTGACCGGCTCCTCCAGCCAGCTGGGAGCCCCTGCGGCCCAGCTGGGCGTGAAGAACCTGCTGGTGAAGGTCCCGTCCTCCTCTACGCTGGATGCAGCGGCCCGGGAGGAGGTGACCCTCTCCCTGACCGAGGCAGGTGTGGAGCATGTGGTCATCCGGGACGATGCCGCCAGCTATTTTGAGTGATCCCTGCGTTTTTGTGAGAGGGAGGAAAGTATTATGAACAAAACACCCTGTTTTTCCCCGGCGCACATCCTGCTGCCGTCGGAACAGATCCCGGTGGGGCAGTGGGGCTGTGTGGCCTGCGATCAGTTCACCAGTGACCGCTCTTATTGGGAAAAGGCTGCGCAGGCCGCCGCAGGCGGCCCCAGCACACTGGACCTGATCCTGCCGGAGGTCTATCTGGACGAGGATGACGTGGATGCAAGGATCAGCGCCATCCATGCGGCCATGGACGATTACACCCGGAACGTGCTGACCCGCGCGGTGGACGGCTTCATTTATGTGGAGCGCACTGAGCAGAGCGGCCGGGTGCGGCAGGGCCTTGTGGGCAGGATCGACCTGGAGGCATACAGCTATGCCGAGGGCGCGGTGCCTGCCATCCGCCCCAGTGAGCACACCGTGGAAAGCCGCATCCCGCCCCGCATGGCGGTGCGCCGGGGGGCAAGGCTGGAAACGCCCCATATTATGATGCTGGCCGATGACCCCGGCTGCACCCTCATCGAGCCCATCGGCGAGAAGAAGGAGCAGCTGCGCAAGGTCTACGAGGGCGACCTGATGCTGAACGGCGGCCACATTGCCGGCTGGGCAGTGGAAGATCCCGCCCTGCTGGCCCAGATCGACAGCGCCCTGAACGCTCTGGGCAGCCAGGAGGCCTTTGATGCCCGGTATCCCCAGGCAAAGGGCGGCGCGCCCCTGACGCTGGCCGTGGGCGACGGCAACCATTCGCTGGCTTCCGCCAAGGCCTGCTGGGAGGAGCTGAAAAAGACCCTGACCCCGGAGCAGCAGCTGACCCACCCGGCCCGCTGGTGCCTGGCTGAGGTCTGCAATGTCCACTCTCCGGCCATTGAGATCGAGCCCATCCACCGCGTCCTCTTCAATGTGGACTGCGGTGCCGTGCTGCTGGCCCTCATTGCGTGGAGTGATTCCCACGCGGCAGGCATCTGCTTCGGCGATGCAAAACAGCAGTCCTTTACGCTGGCAGGCCCCCATGTGGCCAATGTGCTCAGCTTTGAACATCCCGTTGCCCCGCTGACCGTGGGCACCATTGACGCATTCATTGAGTATTTCATGGCCCGCCACATCGAGGCCCGGGTGGATTATGTCCACGATGAGCCCGCTGTCCGCGCCCTGTGCAGGCAGGGGGGTGTGGCTTTCCTGATGCCGCCCTTTGAGAAGAGCGACCTGTTCAAGGGCATCGTTATGGGCGGTGTGCTGCCCCGCAAGACCTTCAGCATGGGGCACGCAGAGGAAAAGCGCTATTATATGGAATGCAGAAACATTTTAGGTGAAGAATGACATTTAACGAACTGAATCTTTCCGCGCCTGTGCTGCGTGCTGTGGCACAGGCGGGCTATGAATCCCCCTCGCCCATTCAGGCGGCGGCCATTCCGCCGGTGCTGGCCGGGAGGGACTTGATGGGCTGCGCCCAGACGGGTACCGGCAAGACGGCTGCCTTTGCGCTGCCCATGCTCGACCGCCTGACTGCCAGCGCACCCCGCAAAAAGGGTGCCATCCGCGCCCTGATCCTGACCCCCACCCGGGAGCTGGCTTTGCAGATCGGCGAGAGCTTTGAAGCCTACGGCAAGTATCTGACCCTGCGCAGCACCGTCATCTTTGGCGGTGTGGGTCAGGCTCCGCAGGTCGCAGCCCTGAAAAAGGGCGTGGACATCCTCATTGCCTGCCCGGGCCGCTTGAACGACCTGGTGGGGCAGGGGCTGCTGGACCTCTCCAACATTGAGATCTTTGTTCTGGACGAAGCCGACCGGATGCTGGATATGGGCTTTGTCCACGACGTGAAAAAGGTGATCGCCAAGCTGCCCAGGCAGCGCCAGAACCTGATGTTCAGCGCCACCATGCCCAAGGAGATCGAGCAGCTGGCCGCAGGCATCCTGTACGACCCGGCCTTTGTCAAGGTAGACCCGGTGTCCAGCACGGTGGACCGCATCCAGCAGAGCCTGTATTTTGTGGAGAAGGGCAACAAGAAGTTCCTGCTGCCCTGGCTCATCAAAAACCTGAAGCCTGAGGTGGTGAACGCGCTGGTGTTCAGCCGCACCAAGCACGGAGCCGATAAGATTGCAAAAGATCTGAACAAGCAGGGCATCCCCGCTGCCGCCATCCACGGCAACAAGAGCCAGACCGCCCGCGTGACGGCGCTGGAGGATTTCAAGGCGGGCAAGACCCGGGTGCTGGTGGCGACCGATATCGCCGCCCGCGGCATTGACATCAGCGAGCTGTCTCATGTGTTCAACTACGATCTGCCCGAGGTGCCCGAGACCTACGTCCACCGCATTGGCCGCACGGCCCGTGCCGGTGCCGACGGCACTGCCGTCAGCTTCTGCGCCCCGGAGGAAAAGGAATATCTGGCCGGGATCGAAAAGCTGAACCGCCGCCAGATCCCGGTCGTCTCCGGCCATCCCTGGGACGGCGTGCCTGCCCCTGTCAAGGCTGCACCCCCGGTGCGGGGCAAAAAGCCCAAGGCGGAAGCAGAGCAGCCGGAAAAGCCTGTGAAGGCAGAGAAGCCTGCCAAAGCAGAAAAGGCAGCCAAGGCCGAAAAGCCCGCTGCCCCCAAGAAGGAAAAAGCGGCTGCAAAACAGCCCAGCCCCAAGAATACCGAACCGAAAGAAGGAACATCCATGGAGGAAAACCAGAAGCGCACTTCCGGCGGCCGCAATGAGAACCGCCGCTCCAATAACAGCCGCACCCGCCGCGAGGGCAATGCCCAGCAGCCGGCCAACCGCGGCAGCAACGCCCAGCCCAAATTCGACCCCCACTTTGTGAGCGCCCCGGAGGCTACCCCCCTGCGCCCGGTCAAAAAGGCTCCGGCTGCGCAGCCTGCCGCAAAGCAGACTGCTCCGGCCCAGAACGGCCAGCGTCAGCGCGGCGGTCAGCCTGCCCGTGCCGAGCAGCGCACCGACCGCAATGATCCGCGCACCGAGCAGCGGGCAGAACGGAACAGCCGCAATGCCCGCCCGGCCCAGAACAGCCAGAGCCAGCAGGGCAGCCGCAATAACCGCAATGAAGTGCAGAGCAGCCGCCCGGCCCGCCCCGCCAAGAGCGAGGCACCCCGCGGCCGCAGCCGGAACACCGCCCCCGCACGGGACGAGGACCCGGGCCTGATGCTGATCAGCCGCCGCCCGCCCCAGCAGAAGTTCACCAACTTTGAAGAGTATATGACCGCCCACGGCGGTGCCACCGCACCCATTGAGGATCACACCGATGAAACCTGAGCCGTTTGCCCCCTGGCAGTGCCCGCTCTGCGGCGAACCCCTGACCGGGGACACTGCCCTGAAATGCGGCAGGAACCACAGCTTTGACCGGGCGAAAGAGGGGTACTGGCACCTGCTGCCGGTGCAGAGTATGCGCACCAAGGCCCCGGGCGACAGCAAAGAGATGGTCGCCGCCCGCCATGCCTTCCTGAACGCCGGGTATTACGGCATCTTCGGCCGGGCGCTGGGGGAACTGTGCCTTGCGTATGGTGTTCCCACCGGGGCAGATGCACCGCTCCACCTGCTGGATGCGGGCTGCGGCGAGGGCTGGTACGACCGCTGCATTGCACAGGCCTTTGCGCAGGCGGGCAGGCCGGTGCAGCTGGCGGGCTTTGATATCGCAAAGCCTGCGGTGCGTCTGGCTGCAAAGGCACTGCCTGCCGCAAAATACGCGGTGGCATCCAGCTTTGCCCAGCCTGTCCGCACCGGATGGGCCGACCTGCTGCTCAACTGCTTCTCGCCCTTTGCACAGGAAGAGTTCCGGCGCGTGCTGCGCCCGGGCGGACGGATGATCTATGTCGTGCCCGGTGCAGAGCACCTCTACCAGATGAAGGCTGTCCTCTACGACACGCCCTATAAAAATCCGGTGCAGGAGGTGGCCTATGAGGGCTTCCGCCCCATTGGGGAGCGGGAAGTCTCAGGCAGCATCACGGTGCCTGCCGGGCAGCTGGAGGCGCTGTTCGCCATGACCCCCTATTACTGGAAAACGCCACGGGATGGCGCGGCCCGCCTGGCCGCCCTGCCCGAGCTGACCACGGACATCGCGTTCCGCTTCCTCGTGTTTGAAAAAGAATGATCGAAAAGCCCCCGGCCTGTGAGGATACAGGCCGGGGGCTTTTTGCGTGCAGAAAACAGGGTCACATTGCGATCCAGCCCAGCGCGTTGGCGACCGAGCTGGCCAGGATGATAGCCGCGAAGATGGGGCAGAGATACCGGAGCATAAAGTTGAACACCGGTTTGCGGCGGAAGGGCTGACCTTCCCGTGTGACCTCTTCCTCGATCTTTTCCACGCCGACGATCCGGGAGACCAGCAGGCAGGTAGCAATGGCCGCAATGGGCATCATCACCGAGTTGGTCAGGAAGTCGAAGAAATCGAGGAACTGCATCCCGAACACGGTCACACTGGCAAGGGGGCCGTAGCCCAGCGCGGAAAGGCTGCCCAGTGTGATCATAATGCAGCCGATGAGGATGGTGGAGCGGGTGCGGTCCCAGCCCAACTCGTCCTCAAAGGTAGAAACAGCGCTCTCGGTCAGGGCAATGGAGCTGGTGAGGGCCGCGAACAGCACCAGCACAAAGAAGAGCACGCCTACGGCAGTGCCCATGCCCATGCTGGCAAAGACCTTGGGGATGGTAATGAACATCAGGGCCGGGCCCGCCTGCAGGGTGTCAGGGTCGCCGCCCGAAAAAGCGAACACGGCGGGAATGATCATCAGGCCCGCCATGATGGCAATGGCGGTGTCGAAGATCTCCACGTTTTCCGTGGACTGCTCAATGGACACGTTCTTTTTCATGTAGGAGCCAAAGGTCACCAGGATGCCCATGGCAATGGAGAGGGAGTAGAACATCTGCCCCATGGCGGAAACCACGGTCATCCACGAGAAGTTGGCCGGGTTGGGCACCAGAAAATACTTTACGCCTGCCAGTGCGCCGGGCCGTGTGACCGAGTAGACGGCAATGACCACCGAGAGCACCACCAGCACCGGCATCATCACCTTGGAAACGCGCTCCACGCCGTTGCGCACACCCGCAAAGATGATGCCCAGCGTGATAAAGGTGAACAGCAGGAATGCGATCTCGGCCAGCAGACCGTTGGAGATGAAGCCGGAGAAATACCCGTCCGATGCCAGCGCGCTGCCGTGGCCGGTGAGATACTGGGCCAGATAGTGGATGACCCATCCGCCGATGACCGAATAATAGGGAACGATCAGGATGGGGATGACGGCGTTGATCCAGCCGCCGAACGCCAGCCCCTTCCCCTTGCCAAAATGGCTGTAAGCGCCCACCGGGCTTTTGTGGGTCATCCGGCCCAGCGCCGTTTCGGCAATGATCATGGTGTAGCCAAAGGTGACAGCCAGCAGGATGTAGATGAGCAGAAAAATGCCGCCGCCGTATTTTGCGGCCAGATACGGGAAGCGCCAGATGTTTCCCAACCCGACCGACGCACCGGCGGCGGACAGCACGAATCCGAGTTTGCCGGAAAACGCACTGCGCTTGTGTTGAGTTTCCATGTTTTTTTCCTCTTTTCCAGTTGATAAAATCAAGTGTAACATAGAGAAAACAGGATTTCAACGAATCGCAGGCGTTTCACCGGTGGAGAGATTTCAGGTGGAAGGTGAAGAAAAGTGAATCACTTTCGGGTAAAGGGTTCCATACCGTGCTCCTCGGGGGTGTAGTATTCCATCAGGGAAATGTAGTTTTCCGGGTGGTGGCAGAACGCCGCGCGCAGAACGCTGTCCAGCTCGCCCCGGGCGGTGAGCAGGCGGATGATGTACTGGGCCACCATCTGCACCACATCGGTCTCGATGCCGTAGCACAGGCCGACCGCCAGCACCGGGATAAGGATCTGCCGGGCCAGCAGGGGCACGTTCTGGCCGTACCGCTCAAGGATGGGGCGGCTCATGGTGGAGGCGGCCCAGACGCTGCCCACGATCTGCCAGTAATCGATCTCTTTCATGTGGGAAAGGCTCTGCAGCCGCTCCACGATCTCGCCGTCGCTGAGGATGTAGCCATCGACCACCTCTTTTTCGGAGCGGAGAAAGGCACACTGGATCATGTCCATGATGGCGGCTTCGTATTTCTGGTGGAAATTTTCCCGGGAAACGCAGAACTTGGCCACGATGTCGATGAGGGCACTGGTGTCCTCGGCGGTGGCAAGACTGCTGATCACCAGCGGCGTGGGGCCGAATTCCGCCCCCAGCGCGTCCAGGTCGGCCAGCTCTTCGGCATTCCGGGTGGCGGGCAGAAAGCGGTCACAGCCGTTGCGGTGGTAGCCCCAGGCAGCGGGCAGCACCCGGGCCACCGCGTCGCCGCTGGAAATGATGCTGAAGATGTTGCTCTCGGGCCAGTTTTCCAGCAGGGTGCCGTCCGGGGCGTGATTGGCATCGAAATCCTGCTGCAGGTCAGGCCGGTCAGCGGCAGTCAGAGCCGCAGGCACCGCAAAGCCGTAGGCATAGATGTTCTCCCGCCCCAGCTGGGGTAGCTCCCGGGCGATTTTTGCCGCCAGCAGATTTGCAATGATGGAACCGCGGCTGTAGCCGCCCAGCCAGAGCTTGAAGGCACCGCCCTGCCCTGCCCGGGCCAGATAGGCCTTGAGGGACGCAAACACCGCCGCCACAGGCGTGACAAAGCCGGTGTGCGCGCTGGTATCGCCTATGTGGAAGTTGCTGGCCCACTCGCCGCCGTAGCCGCCGCCCCGCAGGACAAGCGCCACAAGGGTGGTACGCTGGCCGTTCAGGGTCAGGGTCTTGCGGGCCAGCGAGTAGCCCACAAAGTCCCCGGCCCGGCCGGTGTCGAGGTCGTAATTGTAGAACAGCGCGTCCTCAAAACCCAGGGTCTCGTAGGCGGCGGCAATGTGGGCTTCCCGCCCCACAGAGCCGTTGACCCAGTATTCCGCATCGCTGGCCACTGTGTTGGCCGCAGCGCAGACCAGACCCAGCGTTGCCAGCGCCAGCTGGTGGTCATATTGGGTGGCCGGGTGGGTGAAAAAGCTGTCGGAATAATAGAACGCGTGGGTCAGGTCGCAGCCGCTCAGGTCGCTGCGGATGCCGATGGTGTAGCGGCCATCCGGCACTGCATGGCCCACGGAGCCCTGCCCGGCGGCCTGGACCATCAGCCCGGGCAGCAGAGTGCTGCCGGCCGCAAACCCCAGCACCTTGCAAAAACTTCTTCGATCCATAATTTTTCCCCTCAAAAACCAGAATGGATTTTTTCTTAGTATACCGTATCCCGGGCGGGGATACAATCCAAAGTTTTCCGGGCGGCAAAAAACGGGCCGGTGTTGCGCACACCGGCCCGTTATGTTACACTGTTGTTCAGTCCAGATCCTTGCAGTACTCCACGATGTGGTGGAACATCTGCTCCACGGCGGGAGCCATGGCGGTGGGGCGCTGGACGGCCAGACCCACCACGCGGTCCTCTTCGGGTTCGATGGGGTAGATCTTGACCGCTGCCGTGCAGTTGCGCAGCAGCATCCGGGGCATGATGGAAATACCCAGGCCTGCCTCGACCATGGCAATGTTCGACTGGTCGTCGATGACATGGCAGCGGCGCTCCGTTGAGAGGGAATACTTCTTGAGGAACTGACGCATCTCCGCGTCGGTGGCATCCCACTGCACCACAAAGTTCTGCCCGTTCATCAGGGCGGGGGTCATCACGCCGTTGGGCGGCTCGGGCCAGTCCATGGGGGTGATGCAGAGCAGCGGCTCGTGGAACAGCTCGGTCAGAACAAACTCCTCCCGGCAGTTGTTGGAGAGGAAGGCAATGTCCACCTGACCGGTGCGCAGCCACTCCTTGACATCGTCGTAGGTGCCCTGATAGACCTCGACTTCGATCTGGGGGTAGTGGGCCATAAAGCCCTTGAGGATGCTGGGCAGCAGCCCGGAGCAGATCGAGTTGAAGGCACCCAGCTTGACCTTGCCCTTTTCCAGGCCGTTCAGGCGGGCAATGCTCTGCTGCAGGGCCTCGTCGCTGTTCAGCACCGCACGGATGGAGGGGTACAGCGAAGCGCCGTAGCTGGTCATGGTAACGCCGTTTTTGCCGCGATTGAATAAGGTAAAGCCCAGCTCAGCCTCCATCACGGCGATGGCGTGGCTGATGGCTGAGGGGGTCAGATGCAGCTGCTGAGCCGCCTTGTTAAAGCTGCCCTGCCGTGCAACTGCGTCGAAAATCTCATAAGAAAACAGCGTCATTCCCAATGCCTCCTTCCGGTCTGATCTGGTTCGGAGACGCTCGATCCTCTGTGAATCTTTTTCATCTTTGGTTTGAGATAGTTCAATTATCTTCTTGATTTTACTATCCTGCGCCCGTCCTGTCAAGCATTTTGGGCCGATTTGTGCACGCTCTATGCAGATTTTGCCGCAGCAGACGGAGGAAATGCCACCTTTCCTCCGTTATAGTTCCTGTAACGATTTTTAACGACCTGAACGAGGTATTTTTTATGACCGCACTTTCCCCGCGCCGCACTTTCAGCGGCACTGCTCTTAAAACCATTGCCTGCATCACCATGCTGGTGGACCACATCGGCGCGTCCTGCATCGAGGCAGGGATCCTTACGCCCGGGCTGGACATCGGCACCCTCTCGCGGGACACCCTTTCCGCCTATCCGCTGTACCGGCTGGACATGGTGCTGCGCTTTACCGGGCGGCTGGCGTTTCCCATCTTCTGTTTTCTGCTGGTGGAGGGCTTTGTACATACCCGCGATGTGAAAAAATACGTCCGGAGGCTGTTCCTGTTTGCCCTCATCAGTGAGGTGCCCTTTGACCTTGCATTTTTCCGCACGCCCTTTGCACTGGACCATCAGAATGTTTACTGGACGCTGGCGCTGGGTGTGCTGGCCATGGCAGGTCTGAAGCATTTTGAAAAGCCGGACGGCTCTGCCAGCTGGAAAGGACTCTTGTGTGCGGCAGGCTGCACGCTTGCGGCGCTTCTGGTCTGCACGGACTACGACGGCATCGGTGTGCTCATCATCTGTGCGCTGTACCTGACCCGTGGCGACCGCAAGCGGCAGTGCATCGTGGGAGCCGTGCTGTTTGCCTGGGAGCTCACCGCCCCGCTGGCTTTTGTGCTGGTCTGGTTCTATAACGGCCAGCGGGGCCGCTGCACCCCTGCCATGCAGAAGGTGTTTTACTGGTTCTATCCTGTGCACCTGAGCGTGCTGGCTGTGGTGACGAATCTGATCTTGTAACAGAAAGGCCGCTTTCACGGAACAAATTCCGAGGAGGCGGCCTTTTGGTTTCTGAAAATGGAAAAAGCCCGGTGATTTCAAAGAATCATCGAGCTTTTTCTTGGCGGAGTAGGAGGGATTTGAACCCTCGCGCCGTTGTTTAGACGACCTACGCCCTTAGCAGGGGCGCCTCTTCGGCCTCTTGAGTACTACTCCAGAGCAAAGTGTGTTACACTTATTCAATAAAAAATGGCGGAGAGAGTGGGATTCGAACCCACGGTACGTTGCCGTACGGCAGTTTTCAAGACTGCTTCCTTAAACCACTCGGACATCTCTCCTCGTGGGCACCCGCACACGCCGTACCGAATGCCTATTTAATTTACCAGATTTCAGCGGCGCTGTCAAGCCCAAAATCAAAATTTCCGCTCGTTGTGCGCATTTTTGTGCGGAGCGACAACTTTTCTTCGAGAAAAAGCGGGATTTCCTCTTTACTGAAACATCTTTTTGTTGTATAATAAATACAGATAAAACCTTACCGGACCCGGTACAAGCAGAGGAGTGTTGAACAATGTCGTTTCCGGAGCTGTTACGGCAATGCCGAAAGCAAAAGCACATGAGCCAGGCGGAGCTTGCTTCCCTGTTGGGTGTGACCCAGCAGGCCGTGGGCAAATGGGAGAGCGGAAAGAGCTCCCCGGACCCCACCACCGTGGCAAAGCTGGCGGAGATCCTGGACACGACCGCGGACTATCTGTTGGGTCTGTTCGACCCCACCGCGGAGGGCCAGACCGAAGAGCGCTTCTTCGGCAGCTATGTGTACAGCCTGATCCCTGTCATCGGCACGGTCAAGGCGGGCTACGGCGCGCTGGCCTATGAGGAAGACTACGGCAAGGAGTATGCCCGGGTCAAGGACCCTTCCAGCTACTTCTATCTCGTTGTGCGCGGCGACAGCATGGAGCCCCGCATCCACGATGGTGACCTTGCCCTGGTGCACCGTCAGGACACGCTGGAAAACGGCGACCTGGGCGTGTTGATCTACGGCGACGAGGGCGAGGGTACCCTCAAGCGCTACCTCCAGCGCGGCAACTGCGTGGTGCTGCAGCCCTTCAACCCGGCCTATAAGGAAATGGTCATCAAGGGCGAGGAGCTCAACCACCTGCACATTGCAGGCCGTGTGGTGGAGACCAAGGCGAAGTGGTAAAAACGCCCCACCAGCGCCTGAAAAAGAAAAGCCATCCAGTATGGCTTTCTTTTTTATCCCCATTTTTTGGAGGTGTCCCATGGAACAGAGCCTGATGGATAAGCTGACGATCCTGGCGGACAGCGCAAAATATGATGTGGCCTGTACCTCCAGCGGTGCTTCCAGGGCAGCAGGAGCGGGCGGGGTCGGCAGCTGTTACGCCCCGGGATGCTGCCACGCCTTTACTGCCGATGGCCGCTGTGTCAGCCTGCTGAAGGTGCTGATGACCAACTGCTGCTCCTTCGATTGCAGCTACTGCGTCAACCGCAAGTCCAACGATGTGCCCCGGGCCACCTTCACCCCCCGGGAGCTGGCCGAGCTGACCATTGAATTCTACCGCCGCAACTACATCGAGGGTCTGTTCCTTTCCAGTGCCGTGCTGGTGAGCCCGGACTATACCACCGAACGGATGCTGGCGGTTCTGCGCCTGCTGCGGGGGGAGTACCGTTTCGGCGGCTACATCCACGCCAAGGCCATTCCCGGCACCAGCCCGGAGCTGCTGGAACAGCTGGGCTTTCTGGCCGACCGCCTGAGTGTGAACATTGAGCTGCCCAGTGAGCGCAGCCTGAACCTGCTGGCTCCGGACAAAGGGCGGCACTCCATTTTCCGGCCCATGAAGCAGATCGCGGTGGAGGGGGCCGCCAACCGGGAAGAGGTGGCGCTCTACCGCAAGGCCCCCAGATTTGCCCCGGCGGGCCAGAGCACCCAGATGATCGTGGGTGCTTCCCCGGAAACAGATTATCACATCCTGCAATTAACGGAAGGATTATACAATAAGTATCACCTGAAACGGGTGTTTTACTCCGCCTACATCCCTGTGACCGAGGACACCCGCCTGCCCGCGCTGGACACCAAGCCGCCGCTGCTGCGGGAGCATCGGCTCTATCAGGCAGACTGGCTGCTCCGCTTTTACGAGTTCAAGGCAGAGGAACTTCTGGACAGGGACAACCCCAACTTCAACCCCTATCTGGACCCCAAATGCAACTGGGCGGTGCAGCATTACGGGCTGTTCCCGGTGGACGTGAACCGCGCCCCCTTTGAGATGCTGCTGCGGGTGCCGGGGATCGGCCCCAAGAGCGCCCGGCGCATCTGGCACGCCCGCAAACAGGTCGCGCTGGGGCTGGACGAGCTCAAACGGATGGGCGTGGTGCTCAAGCGGGCGCAGTATTTCATCACCTGCCGGGGCTTTGCGGGGGCGCACCCGGGCCGCGGCAGCGCCGGGCGGGAGCGCATCACCCGGGCGCTCATCGACCCCAACGTATTCAGCGGCGGGGTGGAGCAGCTGAGCATGTTCAGCCCGCCCGCCGTGGATCGGCTGGTGGAGCAGGGCGTGCCGCCCCGCACAGCCCAGAAAATGGTGCGGGAGGAGGCAGTGCAATGTCTGGCCAGAGCCCTGTAAGCCCCACCCGGAAGCTCCACGATGCCGACGTGGTCTACCTCTATGATGGCAGCTTCGAGGGCTTTCTCTGCTGTGTGTTTGAGAGCTTTGCCCAGCATGAGCTGCCCTTTGCGGTCTGGACCCCGGAGCGGGAGACGGCTACCCTCTACCCTGTGAAGGAGATCCCCACTGACCACGCAAAGGCCCGGCGGGTCTTTGCCAGCTTCCGCGCCAAGCTGGGCGAAGAGACGGAATCCCTCGTCACCCGGGATTTTCTCTCGGGCTGGGAGGATAAGGAGCTGCGGCTCATCCGATTTCTGCATCTGGCCTTTGCGCTGGGGCCAGGCACCGTCAAGCGGCGGGGCCACCCGGAGGTGGCTCCGCTCTACCAGATGAAGCAGAGCCTGGACTGGGAAGTGGACAAGTTTCAGGGCTTTGTCCGTTTTCAGGAGCACGATGGGATGCTGGGCGCAGTTATCCACCCCAAAAACTATATTCTGCCCCTCCTGCGCGGGCATTTCTGCGCCCGCTTTCCGGAGGAGAACTTCCTGATCTATGATGCCGTCCATCAGGCGGTGCTGCTGTACCAGAACCACAAGGCTCAGTTCATGGAGCTGGCCGAACCCCTCACCCTGCCCCCACCTGATGAAAAGGAGCAGCAGTTTCAGGAGCTCTGGCGGCAGTTCTACAAAACGCTGGAGATCAAGGCCCGCCACAACGAAAAGGGCCGTATGACCCACTGCCCCAAGCGATTCTGGGCAGATATGACCGAAATGAAAGAGGAATTGAAATGAAAACGGAAACAAAGACCGGACGCTGGAAATATGCGGCCATCGTGCTAATTGTGACCCTGCTGGTGGGGCTGTTCTGGAGTTATGTAAAAAATGGGCCGAAGGGCGAAATCTATCTTTACGGAGAAGAACACAGCAAGCAGAGCATTCTCGACAAGGAACTTTCCATCTGGGGCGAGTATTACGAAAAAGGAATGCGGGATCTGTTTGTGGAATTCCCGTATACGGATGCACAATTTCTGAACCTGTGGATGCAGGCCGACGATGATGAATTGCTGGATCTGCAGTTCAAGGATTGGGAAGGCACAGAAGGCGGCACCGAGGTCGAGAAGAATTTTCTGAAACAGATCAAGGAGCAGTATCCTGAGACCGTGTTCCACGGCACCGACGTGGGCCATACCTGGGAAAGCACCGGGCCGCGGTATCTGGCCTATCTGGAAGCCAATGGGCAGAAGGACAGCGAAGAGTACCGGCGTGCGCAGGAAAACATGGAACAGGGCAAACGGTACTATGAGATCGAGGCGACGGATGAAGCTTCTTCGGTCCGATACCGGGAGGATCGGATGGTGGAGAACTTCCGGCGCAGCTATCAGGAGCTGGAAGCGGTACGCCGCACCGATATCATGGGGATCTATGGAAGTACACATATTGTGGAGTCGGAGTATCGGAACTCGGACTTTCGCATGGCAAAACAGTTGAGCGAGAACTATGGGGAACATCTCCATACCAAAGATCTGACGCAGGAACCGGAACGGATCGACGCGCTGGAAGTCAACGGAAAGACCTACACAGCATCCTATTTCGGTGAGCAGGATATTTCGATGGTAAAGGGCTACAAGACCCGAAAGTTCTGGCGGTTGGAAGACGCATACGAGGACTTCAAGGAGCTGCCGACACCCCGTGAGATTCTGCCAGCCGACAACTACCCTGTAAAAATCCAGGCTGGGCAGGTGTTTGCTGTGGAGTACCTGATGTCGGATGGATCGACCGAGTGGAAGTATTATATCTCGGACGGCACAGTACAGAACGGCCAACTCATCACAAAGCGGATGAAGATGGAATAAGCAGGCTCCCGGCCCCGGAACTTTGACGAATTTACAAAAAGGTTGCATCTGCGTGGTTGAAACCCGCAAAACCTATGGTATACTATAAGGGATATCCGGGCAGGCATTTCTGCCCCACACACCCCCGCTGCGGGGTCAACACAAAAGGAGTATTGTAGCGTTATGGTTCGCATTACTATGGAAGACGGCGGCATCATCGATATCGAGCTGAACGAAGAAGCCGCTCCTATCACCTGTGAGAATTTCAAGAAGCTGGTCAGCGAGGGCTTTTACAACGGCCTGACCTTCCACCGCGTGATCCCCGGCTTTATGATCCAGGGCGGCTGCCCGCTGGGCAACGGCACCGGCGGCCCCGGCTGGAACATCAAGGGCGAGTTTGCTGCAAACGGCGTGAACAATCCGCTCAAGCACACCCGCGGCGTGATCAGCATGGCACGCGCCATGAACCCCAACAGCGCCGGCAGCCAGTTCTTCATCATGCATCAGGATGCACCTCATCTGGACGGCCAGTACGCTGCCTTTGGCAAGGTGGTTGCAGGCATGGATGTTGTGGATAAGATCGCAGCTGTCCGCACCGACTGGAACGATAAGCCCACCACCCCGGTCAAGATGAAGACCGTGGAACTCATCGAGGGCTGAGCCTTATAAGCAGAAATATCCCGGCACTGTTACGGTGCCGGGATATTTTTTTGTTCTGTGTCAGCGCACGTCCTTATCGTGGGCCATCAGTACCTCATGACGGCTCACGAAGCCCTTGGCGCCGGGCCGCCCCACCAGCAGGAAATTGTACAGCACCTCAATGATCACAACGGCAGAAATGCGGGAGAGCGCAAAATCCGTCGTGGTGATGAGCTGCTCGCGGTTGGTGGAAATCAGCAGATGATCGGCCAGCTGCGCCAGCGGCGAGCTGCGGTCGCAGGTGATCAGCACCACTGGCACACCGTTGTCCCGCGCTGTCTGGGCCATCTGGTTCAGCCGCCGGGATTTGCCGGAGTTGGAGATCAGCAGCAGCACGTCCTGCGGTGTAAGGGTGAGCGCGAACGCCGAGTTCTTCTCCGAGATCTCACTGGTGATGCACCGCATCCCCAGCTGGTTGAACTTGAAGGCCGCATCCATCGCCACCGGGATGGTGTTGCCCACCGCGGCGATCTGCACCAGCTGCGCATTCTGCAGCAGTTTCAGCACACGCTGCAGATTTTCCGGGTTGATGCCGTTGATGGTGGCGCTCATCTCATCGATCTTATTGGAAAGGATATTCTGCAGCGACTGCGGGATATTGTCCAGCTGCACTTCGTTGGAGATTTCCAGCGGCTGGCGTTCCATCACGTCCCGCGCCAGCGCCAACTGGAAAGCACGATAATTCTCAAACCCCAGTTTTTTGCAAAAACGGGTCACAGTGGCTTCCGAGGTGGAGCTGCAATGTGCCAGTTCGGCCGATGTCATTGCCGCCACACCGGCCGTATCTTCCAGCACACAATCCGCGATCCGCTTTTCCGCATTGAAAAAGTGCATCCCGGAGCAAAGCAGCGTGACCACACTGCCCGGCGTTTCGCCCATAATCATCCTCCTGTCCTTTCAGGCCCGATGCCTGCGTTTTGTTCGGAACTAGTGTAGCAGTTTTTATGCCAAAAAGCAATTTGTTCGGCATCATTTCCACTTATTCGTACACATTGAACAAACATTCTGTAAAATTTTTGTTGCAGCGAAAGGAACTTTCTTGCAAAATTATATTTACGAAACAAAACCGTCATGTTATAATGCAGTCAATGAGACCTGCCGCACCGCATGAGCGGCAAGAATGTACCCCAAAAAAGGAGGATAACTTTTATGGCAAAGATCACCAAGGCTGAGATGCCGGCCCTTGCCGAACAGATCGTCAAATGTCTGGGCGGCAAAGAGAACGTAGCCCGCATCAACCACTGCGCCACACGCCTGCGCGTGAACCCGGTGGACATGGAAAAGGTGGACAAGGATGGGCTGAAGAGACTGCACGGTGTCATCGGCATCGATTCTTCCAAGGCAGAACTTCAGATCATTGTGGGTGCCATCATTGAGGACCTGTATCTGGAAGTGGAAAAGATCACCGGCAACGGCGGCGGCGCTGTGGCAGATGACGTTCCCTTCTGGAAAAAGCGCCCCTCCGAGATCTTCTCCAACTTCCTGCTGCTGATGGCTGGCTGCCTGAGCCCGGTCATTCCCGCACTGATCGCATCCGGCCTGCTGGCCACTGTGCTGACCATCATGACGCTGGTGTTGCACGTGGATGCTTCCACCAGCTCCACCTACTCCATCCTGTATAATCTGTCGCAGACCGTGTTCTACTTCATGCCGGTCCTAGTGGCTTACACCTCTGCCAAGAAGTTCGGCACCGAGCCGGTTCTGGCCATGGTTCTGGCCTGCTTCCTGTTGTACCCGGACTGGGTGGCTGGTGCGGACGGCTCCTTCACCCACTACTTCGGTCTGCCGGTCCTGCGTGCCACTTATAATGGCGCCGTGATCCAGATCATCCTCTCCGTGTTCGTCATGTCCCTGCTGGATAAATGGCTCAAGAAGGTCATCCCGGAAGCTGCACGGCACTTCGTCAAACCCTTTGCCCTGCTGCTGCTCATGTCGATCATCACCCTGACCGTCACCGGCCCTCTGGGCGGCCTGCTGACCAACTACATCTACGCCTTTGTTGTGGCTGTTCGCTCCGTGGCTCCGTGGGCTGGCGTGCCGGTCATCGTGCTGCTGAGCACCACCATCGGCCTGATCGCTCCGGGCTTCCATCTGGCCCTGATCCCCATTGCGACCGCCAGCCTCGCCGCTGTCGGTTACGATGACCTGATCAACATCTGGTTCTTCTGCTGCACCATCACCCCGGGCTTCATCTCTCTGGCTGTGATGCTGCGCACCAAGAAGTCCCTGCTGCGCCAGACCGCATTCTCCTGCTGCCTGTCCTCTCTGCTGGGCGGTATCTCCGAGCCTACCCTCTACGGCATCTGCTACAAGATGGTCCGCCCCTACTACGCATACCTGATCACTGCTCTGTCCACCGCTGTGCTGGCCGGTCTGCTGCACCTGAAGTGCTACGCCTTCGGCGGCTACTCCCTGACCAACATCCTGCTGTACCTCGGACCCAACCTGGACTATGCAAACTTCCGCAATGCTCTGCTGCTGGTCGGCTTTATGCTCATCATGAGCTTCATCACCGTCAACCTGATCGGCTTCGATGATTCCTGCTACGAGGAAACTGCCGTTGCCGCACAGGATGCCGCGGAATAAGTTTACTGCTTCCCTCTTTTCAGAAAGGATGATGCTTCATGCGTTTATACGATAAGGCCCTTGTCGCCAAGATCCATGCGAACCAGTTCACCAAAGAGGTGGACGGGATCCCCGTACTGTTCAAACCGGTGCCGGATGCGGAGCCTGCCCATCTGGATCCCCGCCTGCGGGAGATCATCATCAAAAAGCGCACCATGTTTGCCAACCGCGCCAAGGCAGGCTGGACCCTTTCCAGCGAGCGCTACCGCCCGGACAAGGTGACCTATGACCTGATCGAAACGCCTGTGGACTGCACCGAACAGCTGATCCCCATCGGCGGGCACAAGATTGATATCTACATCTACCGTACTGCCAACATCCAGCCCAACGCACCGGTGCTGGTGTATCTGCACGGCGGTGGATTCACGGCCGGTGACATTCACCTGTTCGGCAAGCAGATGCAGTACATTGCCGAGCAGTCCGGTGCCGTGGTGGTGTTCCCGGAGTACCGTCTGGCCCCCGAGAACCCCTTCCCCGCTCCGGTGGAAGATGCATGGGGCACCGTACAGTGGGTGCACGCACACGCCGCTGAACTGGGTGCCGACCCTGCCAAGCTGATGGTCGCCGGTGACAGCGCCGGCGGCAGCCTGACTAACGCCTGCGTGCTGCAGGACGAAAAGGGCATCATCCGCAAGATCATGGGCATCTATCCTTCGTGGGACGGTTCCGATTACCATGAGCAGACCGCCTACACCTGGAGTTACGATGCTTACGAGGTAGCTGACGAGGACAAGAAACTGGCCTACAGCCGCATCGACCGCATCAAGAGCGGCGTGGATAAGGATCCTGACAGCAGCAACAGCCTGTATCTGCAGGGCCATACCACTTCACACGACCCGCTGGTGTCGGCCGTCTTTGCCACCGATGAGCAGCTGAAGAAGTTCCCGGAAACGGTCATCGTGGCCGCTGAGTACGACTACCTGCGTGTCGGCAGCGACTACGCCGCCAAGCGGCTGGCAAGCCTTGGTGTACCGGTACGCTCCATCCGGTACTGCGGCTGTGACCACGGCTTTTTGGATATGCTGGGCACCATCGTCCAGTCCGAAGAGCTGTGCCTGACCATCGCCGCCGAACTGAAAGCACTGTAAGCTCAAAATCCCCCACTTCATTCACCATATTCCTCCTGTTCC
>OLSF01001328.1_pt1 | contig 22503 bp, 18 predicted proteins | sample 1672301 | NCBI WGS metagenome assembly OLSF01 (sample SAMEA3136669, study PRJEB25190) | human gut metagenome | biome: human gut; feature: human-associated habitat; material: faeces | place: Austria | collected 2013
GATATTTCTGATAGCTGTTGTCCTGCATCAGAACGATGTCCGGAAGTGTGCTGTAATCTCCGGCGTTTGCTGCTGTTGTAAGTTTGGTCTGGCAGTCATCAGAAGATGTCTCAACTACATCAACCTTGAATCCTTCGTGATCCTTTGCATACTGCTCACCTGCAATATTCATAGCCTTGATGTTGAAGTTCTGATCCCATGCCCATACAGTCAGGGTGTTATCGTCATCACCTTTTGCATATACTGCTGTAGTAGTTGCAGCAAAAGACATTGCCATGATACCTGTCATTAATACTGCGAGTAATTTTTTCTTCATTTACTTTTCCTCCTTTATTAAGCATTTCCCGTTTGCTTATGAATAGATTATAGCATCCGTATTTCCTCTATAGTTTGCAGAATTGCTCATATAATGTGCAATTTCAACCATTTTATTGATTGTGCACTATTGTCACGCTATATTTTTACAAAAAATATGCACTTTGAGGATTTTTTCTTTTTACATTCGTCAGGATGCCCAAAAAAACCTTCTTTTTTGACATTGTGCGAACATTTTTTGTCAAAAAAGAAGGTTTTTGTTTCTATTTCATAAAATTTTATATTGTTTTTCATACATATTTCACAAACATTTCTGCATATTATGCAAAATAAACCTTTTCAGGAAACTGTGTTTTCATCGTATGCAGCATTTCCTCTGTCAGATCCAGAAGAAGTTTTATTTTACGTCCATCTTCCCGAATGATCATGGTATAGTAAGGCACATCATCTTCATAAGAGGTATAATCGTATTTTTTCAGTTTCTCCGTTCCGGTATTCTTTTTATATTTTGCCACTTTTTCATGATAGTGAGGTGCTGTCACTTCCATCTCCTCAAGCTTCAGCACGTGAGCTGTTTTACGATATTTTTTTCCATAGATCACATCTATGGTCAGTTGTCCGTTTTCCATAGTATATTCATAGTCTCTCTGGCTGAATATGTCATAAGCAAAGTAAAGCAGCGCCAGAAGAAATCCCGGAAGCATGAATGCTTGAGAGATCGTGATACCCATCAGTACAAAAATTGCCGCAAAGATCACCATTACTTTTCTGAGAGCTCCTGACATATGTTTCTTTTTTCTGGAGACCTGCTCCACAATCCTGTAATCGTACATTTCTTACCTCTTTCTATCTGCCTGATCCGCATACAGTCTGATATTTCTATTCTGTCGTGACAGATCCACAGATCTGGTTTTGTCGTTTTACCAGCCTTCCTCTGAATGGATGTCAAACTTAAGAAGCTGCTGTTCATAGTTCTCCGGACGTTTTCTCCACTCCAGAGGTGTCATTCCCGTAACCTGACGAAAATTCCGGTTAAATGTGGAATTGGTGGTAAAACCACACTTATGTGCTATATCTGCAATTGGCTGATCTGTTTTTTTCAGATAATCACAGGCCGCCTGGATACGGATCGTATTGATGTATTCCAGCGGGCTCATCTTCATATAAGTCGTAAATATCCGGCGCAAATGAGTTTCACTGATATGACAGTATTCTGCCAGTTCGTCAATACGAAGATCCTCCATATAATGATCAGAAATATATTCCTGGAACCTAGAGATCATATCCATGACTTTTCCTCTGCCTTCGCTGCAACGTTCTTCGCCTGAATCCCGGTTTATCCTTGCGATTTCCACAAGAAGCGATGCCAAAACTCCCTTAGCTTCTTCCAGATAAAATTCCTCTCCATCCCGCATGATATCCAGGATCTTAAGGATCTTACCTGCCATGGATCGGTTTTCTTTTTCATTCAGAAAAAGCGATCTGGAGTTGATCCGCTGAACGATTTTTTCTTTTTTTACCGAATTATTAATAAATTTATCCAGGAATCCTTCTACATCAATAAAAAGATACTCCCAACGGCTGATAGTTCCGATATCACTGTTTGTGGTATGTGGATAATTGGATGGGATCACCGTAAATTCCCGGTCATGAAACTGTACCTTATCCTCTCCAAGTATCATAAATCCCTGTCCTTCATAGCAGAATCCGATTTCCAGATAATTATGAAAATGGAGATAATCGATATCGTTCCCATAATTCTGAACCCACTTCTGTCCAAGCAATGCAAGGATGGGGCTCCCCTCCGGCATCTTATAATATCGAAGCTCCATTTTGGGTTTTCGTTTTTTTGCCACAAATATTCCTCCGTATGTTTTCTGTTCCGATATTTACTGATCTTTCTGTTATATTACAGCCATACATAAAAAAAAGCAACCTGCAGGATAACAATACTTGATAACTCTTGTTTCTGCAGATTGCAATTTTTATATCAGCTATTTACTTTTTATCTGTTTATTCCTCATCCAGGTAATATCTTCCATATGCATCTGCCGCTTTGATTGCTGCAAATACAGTTTCCGGTGTAACTTCAAATGGCATGTTGTGAAGTGTATCATTCTCCGCACATGCAGTTGTGGCAACTTTCATAAGCTGCTCATCAGTTACCTTCCCAGCTCCAAGCTCTGCCAGAGTAACAGGAAGTCCTACTTCAATGCACCATAAGATGATCTCTTCCAGATCTTCCTGGGGAATATTCTCCAGTACCAGCTGTGTGATGGTTCCGAATGCAACTTTTTCTCCATGATACATATGATGGCATTCTTCCAGTACAGTAAATCCGTTATGGATCGCATGTGCACCTGCAAGTCCTGCACTTTCAAAACCAATTCCAGAAAGAAGTGTATTAGCCTCAATCACTTTCTCAACTGCCGGTGTGCATACGCCTGCTTCCAGAGCTATCTTAGCTTTTACGCCCTCATCCATCAAGGTATTAAAGCAAAGTTCAGCCAGTGCCATGGCAGCCTCTGTTGTCTTACCTCCTGCACAGGAAGTTGCTCCGCTTCTCTTGCATGCCCTTGCCTCAAAATATGTTGCCAGTGCATCTCCCATACCAGCCACAGTAAGACGAACCGGCGATTTGGTGATGATATCTGTATCCATCAGAACAAGATTCGGATTCGCCGGAAGAAACAGATATTTTTCAAAAACTCCTTCTTCTGTATAAATAACAGACAAAGCACTGCAAGGGGCATCTGTAGATGCGATCGTCGGGCAGATAAATACCGGTGTTCCCGCATAGTATGCAACTGCCTTCGCTGTATCAAAGATCTTTCCTCCACCAATACCAATGGTAAGATCACACTGCTCATCTTTTACGATCTTTACCAGACGATCAATCTCACTGTTACAGCATTCTCCGTTAAAATAATCAAAAACCACCTCACAGGTACTCTCAGCAAAGCTCTCTTCGATCGTTTTACCGATTCTTTTATATCCGCCTTTACTGATCAGAACCAACGCTTTTTTTCCACTCTTTGCAGCATAAGTTCCAAGATTCTTCATTTCTCCCGCACCCTGTAAATATTTGGACGGACTGATTAAAATTTTCGCCATTTTTATACTTCCTTTCTTTGTTTTCAGAAGTCAGCCTCCGCATCCAGCTTTTGTATTTATATTATAATTGCTGTATTTTTTTATTGCAAGGAGTATTTGAGGATTTATACAGCATTCACCTGTTCTGGAAAGCTGATATGACAATTGGTGATAAAATAAAAAAATCCGGACATTCCGGAATATGACACAGGCAGAACTTGGTGCTGCCCTCGGCTGGGGCGATAAAGGTGCAAACCGCCTTGCCCAATATGAAACGAATTACCGGGTTCCCCGCAAAGATCTGGTAACTGAAATGGCTAAAATTCTGGATGTGAATCCACTGGCACTGCATGAGCCTACTACTATGGATGCTTCTGAACTTATGGAAATCCTGTTCTGGATTGACGAATTTAATCCGGCAGCTATCAATCTCTTTCAGTTAGAAACTTATCCCGGAGAGAAATGCAATTCCAGCGAAGATACCTCTGTCCGTTACCATGATTCAGATAACTGGCCTGCTCATCCACCTGTTGGTATGTGGTTCAATTATGGAGTTCTCAATGATTTTATGAAAGAATGGGTTCTCAGAAAGAAAGAATTAAAATCTGGCGAAATTACCAGAAATGAATATTTTGAATGGAAAATCAACTGGCCGCAGACCTGTGATGGGTGTGAGAAATTTGAGCCGAAAAGGCAGTGGCGATCTGTTAATGCTGAACTTAGTGAAACTTAGCAAAACTTAAATTTATTATGTTTTTTCTCGTTAGTCAAAGAGAAGGCACTGTAAAACCAATAATTCAGTGGTTTTCAGTGCCCTTTTTCATATTGCTCTATTGAATTTTCCTCATCCCGCCTATATAAGTGAAACTTAGCGAAACTTAAATTATGCCCAATATGGAATATACTTTTTATATCTTGGTGCAGTATCCGGATCCATTACTTTAATATAGCCTCCGTCAACAGCACTGGTAAGAAGTCGAGATGCTTTCGCTTTCTCTTTTTCTCCCAATCCAAATATTTTTCGAATATCTGAGTTAGAAATCCCCTCAAAATTGACATATGCCAGACATGCCTGCATATAACAAGTACGCATCCGATCTTCTTTCGTGGTTAATTCAAACGGTACTTTCGCAAACAATATTGCTTTTGTAAATTGATTGTTTTGATTTTCAATCCTCGGTGCAAGTAATTCATTTTTACCGGTTGCTTCAACAATCTTATCATATCCACTGCCACGTTCCTCACAAATACCACATTTATGCATAAATCCGGCAATATTTTCATTTCTGGACACCGGCACCGAATCTACAATTCTTTCAATTGCTACCAGTGGTGCGCCAGCATTTGAAAATTCAATTCGATTTTTAAATACTTCTACCATCGGATTTGTACCTCTTTGCTGCAGATCCTGATGTATCATAGCATTTGCCAACAACTCACGGATAGCAATTTCCGGGAAACTGACAACAGATTTCCTTGTTGCCTCTACAATAACCTCTTCCTGCGGAATAATTGTCATAATATACTGCACGATTTCTTCATGCGAAAATGCATAGCCCGCACAGAACTCTTTTTCTCTGATAGCATCCAGTCTGGAATTCTCCTTATACCATATCACCCTCACAGTTCTTCTATGCAAAGATTCAAATTTCTTCAAATCCTTTGCGATCATCAATGCTCCCATATTCGTGATATCCCATGTACCGGCATCATTTCTCTTTATGAACTTTTCATGCTGTAAATCTTCCAATACTTTATCCCTATTTCTCGGAATTGGCATTTCCAGTTTATCATAATACTTTGAGTAATCCAATAATAACACCATTTCATCTTCATCTAAATTTCCCATCGCAATTCGGAGTTCATATGGTGTAGAATCGAATGTTCTCCATAATTCTCTTTCTTTGTCAGGATACTCTTTTAAATTCTTTTTGTTCGTTCCAATTCTTATAAATTCCCCACCGGCGAACTGTACCGGCTGTTTTTCCGCACAAGGAATCTCCATCAGCACAACCATTCCTTCATCCATCGGAACCTCAAAAAATCGGAAATTAATTCTTGGTGAAAGCATTCTGGAAAGCCATGCTTCCAATTCCTCATTCCCTTTTTTCATTTTACGATACTGAAATTCAGTTCCTACAATTTTATGCGTTGCATCATCTACCCCCCAAACCAAATATGCTTTTGGTCGTTCGCACAACGCAGCTGAATTACTGAGAGCAGAAATATATTCGCCAATCATCTGTGGCTGCTTGTTATTACATTTAAATTCTACCCATTCAGTCTCATCTGGAAGCTTTGCAAGCTCTCGGACAAGACTTTGCAGATATTCTACTGATCGTATTGCCATAAAATCACCCTCTAACTTTGCAATTAAACATCATTTTGAAAGAACATCTCGAAAATTATCATGAACAATCTTAATAATGTCTGGTTCATTATAATACCGTGCAACTAACTCATATATTTTTATCAAATTATTAAATGTGTACTTTTTCCCATCAATCTTCGTGAACGGCCCATCACTTTCAATCAGTACTCTTGTTTTTGGTATCAAATACAATTTTTCTTTGCTTTTTTCATTTGTTACCATATTGGAATTGAGCGAAAAATAGCAGCCTATATCCAGTAATTGTTGCAATTGCTCTCTGCTCCCATTAAACCAATGAATAATACACCTACGAGGACGATATTCTTTTAAAATAGATATTGCTTCTTTTTCCGCTCTTCTAAGATGCACTGACATCAATTTATTCTTTTCTGCACACACTTTTGCAATTTTCTCAAAATATATACATTGTTTATTACACGAAATATAACTTTTTTTTGAGAAATCAAGTCCAACTTCTCCTACATAATTGGTTTCATTGATTAATTGTATAAAACTATAAAAATCTGTATCATTTAATGATGTCTCCTGTGGATGGAAACCAAGTGCAAATTTCAAGTATTTTGTTTCTGGATACATGCGTTTGCAAGACATATAGACCCCAGGTGAGTTCGTCATACACAATGTATATTGTTTTTTTTCATTAATTCCAGCATATATTTTCTGATGATCCTTGTAATGATCCAAATGGAAGTGTGTATCAATAAGATGTTGAATCATAACCCAAGATACTCCTTCATCCTCTGATCTCCAGAAAATAATTGTACCAAATCATCTATACTTTTCTTATATAAAACTAAAAATTTTCCAACTTCCTCTTCTGTTAATTCTCCGACACACCTAATATCTCTTTTTAATTCTTTATCTGAAGAATGTTTGCAACGATAAATACTTCCAAGTACTGCTCTTAAATCAGCACTTTTTTCACTTTCTTCATATGCCATAAGGAACTCATAAGCTTCTCCCTTATAGGAATATTTTTTTATCTCGTCTATATCCAAAAGTGAACTCTTACGAATCAAACAAGGATAACAATATCCACAATTTATAGGATATTCTTTTGAACCATTTTTATTGTACCGTGCTAAACAAGGATGTGAACATGAAATCGTATCTGCATAACAACTTTTAAATGCATTGGTATCTTTAACCTGCTGTACAATCTCTCTTTTAGTATTATAAGCAAAAAAATTTATAATAGTATTTTGTATTCCTACTTGCTTTAAAACGTCGTTAAATTGTCGCAAAAAGTACGGATGAGTGGTACGTGTACTACATGTTCCTTTTCTTCCTCCCGTCAACGGAATATTAAGTCCTATAAATCCATTTTCAGGAATATATACCGGAACATTTCTTCCTAAAATACCAGCTATACTAAGTGCTGCACATAAAAATAATAGTGATCTTCCTCGAGAGGTATTTTCGTTTCCCTTTAAACCGCCTTCTTTTTCGCTAATAGGAGCCCTGGAATTCGCCGTAAAACTAATAAATTTAACAGATTGTTCTGGATAAAAGTTCTGAAAAGTACTTGTAAATAACCTCTGTCTTTTGGCAAGTTTAGGATATTCATTATGTCCAACCAGGCAAGGAGAGCCCCCTTCTTCTAATAGTCTAATTGCACCACAAAAAGAATCCAAACCTCCCGAAAACAAACATACACAATCACAATCCTGAACATTCAAATGAATCCTATTTGCATGCTCTCTATAGCTATATATTACTTCACTTTTCCTAAATATAATATGCCAATGATCTCCCGTTAAAAATCCAAGTATTTTTTCCCATTGTAAGCTCGTATCCTTCCATTTATCATATTCCAATACCGGAATAGATACATTTATATCTCTAGTCCAACAATCTTTAAACCTTCTTCTGGATACTCTTTTGTCTAAAGCAAAAATACTCAAACCTATTATAAATAAATCCTCATATATTGCAGGAATCTGCATTTGATCCATCCGGTACCAGCTGTCTGTTATATTTGTAAATATCGTACTATATTTTTTTCGATTAATCGAAAAAACATATGCGTCTTTCCATTCGTCATCTGGCTTTTTCTCTTGTTCCTTATCAACCCAAAACCGCATTCCTAATCCTCCCCATAATACTTTTCAAACACAGATAACGCATCTCTCAATGCATCTTCTACTACTTGTGCTGTTCCCATATTAGAAAAATCAACTGTTCTCAAATTATCCAAGTTTAAATCACCATCAATGCTATTTTCTATATATTCATGCATGTCATTTAAAATTTCGGATGTTTGTGCCGGTGTTTTTCCTTTTGATATTTTTTCTTCATATCGAAAGTCAAAATTTTCTTTTATGTATTCCTTCAACATTTCTTTTAACAGTACATCAACTGAAACATTCCCTATATCTGCAATATCTTCAATTTCCAAATTATCCATAGCCTGTGACAATGCATCTGCTGCCATATTATCTTCTACCGATGCTCCAGAATTTGTAAATTCATGCAGTAATTCTGTCCAAACAACTTCTGACGGCTTTCCTACAAGGTCTTCCCTATTATATTCACGCAATGCATTGTCCAGTCCACCCGATGCAACTTTTTGTGCAAAACCTAAAGTTCTTGCAGCTGCTGATTGGAAACTACCACCTGTCGACATGTCTGTTTTCATTGCTGTAGCATATTTACTAGCAGCTTTTGCTTTCGAATCATAATCTCTATTATTTATAAATGACGTCACTGCTCTTTTCGCTTTTGACCAATGCAGTGTTGTTGGTGCTATATATCCTTTCGATGTACCCATATTAGCTTTTCCTCTGTTCTTTTATTTCTGTAATCTGCTCATCTGTTAACGTTCCTTTTTTTACCATTATTTCTAATACAGTATTCATACTTCCTGTATCACTATTATACATTGTTCTTAATGCAGCCATATCACCCGCTTTTATTGTGACTGTTGATTTTCCAATTGCCTCCACTATTTTTCCTTTATACGTATCAAAATTCAAAAATAAATCTCTTATAATAAAAAATTTCATTTCGCCTTTTTCGATCTTAGGTATAATAATCTTAAATGTATCTGCAACTTCTTCTGCATTTAATTCTTTCATATCTTTTATAATAGCCGCCATTTGGCCAGCTTTAGATCGTCCAATTCTTTCCAAAATTTCTTTCGTATTTTTACTGAATCCAGATTCATCAATGCTAGAACTTTTCAGATTTTCTCTTGTTAAATAAAAATATTTTTCTAAACGATACTTTTCCAATTCAACAGGTTTACATTCTATCCACTTTTTCATTTGTGCCGTATTCCACGGATTTTGACTATCCATATTTCCTTCCTGGAATTCTGTACGAATTTGCTTGAATTTTTTATTTTCAGTATCAAATTCTTTACTCCATTCATTTAGCTGTATAAACAAGTCATTATCCAATTTTTGTAACACTAACAACTTCGCCAAAATAGAAATATCAATTTCATCACCATAATAAATTTTTGCCAACTGGCGTTTAGTAATAAATGTATTCAGAAAGCGTTTTGCCTGACGTGGATTCCCTTTCAGCGTAGAAGCAACAATTTCTCTTATTTCATCAATAATCTTTGCCGTTTCATTAAAAGCTGACTTATCCCCGTCCCTCCAACTCAGGTTTAATTCATCAATCAAATTATTAATTTCTTCTAATGTAATTACATCACCAGAAACTATCATTTTTTCTTCAAATATTTTAGCTATTAGGCGACTAAAACTTTCCTGTTCCAAATAACTTTGTGCAACCAGTAATAATAGATAATTTTGTATGTCCTTTGCAGATAACTCTGGAATATATATCGGCAATTGAATAATTTTTTCAATATATTCTTTGTCTAGTTCTACATCAAAACCATTCATCGGTGGATACTTTTCACGAATGGAATACTTTATAACATTTTCATCCGCAGCAATAATAAATGTTGTCCTATCAACAGCTAAAAACAACTTAATCACTTCCAATATTTCAATTATTCGTTCTGGGCGGCATCTGTCCAAATCATCTACCATTACAACTATATTTTCGATATTGTCATTTTTCAGCGCATCTGAAAACTCTTCTCTAAATTTTCTTATATTATTTATTGTACTTTCATCGGTCGAGTCATCTTCATCTTTCCAATATTCATCTTTCAACGATTGAATTGAATCTGCTGCATTTTTGACAGTATTCCCTATTTCTTCTGCACTTCCAGTTACGTTTAATAACATAGGTAATGGATTTCCTGTTGCTACACTTGCAACTACCGGTGCAAGTGTAGATACGGCTTTCGTTCCTAATTTAAACCAATTTACTCTTTTAATTAATTTTCCAAATTTCTTTTTTACCTCTGCAGGAACTTCTTCTTTTAGTTCCTGCAATAAGGCCTCCATAATTGCAGTTTTCGCATCATCATATGATTCAAACATCCATGCATTAATGGTCACACAAATAATACCTTCTTGATTTTCAAGTTTTTTATCTATTAACTTCAATAAAGTGGATTTTCCAGCACCCCATAGTCCAAACACTCCAATTGTCAATGGGTTATATTCTTTATTTTTAGCAATATCTGCAATTATTCTTGCATATGGTTCATAAAATAGAATATCAATATCTGACGCATTATCTAGCCACATAAAAACCCTCCCTTGTTTTGACACAATTTTATAACATCATATTTTCTTCACTATTTTCCATATTTAACTGGTTCTTCCGCTACCATTTGCACTTGCTCATCTCTCTCAATTTTCCGGTAATCCACAGTCTTTTTAGAACGCATTTCCCTGTAAATCACTCCCGCCAGTGCACTCATTACAGCATCATACTTACTTTTGTCCTCAAATAGAGAACCATAGCTGTCCTGCGCTTCCATATAACTTTCCATTGCTGCATTTCCAAAAGCAGAAGGAAAAATGCTTTCCGTAAAAATTCTTGGATCTGAAGTACGTGCAGAACTTGCCAGTCTATCATCAGCAATCAGCTTATCGTGTAACGCACCAAGCATCACCCGATCTCCATCCGTGAACTGCCCTTTATACTTCTCGTTAATCTTATCCAAGATTTCATCCAATGTGCTTTTCTGTCGGATCCCCTGTGCCCCCTGCTTTTTAGATGGAACATACTGCCCGTCAACTTTTTCCAGTTTTATTGCACCCTCAAAAGTCTTCTGCAATTTATAGTATTCCAATTTCAGCTTTCCATCTAAATCAATCGGTTCTTCCTTTTCTTCTGGCAAGAGTCCAATTAAATAGCTAAGGAAGAGATATTCCTTATGCATATCAGCGTCAAACATACGAACTACTTGTGTTATATAACTATACCATCGTAATAATTTTCTTACCTGTCTTCTGAATTGATACCGTTCTTCTGGGTTTTTCAAATTATATCTGTCCGCTACCGGTTTTAATACACTTGTCATTTTTCCCATTGCAGTTGCATCCTGCTTACCAGGATGATTCCATATATCAATAAATGCCTTGATATCATTCTCATTATAAATTGCATAATCCAAAAGTTCTTTTTCTGTCTGATAAATCAAATCTACATTTACTTCCTGCTCAAGGCTTGTCTCCTGATAAAATGGCTGAAATGCTTCCAGAATATCCTCTTTTTTGTTTGCAAAATCCAACACAAATGTGTCCACCTTTCCAGGGCATGTTCGATTCAAACGCGATAATGTCTGCACTGCTTTCACATTTTTCAATTTTTTGTCAACAATCATTGTATGTAACAATGGTTCATCAAAACCAGTCTGATATTTTTCCGCTACTACCAGAACATTAAAATTATCGTGGAATTCTTCCTTTGTCTGACTTTCTGATATATGGCTTCCATCTTTCCTTACGTTCAGCCCGGCTTCTGTATACTCTTCATCTCCATCCTGCACCGTTCCGGAAAATGCAGCCAAAATATCCATATCTACATAATGTTGTTCTCTTATATATCTTTTGATTTCATGGAAATATCGAACTGCTGCCAATCTCGAATCTGTGACAACCATCATTTTTCCTTTTCCACCGATTTTTTGTTTCGTAGTCTCTCTGAATGTTTCTACGATAATCTGTGATTTCTGGCTGATATTATATGAATGTAATTTTTCATATTTCTTTATAATTTTTGTTGCTCTGCTTTCTGGAAGCTCTGGATTTTCCGGCGTGTCTTTTGCAATTTTGAAACAGGTACTGTAAGTCATATAATTCTGCAAAACATCCAGTATGAACCCTTCTTCTATCGCCTGTCTCATGCTATAAATATGAAATGGATGGAAACTTCCATCTGTCCATTGACTTCCAAACATCTCCAATGTTGCTGGTTTCGGAGTTGCAGTAAATGCAAAAAAGGATAAATTTGGATGTTTCCCATGTGTCAGCATCTCCTGCACAAGTTTATCATTTCTGTCTATTTCATCTTCTGCTTTTCCTTCTATTTCTGCATATTCTCGCAATGCTGCTTCTGTATCAGCCAACGCCGCTTTCAGTTTCATTGCAGAACTTCCCGTCTGTGAAGAATGAGCTTCATCTACAATAATCGCAAAGTTTCTTCCGGCAACCTTATCTACTTCCTGATAAATCACCGGGAATTTCTGTAATGTTGTTACAATAATTCTTGCACCGTTATTGATGGCGTCTCTTAAATCTTTTGAGTTCTTTTTATCATCAATTGTCTCTACCGACCCTATCGTGTGATCAAACCCTGAAATGGTTTCCTGTAACTGTTCATCTAACACGGTTCGGTCTGTAACTACAACCACACTGCTGAAAACAGATTCATCATTCGAATCATGTAAGGAAGCCAGTCTATACGCTGTCCAGGCAATAGAATTGGATTTTCCAGAACCTGCACTATGTTGAATCAGATAATTACGACCTGCACCTTCTTTTTTCACATCTGCAATTAATTTACGTACAACATCCAATTGATGATATCTTGGGAAAATCAATCTTTTCTTCTTCGTGACCTGCTCTGATCCGTCAGGCATTTGTTTCTTTTCTTCCTTTACCTGCAGATGAATAAACTTTTGGATAATATCCATCATACTATCTTTCTGGAATACATACTCCCAGAAATATGATGTCGGATATCCGTCTGGATTCGCAGGATTTCCCTTACCGCCATCATTTCCTGCACCGTTCGATCCCTGATTGAACGGAAGAAAATATGTATTTTTTCCTTCCAACCGTGTTGTCATCCAAACTTCCAACTGATCAATACAAAAATATCCTAAGATTCTCTTATTGAACTGAAAACATATTTCTCTTGGGTCACGATCATACATCCACTGACGCTTAGCATTATCAACGTTTTGTCCTGTATACTGATTCTTTAATTCAAGGGCAAATACCGGAATCCCATTTACCGACAGAACCATATCAACAGAATTATGTATATCACTGGAATAAAACCATTGTCTGTTGCAAGTAATCTCATTCTTTTCGTACAGTGCCTCCGCTGTTTGATTCAGGCCTGATTCTGGTTTAAAATAACATACTTTGAACGGAATACCTCTATGTTTAAATCCGTGCCGCAGTACAGAAATGAGCCCATCCATATCACATGCATTGTTGAAAGCAAGGCAGAATTTTCGTTCTGGATCCACTTTATTCTGCAATAAAAAGCGTTTCCACTCTTTCGGCTGTGTTCTTTGTACAAATCTCAATAGAGTATCTTTATAAACGCCAAGCTGTGGATCATACATATCGTTATTATGTGTGTATCCACCTGCCGGTGATAGAAAAAATTCTTCAATATCTGCTTCGAAACGTTTCTCTGTTGTAACATCTATACTCAAAACTCTGGCACCTCCTTTTTTCCTGTGACATACTCATAAATCAAGGATTTTTTGTAATTTTCAAGTTCAACTAAAAACTGTTCTTTTTTCTGGATAATCTTATCCATTTCAAAAATTTTCCTGTTAAGATAAGAAGCAATTTCTATCTGTTCATCCCATGGCGGAATAGGGAATAATATAGAGAAAAACTGTTCAGGATATAGTCTCAATCTAGATGCTGTAATACCTGTTGAATAGGACGCATAAGTTGCAATCAACGGTGGAATTCTCAGAAGATACTCTAAATAATCCGATACATATTCATTATTCCGTTGGCGATAAGTATTGTATGAAGGACTTATCACTCCTTCATACTTTGAAACGCCAATTGCACCTTGCCACATCCACATTGTATTTGCTGCAAGATCCCCTTTGTGACAGATTTTGTAACCTACTAAAGATTCAGACATGAACATATTTACGTTTTTCTCACTCCTCGGTGTAATGCCTGTAATATGAGAAACCGTCAGCAGTTCTTCTGCTCCGGTATTTGAAATCTCCTTTGTCTCTATAAAAATGTTCTTTCCCCTCTCTACACGCCAGTCATCCGGGATATGTGTGAGCCAACTAATGCCACTATCTTTCATGAGCCGCTCTTGGCGAACACCTTTTGTAACAGCTTGGGTAATAACTGCCTGCTTCAACTTCTTATATTCTTCAATGCTATTGCGAGTCTTTTCAAGGACAGCATCAATATGAGCACATTTTTCATCAAGAAACGAAACTATACGTTCCTGCTCTTCAGCAGACGGCCATGCTATAACCTGTTTATTCCACAACGACGCTGACCATGTTGCAAGACTTACTGAATCCACTACTACTGACGCTATACTACATTGTAATCCGTATTGTACAAATCGCTTATTTACACTTGCATTCATAGTCACCCTTATAATATGGTCTGTATAGCAAGCATTTGGATACGGTATATAAATATAGGGTGTACCATTTCTAGCTAATAATAAATCATTTTCACTTGTATATTTCCATTCTGGGAAATCCTCATAGTTTGTCCTAATAGGATTTATTCCAGCGGTATAGAATAATCTGTCAGTTGGTTCATTAGACCAAAAATTTTTATCAATTCCTTCTCCTGTATTCATACCACCATGCAAATACTTAAATTTAATAGTATTCCACGGCATAGGAATACTTCCTATCCAATCAATACCTGACTCTTTCATCTTTCTACTCATATCATTTCTCCCCAAACAAAGCATCCAAACTGCTCTGAATATCCAACTCCAATTCATGTAAGCGTACCGCAATTTCTTCTACTGGTTCCGGTGCCTGATATTCATAAAAGTACCTTGTCATTGGAATCTCGTATCCTTTTTTCGTTTTCTTTTCATCTATCCATGCTTCTGGTGCATATGGTAATACTTCTCTCTTGAAATATTCCTCAATCTCTTCTGTCAGCGGTACCTTTTCCGTATCACGCAGGGACACATCTGCCACTGGTTTTCCCTTCTTTAATATGATTTCGCCATTTTCATCTTTCTGTGGCTGTTCTACTACAATCTTCTGATATCCAAATTCCTCTGTATCAAAAATCTTACTCTGACAGTAAATACCATCTTTCTCGCCATATATAGTTCCATTTTCAAATGCACCATATGCCTTTACAATCAGATCACGGCATTTATCAGTAATGTCATTTCTTTTTGTTCCGATACTTTTTCTTCTTGCTTCAAAACAATGCGAAGCATCAATCAACTGTACTTTTCCAGCTCTGTGTATTGGTTTGTCTTTAGAACAAATCCAAATATACGTGCTGATACCAGTATTCATAAACATATCTGTACCTAACTGCACAATCGCATCCAACCAGTCATTTTCCAGAATATATCTTCTAATCTCTGACGGTCCACTTCCTGCATCTCCTGAAAATAATGGTGATCCATTCTGAATAATAGCCATTTTCCCATTTGGAGCTAGCTTAGAAAGTCCGTTCAATACAAACAACTGCTGTCCATCTGATATCTTCGGAAGTCCGGGTGCAAATCTTCCCAATTCACCTTTTTTCGCTTCTGCTTCTACTGCTGCTTTTTCTCTTTTCCAGTCAATTCCGAATGGTGGATTTGAAATAATATACTGAAACTGATATCCGCTAAACTGATCTTCAGATAGGGTATCTCCAAATCTCATATTATTTGGATCACCCCCACGAATCATCATATCCGCTTTTGCAATCGCAAATGTAGAGGGATTAAACTCCTGACCAAAGCAGGTAACTCCAATCTCCGTGTTTAGTTCCTGAATTCTTTCTTCCATGCAGCTAAGCATCTGAGATGTTCCCATCGCCATATCATACACTGTTACATTTCCACCCTTACTCAGATCTGCATCTGATAAAAGTAAATCCGTCATTAAATAGATAATATCTCTACTGGTAAAATGTGCCCCGGCCTCTTCACCAAAAGATTCGGAGAATCGTTTTACTAAATCTTCAAAAATATATCCACAGTCTACTGCACTGATTTTATCTGGTCCCAGATATCCTTTTTGTGAATTAAATTCTTTTATGACAAGATACAAGGTATTACTTTCTACCATTCTGCGGATAATGTTATCAAAATCAAACTTTGCCAGCACATCCTGAACATTTGCAGAAAATCCATTCAGATAATCTCGAAAATTTGCTTCGATATTTTCCGGATCAGCTAATAAAGATTCAAATGTATATTTGCTGATGTTATAAAATTGATAACCGGAAGCCTTCGTCAGAAATCCATCAATTACAGCAAAATTCTTCACCTTTTCATACTGTTCCAATACTGCTTTGTGTGTCGGTAATAAACAATCATGAAATCTTTTTACTACTGTCATTGGCAAAATTACCAATCCATATTCATGCGGTTTAAATGGACCACGGAGCATATCTGCTACATTCCAGATCATTGTCGCTTTCTCTGCTATATTAGTTCCAACTACATCAAATTTATTATTTTCATCCATTTATTTTTCCTCCGTATAAATATGTTCTAATTCTGCTGTTGCCTTTTCTAATTTGTATTTCAATTCTTTTATTTCATTTATCTTGGCGTAATATTTATCTGCAATTATCTTCTGACTTTTTAAGTCAGGCAATGGAATTGTTATTTTTTTCAATCCTTCAACCGGCAGATTTAATAAAGTAGCCCCTACTGCTACTCTAGATAAGGCTGCTTTTCCATTTTCACTTTCCAAATATGCTTTCAAAAAGTAAGGATTTATCTTATCTTCATCTAACTCAATAACATAAAGATTACCATTTGCTAAAATCTTATTTCCTTCTTTTACGGATGCAATTGCCATTTTTACCGGAGATACATTTTTAGAAATTACGAGACTTCCATTTTTAATACAATATTTCTCGTATTTAGGATTCATTTCTTTCAAATAAGGAAGATCATCACTAATAATACCATCCTTTATATTTGCCAGCATCAAATACTGCATGTTCGTTGGTTCATCAGATACAATTTCATCTAAAATCGTTGCTTTAATCTGTGCTCCTCTTGTTATGTTCTTTATCACAGATTCAAATGCTACACCGTTTTTTATGGGCATCTCTTTTTGAAGATATCTTGACGGATTAAGAGTGTATTCATTTTTTGCCACCTCTTCACCCAAAACTAGCTTTGAGTTATCGTCATCTGTATTCAACAATTCAATAATTTTAGAAATATTTTCATCACTAAGAACATTCTGTCTTCGTCCAACTGAGACCATCTCCGTTGCATCTATCATTCTTATATTTTTATTATTTCTGCTTAATACCAGTAATGAACAGGCAATTCCAGTATTCGAATACAAATTGGATGGAAGTGCTATCACCGCCTCGACAAATCCTTTTTTTACAAATTTTTCGCGGATTACTGTATTGATTCCTCCGTTCCAAGTCACTCCATTACTCACCGAAACAACCGCTTTTCCATGTTTGTCGAGATGATTCATGACATTTATAATAAATACCCAGTCTCCCGCAGTTGCTTTCTGTACTTCCGGTATAATATTATATATCGCTTCTAATTCCTCGTTGTTTCCAATGCTCTCTTTCACCCTTATCCCCCAAGGATAATCACAGAATATTTTATCAAACATCAAATTGTCATCTATGTCCAGAACTGATTTTTGCTCAATTTTCACCCGATCAGAAATTAATTCCGTTCTAATTTCTGCTACTTCTTTGACCTCGGTTACAAGCTCTACGCCATAAAACTGTGATTCTGGGTTTCTTTCTATAGCATTCACTAGAAATGTTCCAATTCCACTACAGAAATCTGCTGTTTTATCATTTGAAATTTGAAGTATCTCATTTGCCAACTTTACAACACTCTGTGGGGTTTCGCATTCTCCCATAAATTTATTTCCTTGCAATGGCCACCACAATACTACTGCTAAAAGTGTTTCTTCTGAATATGCTTCTCCGATTTCTATTGCCACATTCCATAAATTTTCAATATTTCCTTTTATGAAACTGACTCTCTCCGGTGAAAAAGTCAGTTCCACATATTCTACTAACTGATATACATCGTTTATCTTATTTTTTAAAGATAAATACGCCACATACGATAAGCAAAAGCCTCCATATACGGATGTATTTCCAAGTTCTCTCATCCTATTTGAAATATTCCAACTAATCTCTTCAACTTTCGAGCCTTCTTTTTCTTTTAACTCTTTAACTGAAATATTCAACCCTGTTTCCTCCTTTGGTTATTCACAATCAATTCTCTTGTATTCACTATAGCATTTGTTTATTTGATTGTCAATAATCAAATTTGGTTTTTCATAACCATAAATATTTTTCTAATATAATTCCCTTTTATTATGACAGTAGATTTTTATTTCCATAGCAGCAATATTTATAAGTCCCAAGAGCAATATAAGATTTATCGGAAAATATTTTCTCACTACATCACCTGTTACAGCAATTGATGACACGCTGATAAGCAGAATCCATATAGAATATTTATCCCATGCTTTTCGATACTGCTCTATCTTCCTCAACACAAATATCTCACTACTTATTCCTAGTCCAAGAAAAATAAGAATAGTCATAATTCTCAAAAAACACGACCATCCTGCTGAAAAATACTCTCGCTCACCTAAAATATTTAATTCTGATGGATGGATTAACCACTCTATATATCTATACCAAAACCTCAATGGAACAGTTATGCAAGCAAATAGATCTTTTTGAAATACTGTATTTTTTATTACTGCCAACAAAACCAAGATCATATAAGCTATCATCCAGAATGTTTCCTTTTCTTTCGCTTCATTTTTCAACTTTTTTATTTCACAATCTGTTTTTTTCTTCACAGTCTTTACTTCTTCTTGTGCCTTATTAAACTGGTATTCTATTGTTCTAGCCTTTTTCTTTGCTTCTTTCTGTTTCTTCTGTGCTTCATCTACTGCCTCAACAGATGATTTATTCACCTGTATCTGCAATTTAGAGTTCTGGTCCCGAACGTCTTTTATTTCTTCTTCGAGCTGCTCTTGCTCGCTCCTGCTCTTCAAGCCGTTTCTGTTCCTCAAATCGTCGTTGCTCTGCTGAAGCAATCGATTCAACTTCTGCGTTTCGGACAGTTCGGTTGTCAAACGATGAATTTCGTCGTTTAATTTCCGAATTTCGTCTTGCATTTCGTGATTCTCGAAGAATAGCTTCTGTTTTTCCATTTTCAGCTTGTGTGTCCTTTCCTGAAATTTCTGGATAAACTCGTTCATCTTCTGATTTCTCACCTGTAACTCGTCTCTCTCTTCCGTCACTAGCTCCAGTGAAGCCGCCTGCTCCTTCGCAAGCTGCTTCCACTTGTCGGTAGTATCCGGCAAGCTCTTCATCTGCTCCGTTTGTTCGTTCTGCTTCGGCTCGTACCCTTTCGTAATTTCCATTAAATTCATTCTCTAGTCCCTCCTTGCTGATATCAAGATGAAATGTTTTTGACAGATTGCTGTCTCGCACTTTCTTTCCATCCTGATTCTGAAATGTGATGTGCTTCCGTTTATCTGTCCAGTTTACGTTCCATCCAAACTGTTTCATTTTTTCTATAAACTTTTCTTTGCTGATACAATTTTCCAGTGCCTTTAATACCGCCATTGCACAGTCCGCTACAAAACTGTCCTTTACCTGTTGACGGAACAGGTTATATTTATCTTTGCTCCATGCAATGACTTCCCCTTTTTCAATCTGGCTTCCATCAAAGTGCTTTCCTTTCTCGGCAACTGTCAGTCCACGTTCCCGGCACATCTGGTTGGTAAGCTGTTTCATACGTTCCAGATCTTTTCTGGTATTATGCAGCTTTCTCCCATCTTCATAACTCACTGAATTGGTAACCAGATGGCAGTGAATATGCTCTTTATCCTTATGCACAGCCACTAACGTCTGGAATCCACTAAACCATTTTTCTGCAAACTCTTTTCCAAATTCAAACGCCTGCTCCAGAGTAATCTGCTCGTCCTTATGCCAGGAAATAATGTTGTGAGCGTACATTCTCCCAGAATCTTTATCCCACATCTTCTTTTCTTCTAAAAAGGTTCTATACACCAGATCATAGTTAATCTCATCATGGCAGTACGGACCTGTTACATAGGTAAGCAGTTCGCCGGTCTTGTCTTGTCGTAAAACATATTCGATACAATTTCTCATTGCTCCATGTGTATTTGTCCGCTTATTAATCGTCTTATTAATAGCCATATCTTTTCACTCTCCTTCCGGTACTTAAGAATATTTTTATTGAGGAAATACAGTGTACTGTCATTTGGAACTTCTCCATCTGTATGCAGCTTTCTTGCAATCTGATTGATATTTGTAGTAGCTCCACGAAGCTGACTGAGAATATCTGCAAACATCTGGTTCAATCTTTTCAGTTCTTCCACTTCCTCTGTAGAAGCTATCTTCAAATCTGCGATTGCTTTTATTACAACTTCCTGCTGTGTTCTTCCGGATTCTTTAACCTTGCTCTGAAACAAATCGTATTCCTCTTTATTCATCCGTATGGTTACTGTATGATTTCGTTTTCTCATAGGCTTTTGTCTCCTTTCCTTGCTTGATTTTCATTCTTTATTAACAAACACAGCGTTTCGGCTAAAATTTACAGGAATTCCATAAGGGGCAACGCCCCTTTGGTGGGTGCAGGGTGCATGACGTCCAGTGGACGTCAGCTTTGCACCGACCGAAGCGGCAGCGGAGACAAGTCCTAGTCAATCAGTAAGTGTTCCGCAGGAATGTCCGGTGGACATTTCGCAGGGATACTTACGCTATTGACGTGCCGGGGTTCCAAGGGGCGGAGCCCTCTGGCAAGTTTAGGAACAGCCCAAAGGCTGGCTCCGGTGCATAGTGGCTTGCCACTTTGCGAAACTTGCCTGTCATCTGCCGCCACAGCAAAGACTTCCTCAATGATTCTTCCTGCGGCATCTTCCAGAATAAAAGCGGCTGATGATGGTGGTTTTGTGGTGTGGGGAAAGACTGTGGAGGAAATACGGATTACTCCCCTTTGCAGAGTATTCCAGCTTTCTGGAACAGGCTTTTCACACACCTCTCCGGTGCGAAGTACCGGACAATCCTATGTCGTATCCGGCACTTTTCTCTTATCATCCCAGCCTATACAGCCCTTTCTTTTGCACTGCTCCTTGTCCCGGATAATCTCTAGCATCGTTCCCTCTATTTCTGCCACATTACATCTGAACCACTTTCTTTTTCTACTACAAAACATAAAAATAGCAGTCATAAACATTTCCCAGATTTTCTCCTCAAAAAATGTCACCACTGCTGATCTCTTTTTCTGTTATTCTCTTTTTACAAAACTGTTCTGTACTGCCAATTAGGTTTTACATTACTATCATTTCACTTAACAACATTTAAAAACTGTCTGCAAACTCTAAAGCTGCATCCATATCTGCTTCCTGCTCCCAGTCCATTGCATCCTCCGTATCCTGCTTCTCAGGCTTTTCCTCTAATCTGCCAGATGGTTGGTTTTCTACCACCGATTCTTTTACAAATGGCGTAATCATTTCAACCAAATTCTTTGCCATGGCCATCGGAACTGATTCTTTCACTCCATCCCGGATAGCTGTCTCTACTCTTTCCAGAAAAGCATCTTCCTTTTCTCTGGTTTCCAGATATAGGTCTTCTTCATTCCGGTACTTTCTTTCAAAGTAATCATTCAAGGCTGCCACAACCGCTTTCGTATATGATTTATATTTCTGCCTGTCCATGGTTTGAAGATACTCCCATGCTTTCCTATCCTGTTCATCACACAGGTTCAACCGAATATTGGTGTTGATGATTTTCCGTTCTTTTCTCATACAAGTACTCCTCCGTTTTTCTGAATTTTTCTTACTGTCATGGCTTCATATCCTTTTGCGGTTGCACAGATGTCCCGTACAATCGTCACCCGGTCTTTGTCATATTCCCCGAAATTCTGAATCATACAGCCACCACCGCCAACTACATATAAACGCATCAGCTCTGGGTTGTATTCCCGTTCTCTCAGCTTGTGAAAGATCTCTTTTGTGTAATCACTGGCAGCCTTACGGATTACAGTCAGATATTTTTCTCCAATATCAGCACTTCCGGTACGGATCACCTGTTCAATTACCAGATCATCCACCACTGTTCCCAATTCTTTCAGCAAACTTTCCCTGACTGCAAGCACACACTGGTGTGTTCCGTATTTTTCAGTAAAGCATTTCTTCTCTACCGGACGGGAATTGTTGATATACATGATGTTCATAGTTCCATTTCCAATATCTGCCAGCATATTGATTCCCTTGAAGTCCTGCAAGCGGTAAAAAGCTGCCGCAAATCCCTGTGGGTAGATATCAGCTCCCGCAAATTCTACATGGTACTCCTTATTACAGAACATAAAATCCACGCTATCATTCTGAAGCAGATATTTTTGAAAATCCTCTT
>OLSF01001329.1_pt1 | contig 22500 bp, 18 predicted proteins | sample 1672301 | NCBI WGS metagenome assembly OLSF01 (sample SAMEA3136669, study PRJEB25190) | human gut metagenome | biome: human gut; feature: human-associated habitat; material: faeces | place: Austria | collected 2013
GCGCCATTGAGCTGGGCATGGAGGTCTACGGCTACGACCCCTACATCTCCATTGACGCCGCCTGGAACCTGAGCAGTCAGGTACGCCACTGCGTGAACCTGAACGACATGCTGCCCCTGTGCGACTACATCACCATCCATGTGCCCTACCTGCCCACGACCAAGGACACCATCAACGCCCAGTCCCTTGCCCTGTGCAAGGACGGCGTGAAGATCCTGAACTACGCCCGCGGCGAACTGGTGAACACCGAAGCCCTGCTGGAAGCCATGGAGACCGGCAAGGTGTCCGGCTACATGACCGACTTCCCGTCTGAGGCCATTCTGGGCAAGCCCGGCATCGTGTGCACCCCCCATCTGGGCGCTTCCACCCCGGAAGCCGAGGACAACTGCGCCGTGATGGCTGCAAAGGAGCTGAGCGACTACCTGAAGAACGGCAACATCATCCACTCGGTGAACATGCCGGAGGTCAACCAGCCCAGAGCCGGCGGCAAGCGCATCTGCATCATCCACAAAAACGAGCCCGGCATGATCAGCCAGATCACCGCCCTGACCACCGAAGCCGGCCTGAACATCGAGAACATGGTGAACAAGAGCAAAAAGAACATGGCCTACACCATGCTGGATGCTACCGGTGCTGTGGACAAGAAGCTGGCCGAAAAGCTGGCTGCCATCCCCGCCGTGATCCGGGTGCGCATCCTGTAAAGCAAAACGGTTTAAAATGTCCGCCGCGTCGCTCTTGGCATCTTCAGCGGAAAACGATTTTTATTTTAGCAACCCGGAAAAGTCTGCGGATTTTTCCGGGTTGCTTTTTCACAGAGAAGGGCCGTGGCGGCAACCTGCATTTCCAAACCAGGATTTTTTACAAACTGGAAATTCTTTCTCGTCCCATCTGCCGGTTAGTTTCCATTTACAAACTGTAGTTTGTCTTAAAAAACGCGTTAGAGATAGCTTTTTCTAACTACACATCGTAAAAAGTTTACATGTATTAACATTCAAGAAAAAGCTTGAAAATGGTAAATTCTGTGCTACAATAGGCTCGACAGAAGGGAAATGTCCACCCTGTTCTCCGGCTTTTGGGCCGGTATATTCATCTTACAGGCCTTGCGGATGCAGGGCCTCTGACAGGAAATAGAAAAGGTAGGGAAGTTACTATGGATATCAAGAAGATCGCACTGTTCGCCGCCGGCACGCTGTTCGGTTCTGCCGGTTTCAAGCTGCTGTCCAGCAAGGACGCCAAGAAGGTCTACACCCAGACCACCGCTGCTGTGCTGCGCATGAAGGACTCCACCATGGAGACCGTCAGCAAAGTTCAGGAGCAGGCTGGTGACATTCTGGCCGATGCAAAGGCCATCAACGAGGCTCGTGCTGTTGAAGCCGAGGCTGCTGTGATCGAGGATGCCGCCGAGGAGACCACCGAAGAGACCGCTGAGTAATTTTCGGTTCGTAAAGCACTGAAAGCCCCAACGTGGCTTTCGAGCCGCCTTCGGGCGGCTCTTTTTTGTGAGAGTGGGGCCGCAGGCGTGCAGGGTATAGCAGCCTGACGCTGCGGCAAAAAGATAGAGAAGGATATTTGATATATGAAATGTACCATTCTGCATGAAGGCAAAGGCCGGATGCGTGTGCATGTGGAAAAAGTCCGCATGACTTTGCACCGTGCCGATGTGCTGGAAGCTTATCTGAACCACCATGATGCCATCGTCCATGCCGCCGTTTACGAGCGCACCGGCGATGTGGTCATTACCTATACCGGCAAGCGCACCGCCGCCATTGCCATTCTGGCAGGCTATAAGTTCGATGTGGCCGAGTATGACGCTTTGGTCACCTCCGCCGACAGCCGCAGGCTGAACCGGGAATATCAGGATAAAATGTTCGATCTGGTGGCAGGCCGCTGCCTGCGCAAGCTGTTCCTGCCCGCGCCCCTTGACGCTGCCTACACCGCCTTCCGCTCCATCCACTTCCTCTGGAAGGGTGTGCGCTGCGTGCTGAGCCGCAGGCTGGAAGTGGAGGTGCTGGACGCTTTGTCCATCGGCGTCTCGCTGCTGCGCGGCGACTTTGGCACCGCCGGTTCTGTCATGTTCCTGCTGAATCTGGGTTCTCTGCTGGAAGAGTGGACCCGCAAGAAGAGTCTGGACGATCTGGCCCGCAGCATGGCCCTGAACGTGGACAAGGTGTGGGTGCGCAGTCAGGGCACCGAAGTGCTGGTGCCTCTGACCAAAGTACGCTCCGGCGATGAGGTGGTCGTGCGCAGCGGCAACATGATCCCGCTGGACGGCACCGTTCTGGAAGGCGAAGCCATGGTGAATCAGGCCGCCCTGACCGGCGAAGCCATGCCGGTGCGCAAGACAGAGGGGTCCACCCTCTATGCCGGCACCGTTGTGGAGGAGGGCGAGTGTGTCTTTATCGCCAAGGCCGAGGGCGGTTCCAACCGCTACGACAAGATTGTGGCCATGATCGAGGAATCCGAAAAGCTCAAGTCCAGCACCGAGAACCGTGCGCTGGTGCTAGCCGACAAGCTGGTGCCATGGTGTCTGGGCGCAACGGTGGTCACCTATCTGCTCACCCGCAACGCCACCCGCGCCATCTCCTGCCTGATGGTGGATTTCTCCTGCGCGCTCAAGCTCTCCATGCCGCTGGCCGTGCTTTCCGCCATGCGCGAGTGCGGCAGCTATCACATCACCGTCAAGGGCGGCAAGTATCTGGAAGCGCTGTCTCAGGCCGACACTATCGTGTTTGATAAGACCGGCACACTCACCCGTGCCACCCCGCAGGTGGTGGAGGTCGTGCCCTTCTCCGGCTGCAACGAGCGCGAAGTTCTGCAGCTGGCCGCCTGTCTGGAAGAGCACTTCCCCCATTCCATGGCCAACGCCGTGGTGCGTGCCGCCAAAGAGCGCGGCATTTCCCATGAGGAGATGCACTCCGAGGTGGAGTACATCGTGGCCCACGGCATTGCAAGCCGCGTGGGCGGCGAGCGCGTGGTCATTGGCAGCCACCACTTCGTCTTTGAGGACGAAAAGTGCACCATCCCCGCAGCCGAGCAGCAGAAGTTCGATGCCCTCAAGCCCGCGTATTCGCACCTGTACATGGCAGCCAGCGGCCAGCTGGTGGGCGTGATCTGCATTTCCGACCCGCTGCGCCCGGAAGCCGCCGCTGTGCTGAACGGCCTGCGTGCGCTGGGCATCCGGAACACCGTCATGATGACCGGCGACAGCGAGCGCACCGCTGCCGCCATTGCAAAGCAGGTGGGCGTGGACCGCTTCTTTGCCGAGGTGCTGCCCGAGGACAAGGCAAACTTCGTCCAGCAGGCCAAGGCCGAGGGCCACACCGTGGTGATGATCGGCGACGGCATCAACGACTCCCCCGCCCTGTCCGCTGCCGACATTGGCATTGCCATCAACTCCGGCGCTGCCATCGCCCGCGAGATCGCCGATGTGACCATCAAAGCCGACAGTCTGGAGGAGCTGGTGGCCCTCAAGGCCATCGCCAACTCTCTGCAAAAGCGCGTGCACGCAAACTACCGCTTCGTGCTCACCTTCAACTCGGCCCTCATCGCGCTGGGTGCTCTGGGCATCCTGCAGCCGGCCTCCTCTGCCATGCTGCATAATCTCTCCACCATCGGCATCAGCCTGAAGAGCATGACCAATCTCCTGCCGGAGAACAAGGCTCCGCAGCTGAAAGCATAATTACCGCAAAAAATAACGCCGTGTCTGAACATTCGACACGGCGTTATTTTTTATCTGTTATTCCAGCCCGATCTGCTGTGCATACTCTTCCAGCAGCTCCCGCTCCAGGAACGGAGTCTTGACACCCTCGCGGTCACGGTAGGTCTCGTGGCCCTTGCCAATGACGGCGATCAGGTCGCCCTCCTGCGCGTGATCCACTGCGTAGTGCAGTGCATCCAGACGGTCGGGGATCTCCACGAACTTTGCGTCCGGGTTGCCCTTGTTCATGCCCACGCGGATATCGGCAAGGATGTCCTCCACCTTTTCAAAGCGGTTGTTGTCCTCAGTGAGGATGGAGAAATCGGCCATTTTGGCGCAGATCTCGCCCATGCCGTAGCGGCGCAGCTTGGAGCGGTTACCGCCGCAGCCGAACACCACCACCAGACGGTGGGGCTTGTAGGCCCGCAGAGTGGTGAGCAGGCTTTCGGTGGACACCTCGTTGTGAGCGTAGTCCAGCAGGATGGTGAACTTCTTGCTGATGGGCACCAGCTCCACGCGGCCCTTGACCACGCACTTGCCAAGGCCGTCGTGGATGGCCTGATCCGGCAGGCCCAGCACCTTGCCCACCGCCAGAGCTGCCAGCGCGTTGTACACGCTGAACTCACCGGGCATGTTCACCTTCACATCCATCTCGTCCTTGCCGGTCACATGGAACTTCACGCCCAGAAAATCGTGGGTGCGCAGCAGTTCAAAGCCGGTCTCGCGGTAGTCCGCCTGCTCAGCGCGGCCATAGGTGACAAGGCGGCAGGTGTGGCCTTCCAGCAGGGCTTCGGTATTCTCATCGTCAATGTTCACCACGCCCACATCGCAGCGCTTGAACAGCTGGCCCTTCCAGCTGCGGTACTCCTCAAAGGTCTTGTGCTCGCCGGGGCCGATGTGATCCGGCGAAAGGTTGGTGAACACGCCCACATTGTAGTGCACACCGGCCACGCGGTCCATCATCAGGCCCTGGCTGGAAACTTCCATCAGCGCGGTGTCGCAGCCTGCATCCAGAAATTCCCGAAAGGTCTTTTGCAGTTCGTAGCTTTCGGGGGTGGTGTTGGCAGTTTCCTTGTGGCGGCCCATATAATAAATGCCGTTGGTGCCGATCATGCCCACCTTGCGGCCTGCAGCTTCCAGCACGCTCTTGATCATGTGGGTGGTAGTGGTCTTGCCCTTGGTGCCGGTCACACCAATCATGGTCATCTGGCGGGACGGGTTGCCGAAAAGGTTCGCGCTCATCAGAGCCATAGCATAGCGGCTGCTTTCCACCTTGACCACGGTCACGCCCGGCATGGCGGAAAGGTCGATGTCGTGCTGGATGACCAGTGCGCTGACACCCTTTGCCGCACAGTCGGCGGCAAACTCATGGCTGTCACGCTGGGTGCCCACGATGCACACGAACAAAAGGCCCGGTGCCGCCTTGCGGCTGTCGTAGATGATATCCGAGATCTCGGTGTCCAGACTACCCTGCGCAAGGGTAAAGGGCACGCCTTCCAGTAACTGTTCCAGTTTCATACTGCACACACTCCTCAAAACATTTTGTCACATGGGGTTTTCTTCGTTATTTGTGGTCATGCGGGCGGGGTCGGTCAGCGGTGTTTCTTCCGCAGCTGCCGCCGTATCGTCCGCAGGCTGGGCCGCAGCGGCATCCTCTGCACCGTCTGCCGCAGTATCCTCGGCAGCAGAGGTGTCAGGCTCTTCCGGCACGGTCTTTTCCGGCACAACATAACCGGAGGGCAGGGTCGGCTGGCCTTGTGCAAAGTAAATTTTACGGGTGCTGCCCGCGCTGACATGGCTGAAATCCAGTCTGCCGGTGTCGGTAGGGGCACAACCCTTGCCGTCGGCGTTGGTCAGCACATAGCGTGCGCGGTCCAGCTTATAATCCAGATCGTTCCGTGTACCCAGAAGCACACTGACACGATCCTGATACAAAAATGCCATCTGGTCGGTGTCCGCAAATTCCATGCGGGTCACATCGTCCAGCATCCCATACTCTTCCAGCTTTGCCTGCAGCTCATTCAGCGCATCCAGACGGTCGTCCGTCTGCACCGCTGCCGAAGCTGCTGCCGAACCGGATGCATCCGATGCCGCCGGGTCTGCCTGCGCTGCAAAGGTCAGCTGGTCGCCGGGTGTCACCGACACCGGCTCGCCGCCGTATAGGGTCTTGAGTTCTTCCGGCTGGGCAGACTCGCAGGCTAGGATCTTGAACTGATCCGAGAGGGTCAGCCAGCCGCTCTTCGTCTGCATGGCATAGGTAGGCACCGCCTCGGTCACCTGCACCACCACCGTGTTGGGGTAATCCCGAACCACCCTGATGGATTCCAGCAGCGGGAACTGCTTTTCCAGTTCCGCTTCCTTGGCGGCAGGGTCAAAGCTGAAAATGTTCTCTTCGGTCTGCACACCCAGTGCCTGCAGGATCTGGCTGCTGGAATAGCCGCCCACCTCCTGCACCACGGTGCCGTCCGCCGTCTGCACCTGAATGGTGCCGATCTTAAACAGCATGGTCATGGTCAGGTAAACACCGGCGGCGATCACGGCCAGCAGGGTCACAAAGGCCATCAGCCGCCGCAGCATCCGCCGCCGCTTCAGTGCAGCGCGGGTCAGGCGGCGCTTCTTGCGTTTTTCCCGCTGTACCGGGTCGCGTGGCTGCTGTTGTGCCGGGCGCAGACGCTGATTTTTGTAGCGCTGCTGCGCTGCCTGAGCCGCTGTCTTGCGCGGCTTCTGCCCCTGTGAACGGCGCTGCTGCGGCTTGCGGGCCGTGCCGGATGCACGCTGTTCCGGCTGGGCCGTGCGGCTTCGCTGCGCGGTACGGTTCCGGTTCTGGCCGCTGGTGCGCCGGGTGCCGCTCTGTTCGGTGCGGCGCGGCTGCGAAGGGAACTCGATGCTATTATCGGTACGGGTGCGGCGCACCGTACCATTGGCGGTGCGGTCCGGCGCAAAGCTCAGCGGTTCCCCGTTGAAGCCATAGCGCCCGTCCGCACTGCCGGAAGATCCTTTTTGTTGTGAAGGCGGCGGAGTATGCTGCAGGTCTTTCCGCAGGTCGTAGATATTGCCGTTGTTTCTGTTATTGCGGTATTGCTGCATGGCGCACACCTCCTTTCCGGTTTAGGTTTTGTTTTACTTCTGCACCAGTTTCATCAGAGCGTCTGCAATACGGTCAAGGCTGTCATCCACCGACAGGCTGCGGGCATTTTTGCCCATCTCAGCCAGCTTGCCGGGCTGTGCCAGCATGTCGGACACCGTGCTCACCAGCTTTTCGCCGGTCAGGTCTTTTTCCTCGATCACCACAGCGGCATCGGCCTTCTGCAGTTCCATGGCATTGAAGTACTGGTGGTTCTCAGCCACATTGGGGCTGGGGATGAGCACGGCTGCACGGCCAACAGCTTCCAGCTCGGCCAGCGTCAGCGCACCGGCGCGGCTGATGACAAGGTCTGCCGCAGCCAGCAGTTCCGGCATATTGTTGATGTATTCCTTCACCACAAGGCCGTCGCCCTCCGCGAAGTTCTTTTCCTTTTCCAGATCCTTGAACAGCTGCACACCGTACTGGCCGGTAGCGTGGAGATGCAGCACCGGCTTCTTCTCGTGCTGTTCCCATGCACACAGGTCAGCCACCACCTCGTTGACGCGGCGTGCGCCAAGGCTGCCGCCGAAGGAAAGGATCACCGTGCGGTCGCCCGCGCCCAGCTCAGCGCGGATGGCATCGCGGTCCTTTGCCTTGGTGAACACCTCCGGGCGCACCGGATTGCCCACCACGATGGTCTTATCAGGTGCGCCCAGCTTTTCCACAGCAGCAGGCACGGCGGCAAACACGAGATCCACATCCGGTGCCAGCAGCTTGTTGGTCACGCCGGGGAAGGCGTTCTGCTCATGAATGGCGGTGTGGATGCCCATTTTGGCGGCACAGCGCACCACCGGGCCGGACACATAGCCGCCGCAGCCGATCACAAGATCGGGTTTGACCTCCTTCATAATGGCCTTTGCCTTGGGGCCAGAGAGGGCCAGATTCCACAGCGTAACGATGTTGCGCTTGATGTTGTTCAGCGACAGCCTGCGCTGGAAACCGGTGATCTCGATATGGTGGAAGGGATAGCCCGCCTGTCCTACCAGACGGTACTCCATGCCCTCCTTGCGGCCGGCAAAGTGGATCTCGGCAGAAGGGTCTGCCTTTTTGATAGCACCTGCAATGGCAAGTGCCGGGTTGATATGGCCGGCAGTGCCGCCGGCAGCGATCAGAACTCGCATGACGATTCCTCCTCTATTATTAGTGCATCTGGGCAGGTCATCGGGGAGCTCCCCACTGGCCTGCGCCCTCAAAACAGTCGTTACAGTTCATTGCGCGCACGGCGGGCATCGTCCAGATTGATGGTACGGTCCTTCAGCTCCGCATCACGCTGAGCCTTTGCAGCCTGCCGCTGTGCGTGGGCCGCTGCCCTCTGCTGCGCCGCCCGCTCTCCGTTGCGCCCAATGTTCACCATCACGCCCATTTCTGCCAGCAGCAAGATCAGACTGGTGCCGCCGGACGAGAAAAACGGAAGGCTGATGCCGGTATTCGGGATGGTGTTGGTGACCACGGCGATGTTGCAGAACACCTGCCAGGCGATCTGCGCCATAATGCCAATCCCCACCATGGTGCAGAACTGGTTCTCGGCCTTATAGGCGATCATCAGGCCCTGCGCTATGAGCAGTATGAACAGCACGATGATGAGCACCGCACCGATGAAGCCCAACTCTTCGCACACCACACTGAAGATGAAGTCGTTGGTGCTTTCCGGCAGCCAGAGCTGCTTTTCCACGCTGTTGCCAAGGCCAAGGCCCTTCAGTCCGCCGGAGCCGATGGCGTACAAGCTCTGCTTGGTCTGGTCGTTCAGCGCTTCCAGATCATCGGACCATGTGTTCAGGCGGTCCTGCAGATAGCCAATGGATTCCACCAGCGTCAGGGCCGGTTTCAGCAGCAGAGCCGCCGCTGCGGCCCCGCACCATGTCAATACACCGCCGCAGCCGGTCAGCATGAGGATGGTGCCCACGATGGCGGTGGTCAGCAGGATGCCGGACATGTGCGGCTCTAAAAACAGCAGCAGCACCACCGGCACCAGCGGCAGCACCGGCACGATCAGCTGCCTTACGATGCGGATGAACAACCAATCCTTTGGCTTGATCTTTTCTCTCAGCGACGGGCTGAACCGGCCGATCTGCGGCGCACTTGCCGCCAGATGGGACGAGAGCAGGATCATCTCAAACTTTGCCACCTCAGAGGTTTGCAGAGTCAGTCCGCCCAGACGGATCCAGCGGCGGCAGCCGTTCAGCGGTGCAAAGGTCAGCGTGACGGCCAGCATGGCCAGCACCACCCAGTACAGCGGCTTGCTCGCCCAGCGCAGGAAGCGGTGATCCACATAGCTCATGACTACCATACAGCCAATGCCAATGGCCGTGCAGATAGCCTGCTGCTTGATGTAGTGCAGGCTGTCGCCCATGCGCAGGTAGCCGGTGGTGTAGCTTGCGCTGTACAGCATTACAAGGCCGAACACCATGATAATGGCCAGCGTTGCCAGCCAGTTGAGCAGCAGCCGGTTCCACGGTCCCGGGTCCCGCTGCAGCGGCGGCACCCATGCACTTTCTTTTTGGTTTTTATGTTGTCTGCGGGTGGCTGCCATTGCCACTCCCCCTTATTTTCAGAATCAGGCGCTCAGGCCCAGCGTGCCAGACGCACGGCCAGCGCCAGCCCGCACACGCTCAGTGCGCACAGGCTGTAAAAAATATTCACTGCACTCATGCCGCGCTTTTCCAGCCAGCGGTGCAGCGGTGCCGCCGCAAACAGCGGCCTGCCCTTCCAGCGGCAGAACAGGACCTGCAGCACCACCATGCCGCCCTCCACCCAGAAGGGCAGTGCCAGCGGGATGCTCAGCTCTGCGTAGCCAATGCACAGCGGGATGCAGCCAATGGCTCCCGCTGCATACAAGCAGCCGCACCGGCCGGGGTGCAGCTTTGCCGGTGGAAAATCCCACAGCAGAAAGGCCATCAGTGCACCGGCCAGTGCCGCCGGGAATACTGCCAGCGGGAACCAGCCCAGCTGCGTTTCCAGCATCATCAGGCCCAGCATGGCCGCAAAGGCCGCGCCGCACACCGTGCCGTCGGCACCGTCGGCCACGCGGGCCGCCTCGGCCATCGCCACCAGCAGCACAGCCCACAGCAGCGGTGCCAGCGCACATTCCACATAGCCTGCTCCCGGCAGGATCAGCCCTGTGGGCAGGCACCCGTTCAGTGCCAGCAGGCCCAGCACCAGCGCTGCAGCGATGCATTCCAGTGCAAGGCGCTGTGTGCGGCGCAGGCCAAGGCCCAAACCGTCCGGGTAGCGGCTGCGGATGCGGGCCAGATCATCGGCCAGCCCCACTGCGCCAAAGGCCAGCGACCCCAGCAGTGCAATGAGCAGGCGGGAGGTCATCTGCCGGTCGCTGCCAAGCAGGGAAGGCTGTGCAGCACATGCGGCCAGCCAGCCCACGCCCACAGCGGCAAGGGTGCCCACCATCAGGCACAGCCCGCCCATGGTAGGCACCGGGCTGTCCGGGGCATCGCTGTCCGGCTGTGTGCCGCGTGCCGCACGCTGCAGCTCCCGCAGCAGCGGCACCATCATATTGCCGAGCGCCGCAGTCAGCACAAAACCCAGCACCGACGCGACGACCAAGGCGAAACGAATCATTTTTCAATCTCCAAATTCATGCCAAAGGGTTATTCTTCGGCATCTTTCTGCTCTGCGTAGAAAATTTCCAGCACTTTTTCCAGCGCCATGCCGCGGCTTGCCTTCACCAGCAGGGCATCGCCCGGCTCTATCCGGTTCAGCAGAGCATCCGCTGCCTCGCGGTAGTTGTTGGCATGGAGGGTCTTGACCCCCTTGGCCGCAGCCACCACAGCCGTGCGCTTTGCGTTTTCGCCGTAGGTCACAAGGCAGTACAGATCACTCTCTGCAGCCAGACGGCCCAGCTCCTCGTGGGCTTCGCGGGACAGCTCGCCCAGCTCCAGCATATCGCCCAGCAGGGCAAAGCGGCGCTTGCAGGGGAATTCCTTGAACATGGCAAGTGCGGCCTTCATGCTGTCGGGGTTTGCATTGTAGCAATCCTCAATGACGGTAACGCCCTTGCTGTGCACCACCTTCTGGCGGCGGCCGGTCTGCTCAAAATTGGAAAGCCCCTTGATGACACCGCGCGGGTCGCAGCCCAAGCGGGTGGCGGCGCAGTAGGCAGCCAGAGCGTTTGCCACATTGTGCTTGCCCATGGCCGGGATCTTGACCACAAAGGTGCCCTCTTCCTGATCTTCCAGCACAAAGCTCATGCCGTCCTCTTCCTGCCGGATGGACAGTGCACACACATCAGCGTTCTCATCTGCCAGACTGAACCATACCGGCTTCACGTGGGCGGGCAGCTTTGCGGCGCGCAGGAACTTATCATCATAGTTCAGCACCAGCGGTGCACCCTCCGGCAGGCCGTTGCAGATCTCCAGCTTTGCCTTGCAGATGTTCTCCTGACTACCCAGATTGCCGATGTGGGACACACCGATGCAGGTAATGATGCCCACATCCGGGCGTGCGGCCCGGGCCAGACGGTCGATCTCGCCCGCATGGCTCATGCCCATCTCGATCACGGCATACTCAGTGCTGCTTTCCAGCCGCATCAAGGTGCGGGGCATGCCCAGTTCATTGTTCTGGTTGCCCTCGGTCTTGATGGTCTCGCCAAAGCCTGCAAGGGCAGCGTAGGTCATCTGCTTGGTGGTGGTCTTGCCCACGCTGCCGGTCACACCCACCATCTTGGGGTGATACTGGCTGCGGTAGTTCGCGCCCATCACCATCATGGCGTGGTAGCTGTCCGGGCAGAGGATGGCCTTTTCCGCAGGCACGCCCTCCACCGGGTGGTTCACCACCACATAAACAGCACCGTTCTCCAGTGCTTTGGCCGCAAAATCGTGGCCGTCAAATTTTTCACCCGGGAACGCTACAAAAATGCAGCCGGGCCGCACCTCGCGGCTGTCGGTGGTCACCAGTTCCACCTGCACCTCTTCCCGGATGAAGTCTGCGGGCACCAGCCCTGCCAGAAGCTTGCTTGCAGAAATTTTTTCCATTGTTCATGTCCCCTCTCTTTTATCTTGTAAAACCCTCTCAGTCAATGCCTGCGGCATTGCCAGCTCCCCCGAAAGGGGAGCTCTTTTGCATCTTACGATAAAGTGCAGTTCTTCAGAAGATTCACTTTACCGTGCCCACTCATAAAGCTCGCCCTTCGGGAGAGCTGGCGCGCAAGCGCCTGAGAGGGTTCTTGTTACCCACAGGTAATGGTCACGACGGTGCCGCGCTGCACACTGGAACCGGGGTCTGCACTCTGGGCCTGCACGGTGCCGTTCGCATTGCCCTCCACCACACAGTTCAATCCGGCGGCAGACAGCATCTGGCGGGCAAAGTCCGCGCTCTTGCCGGTCACATCCGGCACATCGGTATGGCTGCCCTCATAGGTATCGGTATACAGGTACACGGTGGTGCCGTAGGCCACCTTTGCACCCGCGTGCGGATACTGGTAGGTGACAGCTGCTGCCGCCTGACTGGTGGTGCTTTCGGCCAGCTGATGCCTGAGGCCCTTGATGTTCAGCTGCACCTGCGCACTGCTCCACTCGGTGCCCACCAGATTCGGCACAGTGACCACAGTCTGGCTGCGATCCTCGCCGTCGGCGGCAATGCCAAGGTAGGGTGCGATCTCGCTGATGATGTTGCCCACAACGGGCGCTGCCAACAGGGACGAGTAGTCCGTTCTGGCGTTGTTGGGGTCATCCAGCATCACATAGACGATGATCTCCGGGTCGTCGGCGGGCAGGACAGCGGCAAAGGATGCCACCTTCTTGTAGTCACCGTCGGCACGGCGGTCCATGTTCAACTGTTCGGAAGTGCCGGACTTGCCGCCGATACGGTAGCCGGACACATAGGCATACTTGCCGCCGCCGGTACCGGCACCCACCTCATATTCCATGATCTGGCGGATCACATTGCTGGTGCTCTCGCTGATGACCTGACGGCGCACATTGGCACCGATCTCCTCGATCACGTTGCCATTTGCATCGGTGATCTTATCCACCACATGGGGCGTGACCAGATAGCCGCCGTTGACGGCTGCGGCCACAGCGGTGCACATCTGCAGCGGGGTGATGGCCATTGCCTGACCAAAGGCCGAGGAGGCCAGCTGCACTTCGCCCAGCTGGTTGGCCTTATAATACTGCATGAAGCCCGTCTCACTGGGCAGGTCCACGCCGGTGCGGCTGGTAAAGCCAAAGGCATCGAAGTAGTTATAGAAGGTCTGGGAGCCAACGCGCTGGCCCAGCTGGATATAGTAGATATTGCAGCTCTGGCGCAGAGCTTCGGCCAGTGTGATGGTGCCGTGGGCTTTGTGGCCTGCGCAGTGGTAGGTCTCCTTTGCCACGCCGTAAGCACCGGCGCAGGTAAAGGTGGTGTTGATGTTTGCAAGGCCGGAGTCCACGCCCATGGCCGAGGTGATCACCTTGAACACACTGCCGGGGTAGTACAACTCGGTGATGGCCTTGTTTTTCCACTGAATATCGCGGAAGTAGCCGGAGTAATCGCCCTCCTCGTCCAGAATGCGGTTGCCGTTTGCATCCTTCAGCTCGTTGCCGTTCTCATCCTTTTTGTAGATGCCGTACAGCTCCGGCTCAGCGCGCACCAGCTCGTTGAGGTAATCCAGATTTGCGCTGTAGTCCAGCGGGTCGTTGGGGTCAAAATCCGGCTTGGAAGCCATGGCAAGGATGGCACCGGTCTTGACGTTCATCACGATGGCGCAGCCGCGGTTTTCCACCGTGTTGGCTGCAATGGCTTCGTTCAGATACCGTTCCACGATCTCCTGCACATTCACATCCAGCGAAAGCACCAGATTGGAGCCATCCTTGGCTGCAAAGGTGGTGGCATTCTCGTCCGCAATGGCGTTGCCGTAGGCATTGCGCTGGGTAATGGTGCGGCCATCCACACCGGCCAGCGTGGACTGATAGGATTTTTCCAGACCGTAAGTACCAATGCCGTCCGCATCGGTAAAGCCCAGCACTGCCGCCGCAAACGCTCCGTAGGGGTAATTGCGCTGGAAGCTCTTCTCGCTGCCGACCGAGATGTTGCCCTTGCGGGAGGTCTCAGTGGCACGCTTGTGTGCCTTGTTGAACTGGGAAACGTAGGATTCGATGGACAGCTTGACAGCGTTGTTCACCTTGGTGGCCAGCACCTGATACTTGGTGTCCGTCTTGGAAAATGCATCGTAAACCTTCTGGTACTGGGTCTGGTACGCTTCCGAGGAAGTGTCCACCGCGTCCAGACTTTCACCGTCGCCGGAAAGCAGGCGCAGGGTCAGTTCCCGGCTGACCTCGGCGCACATGGCCGTGTCCAGCGTGCGCACCGTCTCCTCATCCTTGCCGGTGGTGGTATATAAGATTTTGCTGTTGTCCGGGTCGGCCCAGATGGTCCACACCACGCTGGTGGAGGCCAGCGTGATGCCGGAGGTATCGTAGATCTCGCCGCGGGTGGCCTTGATGGTGGTATCCAGCAGCTGCTGCTTTGCGGCCAGCTGGCGGTAGGTGTCACCGTTTTTGATCTGGATATCATACAGGCTGTAGGTCACACGGGCCGCAGCAAGGCCCATGACCACAAGGGCCAGACCGCCGCAGATCAGACTGGTTCTGGGGTTCATGCGGGCACCGGTGCTGGTTTCCGGCCAGGGGCCTTTTATTTTTTTGATGAATTTTCGGAAGAATTTCCACATGGTATGCTCCTGCGGCAGCGGGCATTTGCTGCCTTCTGCCGCGCTTTTGTCAAATTTGGAACTGCCCTGCAAACAGGGTGTATAAACCGAAAAAGCGTGCGCTGCCGCACGCTTTCCCGTATTTGGTTCACTTTACAGTGCCAAGAATGTTCACGGCACCGTTGTAGATAAAGTCGGTCCACTGCCGCACAGCGGACTGGGTGCGCTCCAGCGTGTCGCTCTCGCCCAAACGGATGTAGGTGATCTGGCTCTGATCAATTTTCATCAGGCCCAGCCTGCCGGCCGTCTCTTCCACGCTGGTGATGTTGGTCTTGCTGTTCAGGGTGCTGTTATAGTAAGTATACTGGCTCTGCTCACTGACCAGCTGAGCCTTTGCGTCCTGAATCTGGTCGTTCAGCTCCACCAGCTTGGACTCGCTCCACAGCAGGCTGATGGCAAACCCCACCAGCAGTGCTGCTGCTACCAGATGCATGGCGTTGTGCACCGCTGCCTGCAGCGGCGAAAGCCGACGCTTGCCGCCCTTTGCTACCCGCAGATCTGCCTTGCGCTGTGTCTGCGGGGCTTTTCTGCGGCGTACCGCGTTATAATCATATGCTGCCTGACCCATGGTTTGCTCTCCTCCTCACACAACGGCTTTAGCCGTTCAGCATTTTTCCAAAACTCTCAGGTGGGCGGACCGGCTGCGCCGGTTCTCTTCCAATTCCTGACTGTTTGCTTCAATGGGTTTGCGGGTGATCAGCTTTGCTTTGGCTTTGCCGCCGCATACGCACACCGGAAACTCCGGCGGGCAGGTGCACGCGGTGGACCAGCGGCGAAATTTGTTCTTCACCAGCCGGTCCTCCAGCGAGTGGAAGGTGATCACGCACAGCCGGCCGCCCGGCGCAAGGTGATCAAAAATGGTGTCCAAGCCTTCTTCCAGCGCATCCAGTTCATGGTTCACTGCAATGCGCAGCGCCTGAAAGGTGCGGCGGGAAGGGTTCTTGTTTTTGCGGCGTTCCGCCGGGGGCATGGCGCTGGCCACGATGTCTGCCAGCTGCAGGGTCGTTTCGATGGGAGAATTCTCCCTTGCCTCCACGATCCTGCCCGCGATCTGCCATGCGAAAGGTTCTTCGCCGTAATCCCGCAGAATGCGTGCCAGCTCTTCGCGGCTCTCGGTGTTCACAAGGTCCGCTGCCGTTTCGCCCTGCTGGCTCATCCGCATGTCCAGCGGTGCATCCGCACGGTAGGAAAAGCCGCGGGCCGCATCGTCCAGCTGATGGCTGGAAACGCCCAGATCCAGCAGCGCGCCGTTGACCTTGTCGATGCCAAGGCTTTCCAGAGCTTGTCCGGCATAGCGGAAGTTGATCTGCACCACCGTGGCAGGCAGGCCCGCAAGGCGGGCACGCGCGGTCTGCACCGCGTCCGGGTCCTGATCCAGCGAGATCAGCCTGCCGCCCTTTTCTGCATCCAGCCGCAAGGCGATCTGGCGAGAATGTCCCGCGCCGCCTGCAGTGCCGTCAAGGTAGGTGCCGGCCGGATCAATGGAAAGACCCTCCAGACACTCGTTCAGCAGAACGGGGATATGCTCAAACGAGGCCGGGTCAAAGGCTGCTTGTGTTTCAAGTTCCATCGCTGCGGCCTCCTTTCTCAGTTCATAAGCTTTCCGTGTTCCGGGTACTGTGCACACAGCGCACACTTTTACCCGATAACACAGTTTTATTTTAACAAATCAAGCCCCTGATTGCAAGGGTTTGTGCTCCCGTTTTTGCCGCAAAATGCAACAAAAAAAGTCCCTGTCGGCCGTCATTTCTGCCTGCAGGAACTTTGGTTTTTGCCGTATGTGTAATTTGTGTGTGAAAAAGGCTGTCTTCAGCCGTTTTTCTTGGCGTTCTGGCGCAGATTTGCGCGCACGTTCTTTACCTGTGCCGCATTTTCCACCATCGTTTCCTCGGTGTTCTTGAGCATGTTGTCGCAATAGTCGGTCACGGTCTGGCGCAGGGTGCGGGCCTCGTTCTGGGCTGCAGTGGTGATTTCCCCGGCGCGCTGCTGTGCAGCCTTCACGATCTCGGCTTCGCTCACCAGAATGCGCGCCCGCTCCTCAGCCTTTTTCACAATGGCCTGCGCCTGTGCGTTGGCCGTCTCCACGATCTGAGCGTGGTCGTTCACGATCTGCTGGGCCTGCCGCAGCTCGCCGGGCAGGTTTGCGCGGATCTCGTCCAGATAATCCCGGATCTGCTCCACATCCACGATCTTTTTGCCGCCGGAAAGGGGCACATTAGCACCTTCCTCCAGAGCATCCTCAATGGTATCCAAAAGTTCGTTCACGTTCATAGTGCTTCTCCCTTCGGCTCGTTCTCGGCAGGGTCTGTGTTCTGCATGGGCTTTGTGTATTTCCACAGCAGCACCCTGCCGTACTTGTACTGTTTTTTCAGGGTCAGGCCGCCAGCCTCGGCCGGCAGCACGATGCCGGTCTCGCTCTCGCACAGCACGATGCCGCCGGGCGCGGTGCATTTATCCACCGCAGGCAGGATCTTTTCCAGTGTACCATTGCGGAAGGGCGGGTCCAGCAGTACGATGTCGAACTGCTCGCGGCAGGCGGAAAGATACCGCGCAGCCTCGCCGATATTAACGCGGCTGCGGTCGAACACGCCGCAGGCCTTGCAGTTGCGCATGATGATGTTCACCGCCTCGCGGTTCTCGTCCAGAAACACGCAGCGCGCCGCGCCGCGGCTTAGTGCTTCAATGCCAAGCTGGCCGCTGCCCGCATACAGGTCCAGCACCCGTGCGCCGGGCAGGTCGAACTGGACGATGCTGAACATCGCCTCCTTTACCTGCGAAAGGGTGGGCCGGGTCACGTCGGTCCCCGGCAGGGCCTCCAGACTGCGGCCCCGGGCTTCTCCTGCGATCACGCGCATGTTCTCTTTCCTCCTCCTTGCAGCCGGAAGATGTGGCTGCAAACACGTTTTTTGTATCACTTTATTATCACCCAACTGCATATTCTTGTCAAGGGCCGCGCGTTGCGCCGTCTGGCGGTTTGTGCTACAATAAAACCGGCAGCGCCGGGCTTTTGCGGCGCATTCTGGCATAAAAGGAGAGTATTCCCATGAAAGTTCTGCTCATCAACGGCAGCCCGCACGAAAAAGGCTGCACCTATACCGCCCTTTCGCTCATTGCAAAGGAACTGAATGATGCCGGTGTGGACACCGAGATCCTGCATGTCGGCGGCAAACCCGTGGGCGGCTGCATCGGCTGCGGCGGCTGCGCATCCGGCAATGGCTGTGTTTTCGGCGGCGTGGTCAACGAAGCCATCGAGAAGGCCAAAACCGCCGATGGCTTCGTGTTCGGCAGCCCGGTGCACTATGCATCCGCATCCGGCAACATGACCAGCTTCATGGACCGCCTTGCCTACGCGGGCGGCAGATATCTGGCCTACAAGCCCGCCGCCATCTGCTGCTCGGCCCGCCGTGCAGGCACCACCACCACGCTGGACCAGCTGGTAAAGTACCCGCAGTTCTTCCACATGCCGCTGGTGAACGGCTCCTACTGGGCCATGGTGCACGGCTCCAATGCCGAGCAGGTGCTGCAGGATGCCGAGGGCTGCGCTGTAATGCAGGAACTGGGCCGCAACATGGCATGGCTGCTGCACTGCATCGAAGCAGGCAGGGCCGCTGGCTTTGAACACCCGCAGAACCCCAAGCGCCCCATGACCAATTTTATCCGCTGATCGGAAAATCAATTTCTGACCCAGAGGCTCAGAACAGTCCGTAAGCTGCTCTGAGTCTCTTTTTCTTTGCAGTCCACGCCATTTCGTGCCAAAAACAGCAAAAAACCTTTTTCAAAGCGCCTTCCGCTTCTTTTTTCGTTCATAAGTTTGTGTTACTATAAGATGTAAAGTGATTTTAGCAGGATGGAGACCCTTGTATGGAACACTACGATTGGAACGAAGGCTGGCTGTTCACGCCCCGGTTCGACCCGGCACTGGTGCGGCCGGAGTGCGGACTGGAACTGGAACCGGTGCGCATCCCCCACACTGTGCGGGTGCTGCCCTACAATTACTGCAACGAAAATGAATACCAGTGCCTGTGCGGCTACCGGCGGGAGTTTTTTGCACCCAGAGAGTGGGCAGGCCGCACTGTTCTGCTCACCTTTGGTGCTGTTGCCCATGACGCGACCGTGTTCTGCAACGGGCGGCGGCTGTTCCACCACGCCTGCGGCTACACCGCCTTCACGGTAGATCTGACCAGCGCTTTGCATCTGGGTCAGAAAAACGTGGTGGCTGTGCGCTGCGACAGCCGTGAGGATCTGAACATTCCGCCCTTTGGCGGGCAGATCGATCACCTGACCTACGGCGGCATCTACCGTGCCGTCAGTCTGGACATCAAGGAGCCCGCCTATCTGCGGGATGTGTTCATCGAGGCAAAGGCCGAGGGCGATTTCCGCATCTATACCTCCACCGTGGGTGAGACGGTAGGCTGCACACTGCAGGCCGAGATCCGCAGCCCTTCCGGCAGCCGCGCCGCCTACAGCGGCGAGCTTTCCCTGCCCATCACCGGCGTGCTGAACGGTGTGCACCCGTGGAGCATCGAGCATCCCACCCTGTACACCCTCACCGTACAGCTGATCCGCCCCGGCTCTGCCGGTCTGCCGGACCGTGTGCTGGACGAAAAGACCATCCGCTTCGGTTTCCGCACCGTGCAGTTCGTGGCAGGCGGGCTGTACTTGAACGGTCAGCGCGTGGAGCTGCGGGGCCTGAACCGCCACCAGAGCTACGCCTATCAGGGCTATGCCATGCCGGACAGCATCCAGCGGCTGGATGCTCAGATCCTGAAAAAAGACCTTGGCTGCAACGCGGTGCGCACCAGCCATTCCCCCCAGAGCCCTGCGTTTCTGGATGCCTGCGATGAGCTGGGCCTGCTGGTGTTCACCGAGATGCCCGGCTGGCGGTACATCGGCGACGAGAGCTGGAAGGCGCAGGCCTTGCAGAACTGCCGCGAGATGGTATGCCAGTGCCGCAACCACCCCAGCATCTTTTTGTGGGGTGCCCGTGTGAACGGCAGCGCCGACGACGAAGCGTTTTATAAGCGCACCAACGAGGCCATCCACCGGCTGGACCCCACCCGCCCCACGGCAGGCGCGCGGAACCACCGCAAGAGCCAGCTGCTGGAGGATGTTTACGCCTACAACGATTACTCTTACCGTGGGCGCGGTGCCGCCTGCGAAGCCCGCGCCGCGGTGACTTCCGATCCCCGCAAGGGCTACCTCATCAGCGAATTCGGCGGGCAGCAGCTGCCCACCAAGCCCTTTGACGACGAGACCCACCGGCTGGTGCAGGCTCTGCGCTATGCCGCCGGGATCAACGATTCCATTGCGCAGCAGGGCGTGGCCGGCAGCTTTGGCTGGTGCATGGCCGATTACAACACCCACCGGGAATTTGGCAGCGGCGACCGCATCTGCTACCACGGTGTGATGGATATGTTCCGCAACCCGAAGCTTTCGGCGGCGGTATATGCAAGCCAGAAAACGCCGCGTTCCCCCTCGGACATCGTGCTGGAAGTCTCTTCCGGCATGGCACTGGGCGACCTGCCCGGCGGCGTTCCCACAGCCTGCTGGGTGTTCACCAACGCCGAAAGCGTGCGGCTGTACCGCGGCAACGACTACATTGCCGAGTTCACGCCTGACCGGCACGGCCGTTTTGCCGCCATGACGCATCCGCCCATTGAGATCAACGATTTTGTGGGTTCTCTGTTGGAAAAGTACGAGGGCATGGACCCGGCCTCCGCCCAGATGACAGCCGCTATCCTGAACGAGATGCGCCGGCATGCCATGGAGCTTTCGCCGCTTTCCAAGGCGCGGATGCTTTCGCTGCGGCTGAGCTGGAACGAGGTAGCCCGCATGTATTACAAATACATCGGCGTGCTGGGCACACCGTGCGCAGCCTACCGTTTTGAAGCCGTGTGGCATGGCCGCACCGTGCGCACCGTGGTGCGGGAACCGGTGCAGAGCGTCCGGCTGGAATGCACCGTGCACAACCCCATCCTCACCGACGGCCCCACCTGGGACTGCGCCGCTGTCAGCCTGCGCGCCATCGACCAGAACGGCAGCCTGCTGCCCTACTGCGGCGAAGCCGTTCAGCTGAGCGTGGACGGCCCGCTGAAGATCATTGGTCCCAGCGTGGTGCCGCTGCGCGGCGGCATGGCGGGCACCTACCTTGCCACCACCGGCGAAGCGGGCCGCGCCGTGCTGCACTGCCGCATGGAAGGTGCGCTGGATACCGATGCCGTGGTGACCATCCGCTGCCGGGAAGCTTAATTTCCGTCCCTTCATGATAGATTTGCACTCTGTTCAAAATTTCATCATGGTTGACTGGTATCCTAAGAACTGTAAAATAACGGCGGGCGCGCCCGCTTTGATTCCAAAACAAAGGATGCAGGAGTTATGAGAGAAAAATTCCGTCAGTTTATGATCGGCCGCTACGGTACCGATGGCCTGAACCAGTTTTTGAGCATCGCGTCCATCGTGCTGCTGCTGATCTCGCTGCTCACCCGCTTCAGCCTGTTCACATGGCTGGGTCTGGTGCTGCTGGTGCTGTGCTACTACCGCTCGCTCAGCCGCAACATTTCCAAGCGCACGGAGGAGAACTACCAGTACTATGCCCTGAAGGACCGCGTAGACCGTAAGTTCCGCGGTCTGAAGGATCAGTGGGCCAACCGCAAGCTCTACCACTACTACCGCTGCCCCAAGTGCCGCCAGAAGCTTCGGGTGCCCCGGGGCCGTGGCCGCATCCAGATCTCCTGCCCCCGCTGCGGCACCCAGTTCATCAAAAAGAGTTGAGCCATGTTTGGATATGTGATCCCGAACCACACCGCCCTCTCCCCGGAGGCGCAGGCGCGCTACCGCACCGCCTACTGCGGGCTGTGCCGCCGCATCGACGCGCTGCACGGGCTGCGGGGGCGGTTTACGCTGAGCTACGATCTCACCTTTCTGGACCTGCTGCTGTGCAGCCTGTATGAGGGCGAGAGCGAACTTTCCACCGGATGCAGCCGCTGCCCGGTGCACCCGCTGCACGGCGTGAACTGGCGGTCCAGCGGCCCCACCGACTACTGTGCCGACTTGAGCGTGGCGCTGCATTACTACAATGCCGAGGACAAATGGAAGGATGACCACAACCTGCTGGGCCTCGGCTATGAAAAACTGCTGTCCGGCTGCCGCACCGACGCCGAAGCCCGCTGGCCCCGGCAGTGTGCCGCCATCCGCAGCTGTCTGGCCCGGCTTGCAGAATACGAAGCCGCCGGCAGCGAGGACCTGGACGCCGTGTCCGGCTGCTTTGGCGAGCTGATGGCCGAATTGTTCGACTACAAGCAGGACCACTGGTCGCCGGAGCTGCGCAGTCTGGGCTTCCATCTGGGCAAGTTCATCTATCTGATGGACGCCTACGACGATCTGGCCCGCGACAAGCGGAAGGGCGCCTACAATCCCCTCAAAACCATGAGCGAGCAGCCCGGCTACGAGGAAGAGATGCGGGAAATTTTTGAGTTGCTGCTGGCACGCTGTGCCAAATGTTTTGAGCGCCTGCCCTGCGTGGAGGACGCCGACCTGCTGCGCAACATCCTGTATTCCGGCGTATGGCTGAAGTACAACTGCAACAATGCAAAGCGCTCCGGCCGGGATGCCGAAGCATCCACTTGATTTTTCCACGACGATACGGTAGACTATAGAGTATTGTGCGGCATTGCGGCCGCGCGAAATGAGACGTGAGGAAGTATATCCATGAGAGATCCGTATGAGGTGCTGGGCATTCAGCGCGGCGCAAGCGACGAAGAGATCAAAAAAGCATACCGCGCCAAGTGCAAGCGCTGGCACCCCGATTTGAACCCCAACAACCCCACCGCCGAGGAGCACTTCAAGGAGGTGCAGGCTGCCTACGATGCCATCACCAAGGGCGAGACCGGCCCCCAGATGGGCGGCAATCCCTATGGCGGCTACCGTCAGCAGAGCTATGGCGGCTCCCAGCAGGGCTAGAGCCAGCAGAACTACGGG